>JGI24115J20150_1000847_pt1 | contig 10816 bp, 9 predicted proteins | sample Subbioar_CSW14AB_FD_20150 | JGI IMG/M metagenome (IMG submission 20150)
AGCCAGGCAATGGTCGAGAGGCCGAAGACCACGGTGAACAGGCCGAACAGCGCCACGCAGATGAACATGATGCGCCCGGCATTGTCGCGGATCGGGAAGGCGGCCAATAGCGCCGCCGTGATGATCGCGCCGATCCCCGGCGCCGCGCGCAGCCAGCCAAGGCCTTCCGGTCCGAGGAACAGGATCTCTTCGGCATAGATCGGCAGCAGGGCGATCACCCCGCCCATCAGCACGGCGAACAGGTCGAGCGAGATGGCGCCGAGGATGACCTTCTGCTTCCAGATGAAGCGGAAGCCTTCGAGCATGTTGGAAAGGGTAGGGCGTTCCTTCGGCGGCGCCTTGGGCGGCTTCGGAATCGCGAAGACCAGCAGCGCGCCCAGCGCCATGAAGGCAAACGCGGTCGTGTAGGCGATCTCAGGTCCATGCCCGTTCAGGAACGCGCCGAGATCGGTCTGACCCATGCCGCCGAGCCAGCTCGCAAACGCCGGCTCACCCAGTCCGAGCAGGAGACCGCCCGCCGCCGGTCCGACAATCGTTGCGGCCTGCCACGCTGACGAGTTCCACGTCACGGCATTGGCAAAGTCCTCCTGCGGAACCAGCGAGACAACCAGCGAAGACGATGCCGGCCCAAGGAAAGCCCGCGCGACGCCAAAGACCACAAGCACGCTCAACATCAGGATCGCGGTGATGAGCCCGCCCGCCGTCAGCAACGCCATCGCGGCGGCGCACGCGGCGGCCAGCAGGATCGACAGCCCCATGATCATCCTGCGTCCGAACTGATCGGCCGCGGTTCCGGTGACGAGGACAAGCAATGCCAGAGGAAGGAACTGCACAAGTCCGACCAGCCCGGTGAACAGCGCGGACTTCGTCAGCGTGTAGATGTGCCAGATGACGGCCACCGACAGGATCTGCGCCCCGAAGGTCGTGAGCACCCGCGCGAGGAAATAGAGCACGAAGGACCGATGCCGGAAGGCGGCGAACCTAGCGGGCGGAGACGCGCCTTCAGCCGTGGAGTCTGTCATCGGGGAGCGGGGGAGGGGTGTTCAGGGAATCTCATCAGTCCGGCCGTTAAGCGCCTCCGGCGATCCCATTGCAAGAGGCCCGTCCCAACTTCCGGAAAAACGCCGATGGAACGGATAGTTCCGTCATTGCTGGCGTTGAATCGGGCAGGCCGGGCTGTCATTTGGCCTGAATCGCTGTCCGAACCTTTCAGGGGCCTGCCCGGAATCCGTGCAATACGATGCGTTCCATTTACCGGCCCATTATTGGCAGCAAGCTATTGCGTTAGCGAATTCGAAACGCGAGACAGGTTAAGGGGAGCGATTGATAATCACGCGCTGAGTCGGCGTGACCGGAGCCCCGAGTCCATGTTCGGCAAACTCTTCAGCCTTATGTCCACGGACATGGCGATCGACCTGGGTACAGCCAACACCCTGGTCTACGTGAAGGGCCATGGCGTCCAGCTGGATGAGCCCTCAGTCGTTGCCTATGTGAACCAGAACGGCCGCAAGGTCGTCCATGCGGTCGGCAAGGAAGCCAAGATGATGCTTGGCAAGACGCCGATCTACATGGAGGCGGTTCGCCCCATGCGGGATGGCGTCATCGCCGACTTCGAAGTCGCCGAGGAGATGATCAAGCGCTTCATCCAGAAGGTGCAGGTCCGCCGCTCCTTCATCGCGCCCGTCATCATCATCTGCGTCCCGGCAGGCGCCACGCCCGTCGAACGCCGCGCCATCCAGCAGTCGGCCCAGATGGCCGGCGCGCGCCAGGTGCACCTGATCTACGAACCCATGGCCGCCGCCATCGGTGCCGGCCTGCCCATCGACGAGCCCTCGGGTTCCATGGTGGTCGATATCGGTGGCGGAACGACCGAGGTTGCCGTGCTGTCGCTCGGCGGCCTGGTCTATTCGCGCTCCGTCCGCGTCGGCGGCGACAAGATGGACGATGCGATCGTCAACTATCTCCGCCGTGAAGAGAACCTGCTGATCGGCGAGGCTTCGGCCGAGCGGATCAAGAAGGAAATCGGCACGGCTCGCGCCCCGGAAAACAACTCCAAGGGCATGTCGCTCGACATTCGCGGCCGCGACCTGATGAACGGCGTGCCGAAGGAAATCGAGATCACCGAGGCGATGGTCGCCCGCGCCCTGTCCGAACCGGTCACGCAGATCGTTGATTCGGTGAAGACGGCGCTGGAAGCCATGCCGCCTGAACTGGCCGCCGACATCGTCGACAAGGGCATCGTCCTCACCGGCGGCGGCGCCCTCCTGCGGAACCTCGACGTGGTCCTCCGTGAACGGACCGGCCTGCCGGTGACCGTTGCAGAAGACCCGCTGAAATGCGTCGTGCTCGGCTCCGGGAAAGTGCTAGAGAATCTCGACAAGATGAAAGGCGTGCTGGCGCCGGAGGTCTAGGCTTCCGGCTGAAGCGCCGGACTGGACGGTCCGCGAGGAGCCAAGATGGCCTGGTACGGTAACAGACGATCCGGACAGCCGCGCGTGGGTGCGCGGGCGGTCGTCGTCGGCCTGGGCATTGCCATGGTCGGCGTGCTGGCCATCCAGACCTCATCGACCGTGCGTTCGGGCATCGATGCCTCGCGCCGTTCCATGGACGGAACGACCGCCAGCCTTGCAGGTTTCGCGTCCGGCCTTGCTGGCTGGTCCTTCGGCTTCGGCCGCAGCCAGGAAGACGAAGCGCGCATCCTCGAACTCGAAGCACAGGTCCGCGATCTCCACCGCTGGAAAGACCTCGCCGAGACCATGGCGCTCCGCATGGAACGCTATGAATCGCTGCTCGACATTGTCGGCGAAACGCAGGGCCAGTCCGTCACGGCGCGCATCGTCGCCGAAGAGAACGGCCCATTCGCGGCTTCCAAGATCGCCAACGCAGGCGCTTCCAATGGCGTGCGTGAAGGCTTCGCTGCGGTGAATGAGTATGGCCTCGTCGGACGCGTCGTCCGCGTTGGCGAATACACCTCGCGCGTCCTGCTGCTCACCGACTTTGCCAGCCGCATTCCGGTGATGGGCACCAAGTCGGGCGATCGCGCGCTGCTGGTCGGCGACAACGGCACAGGCGCCCGGCTGGTGGAGCCGGAAACGCCGGACCAGATCATTCCTGGCGAGGTCTGGGTCACCTCGGGCGACGACGGCAAGATGCCGCTCGGCGTGCGCGTCGGCACCGCGCGCAAGGTCGGCGACGAATGGCGTCTCGATCTCGCGCTCGATGCCGGGCCGATCGATTTCGTGCGCCTCGTGCCGCCGCCGGATTTTGCCTCGCCCGATCTCGTGCCGCCGCTTGGCGCGGTTCAGGAAAACAACGACTCGACATTGCGCACGGTGAGCGCGGCGCCAGCTGCGCCTGCAGCCCCGCCTGCAACGGGCGCTGCGCCGACAGGTGGCGCCCGACCGGCGACAGCGCCGCCAACGCCCGCCGCCAACGCGCCGCGCCCGGCTGGCGCGACGGGGCAGGGAGGCGCGCAGTGACAGCCGCCTGGCGCATCTGGGTGCTGGTGCTTGTGATCCTTGCGGGGCTCACCACGGCGTTCGGCATGCGCGCGGGCATGGTCGGCATGTGGTGGCCGATCGCAGGGCTCTGGCTTGCGGGTGGACTGGCCGCCTTCGGACTGTCGGTCTGGGTTGCGGGATGTCTCACCCTGCTTGGACTGGTGATGGATTACATGGGCGAGGCGCCGATCGGTTCCTGGCCGCTGGCCTTGCTGGCGGCCTATGGCGTCGCGCTCGTTGCGTGGGACCGGCAGCCGCCGATCCCGGTTGTGTTCGCTGAGGCGATTGCGGTCCTCGGCGGCTTCATCGTGGCGATCATCGCGCTGGGCATTGCCGGCAGCATTGCCGGCCATCCCGGATTTGCGCGTGGCGCCCTTACGGGCGATTTCATCATGACGGCGCTCCTCTATCCGCTGGTGCGCTTCGTGATCCTGCCCGCCAGCATCAGGGTGGCCAGACGATGAGCAGGGACTGGAAGAACAGTTTCCCGTCGCGCCGGATGATCTTCCTCGGCGCTGGCGGCGTCGTGTTCCTCGGGCTGACGGCGCGACTCGCGGAACTGCAACTGTTCCGTCAGGCGGAGTTCGAGACCAAGGCGCGCGAAGTCCGCATCAAGCTCGAGCCTGCTCCGCCGCACCGTGGCACGATCTATGACCGCAGCGGCCGCGTGCTCGCGGGCTCGAAGCGGAATTTCTATGTGACGATCCGGCCCGAAGTCGCCGGTAAGTCGCGCGAGGAAATCTCCCGCGTGATCGATCGCGTCGGCCGCCTGCTGCGCCTCAGCGATTCCAGGATGCGCACGCTGCTGCAGGACGCAACCACGCCGCCGGCGCACCGCGACATCCTCGTGGCGGACGACCTCACGTGGGAAGAGTTCGCGCAGGTCAACGTGATGGCGCCGGAGCTTTCGGGTGTCAGCGCGGAAGTGGGCGAGTTACGCTCGTACCCGCTGCAGGCCGCGTTCTATCACACCATCGGCTACGTACAGAAAGCCAACGAGGCGGACATCCAGGCCAAGATCAAGGCCGAGCTGGAAGCCGCTGGCGAAGCGCCGGATTCAGAGGCGGGCAAGACGCGGGCGACCACGATCCGCCGTCTCTACAAGCACCCGGCCATGCGCGTCGGCAAGCAGGGCATCGAGGCCTATGGCGAGATGCAGCTCAAGGGCGATCCGGGCAAGATCCGCCTGCTGCAGAACGCCACCGGTCGCGTCATCGACCGCCTGCCGAGCGACGATATCCAGGGCAAGCCGGGCGCCGACGTCGTGCTGTCGATCGACGCCGAGCTGCAGAACTTCGCGATCCAGCGCTTCGGCGCCGAGGCTGGCAGCGCGGTGATGATCGATGTGCATACCGGCGAAGTCGTGTGCATGATGTCGACGCCGGCGCCCGATCCGAACCTGTTCGTGTCCGGCATCGCGTCTGGCCCCTACAAGGCGCTGCGCGAAGACGAGCGGAACCCGCTTTATCACAAGGCCTATGACGGCGTTTATCCGCCCGGCTCGACGTTCAAGATCGTTGTCGCGGCCGCCGCGCTCGAGAGTGGCGCGATGAAGCCGGAGGACACAGTCCACTGCTCCGGCAAGGCCTGGTACTACAACCGGTTCTACAACTGCTACAAAACCGAAGGCCACGGCACGGTGAATTTGCACACCGGGATCCAGAAGTCCTGTGACTGCTATTTCTACCGGGCGGCGGAGAAGACGGGGATCGAGGCGATTGCGGATGTGGCGCACCGGTTCGGGCTCGGGCATCGCTACGCGCTGGGGCTGACGGGCGGGAAGGCCGGGTCGGTTCCCAACGATGCGTGGAAGCGCAAGGTGATCGGCGAACAGTGGTATGCGGGCGACACGATCTCCGCCGGCATCGGGCAGGGCTATGTTACTGCTACTCCCTTCCAGCTGGCCTACATGTGCGCGCGCGTGGCCGGTGGCGGCAGCACGCCGAACCCGCACCTGATCGTCAGCGGCATCAATGTGCCGGACTACGAGATCGCGGCGATGGGCCAGTTCAAGCCGGGCGTGCTGGAAGCGGTGCGCGCGGGGATGTTCGCCGTGACGTCCGAACCCGGCGGCACGGCGATCCGCTTTGGCGCGCTCGACGAGAAGAACGAGCTGCCCGCGCCGTACACGGGCGCGCGCATGGCCGGCAAGTCGGGCACGGCGCAGGTCATCGACCTCAGCGGCCGTCGCGATGCACGCGGCAAGGCCATCTCGAACGACAAGCTGCCGTGGCGCCTGCGCGACCACGCGCTGTTCGTGGCTTTCGCGCCGGCCGACAAGCCGCGTTACGCCGTGGCGGTGGTTGTCGAGCACGGCGTCTCGGGCTCCAGCACGGCAGCGCCGATCGCGCGGGACCTGCTGGCCCACGCGCTGAAATTCGATCCGGGTGCGGCCAAGCCGTTCGTGCCGCACGTCAGCACGGTCGCCACCAACGAAGCGGGTAAAGCCTGATGGCGATGATGATCCGCAAGGACACGCTGCTCTACAAGCTGACCCAGCTGCACTGGTTCCTGCTGCTGACGATCATCGCGCTGGCGATGTTCGGCTCGCTTATCCTGTTCTCGGCGGGCTCATCGGCGCACGATCTTGAAACGGGCAACCTGAAGATCGACGCCAGCTATGCGATCGCCCATGTGTGGCGTTTCGTGCTGATGCTGGGCGTGGCGCTTGTGGTCGCGCTGCTGCCGCTGCGGCTGTGGGCGGCGCTGGCCTATCCGGCGTATTTCATCGGCGTCCTGCTGCTGCTGGGCGTCGAGGTGATGGGCAATATCGTCAACGGTTCGCAGCGCTGGCTGACGATCGGTCCGCTGACGCTGCAACCGTCCGAGCTGATGAAGATCGCTGTGCCCATCGCGCTCGCGCGTTTCTACCACCAGATGTTCGCGGCGGGGCGTACGGGACTCTGGATTCACATCATCGCGCTGGTCATGGTGCTCGTGCCGGTGGCCTTCGTGCTGAAGCAGCCCGACCTTGGCACGTCGCTGATGATCCTCGGCACCGGCTGCGGCGTGATCTTCTTCTCGGGGATCAGCCTGCGCATCGTCGGCGCGGTCATGGCGCTGATCATCGCCATGACGCCTGTCGTGTACTTCTTCTTCCTGCACGACTACCAGCGCGAGCGCATCCACACGATGATCGACCCCGATGCCGATCCGCTCGGCAAGGGCTACCAGTTGCAGCAGGGCATGATCGCGGTCGGTTCGGGCGGCCTCGCCGGCAAGGGCTTCATGGAAGGCGCCCAGAAGGAGCTGGAATACATCCCCGAACAGCATACCGACTTCATCTTCACCATCGTGGCGGAGGAGTTCGGCTTTGCCGGGTCGGTGGTGCTGCTGCTCGCCTGGGGCACGGCCATCTTCCAGGGGATGATGGTTGCGGGGCATTCGCGAAGTGCGTTCGGGTCCCTGGCCGCATCAGGGTTCATATCCACCCTGCTGCTTTACGTCGGGATCAACATAGGCATGGTGATCGGCCTGTTGCCGGTCGTGGGCATACCCTTGCCGCTAATCTCGTATGGCGGCACGGCTATTGTCACGGTCATGATAGGTTTTGGTCTATTGATGGCCGTTCACCTCAATCGCGCGAACGATATGACCCTTCGCGGGCTGTTCTGAACCTGCTATGGCGGTTCTGGCCTGAGTCCCCGGTCTGACTGGGGGCGGGATGGGCTCAGGAACAGGGCAGGGACACCATGACGATTGCCGGGCGGGTCGACCGCAAGAGTGAGACGTGGTCTTCGCGTTTCGGGTTCGTCATGGCCGCCGTCGGGTCCTCCGTCGGTCTCGGCAATATCTGGCGCTTCACCTACACGACCGGGGAGAATGGCGGTGGCGCGTTCGTCATCGCCTATCTCGCCTGCCTCGCGCTGATCGCCTTCCCGCTGCTCGCTGCCGAATACGCCGTTGGCCGCCGCTCCGGCCACTCGGCCGTCGAGAGCGTGCAGGCGCTGGCCCGCGCCTCGGGCAAGAGCGAGCTGTGGGGCGGCGTGGCCTGGCTCGGCATGCTCAGCGCTTTCTTCATCCTGACTTTCTACTGCGTCGTCTCGGCCTGGTTCATGGCCTACATTCCGCAAGCCGTATCGGGCGCCTTCCTCGCGGACGCCGGGTCTATCGATGCCTCGCGTGCGCGCTTCGAGGATGTCACCTCGCGTGCAAACCTGCCGATGCTGCTGGTCTATCTTGGCCTGTTCATCGGCGCCGCGGCTGTCGTCGTTGGCCTCGGCGTGAAGCGCGGGATCGAGCGCGCGTCGATCATCCTGATGCCGGTGTTCATTCTTGTCCTGCTGATCCTGCTGGGCTTCAGCATCGCCGAGGGTGCGTTCGGCAACACGGTTGCCTTCCTCACACAGGTGCGCGGTGAAGATTTCTCCTTCTCGATGCTGCTCGACGCGCTGGGCCAGTCATTCTTCGCGACTGGCGTCGGCGCGGCGGTGATGATCACCTACGGCGCCTATCTGAAAACGGATGCGGACCTGCCGCGCTCGTCGGCCATCGTTGCGCTGTCGGATACGGCGGTGGCGCTGGTGGCGGCGTTCGTGGTGTTCTCGCTGGTGTTCGCGGTGGGCAGCGAGCCCAATGCGGGCGTCAGCCTGCTGTTCGTGAACCTGCCGATTGGCCTCGCGCAGATGCCGTTCGGCACGGTTGTCGGCGGAGCGTTCTTCCTGCTGGCGCTGTTTGCGGCGCTGGCTTCGTCGATCTCGCTGATGGAAGTCGCGGTGTCATGGCTGGACGAACGCACCGGCGTCACCCGTTGGGGCGCGGCGCTGGGCGTCGGCTTTGCGGTGTTCGTGATCGGCGCGGGCTATGTCTACAGCCGCGAGTACATCCAGTTCGTGGACTTCGTGGCCGCCTCGCTGCTGATGCCCGTCGGCGGCTTCCTGATGGCGATCTTCGCAGGCTGGGTCATCGAGAAGAAGATGATGCAGGCCGAGTTCGGCATGCCGTTCTTCCGCGTGTGGAGCGTGCTGATCCGCTGGGTGATCCCGGTTGCGATCGGGGTGATCCTGGTGCTGGGCGTGCGCGAGAAGCTGGATGCGGCGGGGGCGGCGCAGGTGGTGAGCGCAATGGTGTCGGGTCGTTAGACTGGTGAGCTCGCGCTCGTGTTTCGTCCTTCGACAGGCTCAGGATGAGGGCTTTGTTACATGTGCGCTGACAGCTGAGCCCTCATCCTGAGGAGGATGCGAAGCATCCGTCTCGAAGGACGGGGGCGGGCTCGCCGGCGGCGGCTTCACGAATGCTCCTCTCCGCTCGGAGAGTTTCCTGACGCGATCCCATTCGCCTCGCAGGAAAGCCTGCTTCTTGGCCCGGCTCCAGCCCTTCAGCTGTCGCTCGAAAGCGATCGCGTCGGTGATGCGGTCAAACCGGTCGGTCCAGACCAGTTCGACAGGGCGACGGTGGTAGGTCCAGGCGGCACGGTGCACGCCCGCATTGTGCTCTGAAACGCGAAGCCCGACATCGTCTCCGCGATAGCTGCCGACATAGTACCGGCCATCGACGCACTCGAGCATGTAGACCCAAGCCTGCATTACGTGTTCCCCAACCCGGCCCTCGTCCTTCGAGACGGCCTTCGGCCTCCTCAGGATGAGGGCCTACGCTAGCTTCCTTGGAGGGGCGTTGGGAGTCCTTACCCCACCTTCTCCGACAGCCAGTCGCTGGCGCGGATGAGTTCGCTCACGATGCCGGGTTCGAGCGAGGAGTGGCCGGCGTCGGGGACGATCTTCAGCTGGGATTTCGGCCAGGCCTTGTGCAGCTTCCATGCTGAATCGAGCGGCGTCACCACGTCATAGCGGCCGTGCACGATCACGCCGGGCAGGTCGCCGAACTTCGCGGCCTGCTCCAGCAGCCAGCCGTCCTTGTCGAAGAAACCCTTGTTGACGAAGTAGTGGCACTCGATGCGCGCGAAGGCGTCGAGGAAGTCGGCTTCATCGAAACGGGGCGGGCGTTGTTTCGGGCCCTGAATGGAGAGCGTCTCGCCCTCCCAGCGCGCCCATGCGGCAGCGGCTTCAGCGCGGGCGGCAGCGTTCTTGCCGGTGAGGCGCTTGTAGAAGGCTTGCAGGAGATCGCCGCGCTCTTCTTCCGGGATCGGGGCGAGGTAGCGGTCGAACGCATCCGGGAAGATGTTGCTGGCGCCCTGCTGGTAGAACCAGCGGATCTCGTGCTCGGTGAGGAGGAAGATGCCGCGCAGCAGGAGGCCGAGCACCTGCTTGCGATGGGCGGCGGTATAGGCAAGCGCGAGGGTCGATCCCCACGATCCGCCGAACACCACCCACTTCTTTACCCCTAGGTGAGCCCTCAGCGTCTCAATGTCGCGGACAAGGTCCCAGGTGGTGTTTTCACGCAGCTCGGAGTGGGGCGTCGAGCGCCCGCAGCCACGCTGGTCGAACATGATGATGCGGTAGCGGCGCGGGTCGAAGAAGCGTCGCATTTCGGGACTGGAACCACCGCCGGGCCCGCCATGCAGCGCAATTACAGGCAAACCGTCGGGGTGGCCGCTTTCCTCCCAGTAGATTTCATGAAGCGCGCTGACGGCCAGCCGGCCTGTCTTGCGCGGTTCAAGTGAAGGATAGAGGTTACGGCGGGCGCGATCTTCGTTCATGGTTGTTTCATCTACCGGCGATCATCCTTGCGTCAAACCAATTCATCCTAGGTTTGTTTTTTGGATGCGACGCATCTATAACAGTCTGAGTTACAACGAACTTTCGAGGTTCGGTTCGGTGTCGACTTTCAAGTCGCTGGTGTTCCTGCTTGCTGCCTGTACCCCCGTCGCCGGTTGCGCGACGGTCTCGGTCTATGAACCGGTCACGGCTGAAATCTCGCTGACCGAGGACCAGTCGCAGCTGCACGCCGCCGCGGAAGCCTTCAGCAAGGCCGCGCGGGACAAGGGGCTCGCCACGGGAGAAGCCAACCTCGCCAGCCTCGCGGGCATGCTCTCGGGCAAGCAGTCGGACGCGAACGCCTACTGGCGGAAGATCGGCGCGGACAAGTCGGCGCCGGCGACAGTGGTTGGCCGGGTGCGCGATGACCTGGGTGTCTCCGCCAAGGAGCTCTCCGATCTCGATGCGATGGCGCGCGCGGTCATCGGCAAGGGCGATCCGGAACGGCAGGATGTGACAGCGTTCGAAGGTGCGCTGATCCATGCGCGGCAGGCACGGGATTCGTTCTCGGATGCGCTGGTGCAGGTGAACAAGCGCGGCAGCGCCGAATACCAGATCACGCTGGAGCTGGCGCCGCTCGACAAGGCGCTGGCGCGGGCGCGGGTCACGGCGGATGACCTGGCGGCGGCGCGGTCGGACAAGGACCAGCCGGCGGCGAGCTAG
>JGI24115J20150_1000853_pt1 | contig 10790 bp, 6 predicted proteins | sample Subbioar_CSW14AB_FD_20150 | JGI IMG/M metagenome (IMG submission 20150)
ATGGGCCTCGGCGGCGACGACATCCTCACCGGTGGCGGCGGGAACGACATTCTCGACGGCGGCGCCGGTACCGACCGCGCGGTGTTTGCTGGCGTCATCGGGAACTATGCGCTCAGCATCGTCGGTGGCGCAGTGATTGTCCGCGACCTGGTCGGGTCTGGCGGCACGGACACCATGACCAATGTCGAGCGCTTCCGCTTCTCCAACGGAGCTGGCGGAACGGTCGAATACACGCTCGCCCAGCTGCCATTTGCTGCGACAGGCAACGCAGTCATCAGCGACACGACCCCTCTGCAGGGCCAGACGCTGGCGGTCGATACCTCCTCGATCGCGGACCTCAACGGTCTCGGGGCGTTCAGCTTCCAGTGGCAGCGTTCCACCAACGGCACGTCCTGGTCGAACATCGCAGGCGCGACGGCGTCTTCCTTCGCGCTGCCGGACGCTCCGGGAACAGACCTTGGTCAGTACCTGGCCAACCAGCTCCGCGTGGTTGTCACCTTCACTGATGGCGCCGGCTACCACGAGACAATCACGTCGGCAGCTACGGGTCCCATCGGCCTGAACTACAGCGCCAGCGCCAGTGCGACTGGTGTGAATATCTCCGGCCGGGCAGGCGATGACTATATCGTCGGCAGCAACTTCGTTGACCGGTTGCAAGGCATGGCCGGCAACGACACGCTGATTGGCGGCGGCGGGGCCGACGAGTTCTTCGGCGGCGATGGCAATGACGTGATGCTCGGTTCTCTGGCGGCCAACGACGGCAACGATGTCTTCAACGGGGGCGCGGGCGACGATGTCATGTTCGGCGGCGCTGGCGATGACACGCTCGGTGGCGGCGACGGGTTTGACCGGGCAGACTTCACGGGTCCGGTCGGTAACTACCTGTTCTCCACCGGCGGCCTGGACAATGCCATGGTGACCGACGCTGTCGGAAACGAAGGCAAGGACTCGGTCCGCAATGTCGAAGTGCTGCGCTTTGCCGGCGTGGACTATACGATCGTCATGGATGCTTCAGGCGGCGCCAACCTTGCCGTCAACGGTCCGGCCGGACAGGCGGGATCGCAGGTCATCTTCGGGCTCGGCGGCGCCGATACGCTCTTCGGCGGCGGCGGAAGCGATATCCTCGTCAGTGGCTTCGGCAATGACACGGTCTTCGGTGGCGACGGGGATGACTTCATCTACCAGCGCACCGATGAGACAGGTCGCGACATCGTTGATGGCGGTGACGGAACCGACACCTATATCCTCGCCGGCAACGCCGACGTCGAAACCTTCCGCATCTATACTCGCGCAGAAGCGCTCGCCGTCGGCATCAACAACATCGCCGCCAACACGGAGATCGTGATCACGCGCAACGGCACGAACAACGGGTCGATCATCGCGCAGCTCGACAACATCGAGGAAATCAAGATCAACTCGCACTCCATTGCCAACACCGGCAATGTCGGCGACTCGGTGATCGTGATCGGCGACTTCAACCAGACCAGCCTGCACTTCAACACCATCCGCGTCGAAGGCACGGACGGCAGCGATACGATCGACATCACCGGGCTTACGTCCGCCCACCGCGTGGTGTTCGAGTCGAATGGCGGCGGCGACACGATTGTCGGGCAGGTTCGGAGCCAGGACATCTTCAACGGTGTCGGCATCAACGACCAGCGCATCACCGACACCGCCAGCCTGCTGCCTGATTTCGGCATGCCGGATGGCGTCGGCTCGCTGGTCTCCGGTCGCGCGGAAACAGCCATGTTGGTCGATTTCACGCCCTCGCGGTCGCTGTTCTCCCCGGCTGCCCTGTCGGCTGATGCGGTCATCGCGATCCTGCACCCCGGCCTGGATGTTGTGCCCGACCACACCACGGTCGCGCTCACCCCGTTCGAGCTGATCCACCTGCCGGCGCAGCCGCTGTCCGACTTCCACGGCCAGCTCAGCCTGGACAACGAGCTGCAACACCTGTTCGCGGCGCGGGACGGGCTCGTCTCCTGATGACGTATGTGGTTGGCCCGGTCTCCGGCCGGGCCAACCGCAACGTTTCCGCCGGCGATCGGGTTGGCATGATTATCGCGTGGACCTGCGCGAGGGGCTGGGGGCTCGCCTTGAGGCGAGCTATAGTCGTTGTGGAGCGCCCTGCGCTTCGCGAGGTGGGACTTATGCTGCGGCGAAACTTCCTGGTGACACTGGCGGCGATCGGCGCGGTGACGCTCGCTGTTTCGGCATCCGGCGCGCTGGCGCAGACGGGCGCGTCCCATTCGACCAGTTTCGATCTCTACATCGAGGAGATCTACGAGCGGCAGACCGGCAATGATGTCGGCATGAAGATCGCGTTCCGTGACGCCCTGACCCGGGAGGTCAATCCCGTGCTCCGCGTGCACGACGGCGACACCGTCACGATCAGGCTGGTGAACCGCACGCGCGAGACGCGGTCATTCGCAATCATGAGCGTGACGGGAACGAAGTCACCGCCGATCAAGGCCGGCAGCTCGACAACGCTGCGCTTCACCGCGCCGCCGACGGGCGGCTACATCTATCACGATCCCCTGCAGGCCAAGCTCGACGAAGTGCGCAGCCTGTTCGGTGACTTCGTGGTGACGCCGAAGCCCAAGCGCGACTAGGGCGCGTTTCCCGAAAGCGAACTTCCGCAGCCTTGCGCGTGTGCGGGGCCGGCGTGTGCCAGCGCATGCGGCGGCGCGTCTGCTGATACATCCCGACGCGTCGCCTTAGTGGTGGTCGTGCCCCTGCACCGAGGCCGCAGCCGGGTGTCCGGTATGGCCTGCATGCCCGGCGTGTTGCGTGCCCTGCGCCTCGCGCTGCGGCGACGAAGTTCGACTCGCGCTCCATGAACGCCATCACGGCCTGGACGTCGTCGTCGGACAGTTTGAGGTTCGGCATCGGCAGGTTGCGGTACTGGGCCAGCTGCGCCGTGGCGATCGGATCCTTCGCGGCGAGCATCGCGTCGGGCGACTTGATCCAGCGAGCAAGCCATTTTGGATCGCGCTTCTGCGTGACCTGGTAGAGGTCGGGGCCGAGCGTGTCGCCGCCGCCGATGGTGTGGCAGACAGCGCAGCGCGTGCGATAGAGACTTCCGGCTTCGCCGGGATCCGGCACCGAGATCGCTTCTGCATAGGACCGCTTCGTGCCCTTGTCGGCCGTCAGCATGCCGGCGGCGTTGAGGTGGCCCGTCAGCAGGTTGGCGATCATCTGCGGGTTCTCGTACGGCGAGCGCTTGATCCACGAACCCGCCGGGACGTTGGCCAGCATCAGCGAGGTCGTATGCGCCGCCGGGTTGGGACCGGCCGGCTGGATGCCGAGCTTCTTCTGGATGAGGTCGATGTCCTCGCGCTTGCCGGTCAGGAACGTCCAGCCCTTGCCGATCTGGTACTGGTTCATGAACGTCTTCATCGCCTTCGGCGTGTCGCGTTCCGGGTCAACCGAGATCGAATACAGGAAGATGTCCTTGCCGGGATGATCGCCCAGCAGGTCATAGACCTTGCGCAGCTGCGCGGTGTCGAGCGGGCAGACATCGGTGCAGGTGGTGAAGATGAAGTTGATCACCACGACCTTGCCCGCAAGCATGTCGTCGTAGAACTTGACCTTCTTGTTGTCCTGCGTGGTGAGTTCGACATTCGGGAAGTAGTCGCGGCCCCACACTGTCTGAGCCGTTGCCGGTGCGGTCGAGGCCAGGCCCAGCGATGCAAGGGCAAGGCCTGCGAGGGCGGGCGCACGCCAGCCCCGGACCATCATCTTCAGGTTGTCGAGCATCGTCACTCTCCAGAGTCGCTCGCGGGCCAGACTTGCTCGTAGGCCAGAGTCGCGTACGCCGGGCTGTGCAAGCCCGGCGCCCGCAGAGGTGGTGCGCGTTGTTAAGGCGCAGTCGCCGTCGTCATGCCCGTGCGCCACGTCGGCAGCACATAGCTCGGCTCGTAGAACATGCCTTCCCAGCCGCCTTCCGGTGTCGGGATCGCGATAGCCTCGCCCGGATGCATGACGTCCCAGCGCAGCAGCATCGCGTGGTCTTCATGCTGGGTGTTGTGACAGTGCTCCACGTACGAACCCAGGAACTCGCGGAAGCGGATCGCCACCGTCACCGTGCCGGAAGAGTTCGGTTCGGGACCGACGCGGTACACGTCCTTGCGGGCCCATTTCTCCCACAGCGGCGGCGCCTGGCCATCGCGTGCCAGGATCTGGCCTTCCTCGAAGTGGACGTGAACCGGATGGCTCCAGCCGCCCGAGGTGTTGCGGATGGTCCACACTTCCAGCGAACCGACATCCGGCGCGGCCGAGACACGGTGAGCATCGGCGTTGTTGCCGTTGCCGCCATCGACCTTGATCGTCCACGGCTCCTCATCGGTGCCGCCAGAGCGGCCAAATTCGAAGTCACGCTTGCGGGCGCTGGCGATTTCCGATGCCGTCGGCGTATTGCGCGGGATCATCTTCTTCTTGCCCTCGGCATAGTCGGCCGGGTTCATCGACAGATCCGTCCCGTCATACGGCTTGACGCGGAATTCCATGAACTTGCCGACAGCGGGATCGCCCACATACTTGCCCGACAGGATGTCGGCGAGCGGGATCTCTTCCTTGGGGCCGGCGCCATCGCGGTGCTCCAGCGTGTTGACGAAGTAGAGCTTCGTCCCGGGCTGGAACTGGCTGAAGTCGACGACGATGTCGAAGCGCTCGGCGATCGCCTGCGTCGGCAGGTCCTGCGATTGCACATTGGGGAAGGGGACGGCGTGCTCCATGAGGTTGCCATCGTTGCCAACCATCCAGAACGGCACGCGCTTGCCCGTCGCATCGACGAGGGCCAGCTTCATGTAGCGGGAGACCGAGCCGTTGAGGATGCGGAAACGGTAACGGCGCGAGCGCACGTCGACATAAGGCTTCCACAGCCAGTTGACGGTCATCTGGTCGCCCAGGAAGCCGTCGGTGTTGAAGATGTTGAAGAACAGCTGGCCGTTCTTGTCCCAGGCCTTGTCCGCCAGCACGAGGTTCATATCGTAGTCGCGGTTGCCCCACGCCATCACCGAGCCAGAGGGCAGGCACAGGTTGACGTTGGCCGGATTCGTGTAATTGCACGGCCCGCTTTCACGGCCACGGTCGACGGCGCTGTAGTAGTTCATCATCGCCGCGTTGCCCTTGTAGACGTTCTGGGCGGTGAAATCGAGCATGTGGTCGTGGAACCAGTGCGTGCTCATCGTCTCGCGCCAGTCGCCACGGATCTTCGTCAGCGTGCCATTGGCCTCGGGCATCGCCGCGTGCGGATCGCTCGCGTCGGTGTTGATCGAGTCATAGCCGGCGAGCTGCATCGGCCAACGATAGTCGTAGTACTGGCCAGGATAAAAATACGCCGCCGTGAAGCCGTCGCTCTCGGCCGGGTTGTGGCCGTTGTGCTCGTGGGTCGTGATCGTGTGGTGACCGAAGCCGTTGTTGGCAGCCACGTCGATCGGCAAGCCATTGTAGTGGCGGAACAGCAGCGGTTCGCCGTAGCGCGCCATGAGAAGTTTCGGTGGCAGCGTGCCGTCGAACGTCCAAACCGAGTTGGCGTTCTGGACGGGCATCAGCGGGTGGAGACGCGGTGCGATGCCGTTGGTCGTGCCCTCGGAGCCGGTGTAGCCGGTGGTGTTGTAGTACAGGCCGCCCGGACCGAACTCGCCCTTGGAATACGCGTGTTTCTGCCAGATGTCGCGCGCGCCGGTGTTCGTGCGTGCGCCTGCCTGGATGCTGACGAAGAAGCGCTTGGGTGTGAAGTCGGTGTAGCGCTGGTGCGCGTAGAGCTCGCCCGGCGGACGGCCCTCGATCGCGCTGGTCTTCAGCGTGTAGCCAACGCAGTTGCCGATCTTCGCGGCCCAAGGATTGGGACGGTAGACGTTCGCTTCACGCGTTGGCGCCGGCCACAGCTTCTGGCCGATGATCCTGTCGATCTGCGGAGCCTTCGGCGAGGACGTGCAGTCCGCCGGCGGCGCAAGGGTCACCGAGTTGGTGCTTTCCTCGGCCGGCATCGCACGCGTGCCGAACTCCTCGAACTGCAGCATCTTCTGGGTGAAGGGCCGGGCGCCGAAAAGCGGGCTGGGCGGGGCGCCCGTCGGGATATCGTATTTCGGAACGGTTCCCGCCGCAGCGTCGTCCGTCCCCTTGGCAAGTGCCGGAAGTGAAAACAGGGAAATCGCGCAGCCGAAAACGGCCGCAGTACCCCAGAAACCGTGCATACGCATCGCAGCCCCACAGCTACGGCGCAACCCTATGTTGCCCACCACCCGCAACCAGACGCCTGCGAGGGTAATTTGGCAATGAATTTCAACTGAACGGAGAGTAAAATGTTACGTAACACTCAGATGAGTATTCGGTAATGAGACAACTCTAATTACCATTTTGCCGCAGGCGCCGAACAAGTGGGCAGGGGCGCCTGTTTTGCTGCATGGTTAAGCGAACGCGACAGAAACACGCTGGAAACAAACGGCTGACGGGTTGTCGCAAATTGTACGGGTACGGATGAGTACCCGCCGGACGCCCGAATTTTAGATGCCGGCCCCATCACCGGCTCTCGAAAGTCTCGTGTGTGCGGGGCGGGGCAGGGAACCCGAATTCTGACAGCTTTTGGAAAGCTTCCGCCGGACAACAATCTTGCGAATGCAAAGAACCAAGCCGCGCGCGCTCGCGACCCCGAAAGGGGTGATTCGCATCTGACCAGGACGCTGGGGAATGAATGGCTCCCTGAGCTGGACTCGAACCAGCGACCATTCGATTAACAGTCGAATGCTCTACCAACTGAGCTATCAGGGAGCACTGTTGGAGGCGGGGGGTATAGCCGCCGAAGGTTGACCGTTCAATAGCGACAGACGGTCCCTGCGCGCATTTCTTCAACGCGCTGTGAGCGAAGCAAAAAACCGCCAATTCCCAAAGCAAAAGAAGAGGGCGGGAGCCAGAGGCTCCCGCAAAGGCGTTTGGGTGATGGTGGGGTGTCTTCAAGGGAAGACAGGGTGAAGATCGCGCGACTCGGTAAACGAGTGGTTAATGCTTAACGGAAGGCTGGAATTCGTTGATTGCCGCTGGATCCAGCATGGCAATCGGGGTTGGAGGCCTCGCCCGGAATCGAACCGGGGTGCAAGGATTTGCAGTCCTCTGCGTCACCACTCCGCCACGAGGCCTCACCGGAACCATCGCTGGCGGAGCGATAGTCGGGCGCGTTGCGCCGGGTGGTGCGTATGCTAAGAGCCCGGAGCGCACAAGACCCCGGCGTCTTCCGGCGATTCTGCGCACGAAACATGGTGCTTCCGCGTGGACTTTTCAGCTGCCCGTACTGCCTTGATCGACAGCCAGGTCCGTCCGAACGACGTGACCGACCGCCGCCTGATCGGCGCGATGGCGTCCATTCCGCGCGAAGTTTTCGTTCCGGCCAGCCGCCGGGCCGCCGCCTATGCTGACGTCGCCGTCGAGACGGGTGCTGGCCGCTGGCTGATCACGGCGCGCGACTTTTCCAAGCTGGTGAACATTGCCGGCGTGCGGCCCGAGGACCGGGTTCTCGATATCGCGCCGGGCACAGGATATTCCACGGCCGTGCTGGCCAGAATGGCGTCCACCGTCGTCGCGCTGGAGCAGGACGAGGCGTCGGTCAAAACCCTCAAGGAAGGTCTGGCCGCGGCTGGCGTCGCCGGCATCGAAACGATGGCCGGGCCGCTGAAGGCCGGCGCCCCCGGGAAAGGCCCGTTCGACGTCATCTTCGTGAACGGCGCCGTTGAAGAAGTGCCGGCCGCCTGGCTGTCGCAGCTGGCCGAGGGCGGGCGTCTGGCCGTTGCCGTTATCGAAGGCGGTGTCTGCCGTGCCCGCATTTACACCGCGTCTGGCGGCAAGACGGCCTGGCGCACGCCGTTCGACGCCCCGGTCCCGGCCTTGCCCGGGTTCGAACGGGCGGCCGAGTTTCGCTTCTGAGGCGAAACGTAGGTCTTAGAGCCAAATCAACCATTTCCCTGTCACCGTCGCCGCGATTTAACAGAGCCGGGCACGTTACTTGCGACGTGGCCCGGTTGCTCGCGGCCGGCTGAAGGCCGCTACCTTGAGGTATCGCCATGAGATTCCTGGCCGCCGCCCTTTTTCTATGCTCCGTCTCGGCGCCCGCCTTTGCACAGGCCAGCCGCGAAACGCTGGCTGACTCGGTCGACTCCGCCATCGCCAACAATCCGGAGCTGATGGCCGAGCGCAAGTCGCGCGAGTTCGCCGATGAGAACCTCAATCAGGCGCAAGCCCAGATGGGGCCGCAGCTGAACCTCTCCGGCTCGCTCGGCGTCGAATACACGTCGGTCGGCCGGCAGGTGAACACCACGACCGGCAGCTTCCCGTATGACGGCGAACAGCAGCGCGCACGCGTCGGCCTCGAAGCCCGCCAGTCGATCTGGTCCGGTGGCTCGCTGACGGCGCAGCGCGATCAGGCCCGCTCTGGCGTGGATGCTGCGCGTGCAGCCCTGATCGGCGCCGAGCAGGATCTCGTGCTGCAGGTTGTGACCGTGTTCATGGATGTGCGCCGCGCCGAACGCGAAGTCGAAATCCGCGAGAGCAATGTCAACGCGCTGGGCCAGCAGGTCAAAGCCGCGCGCGACCGTTTTGAAGTGGGCGAAGTCACCCGCACCGACGTGGCGCAGGCCGAAGCCCGCCGCGCTGCGTCCGAAGCTGAACTCGCTGCCGCCACCTCGCGCCGCGCCAAGTCGCGGGCTGATTTCGAGCGCGTTGTCGGCCGCCCGCCGGTCCAGCTGGCCGAGCCGCCGGCGATCCCGCAAATGCCTGCGACGCTGGAAGAAGCTGTCGCTGTGGCGCGCGCCAACAACCCGTCCATCCTCGCGGCGCGTGCGCGCGAGACGCAGGGCGAGCGCGGCGTGGACGTGGCGCGTGGCCGCCTGGCCCCGTCCTTCGACCTCGTCGGCAGCGCTGGCTTTGTGTCGACGCAGCAGGACAACACGTTCAACGACACGAACGTCGGCCTGTCGGCCGAATTCCGCTTCCCGCTGTTCGACTCGGGTCTCCTGCAGTCGCGCACGCGCGGGGCGCAGCTGGAGGCCGACCGTGGCCGCTATGAGCGCATGGCGATCGAGCGGCAGGTGACGGCGCAGGTGACGACCGCCTGGCACCAGGTGGTGGCGGCGCGCGGCGAGATCGCCGCTTCGGTGAGTCGCGTTGCCGCAGCCGAGGTCGCGCTGGAAGGCGCGCAGCAGGAGCTGGCCGTCGGCGAGCGCATCACGCTGGACGTGCTGGACGCCGAGCGCGAGCTTCTGGAGGCCCAGCTGGGGCAGGTGGACGCCGAACGGGCGGCCTATCTGGCCTCGCACGACCTGCTGGCGGCGATGGGCGAACTGAAGCCCCAGACGATCGCCAGGCAGTAGGCGGTAAACGCCCGCGTTAACGAATTCGACACCATAGGTCTGTCTATTCCTTAATCGTCTGGGGTCGGTGAATCGCGCAATCGCGGCCCCCATGAATTGATGAGGACGGCATGTCTGCGGAAACAGCTCAACGCGAGCCGACAATGGAGGAAATCCTCGCCTCCATCCGCCGGATCATTTCGGAAGAAGACCGCCCGGCCGAATCAGGCGGCGACGTGCTGGACCTCCAGCCGCCTCCGGCCCCCGTCGCCGAAGCCCGCCCCGCGCCGCGTTTCGCGCCAGAGCCCGAGCCGACCCCGGTGTTCAAGCCGTCGGCCAACAATTTCGATTTCGATGCCGCCGAAGAGCTTCCCTCGCGCGCCATCGATGAAGACCTGATGATCGTCGAGCACGAGGTCGAGGCTGAATTCGAGCCGGCGCCCGAGCCCGAGCCTGAACCCGTCTTCGCGCCCAAACCGGCAGCGCCTGCTCCGAAAGCAGAGTGGCGCCCGATGGAACAGGAAACGCTGACCAGCGAACCCGTCGCCAGCCAGGCGGCCGGTGCGCTCTCCAAACTCATGGGCTCGATGCTCGTCTCCTCCGGCGCGACGCTGGACGATGTGGTGCGCGAGCTCCTCAAACCGATGCTGAAGCAGTGGCTCGACGCCAACCTTCCGCAGATCGTCGAAGCCGAAGTTGCGAAGGAGATCGACCGCATCCGTCGCATGGCCCGCTAGGGTCTGCCGGAACGAGCCGCTCGGGCGGCAGCAAACGGGCTTCGGACTGACCCAACGGGCTAAAACGCACAGGGCGCACCGCAAGGTGCGCCTTTTGTGTTTTGGGGCCGGGCTGGTCCGGGCAGGGCGGGTGACAACCCCGGCCTGTCGCGTTATCCGGACCCCATGATTGACGATCGTTACGACCACAAGGCGGCCGAGCCGCGCATTTACCAGCGCTGGGAAGAGTCGGGGGCTTTCAAGCCGTCCGGCACAGGCGAGCCGTATGCGATCGTAATCCCGCCGCCGAACGTGACGGGCGTGCTGCACATGGGGCATGCGCTCAACAACACGCTGCAGGACGTGCTGATCCGCTATCACCGGATGAAGGGTTTTCGCACGCTCTGGCAACCGGGCACCGATCACGCCGGCATCGCGACGCAGATGGTTGTCGAGCGGCAGCTGGCGCAGGAAGGCAATCAGGGCCGGCGCGAGCTTGGCCGGGAGAAATTCCTCGAACGCGTGTGGACGTGGAAGGAGCAATCCGGCGGCACCATCCTCAACCAGCTGAAGCGCCTGGGCGCGAGCTGTGACTGGAGCCGCGAACGTTTCACCATGGATGCGGGCCTCAGCGAAGCGGTGACGAAGGTGTTCGTCGAGCTGCATGCGCAGGGCCTGATCTATCGCGACAAGCGCCTCGTGAACTGGGACCCGCAATTCCAGACGGCGATCT
>JGI24115J20150_1000871_pt1 | contig 10671 bp, 2 predicted proteins | sample Subbioar_CSW14AB_FD_20150 | JGI IMG/M metagenome (IMG submission 20150)
CCTCAGTCGCAGGGACATTGAGCTGCCCCCAACCGTTCGAGCCCCAGCACTTCACCGTGCCCGCGGCGCGCAGGCCGCACGTGTGGAACTGCCCCGCCGTCAACTGCACGAACACCTCGCCCGCAGGTGGCGTCGACTGACCGCTCGAGTTGTTGCCCCAACACACCACCGTGCCGTCGGCCTTCAATTCGCAGGTGTGCGTGCCGCCCGACGCGATCGACGTGCACTCCGATCCGCTGCAGCAGATCTGGCCCCGGCACTGGCCCGAGGTGCACTGCGTGCCAGCGGTGCACGACTGCCCATCCGCGAGCAACTCGCGAATCGTGATGGTGTACGGCTGGCTCGCCGTGAAGCCGGTGCCATCGGAGTACGAGACGGTGAACGTGTACGTGCCCGCCGTCGTCGGGGTGCCGCTCAACTCTCCCGTGCTGGCGAGGGTCAGGCCGGTCGGAGGCGCTCCGCTGCTCACCGAGTACACAGCCGTCGTCGAGGAGTACGGCGGCCCGAACGACATCGCGTACGAGTACGCGACGTCCACCGTGCCGTTCAGCAGGTTGATCGGGTTGATCACGGCGGGCGCCTGACCGTTCGCGTTGCTGCCCCAGCAGGCGATCGTCGCGTCCGATCGCACCGCGCAGACGTGGAGGTTGCCGACCGAGACCCTCGTGAAGGTGCCGGTCGGCACCGCGAGCTGCCCGTTGGCTGCGTAACCCCAGCAGCGCACGGTGCCCGCCGTGGTGATGCCGCACGTTACAAGCTGGCTCGTGCTCAGCTGTGTGAAGGTCACCCCACTCGGCGGGGTCGCCTGGCCGCTGCCGTTGTTGCCCCAGCACACCGCCACGCCGTCGCTCCGCAGCGCGCACGCCGTGCTCGAGAGCGAGCTCAGCGAGAGTTGGCTGTACGTGCCCGTCGTCGGCGCGCCCGCCAGGTTCCAGCACACCGGCGTACCGTCGGGCTTCAGACCGCAGTTTCGCGCGTCTCCCGCGCTCACCGTCGAATACAGCTCACTCGACGGCGGCACGTTGCCGCTTCCGTACCCGTAACACTTCACCGTGCCATCGGTCCGCACCCCGCAGGTCTCCTGATTGCCCGCGGTCACTTGCACGTACGTCTCGCTCGCGGGCACGTTCAGCTGACCCCACGCGTTCGAGCCCCAGCACTTCACCGTGCCCGCAGCGCGCAGACCACACGTGTGGAACTGCCCTGCGGTCAACTGCACGAACACCTCTCCCGCAGGTGGCGTCGACTGGCCGTTGGAGTTGTCCCCCCAACACAGCACCGTTCCGTCCGGCTTCAGCTCGCAGCTGTGCGTGCCGCCGGCCGCGATCGAAGTGCACTCCGAGCCGCTGCAACAAAGCTCCGAGACACACTTGCCCGAAGCACACTGCGACGCGCCCTGACAGGCCTGACCGTTGGCGAGCAGACTGCGAATCGTGATCGCGTACGGCTGGCTGGCGACGAAGCCCGTGCCATCCGAATACGACACGGTGAACGAGTACGTGCCTGCCGTCGTCGGGATCCCGCTCAGCACACCTCCACTGCTCAAGGTGAGGCCTGGCGGAAGTGCGCCAGCGCTCGCAGCGTAGGCGGCCGTCGTCGAGGAGTACGGCGGTCCGAACGACATCGCGTACGAGTACGCGACGTCCACCGTGCCGCTCACCAGGTTGATCGGCGTAATCACCGCGGGCGCCTGCCCGCTCGCGTTGCTGCCCCAACAGGCGATCGTCCCGTCCGATCGCACCGCGCAGGCGTGGAGGTTGCCGACCGAGACCCTCGTGAACGTGCCGGTGGGCACCGCGAGCTGTCCATTCGCTGCGTAGCCCCAGCAGCGCACGGCGCCCGTCGTGGTGATGCCGCACGTGACGTTCTGGCTCGTGCTCAATTGCGTGAAACTCACCCCGCTCGGCGGCGTCGCCTGGCCGCTGGCGTTGTTGCCCCAGCACACCGCCACGCCGTCGCTCCGCAGCGCGCACGCCGTCCACGCGCTCGAGCTCAAGGAGAGCTGGCTGTACGTGCCCGTCGTCGGCGCGCCCGCCAGGTTCCAGCACACCGGCGTGCCGTCGGGCTTCAGACCGCAGTTTCGCGCGTCTCCCGCGGTCACGGTCGAATACAGCTCGCTCGACGGCGGCACGCTGCCGCTTCCGTACCCGTAGCACTTCACCGTGCCGTCGGTCCGCACCCCGCAGGTCTCCTGATTGCCCGCGGTCACTTGCACGTACGTCTCGGTCGCGGGCACGTTCAGCTGACCCCACGCGTTCGAGCCCCAGCACTTCACCGTGCCCGCAGCGCGCAGACCACACGTGTGGAACTGCCCTGCGGTCAGCTGCACGAACACCTCTCCCGCAGGTGGCGTCGACTGGCCGTTGGAGTTGTCCCCCCAACACAGCACCGTTCCGTCCGGCTTCAGCTCGCAGCTGTGCGTGCCGCCGGCCGCGATCGAAGTGCATTCCGAGCCGCTGCAACAAAGCTCCGAGACACACTTGCCCGAAGCACACTGCGACGCGCCCTGACAGGCCTGACCGTCGGCGAGCAGACTGCGAATCGTGATCGTGTAGAGCTGGCTGGCGACGAAGCCCGTGCCATCCGAATACGACACGGTGAACGAGTACGTGCCCGCCGTCGTCGGGGTGCCGCTCAACACTCCCGTGCTGGCGAGGGTCAGCCCTGCCGGCATCGATCCGCTGCTCACCGTGTAGACGGGCGTGGTCGACGAGTACGGCGGCCCGAACGACATCGCGTACGAGTACGCGACGTCCACCGTGCCGTTCACCAGGTTGATCGGGGTGATCACCGCGGGCGCCTGCCCGCTCGCGTTGCTGCCCCAACAGGCGATCGTCCCGTCCGATCGCACCGCGCAAACGTGGAGGTTGCCGACCGAGACCCTCGTGAACGTGCCGGTGGGCACCGCGAGCTGCCCATCGCCGGCGTAGCCCCAGCAGCGCACCGCGCCCGTCGTGGTGATGCCGCACGTGACGTTCTGGCTGGTGCTCAACTGCGTGAAGCTCACCCCACTCGGCGGGGTCGCCTGACCACTGCCATTGTTGCCCCAGCACACCGCCACGCCGTCGGTCCGCAGCGCGCACGCCGTGCTCGAGAACGAGCTCAGGGAGAGTTGGCTGTACGTACCCGTCGTCGGCGCGCCCGCGAGGTTCCAGCACACCGGCGTGCCGTCAGGCTTGAGACCGCAGTTTCTCGCGTCACCCCCGCTGACCGTCGAGTACAGCTCGCTCGACGGCGGCACGCTGCCGCTCCCGTACCCGTAGCACTTCACGGTGCCGTCGGTTCGCACGCCGCAGGTCTCCTCGTTGCCCGCGCTGATCTGCACGTACGCCTCGGTCGCCGGGACATTGAGCTGCCCCCACGCGTTCGAGCCCCAGCACTTCACCGAGCCCGCTGCACGCAAGCCGCACGTGTGGCTCTGACCCGCAGCCAACTGCACGAACACCTCGCCCGCGGGTGGCGTCGACTGACCGTTCGCGTTGTTTCCCCAACACACCACCGTGCCGTCCGACTTCAATTGGCAGCTGTGCGTGCCACCCGCGACGATCGCCGGCGTGTCCGACACGCACCCGCCGAACGGGGTGTGGTGAATGCCGGTCGCGGGATCACAGGAGTCAGCCGTGCAGGGGTTGTGATCGTCGAGAACAGGGGGCGCGCCCGGACCGCAGGCGCCGGAGCCGTTGCACACCTCGACCCCGTCACACGCGTTCGCGTTTGGGCATTGGGTTCCGGCAGGGGCAGGTGTGTGTGAGACCGAACCTGTCGAGGCATCGCACACGTCGTTCGTGCACGGATTTCCGTCGTCCACGGCGACGGCGACGCCCAGCTGGCATGCGCCGCTCCCATCGCACGTCTCGCCTCCGTTGCACGCATTGCCGTCCGAGCAGCTCGTACCCGCAGCGACCTTCGTATGGGTGACGCCGACCGTCTTGTCGCACGCGTCGACCGTGCACGGATTTCCGTCATCGATCGCGATCGGCGTATGTGTCACGCCCGTGAGCGGATTGCACCCGTCGGTCGTGCACGCGTCGGCGTCATCGATCACCAGCGGCGTCCCGGGCCGACAGATGCCGGCCGCGCTGCACGTCTCGGAGCCGTTGCAGACGTTGCCGTCCGAGCACGCCGCGCCCGGCGACGGCGTGTGCGACACGCCGCTCGTCGGATCGCAGACGTCGGTCGTGCATGGGTTGCCGTCGTCGACGAGCGCGGCGACGCCGGCCTTGCAGAGCCCTGAAGAGTCGCAGACCTCGAGCCCGTTACAGGCGTTGCCGTCGGAGCACGATTGGCCGGGAATCGGTTGATGCTGCACCCCAGCGAAGGCGTCGCAGGAGTCGCGAGTGCACGGGTTTCCGTCGTCGACGGTCGCACCGTCGCACGTGGTCGTCGTGGCCGCGTCACAGCACAGCACCCCTCCGGCCGTGCGGGCGTAGGCGGCGCCGCACGCGTTCTCGTCGGGGATGATGTGCGTCTTGCCGGGCCATACCCCGTCGACGCACGAACCGTAGCTGTTGCACGCGGCACCACAGCAGACGGGCTCCGAGCACGCGCCGCCCGCCATGCAACCGTACGGGTCCTTCTGGGAGGCCGCGTAGGTGCAGGCCGCCGACTTCGAGGCGCAGTACGACAGGGCAGACGCGTAGGAGCCTCCGCCGGCCTGCTCGCACTCGAGCGCCGTCAGGCGATGCAGCTCCGCCGGATCGCCGGTCACCCCGCAGACGTGCCAACCGGGAGCGCACAAATCGGCGGGGACCGCGCACGGGCCGTTGTCGTCACCGCACGCGACGCCGGTCGGCGGGGCGCGCAGGCTCTTGGCGTCGGTCCACGAACCGAGGCACGCGGCGACGTGCGGAAAGCGAACGAGGTCGTTGAGCCCCTCGCGCTGGCCGTCCGCACAGCCGATCGTCGCCGGCGTGCCTGGCTGCCCTTGCTCGATCCGGTAGGTCACGCCTGACGAGGTGGGCACGTCCACGAGCCCGGCCTGGAGCGGTGGAACGTTTGCTGCGGCCGCGGTCGCGAGCGTCGTGTCGCCAGTCGTCGCGACGTCGGTGACGCACGCCTCGAACGTCACCTGATCCATTCCGCCGGCAGCCTGGCAGGCGGTGGTCGCCGCCGCGCGCTGGGCCGCGGTGATCACCGGAGGCGCGGGGGGAAAGAGCAGATCGGTGTACGTCGCCGTGTTCTTCCCAGGCTCGTAGTCGAAGAGCGACTCGGAGTCCGTGATCCGCCAACTGTTTCCGAACGTCGTGTAGAGGCCCGAAAACGTCGGCGGCTGCGCGACGGCTTCGCCTGTCCGCGTCGCCAGATCGTTCGCCGGATTGCCGTCGGCGCTTCCGAGCAGGCCCGTGAGTGTGCGCGGGCGCGAGGGGTGCAGCGTCAGGCTGAACTGCATCGGGAACACCGTCCTGAGCACCTCGCCCGTGGGCCACGCGATCTTGGTGACCTCCCCCTCGCCGGCCGCCGAGGGCAGGCGCGTGACGGACCCACCGCCCGGCAGGCGAACCGTCTCGTCGACCCCGAGAGGCGTGGCCACCCCATTGATCCGGACCTCACGCGACGGCCAGAGCTCGACGTTCACTCGATCGGTGTTGACGCGCGCAGCGACGGTCCGTGCCACGGAGACGGCCGGCCCATAGGCCGCGAACCGCAGCTGGACGACGAAGCTCGGATCGCTGCTGTCGGTGACGCCAATGAACTCGCCGACGCCCTGAAAGTCGTATCGGAGGTTGTCGAACGTCATCAGGTGGGGGTCGCCCCACCCGCTCGCACTCGCCGGCCGCGCCGTCGGGACGCAGGCATTGTCGTTGCACGCCGAACACGTCGTGCTGCCACTGCCCGTTCCGCTGTCGTCGGTGAGTGCAGCCGACGACTTGCCCACTCCCGCGTTTCCGGGTGCGTCACTCGACGCGCGTCCACATGCGGCGAGCGTCAGGGCCAGAACGAAGAGCGCCCGTATTGAAGGTCCGCGCACCTCCCGAAGGCACCATGGTCGCGTCGACCCCACAATCATCGTCGGCGATGACCGATTTCGCGCAACCGCCGGGGGCCCGCCGTCGATTCATTGGAGAAAATGATGTCGCGAGCTGCAAGTCACCGGATGTCAATCATCGTCGGGGATGATCCTGACCAATCGCGGTCGTTCAGGCTCGACGCACACCAAGTTGCGAGTGCAACATGATCGGTAGAGGGAGCGCGCAGTGACAGGCCGGGCATCGATCCTCGTCGTGGACGACGATCCCATGGTACTCGCCGGGGTTGGCCGGCACCTCCGGCCATTCCGGCCCGTGATCGGCGCGAGCTCGGGACAAGCCGCGCTCGATGTCGTCGACAGCGGCGTCCCTCTCTGTGGCGCGTTGATTGATGTCAACCTGGGCGATGGCCCCGACGGCATCGCGGTTCTCCATCATCTGCGGGCTCGTTTTCCAACGATTCCGGTCGTCGTGCTGACGGGAGAGTTGTCAGAGCGCGCGGCCGTGGCCTCGTTCGATTTCCGCGCGAGACTCCTTCACAAGAACAGCGCCGAGCTGCGACTTTCGACATTCGGTGTCGCATGCCTCGTCGCCGACCTCCACCCCGAGGAGGCCATCGCCTCCAACAGCGCGTCGGCCCGCCCTGACACGTTCAGCGAAAACGCGCGCGAACCGCACGACACAGCGCGGGGTCGTCGTGCAGCGACCGGCCGAACGAGGGGAACAACTCGCGACACCGTGCCTGCCACGCAAGAGAGCGCCACTGGTCGGGGAAGCAGCGGGGCAAGAGCTCGAGCATGATCGCAACAGCGGTCGACGCGCCGGGGGAAGCGCCGAGGAGCGCGGCGATCGAGCCGTCGGCGCTGGTCACGACCTCGGTGCCGAACTTCAGCTCGCCGCGTCCTTGGGCGTTCGCCTTGATGATCTGCACGCGGAGGCCGGCGACCTGCACCTCCCAATCCTCGGCGCTGGCCATCGGGCAATACTTGCGGAGCAGCGCGAGGCGCTCTTCTTCGGTGAGCATGGCCTGGCCGACGAGGTACTGCGTGAGCTCGTAGTTCTCGACGCCGGCGCTCATCACGGGGAGCACGTTGTTGATGCCGATCGAGCCGAGGAGATCGAGCCACGAGCCTCGTTTGAGGAATCGAGTCGTGAATCCCGCGTAGGGACCGAACAGCAGCTGCTTCTCTCCGTCGATCCAGCGAGAGTCGAGGTGCGGAACCGACATCGGCGGCGCGCCGACTTCGGCCTTGCCGTACACCTTGGCGTGATGTCGCTCGATGACGTCGCGATTGGTGCACCGCAGCCACTGGCCGCTGACCGGGAATGCGCCATAGCCCGCGCACTCCGGAATACCGCTCTTCTCGAGGAGCTTGAGCGAATAGCCGCCGGCGCCGATGAAGACGAATCGCGCCTCGAGCTCGCGTGTCTGGTCTGTCTTCAGGTCGCGCACCTCGAGGGACCACGCCTCGCCGTGCCGACGAATTCCGGAGACCTCGTGACCGAGGTGCACCGACACGCCAGGTTGCCCCGCGAGCGATGCGATGAGCGCTCGGGTGAGCGCGCCGAAGTTCACGTCGGTTCCGGAGGCCACGCGCGTTGCCGCCAAGACGTCGGTGCGCGGCTCGCCCTCCATCACCAGCGGCATCCACTCGGCGATCCGTGCGGGGTCGCGCGAGAGCTCCATCTCCTCGAAGAGGGGCGAGCTCACGAGTCGACGATGTCGCTCCTCGAGATAGCGCACGTCGTCTTCGCCCCACACGAAGCTCAGGTGAGGCACCGTGCGCACGAATTCGGTCGGATCGCCGAGGTCGCCGTGCTCGACGAGCGTCCTCCAGAACTGCTGGCTGAGCGCGAACTGCTCGGCGATGCGCAGCGCCTTCGAGACGTCGACCGAGCCGTCCTCGGCTTGGGGCGTGTAATTGAGCTCGCAGAACCCCGAGTGCCCCGTTCCTGCGTTGTTCCACGCGTCGGAGCTCTCGGCCGCCGCCGAGTCGAGCCGTTCGAAGATCTCGACCGTCAGCGTCGGGTCGAGCTTGCGAAGGAGCGCGCCGAGCGTCGCGCTCATGATGCCTGCGCCGATCAGCGCGACGTCCGCGACCATCGTCAGCGCCTGCGGCGACGCGCGAACGTTGCGGCGAACGCGACCATGACGAACGCGCCGAGGGCGATCCGCTCGCTCTTCGTGGTGGAGCCAGGAATCGCGCAGCCGCAGCCGCTGCTGCCGCTCTCGCCGCCCGGGAGGTAGCAGAGCCGGCTCTTGGTGTCGCACAGCGCACCCTTGGCGCACTGCGTGCCCGACGTGCAGGTCGATCGACACGCGCCGTTCGAACAGTTGAAGGGGGCGCAGTCGACGCGGGTGCCGTCGGCGCGAATGACGGAGCTGCCGTCGCAGTTGTTGACCGAGCTCGGGGTGCGGCAGGTGCCGGAGACGCAGGCGAATCCGGCGGCGCAGTCGCCGTCGCCGGCGCAGGTCTTCTTGCAGCCTCCCGTCGCAGCGTCGCAAACGTAGGGGGTACACGTGCGGGTGGTTGTGGTCGTGTTGCAGGTGCCGGAGCCCGAACAGCGGTTCTCGATCGCGGTCGAGCCGCTGCAGGTCGACTTGCACACGGTCGAGGAGCTCGGCGTCCGGCACGAGGTCCGCGACGTCCCATCGCACTTCGGTCCGCACGTCGGATCGCCTGCGCCCGAACACTTGGTGCGCGTGCCGTGCGGCTCGCCGACGACGATCGCGCAGATGCCGGGCGCCGGCGGCACGTCGCAGGCCTCGCATTGACCGGTACAGGCGGAGTTGCAGCAAACACCGTCGGCGCAGAAGCCCGAGGTGCACTCGCTGCCCGTCGTGCAGGTGGCGCCGACCGGCTTGGCCGTGCACGCACCGCCGGTGCACTTGATGCCAGCGGCGCAGTCGCCGTCGCCGCTGCAGGTCGTGCGACACTTCGCCGTGGCCGCGTCACAGGCGTAGGCCCCACAGTTGACCGAGGTCTTCGGCGTGCACGCCCCGGATGCGCTGCAGGTCGATTCTTCGTTGGCCATGTTGCCGACGCATGCGGCCGCCGCGCAGACGGTCCCGGTGGCGGGGGAGCGGCACGCGCCGGTGCCGTTGCACACGCCGTCGCCCGCGCAGGTGCCGGTGCCCGTCGTTCCGCACTCGCTGTCCGGATCGGTCCCGTCCTTGATGGCCTCGCACAGGCCGTCGGCGCCGTACCCCTTCTTGGCCGCCGAGCAGGCGCGGCACGTGCCCGAGCACGCGGCGTTGCAGCACACGCCGTCGTAGCAGTACCCCGTCGTGCACTGCGAGCCGCTGGTGCACGGCTGCGGAGTGCACCCCGTCGAGACCGGGTACTTCTGGCAGGCGCCCGCTCCGTCGCACTGACCGTTCGACAGACAGGTCGGCGCGCCGTCGTCCTTGCAGCTGCTCTTCGGATCCGTACCGATCTTCACCGGCGCACACGTGCCATCTGCTGCGCCGGTCAGCGTATTCGTGCACGCGTAGCACGCGGTCGTGCACGTCGTCGCACAGCAGACGCCGTCGACGCAGGAGCCCGACTTGCACATCAGCGCCGTCGAGCACGCCTGACCGTTGGCCGACAGCTCGAACAGCTCCGCCGACCCGAGCGCACCGAGCGCGCTGTTTCCGCCCGCGACGAGGACCGTGCCGTCGGTGAGGAGCGTGGCGGTGTGGGCGTAGCGCGTGGACGCCATCGTCGGCATCGACGTGGTGGTGAACCCGGTGCCGGTGAACAACTCGGAGGTACCGAAGTACGCGGTCGGCGAGGCGCCATCGCGATCGGCGTTGACGCCGCCGGCGACGAGCACCGCACCGTTGCCGAGGGTCGTCATCGTGAACTGCTGACGACGGGTGCCCATCGATCCGGTGGACGCCCAGGTTCCGCTGGAGGGCGTGAAGATCGAGGCGAGGTTGGTGTTGTTCGACGATCCCACGGAGTAGCCGCCGGCGACGAGGATGCGGCCGTCGCTGAGCTTGGCGCCGGCGTGGAGCGACCGATCCGGCGAGGCTCCGCCGGCCGAGGACCACACCCCGGTGAGGGGCTCGTAGGCCTCGGCCTGGGTCAGCGCCACGTCGGGCCACTTGTCGGCAAAGCCCATCGCGGCGAGCACCTTGCCCCCGTCGATCGGAAACATCTGATAGTCGCGGCGCGGCCAGGTCATCGTGCCGGTGGCGGTGAACGTGCGGGTCGTCGGGTCGAACACTTCGGCCGTCGAGAGGATGCCAGCCGAGCTCGAGCCACCGGCGACGAGCACCTTGCCGCTCGTCAGGATCACTGCCTGGTGACGCATGCGCGCGGCGGTCATCGCCGCCGTCGCCGTCCAGGTGCCGCTCGTCGCGTCGTACGTCTCTGCGCTCGTGAGCGCGCCTGCGGTGTTGGTGCCTCCGGCGACGAAGACCTTGCCGTCGGAGAGCGTGAGCGCGGTGTGCCGGGCGCGCGCGGCGGTCATCGACCCGGTCGCCGCGAAGGTCTTGGTCGCCGGATCGTAGAGATCCGCGGACGAGAGGTACACGGTCGTGGTCCCGGACACGTAGCTGCCGCCCGAGAGGAGCACCTTGCCGGAAGTGAGCCTCTGGGCGACATGCCAGGCGCGCGTGGTCGTCATGGAGCTCGACGTCGCGGTCCAGGTCGGATCGAGCAGCGCGGGGTACGCGATCGTCGCGGGCCACTCGATCCGAACGACGCAGCTCGAG
>JGI24115J20150_1000873_pt1:0-2500 | contig 10665 bp, 7 predicted proteins | sample Subbioar_CSW14AB_FD_20150 | JGI IMG/M metagenome (IMG submission 20150)
CTGTGGCTATTTTGAAATGGTCGCACACACCGCAGCAGCTCCATATTCCCGCCATGCAGGTGCAGGTGCAGGTGCCTCCCCCCCGGAGGGGGCGCACAAACACTCAACACCAACACCAACACCCCGACCACCCCCTTTTGGTGGTTGCCTCGTGTGTGCGCGCACCGAAAGTCGAGAAAACACAAACCCGGGGTGCATATCGACACAAAAGGACACGCTCTATCAATCGGAAATGGTCGCACACATCCGTTGAGCGATATTGGAAAACGAGCACCACTGCCCGCCCCGCGCCCCGCGCAACTACCCGTTCAAGCCCCCAAGAGAGTGAGGGCACCCACCACCCACCCGCTGCGTGCGCGCGCGCCAAGATGTCAAACAGCGTGTGCGACCATTTGACACTGATGCACATGGCCCTTATTGACAACCCGGAAATGGTCGCACACCTCGAAACACAATCGTGTGACCGTGCGTGCGTGCGTGTGTGCGCACCCCGCCCCACACCCACACCCACCCCCCGCGCGCACCCGGACACCCACACACCACACCACACCCACCAGCGCCGCCCGGACGCGTTTCGCACGCCAGCACTTTGTTTCGCAGCTGTGCGACCATTTGCCGCGCGTACTTCGGCACGTTTGCAAGCGCGTGTCGAAGACCGCACCTCAATCGCACACACGGCGCGCGCGCACAGCCACCGAAACACTTTTTGTGATTGACCGGGGGGCGCGGGGCCGCAGCAGCAGCAGCCCATCCACCCAAAAAATCGGACCCCGAAAAACAGTCTCGGGCTCGATTCCCGATGTCGACACGAGATGCGCACGGTGTTTTCNGGGCCAAATCCAAGGTCTTTTGCACGCAGGGAGGCCTCGGTCGAAAAATCAGTGTTNCGGCTGCTGTGTGTCTCTCTGNGGGGGGCGCGCGCCCCCAGGCCCCCCCAAAGCCCCGAGAGAGGGACACACACACACACACACACAGCCCGCGGTTTGCCAAGTGCCGTGGCGAGTTGCAGCCTGAAAAGTTAGCAGCAGCGAGCCCTGGGGCCATTCTAGCTGCGGGTAACTTTTCAGCTGTCGCAGACGCACGGTCGTGTCCGAGTCGCACAACCCCCCCGAGAGACACCCACCCACCCAAAAAACAGCGAATTTTACAAGGCAAATCCAAATTTCGCCCAATGAAAAGACCTTGGGAATTTCGGCCGGGGCTCGACATCCGCCAACAACTTTTTTCGCCGCGCGGCAGTTGCGCGGGCGCATTCAGCGCGCGTTTTCCCCCCGTTCCCGCACCATCCGACACAACCGAGCCGCCGGACCGCCGCGGAGCCGCCACTGGGGGCCCCAGACCCCCACCAGGCCGTCCCGCAGGCTGCCCCGGGCCGCGGAGCCCCGGATCACCGTCGTCGTCGCAGCGCGCGCGCCGTGTCAAGGGGCAATGTGCGCACCCTTATCCCAGATAGTACTCGCCGCGGGCTATCAATAGGTAACTTCGGATCCTCGTATCGACAAACGGTTGTGGTACAAAAGTGTGGCACAAAAGACCTTGAAATGACATGTGAAACGCGCACCCCCCCCGTAGTAATTTTTGAAAGGACCGCTTTCTATACTATAGTGGTGTGTTTTTTGGGGGTGCTCAGAAAAAAGCCCGGTGCGATGCCCTAGGCCGCCGGGTGAAAAAATGAGTCCTCTGAAATTTCACATGGTGTCCTGGATCGATTCCTGAACCAAGCACTTTTTTCCTTCGATTCCGCTCCCCAGTACTGGTGTGATGCCATAGGCCGCCAAGACCGGGAAACGACTTAGAAAAATCGCGCTCGGAGCTCGGAACCGGTAAAATCCAAAGATGCCTCCACACAAGCTGTGCCAGCTTTGTGCTGCTGCAGCCGAGTTCTTCGCGGTTTCTGCGAAGGGCGCCGTGGTCCACTAGCAAAAAAAACTTTCCTTTCGGAAGGAATGTGTCAGTGCTTTGGTATTGCTCGGTTATTTTTCCGGCAAACACATCTTAAAGCAGACGCACAGTACAACCGAAAAAGGGGAGCGCACACAGATGGCGTCGAAGGCAAAAAACGAAAGTTTCTTGTAGTCCGAGTTCTCTTGCGCCCTGCGTGTGGTTTTCCGAACGTCAAAAATTCGGCCCACGTCCAGGTGTTCACGCCTCGCTGCAAGTTCAAAACTAAAACTTCCGTTGTTTGTTGTCGCTGCTCCCTATGTGCAAAAGTCGCTGCGCCAGCGTTTTAATAGTCATTGTTAAATCGCACGGCCTGAGACTTGGTCGAACAAAACTCGGCACTTGAGACTCGCGAATCTTTTCTTTCTGAAAATGAAAAAAAGTAGCGGGGTTGCAGATACATTTTGTTGAGGAATTTCAGCCTGAACAAGAGGTCATCACTAACAACCACACGAACTTTTTCACTTCAAAGAAGAAAACTCTTCACGGAGTTCTTTTTTTGTCGGGAAAAACTACGGAAAACAAAAACAAAAAACACGATCATCATTTTTTTTCATGT
>JGI24115J20150_1000892_pt1 | contig 10498 bp, 9 predicted proteins | sample Subbioar_CSW14AB_FD_20150 | JGI IMG/M metagenome (IMG submission 20150)
GGCCGCGAGCCCGTGGTGTTCGACGATCTCAGCTGCGGCCATGCGCATGCCGTGCGCTGGGGCCCGCTGGTGCAGGGCGACATCCGCAAGGCCGACGCCGTACGCGCGGCGATCCGCGACTACAAACCCACGGCCGTGATGCAGTTCGCGGCGCGCATCGAGGTGGGCGAGGGCGAGAAGGACCCGGCGCATTTCTACGACAACAACGTCGCCGGCACGCTGAACCTCGTGCGCGTGATGCTGGAGGAGGGCGTGAACTCGCTCGTCTTCTCGTCCACCTGCGCGATCTATGGCGACCCGGAGCGATTGCCGCTGACCGAGGACTTGGCGAAGCGGCCGGTATCGGTCTATGGGCGCACCAAGCTTATGTGCGAGCAGATGCTCGATGATGTGTCGCGTGCGCACGGGCTGAACTTCGCGGCGCTGCGCTATTTCAATGCAGCCGGCGCCGATCCCGATTGCGAGATCGGCGAGGAGCATGAGCCGGAGACGCATCTTGTTCCCAACGCGCTGAAGGCAGCGGCGGGGCTGGGCGGCGCGATGAAACTGTTCGGCACGGATTATCCGACGCCGGATGGCACCTGCATCCGTGACTTCATCCATGTGACGGACCTCGCCGAGGCGCACATCCTCGCTGCCGAAAAGATCGCAGCGCAGGGCGTGAACCTGCAGCTCAATCTTGGCGCGGGGCATGGGCGCACCGTGAAAGAGGTGCTGCGCGCTGTGGAGACGGCGACGGGCAGGCCCGTGCCGGTGGAGATTGCAGGCCGGCGTGCGGGGGATGCGGTGGCGCTCTATGCGGACACCACGAAAGTGACGCGCGAGCTGGGCTGGACACCGCGGCTTTCCGATATCGACACGGTTGTGTCGACGGCGTGGGCGTTCCATCGCAAGGCGTGGAAGCTGGCCTGATGGGGTGGGCTGGGCTAAGCCTGCGTCGAATGCGAGGTCTCCGGTGCAAACCTTCTCGATCGTGATGGGGCAGTCGATCGCGGTGGATACGGCCAAGCCGCAGCCGTTTTGCGCGGCAGAGATGTTCTGGGGCGGCATGACGTTCGACCACCAAGCGTCGATCGTGCGCGCGGACCTGCTAAAGCAGTTTCCTTATGACGAGACGCCGAATGACGAGCTGGAAAGCCTGACAGCGGCGCGGCAGAAGCGGGCATGAGTGGGGCGCGGTCCGGTCTGCTGGTGATTGGCAAGTCGGGGCAGCTGGCGTCGGCGTTGCGGGAAAGCGAGGCGGGAGCGGCCTATCTCGGGCGTGGTGATGTCGATGTCCTGTCGCTGGACAGCTTGCGTGCGGCGATTGCGGTTCACGAGCCGCGCGCGGTGATCAATGCGGCGGCGTATACGGCGGTTGACCTTGCCGAGCGCGAGCGCGAGCAGGCGATGGCGCTGAACGTGGTGGCGCCACGCAACATTGCGCGGGTCTGCGCGGATGCCGGTGTGCCGCTGGTTCATGTCTCGACGGACTATGTGTTCGATGGCGAGGATGCGCCCTATGCCGAGGACGCGTCGGTGAATCCGCTGAATGTCTACGGCGAGACCAAGGCGCGCGGCGAGCAGGCGGCGATGGGGCAGAGTAGCCGTGTGTCGGTTGTGCGGGCGTCTTGGGTGTTCTCCGAACGCGGTAGCAATTTCGTGACGACGATGTTGCGGTTGGCGAAGGATCGCGCGGAGATCGACGTGGTGTCCGACGTGACAGGGCGGCCGACCAGCGCGCATGCGCTGGCGGAGGCGTGCATCGGGGTTGCCGGCGCGATGGTTGGAGACAAGAGCCTGGGCGGGCCGTTTCACTTTGCCAATGACGGCGAGGCGACGTGGGCCGTGCTGGCCGAGGCGGTGATGGATGAGGCGCGGGTACGCGGCTGGAAGGCGGCGCGGATCCGACCGATTCCTGCGGCGCAGTATCCCGGGAATGCGATGCGGCCGCGCGACAGCCGGATGGCCACGGGCAAGATCGAGCGGCTGCTTGGCCGGACGCCCCTGCACTGGAGGGTTGCCTTGGGCGATGTTCTAGATCGAATCGGGCGCAAATAGCGTCGCTGTGTTGGTCATCCGGACAGCCTCCCCAAAGCGAGAAGCCAGCCAGGCAGGCCGGAGAGGAGAGTGTGATATCCGCAGCCGTGACGCTCAGGCGGGTTTTGCCGGGCAGTTCATAGCGTTTGACGAGAAAGCAGCGGCGTTTTTGGTATGCGATTGCTGCGGTGATGCCGCAGCGGGATCAACCTTGGGCGATCGCCTCACTCACATTTAGTTCCAAAGGTAGCTTAGAATCGATGAGATAAGCTGGCATCACCCTGATGGGTGATGCCAGCTCGACGTGCGTTGCGCACAGATTCCTCCTCGATAGTATGTGGCGAACTCAAGGGGCGGGAGCCGTATGAACTGGGAGGCATATCAAGCTTCCTGCGACGCGTGGGAGGAAGCGGGGCTCGGGGAGGCCGACTGGCAGACGGCACTCGACCTGGCTGAGAAGGCGCTAGAAGCGTCCGGCGTGATCGTTCACGCGGTCGACAAGCTAGATGCGAAGCATACAGAGCTTCTGCTGCAGAGCCGCCTAGTCCCGAAGGAGGCAAACGAGCTCTATGCGCAATTTTCTCATTGCGATCCGCGGCGCCCCTATGCCCTCCGTGCAGCGTCGGGTGAGGTCATCGTCGATGAGTCGATTGCACCGTTGCGCGAGCTGGACCGAACGATGGCCTACGCAGACCTCTATCACAAGTTCGATTTCGGCCGCTGTGCAGCCGTACGCCTCGACGGCGTTCGCAAGCTGGGGAGCGGCGCGCCGTCGCGCGTTGTAATCCTCAACGTGCTGCGCAAAAGTTACGCTGAGACGGCGAGCGAAGAGTATCGGCGCTGCGTGCTCGGCACGGCGCAGACGGTCCAGCGCGCACTGCGGACGGCGACGGTTCTTGAGACGTTGAGAGCGGCGAACGCCGCGAAGACGGCAGGGTTAGATTTAGCCCCTTTTGGCGTCGTGTTCGTCCGCGGACAAGGCGTCATAGTTGAAGCGAATGCAGCTGCTCGCCGGCACTTTGGTGCGCGGGATGCATTGGGTAGCGCCCTTGGCGTGATGACCGTGCTTGACCTGCACTCACGCGCGACGTTTCTGCAGGCGCTCGGACGCGTAAGTCGTGGTTCGAACTATGAGGTCTGCGTGGCGCAGCGCAAAGAGCGCCGCCCGTTGGGTATAGCGGTGATGCCCAAGCCGGGCACGTTTGGGGAAGCAGTGGGCATCGATGCTCCTTTCCGCGCTGATGCCATCGTGCTGATCTTTGACCCAGAGCAGACGCATGCGGATTCAAAGGCGCTGTGGCGGGAGATGTTTGCGCTAACGGGGGCCGAGGCCGACGTAGCGCAGCTTCTCATGACGGGGCTGTCGATGCGTGAGATCGGGCTGCAGCGCGGCGTATCTTTTGAGACGGTGCGGAGCCAGTGTAAGCGTATCAATGCAAAACTCGGCGTCGACGGACAGTCCGAGGCATTGCTCATCCTCTCGCGCGTCGTGACGCCGCGGCGATCATAGCGCCAGCCAGCCCATGAGATTGCGCAAAGTATCGAGGTGACGGCAAGGCTCGCGGCGCGCGGTAGCCGATCTCTCACATAGGGCATATGGAAAAGGGCGAAGGTCTTGTTGATCAAGGCTTAGGGCCGGTAGCTCCTTTTTCCGAATGGGAGCTAACTCAGTACCTCTTCCGCGCGGCCTTTCGCGTTCGGGCGCTTCTTCATCGACAACAACCACCTACGGGAGATGCTGGACTTCGCTTCGGTAGTCCCAACGAATTCCAGAATGAACATAGGCGTCGATCTGCCTTTCGACACACCGAAGCTTTGAATGCAGGTCCGCGACGTTTTCCCCCGCATCGTTATCAGCGGGTCGCTCGCGAGCTTCATTTCCGAGACCTGCAGCCGCCGCGATGCGACGCTCAATGTTGGCACGACAGGCGTAAAGCCCCTGCAATACTTCCGACATTCCCCAAGTCCCCCAAGATCACCCGAAGCTTTGCCAGACTAGCGCCGACACAGCCTCAACACATAAGGAACAGAAACTGAAGCCTAGCGTCAAGTCCATCTGAACTCCGTCATCAAGGACGTGAACGATTTCAAGCGACTGTGATTCAGTTGTCTTTCCCGCGCGATGATGGACGACAGTGACACCGGGCAATGTCGCGCGTGAACGGCTTTGGCGGGCGACGTGTTGCATGCCGCGTGGCATAGCGCAGCATCACAGGGGTTGTGACGGGGCTTAGACAACAGCGGCCGAGCCTCCGCTTAGTCGCGGCAAGCACGAAGGCGCAAGCAAATCGACGGGGTGCCAGAGTCTGGTTTGGTCCCGAGCTGATTTGCCGACAAATTCACAGCATGGTCTAGGCGCAGGCTGTGTTTCGTCTTGTCCCCTATTGCGGACTAATCTCCAGCGGCCTGATCATTCGATCATACCCAATTGTCTCGCGCATTGCCTCGAGCAGAGTTGACATTTCATCTGAGCGGCACCCGAGACTCCAGAATACTTTTCGCTCCGAGCGATCAGCCTCAATGCGACGGATCATCATGCCCGGCGCATCGGTCATGCACGGTGGATCCCCAGGCTTGCGGTCAATGCGTTCCGGTAGGGAGTCGAAATTGGCGGCGTCGAGAGCCGCGTTGGCCTTATCCCAGGCGCCGAGTGAGAATTGACCGCTTGATTTCCCCTCCCTCCGTGCGCCGGATAGGCTCTGAAGTATGTAGCTATCGTCAGAATAAATCGTGATTTCGTAAGTCGGACAGGGGGCATACGGGCTGCTGCATCCCTCCCACATCACAATCTGCGGTTCAGGGGTTGTTGCAACCGTCGGGAGCGGCGCTTCAGCGGCGAGCTGACGCTGCGCGGGGCCGGTCGACGCGCAAGCGCCCATTGAGAGCATCAAGGCGAGTTGAGCGATGCGAAGCGACTTCATCAGCATGGATAAATGTTGGCTCAATTCGCGCTTGCGGTCCAGCGGCGTGCCAACACGCGGCCCCGCGCGCTGCCCTGTCTTGCGACCTCCGCCAGCACAGAATCCGGACGGGGGGAGTGGAATGAAGACAGGACTGTTGTCGCTAGTGACACTTGCATTCGCAGGTATGGCCGAAGCCGCGCCCGTCTGCGCCGACCTCCAACGGGTGATGACCGCCGCCGCTGATGGCCATCCGGAACTACGCGGGGAGAAAATTGCGGACTGTTTGTGGAAGTCGACATTGGTACTTGATGGTGCGGAGTTGTGTGTCGTCTACGCCGCGCCAGATCAGACGCTCTTCGCTTGTAGGCGTTCTTTCCGATCTACGGAAAAGGCTGGCCGCGTCTACGAAGAGGACGCCGCCTTTGCGAGTCCTGCTTTCCGGACAGGGATGAATTGTCGCGCGTAGCCTGGCCTAAGGACCCAGCCCCCGAGGCCCTGAGTATTCCCCTGATCGGCCCCGGCGTTTAAGCCATCGGGGTGGCCAGGTTGCGCGAGGCATCACCCCTGGGCAGGACTGAAAGGGTTTCGTTAGGAGTTTACTGGCGCGGTGGCGCACTGTTCTCTGAACGATGAAGGGCGCCCGTTGCGGAGCGCCCTTCGGTTGCCGACCCTAAATTGGGGGGACGGATCAGCAAAGAAATTGTGGAATCATTCTAGTTCGAAGTCAAATGCCATTCCGTGGCAGCTGGAATTAGGCTGCGACAAGTGGTGGTTGGGAGAGGCCCCTAAAGGCGCTCTCGACGGGCGGTGCTCCGCAGGCCTGACGCAGCGGAGCACCGCCTTTAGATTCAAAAATCGTCGGCTGCTGGGCCGCTGGTCAGAGCCCTCGAAGCTGCCCGCATGATTCCCGATCGACTGATGTCAACTCGCACCCCTCCGTGCTGTGCCCGATCCCGCGGCCATGAATTTGCAGGGCTTGCTGACATCTCACCTTTTTGGGGGATGTGCGTTTCGAATTGGGTACGGAATTGATGGGGGCGTTGACCGCGCCGGGGAAGGGAGTTGTCCAGAGTCGAGAAGTTCGGCTGGTGCAGCTTCCTGCGCAGGGACAGTGGTAATCAGGGCGAGGGGCGCGCTATGGACGTGTGGCTGTGGCCTGTTGTCGTAAGCAAGCAAGCAACGCCACGCGTATTCCTGGGGCGCTTGGTCCACTGGGTTTTTGTCGCCGCAGCATTTGTGCTGATCGCCGGCGGGGTCATCGCCTCGTGTCTGGCTCTATCCGGTACGGACGTTATCAGTGGCTTGCCCGTAGCCGACGCAGGGCAGCTGTCCTTGCTTGTATGCTCCCTTGCGATTTGCGTGTTCTTTGCTGGAAGAGTCCTTCGTTACCTTGTCTCGCGGGAGTAGCGGTTNGGGGCNTCCGCCTTGGCCGATCAACAAGGGCANGACGGCGCCCGCGCATCAGNGTTCCGACGCTAGNGACGCTGGATCGGAGCGGAGAGGGCCCAAGCGCGGAGTCGGCTGATGCATGCGAACCGCGCTATTCGATCGAGACATGGNGCGCGCTTGGTAGTGACGACGAAATCCGCACGTCGATCAGCGCTATTGAACTCGTGTGGTCACGCGGCAGGTAAAGGCTGCGGGTATTGCGCACGCCCTTGCACCCGACGCTCGGCAGCATCGTGAAGGCCAGGTGGGTCCAACAGATCAGTCGCCATCAGGCGCTGGAGGATTTCGCCCATTGCCGCAGAATTTCGGCGTCGTACTCCAAAAGGGTGATGCACCGCGCAAGTCATGGCCATACATGAGAAGGCGTTGAGGGGACGGGCCATAGGTTGTTGGGGGGAGTAGCCCTCGGGAGGAAGCAAGCCGGCCGCAGGTATCTCATGCTCGGTTCGCATAAACGCGCACTCAGCATGCGACGCTTCGCTCGTTGCGACCAACCGGGCGGCTGCGCTCCCCTTAGCTTGCCGGATTCTGTCCGCTTCCCGGAGCGCGATGCCGGGAACATAGATACCTGTTCGAGAGGCGCCGCGATGGCGATCTCAGATGAGCGCAGAGCCTCCAGGCAAGTATCGATGTGTGAAACACAGAAGGGTCTATCTACATCGAGTTGATGCGTGCCGTTGGCGCCAGGGAGAAGCCGTTGGTCGTGCGTTGAGTATCACGGCAACTTGACATCGTGAATGCTGCAGCAGGCTCGCGCAGCGGTTAGGCTGCATTGAGGATCCTCGCCTGGAAAGACAGGTTACGGGCGGGTCAGCTTCGCAGGTGGCCCCTTGGTGTGGGGGCGCTGCCTCGAAGCCGGCGCCGGATCGCGCGTCCCCCCTCCCGCGCGGTCCGGCGCTCGAATGAGACCACGCAGCACCATTCTGCGCGATCTTTGAGAAGGCGAGTGATCACATCGCAAGGCTTCCGCCTGTCCATCGTTGATGCTTCGCATCGCGCTTCGAACCTCGGCATCTCGCCTACGTCCTAACACGGCATCGCCGCCGAATCCTGAGGCCGGGCACATGGCAGTTGCAGCAGTCATGCGTTGTCTACCGGGAACAGCTCCGCTCGCGCGATTCCGCTCCGCCCTTCTAGACTCCAAGGCAAATGCGTTGTTCAATTCTTCTCGATGATCGTAGCCTTGTCTGCGACGTCGGATATTTGGGGGACGAGCTGACTCGGGTGACATCGATACAGAGGCGGGATGCGAAAGCATTCTGGAAAATGTCGGATCGCATTCGCACGTGACGATCTTGCGTTTTGCCTGATGAACTATCCGGGCAGCGATTGGTGGGGCTCAATCGCTCATGACGTTTCAATCTTCATCTCACATCTCGATAGCCTTTACGCATATTCGGAAAGGTGTGGCGCGTCTGACCGCGCGTTACAAACAAAGGCCGAGCAGCCAGGAGAATCCGTTCGGGCCGTTAGGAGGGCGAACCACGGATGAGCAGCGTCGCCGAGCCTTTCTGCTGCAGGATTTGTGTCGCGACTACTGGACCGAGACCACAGACAACGAGGACCTGTTGACCCATACGCCGACGCCTCCTCCCGATTGGTGGCTCAATGAAAAGCTGGAAGTTCAAGGGCAAGGATGGCGTGTCCACAGTATCGACGGCTTTCGATACGAGGTTTATGATTTAGACGCGTCTGGCGATGGGAGAGGTTCTCCGCGAGCTATGCGGCCAGGTCCCCGCTGATTGCGTCGAGGCGATTTGCCGGCGTGCGATCGACCAAGGCCTAGCAGGCCCAACGCTCGTTGGCGGCGCTATGCAATACGGGGTTAACTTAGCGCGCCGGCGCTCGAGGAGGGGCCAAGCCTATCCAAGGGCATATACGCCGCCCAAATCGGTAAGCCGAAGATCGATCCCGTTCCCTTAAGCTTCAAAGGCGCTGACAACGCCCGCTTCAGCAAGGCGGGTTCAGGTTGATTTCAGAGTAAGGTGTTACACAGCAGCGCGCAGTTAGGCCGGAGTGTCTCATGCACGTGTTGCTAGTCGAAGACGACAATGAATTGGCTACCAGGATTCACCGCGGACTTACGCAGGCCGGATTTGTTGTCGAGCGTGCTGCCGACGGTGAGGACGGTTTCGCGCTAGGCCTTCGTTCGCAAATGGATACAATAGTCCTCGATCTTGGCCTGCCGGGGAAATCGGGTCTCCAGGTTCTGAAGGAGTGGCGTGCACGTGGTGTTGGCACACCGGTGCTTATTCTCACGGCGCGCGGTACATGGACCGACAAGGTCAGCGGCCTCAATGAGGGCGCGGATGACTATCTCACCAAACCATTCCATGTGCCCGAGCTTGTCGCCCGGCTGCACGCGCTGCGCCGGCGGGGCTGGGGCCATTCATCGAATGTCCTCAAGCATGAGGACCTTACCGTGAATCTCGCCACAGGCGAGGCGACGCGCGGTGATGAGCTGCTTGATTTGACCGCACTCGAATTGCGCATGCTCAAGTATTTCATGAACAGGGCGCGTCACGTGATTTCGCAGACCGAGTTGGTCGAGCACCTCTACAATGCAGGCGATGTGCGCGAGTCCAACACGATTGAGGTGTATGTTAGCCGCCTTCGCCGAAAGATCGGCGCGGAAAGGATAAAGACCTTGCGCGGCATGGGATACAGGTTCGGCTAGCTAAGCTTAGTACAGCGAAGGGCTGGGCTGCCGTGATCGCGTGGACACTGCGCTCGTCGCAGGTTGCTTTACCCTTGTCGATCCTCCGGTCTTAGCCAGGCGCAAACGGCTTCTGTCGTCGCCTAGAGCCTGTCGGTCCATCGGCGACACGCTCAGGACCAGGCCTGGTGCATTCTTCGATCTGGCGTGAGTTGCCCGAGCTGTACAGCGGGCGTTGCAGAGGGCGGCGTCCGCTTTCGGCGGCAACAACATAATCGCCGCCTTTGTTGTCGCGACAAGGCGCGTGGACAAAATTAAATATCACTCTTTCGATAAATACAGTAAATGCTATTTGCTGACGGTGTCGCGGTATGAATTCACCTGCGGTGAGGTCGACGGCGATGGACTTTTGTTCGGCAACGGGCTTGTTCGATGTCACTCGTGTGTTTGGCGCAGTCGCGCAAAAGCGGCCTATACGTATCGCCTATCGCGACTCAATCGCGAGTTGGAGCGCTCAGCGCGCTGACTGAGGCGAAGCTGAACCGGATATGTACGACGGCTGAACAAAGTCTAATATCAAACTGAAAAAGCACCTGTAGCGCGATAAATAGAGTAGAACTAAGGGAGGACAGGAGAATCCAATTATAAATAGTTTGTTAAAATGCTAGATCTCGCCAAACGGGGGCTGCAGTAGTTTCGATCCCAGCGTGGGAGAGAAGGCCCGCTAGTGGTGGATAGCGCGATGACGACGATCAAGAACTTCCCTTTCAATTATACCGATCTCACTTTCATGCGGGATCAGATCCAGTTCCGGCCGCTGTTCGATGCGAACGGCAAGCCGATCGTGAACTGGGACGGCGTCGGGCCTATCTATGATGCGTATGGCAACCTGCTGTGGGACGGCGCGGGCATGACCGCTGACCAGGCGATGGCCGCCTGGGGAACGTCCTTCCTGTCTTACACGGCATCGCAGGGCATCCGGAACATTGATGGGCAAGCGAACAACCTGTTCAATCCGGACTGGGGCAATAGCGACCTGCCGTTCCTGCAGCGGACCAAGGTGATCTTCGACAAGTACCTGAAGCCGCTCGACGCCAACGATCCCAACGCTTTCTACGCCGACAAGTTCACGACCCCGCCAAATCCCGCAGCGGCCGACTACACCAAGACCGAGGCCAATCTCACCCAGGCCAGCGTCACCGACTACACGCCCCGCATGATCAGCCGCACCGTCACCACGGCTGACGTTACCTTCGTGACCGAACCGGGCGGCACGCACCTGGTGAAGGACGCCAACGGTTTCACCTCGGTCGCCGACTACGGCATGCTCCAGGCGCTCGGCCAGCAGGACAATCAGCCCACCGTCAACGCGGACGGCAGCGCGAACACCGAATGGTTCATCGGCGCCACCAACCCGGGTGTTGCGCCCGTGAACGGCTGGTTCGTGCTCTTCGGCCAGTTCTTCGACACG
>JGI24115J20150_1000893_pt1 | contig 10489 bp, 9 predicted proteins | sample Subbioar_CSW14AB_FD_20150 | JGI IMG/M metagenome (IMG submission 20150)
GGGGGGTTGGTTCCGGGGAGGGGAGGAAGAAATTTCGGATTTCGGATTTGGGATTTCGGATTTGGGGGCGGTGAGAGCGGGCCGGCCACCCGGAATCCATTGAGTTCATCTCGTGCGAAACTCCCGCTTCCACGCGGAAGCCTCTCCGGAGCGTGTTGAACGCGGCCGTCGTCAGTGAGGTGCTACACGCAGAGGGCCAGCCGTTTGGCGCGGGGGCGGGCCAAACGAGCGTGTCATTGGCACGGATGATGCGGATCTGAATGAGACCCCCCCACAGCGCACAGCCCCACGCCACCCCCCACGTCACTGCCGCGCCCGCGAGGGTGCAGAGGGTGAACTTGAAGATGAGCGAGCGCGGCGACGGATTGCATCAGCATACCGCAGCAACGTGCAGTTCACGGTCAACGCCATCGCTTGCCGCGGGCTACTTCAACGTGCCGTCGAAGTCTCGGGTGGCGTATGGGCCGCATGCGGGCGGCAGGTGCTCGGGGATGATGCGGACTTGGATGGTGGCATCTCGCGGTGGCGGATTTTGGACTGCGAACCGCAGCGTTGTCCAGAATGCTCCGGGCTGTTGCGAGGAAGGGTGTGGGACGCTGGGCTCAGGGAAGCTGCTGTTGGGCGAGGCGAGATGCACTGTGGTCCAGGGTGTTGAAACGACTGCCAGCGTGCGGGCGGGGAGGTCCTCACAGCGGGTTGCGATGGTCTCTGCGATTGCCTGCGCTCTTTCACCTTGCGCGAGCGATTCGGGGACATGGATGAGGGTGTCGATGTAAAGGCCGGCGGGGGAGCGCCGGATGCCCTTGATGGTCACGGTGGTTTGATGTGCGGCGGAGGCGGGCTCCGCGGATGTGTACTGCTGCTCGTAGTCGATGCCGTGTGAGGCTGATCCCGGGTGGGCGTTTTCGCAACCAACGATCGTGGCGAGGAAGATGAGAGCCACGAGGGTTGTCGGCACGTTCACCATGGGCCCAGCATACCACGGTCGGCGCGAGGTCTAACGGGCGCGGCGAGTACAAAGGTCGGCTTCGCCCAGGTGTCGGTAGGACGCAGTTTGCGCCTTGGTGCAACTTGACCGAGACCAGTGAGGCGCAGGGATTCCTGCGCAGGTGCGAGCGCGGTCTGAGGTCGTGGTATGGACGCTACTGGGATGGTGGACCGACGATCGTGCTACGGAGTCCGCAGCAGCACCGCGTGCGAATCCAAATTTGAAATTTGAAATTTCAAAGCTCTCACCGCAAGGGTTTAAGGGGCGAGTCGTCTCGGGCGACGGTCCATAACGACGCAAAGCGGTCGCAATGGCACGCGGGGAGGATGGCGTATTCACCCGCCCTGCTGGGGCGGCATCGTGGGGGCGTGGGATCCGGGGGTGTCGAAGCGCCACCCCCGGCTATGGCCGTGCGCCGCGTCCGCGGCGGGGGACCACGACCGTCAGGGCACGGTCGTGGCACGGGGCTGTGAGATGGTGCGCTGGGGATTACTGATCCGAGCCTTCGCCCAGAGCGGCTCAGACTCGGCTTCGGGGGGACTACGCGCAACGGCGGCACTGGCGGCGAAGCCTCCGCCAGTGGCACGGGGAGCACGACTTAGTCGAGCTTGCGGGGGTTGACGGAGGAGACGAGGCGGATGACGGGGGCTTCGATGTTGCCGCCGAGGGAGGCGGCCTGGAAGGTGGTTGGGCGGATGGTGAGGTCGACGGTGGCGCGGCGGAGGTTCTGGCCGACGTCGTACTCGAGGGTGAAGCGGGCGTCCTGGACGCCGGAGAGGAGGGGGCGGGCGTTGAGGCCCGTGCGGATGCCGTTCTCGTAGTCAGACTGGACGTACCAGAGCTCGTAGGGGCCTTCCTGTGGGTCGCTCTGGTCGCGGCGTTCGATGCGGATCACGGTCTTGCTCGTCTCGGTTTCGCGCGAGATGAACTCGAGGTAGTCGGAGGTGAGGGGGTTTTGCGCGGCGTCGAGGGGGTCGATGGGGTAGGGGCCGAACTGGGTGCCGGTGCGGACCATGGTCATGATGCGGCTCATGACCATGCGGGCGATGACGTGGGTGGAGGCGCCTTCGGTGGTGACCTTGTAGCTTTTGAAGGAGGTGTCGAGGGCGGTCATGGCGGCGGTGAGGAGCGTGCCCATGATGGTGAGGGCGACGAGGACTTCGATCAGGCTGAAGGCGCGGCGACGGCGGCGGTGGGTCTTGTTCATGGGGTTCTTGGAGATCATGGCTTGCCCTCGCGGTAGGTGCCCGGCAGCGGGTCCATGGACATCGGGAGCATGATGCCGCTGGGGATGGCCATCTTGGGGTCGAAGCGGAGCTGGATGCGCCCGTAGCCGTGGAAGGCGATGGCGGTGGAGCCGGATGGTTGGGGCTGGTCGGCGCCGACGTCGACGAGGCCGTCGCCGTCGATGTCCCAGCCGGCGACGCGGACGCCGCCGATGAGGGGGAGGTTGTTGGGGTCGAGGGCTTCCTCGTCGCCGTCGGAGGGGCCGAAGTAACCGATGGTGGTGTTGAAGCCGGCGGGGTTGCCGGCGGGGAGGCCGAGGGCGTCCTGGAGGGGGCCCTGGCCCAGGACGGGGGCGAAGGTGAGGAGGAGGGCGCCGTTGATGTTGGCGTTGCCGCGGACGTCGAGGACGCCGGCGATGATGGCGCCGTTGAGCTGGAGGTCCTGCTCGGGGGGGCTGTTGTAGGAGCCGAGGTCAACGGAGTAGTTGGGGACCATCATGGAGCTGGACTTGATGTCGTCCATGTCCTGGTTCTGGGGGTTGAGAGCGATGTCGTCGGGGGCGGTGGGGTGCTGCTGGACAAAGCGGGTGCTGCCGGTGAACTGGAGCTTGTTGCGGGACTGGGTGTAGCCCAGCGGGGCGTCGCTGGTGATGGAGCCGACGAAGAGGCAGTCGTGGAAACGGATGTTGTTGGACCAGGGCTTGGTGTCGATGACGCGGACGGCGGGGTTGCCGTTGTACGAGATGAGGAGGGGCTGGGGGAGTGAGCTAAAGCCCTGGGTGATGCCGGCGAGGTCTGAGGGGAGGTCGGCCTGGTCCAGGGGCTGGGTCATGGACATGAAGACGAGGCGCGGGCTGGTGCCGACGAAGCCGCCGTTGTCGAGGAGGTACTGCGGGTAGTTGGTTTCGCCGGTGCCGCCGCCGTAGGAGACGCGGGTGAAGCGGGGCTGGGGCTTGGTCTGGCCGCTGGGGATGACCATCTTGCCGTATTCGCCCCAGAGGAGGTGGGTGTTGGTGGCGTAGGAGCGGATGTAGGTGACGCCGACGAAGGTGCAGTTGCGGAAGAGGGCGTTGGTGCCCATGGGGATCTGCACGTCCTTGAAGACCATGTTCTCGTAGACGGGGCGGTAGTAGTAGTCGGTGAAGGCAGGGGAGTTGAAGGGCATCTTCTCGAAGTAGGCGGTGGCCCAGTTCTCGGGAAGGGTGTCGTTGTTGGTGTCGGGGTCCAGGCGGAGGTGGCGGGGGTTGGTGGTGGTGGCGGGCTGGGTCTCGACGTAGGTCAGGAGCTGGGTGGTAGAGATGCCGAGGTTGGAAGCGACCTGGGCGTTGAAGGCGGCGCCGTCGGCGGCGTTCTGGAGGTTGCTCTGCGCGGGGCCGAAGACGCCGACGTTGAGGTCGGGGAGGCTGTTGTCGTCGGCCTGGAACTCGAGGGGGACGTTGCCGGAGGTGGGCGCGATGGAGCCGCGGAGGATGGGCTGGAGGGCGCCCTGGGCGGTGGTCCAGGCGCTGCGGTCTACGCGGAAGCTGAGCTTGCCGGTGACCTTGGCGTACTGATCCTTCTTGTCGATGACGCCGTCGCGGTAGCCGAGGACCTGGTCGCGGTAGCTGTTGTTGTTGGTGTCGTAGTCGAGCATGGTCTCGCCGGAGTCCCAGCGGCCGTTGCGGTTGGAGTCGATGAAGCCGTAGACGCCGTTCTTGTTGCGGTCGGGGTTGGAGGAGTCGATCAGGAGGCCCAGGTCGTCGTCGTAGCCGGAGCCGTCGGTGCGGACGAACTCGGGGGTGAGGTTGGAGGCGGGGGTGCCGGCGGTGAGGGCGGAGGGGAGGACGACCTTGCCGTCCCCGTTGCGGTCAAAGTGGCGGATAAACATGTCGAACTCGTCGACGTAGCCGTCGCCGGTGACGTCGTCGAAGGCGTTGTCGGGCTGGCCGTTGCCGTCGTAGTCCTGGGCGCCTGAGGGGATGCCCGAGGCTTCGACGGGGTGGCTGACGCGGAGGCGGTTGTCGCCGTCGACGTCGTAGTTGGGGAGCGAGGCGTAGAACGCGTCGAGCTTCTGGTTGAGCATCGCGTCGAGGTGGTAGAAGTCGCTGCGGAGGACGAGCGGGTGGCCGTTGGAGTATTCGACGCCGGTGAAGCGGGAGCCGATGTCGCCGTTGATCATGACGTTCTTGCCGATCATGATTCGGGAGGGGCTGATGATGGCGGACTTGACGCGCTTGCTGACGCGGAAGTCCTGCATGATGGTGCGCTTCACGGGCTGGCCGGCGCGGGCGTAGGCGTAGTCGTAGCCGGTGGCGATGACGCGGATGTCGGTGCCGTTGGCGAGGGGGGCGTAGGTGACGGTGTAGCAGAGGGCGGGGGTGGTGGAGCCGACTTCGACTTCTTCGACCGCGACGGCGGGGGTGTAGACCCAGTGCGTGATCCTGTAGTCCGAGCTGTTGGTGTCTGCGGGGGCGTTGCCCACGGCGACCGTGGAGAGGCCGACGGAGGTGACGATGCCCTGGTCCTGAGCGTGGTCTTCGGCGACGGCGGCGGCGAGGCCGGAAGGGAGGCTGAGGTCCTGGCGGCCGGTCTCGGGACGGAGCACGGCGTGCTGGCCGAGGGAGCCGAGGTTGCCGCTCCAGAGGTTCCAGCCGAAGGCGCTGTCGACGTTGCTGCGGGAGATGACGAATCGCTTGGCGGCGTTGGAGAGGCGGCGGGCGCCGATGGAGAGGCCCGTCTCGGCGGCGCTCTGGGCGCGGGAGACGTGGAGGTGCGTGGCGGCGGTGGTGATGTTGCCCCTGCTCGAGATCGCCATGGCGACGGAGAGGGAGCCAAAGAGGATGAGGAACATCATGGCGAGCACGGCGGCGACGCCGCGGCGCTTGCGGGCCCATCGGGGGCGCTTGAGGTTTCGGAGGTTGCCTGGGGTCGTCATGACACTGCTCCAGCCACGCGCGAGCGGTTGCGCCGCATGCTTAGGGGGCCACAATCCACGTCAGCTTGGTGACCTCGGTGGCTTGTGTTTGATTGGGGTCCTGGTAGAACACGGAGACGGTCACGCGCACGGGGAACTTGTCGGCGGCGATGCGGGGGAGGCCGGTGGTGGCCTCCTGCTCGTAGGCGGGTGCGCGGACGGTGGTGAAGTTGTACGGATCGACCTTCTCGACGCTGATGCGCTGGGACCAGCCGGGGAGCGGCCGCAGGTTGCCCTCGGTGTCCAGCATGACGTCGCCGTCGGGGCTGATCTCGGGGACGAGGTTGCCGAAGCCGTCGATGGGGCCGTTGAAGGTGCCGCCCAGGCCGAAGGTGACGCCGTCGAGATCGTCGAGGTCGTCGAGGTCATCGACGGTGACCTCGCCGGTCTCGCGGCCCCACCCCACCACGACCGCGGAGGGGCCGGTGCCCACGAGGGAGAGGCCGGTGACGGGGTCGTGGCGGGCGAAGCGGCGGGAGAGCTCCCGGATCTCGTTGCCCAGCAGCATGCCGGTGGCGGCCTGGCTGGACCACGCGTTGGTGCGTGAGAAGGAGGTCTGGGCATCGACGAAGGCGAGGACGCCCACGCCGATAATGACCAGGGCCATCATCGTTTCCAGGAGCGTGAAGGCGCGCCTGGAACGGCCGGTACGACGGAATAGACGCGGGTTCATGCCTTCTCCCTGCTCCAGCGGGGCACGCACCCCCCTCTAAGCATCGGTTACTTGACGATCTGGCTCATCTTGAAGATGGGCAGGATGATCGCCATGGCGATGAATCCAACGACTGTACCCATCATGAGGATCATGATGGGCTCGATCATGGATGTGACCGCCTTGATGTTGTCCTTCAGCTGCTTGGCGTAATAAACGGAAACTTCGTCAAGGACCTCACCAAGCTTGCCGGACTCCTCGCCGGCGCTGATCATCTGCGTCACAGCCTTGGGCAGGAGGTCGTCCTTGCCGAGCTGGCTGGTGAGCTTCTTGCCGGTCTTGACGGCGGCGTGGACGCGGCGCCAGAGGCCCTTGAACATGACGTTGCCGGAGATCTCGCCGGTGATGGCGAGGGTGTCGAGCATGGGGACGCCGGCGTTGATGAGCTGGCCCATGGTCTGGAGCGAGCGGCTGATGTAGAGCGAGCGGAACATGGTGCGGACGATGGGGATCGCCAGCTTCATCTTGTCGATCCAGAAGGAGCCGACCTCGGTCTTGGCGAAGGCGTATGCGCAGCCGCCGATGACGCCCATGCCGCCGATGATGAGGTACCAGTTGGAGACCATGAAGCGGGAGAGGCCCATGAGGAACTTGGTGGCCCAGGGGAGGATGTCTTCTTTACCTTCGAAAACCGCCGCGAACTTGGGGAGCACGAAGGTGAGCAGGAAGATGGTCACGCAGACGGCGAGGGAGCCGATGATGGCGGGGTAGATGGCGGCGCCGACGACCATCTTCTTGGTCTCGATCTGCTGGCCGATGTACTGGGCGATGCGGTCGAGCATTTTGCTGAATGAGCCGGACATTTCGGAGGCGCGGACCATGTTGATATAGAGGGGGTTGAAGAGCTTGGGGTGTTTGGCGATGGCCTCGCTGAACTGCTTGCCGCCCTCGACGTCCTGCTTGAGCTGCTGGAGGACGCGGCGGAAGCCGGGGTGGGTGGTCTGTTCGCCGATGCCGTCGAGAGCCGCGCGGAGGTTGATACCGGCGCGGATCATGACGGCGAGCTGGGTGGTGAAGTCCAGGACGTGCTTCTGGCTGGGCTTGCCCTGGTTCATTTCCTTGAACCGGGTCATGAAGCCGCCGTGGACTGCGTCGCTGGCGACGGCGGAGAGGGAGAGGACGTGTCCGCCCTGGTTGCGGAGGAGGGTCGAGGCGGTGCCGGCGTTGTCGGCGGCGATGACGCCGGACTGGACCTGGCCCGAGCTTGTGCGGATCTGGTAGCGGTAGTTGCCCATGGTCAGAAGTGGCGAAGAGACGGAGAGACGTCGAGACGGAGTTTCGCCTCAAGGTCTCTGTTCATCCCGTTGCCACCGGCCCTCCTGTTACGCGGACACTTCGTCTCTTCGTTGCTGCGTCACTTCGTCTTATCCCGCTTAGGCCGCGAGCTGGCGTTCGAGCTTGTCGGGGAAGGCGGCCTGCGCGACGGCGTCCTCGCGGCTGATGAGGCCGTTGAAGTACAGCTCGGCGATGGAGCTGTCGAGGCTGGTCATGCCGATGGCGCGGTTGGTCTCGATCACGTTGGGGATTTCGAAGGTGCGGGCCTCGCGGATCAGGTTGCGCACGGCGGGGGTACACAGCAGGGTCTCGACGGCGGGCACCATGCCGGGGCGGTCGATGCGGCTGAAGAGGGTCTGGCTGACGACCGCCTGGAGCGTGTTGGCGAGCATCGAGCGGATCTGGTTCTGCTGGCCCGCGGGGTACATGTCGACGATACGTTCGACGGTCTGCGAGGCGTTGACGGTGTGCAGGGTGGAGAGGACCAAGTGGCCGGTTTCGGCGGCGGAGATGGCGAGGGCCGTGGTCTCCAGGTCGCGCATTTCGCCCACCAGGATGATGTCGGGGTCCTGGCGGAGGCAGTGCTTGAGGCCGCTGGCGAAGCTGGGCATGTCGGCGTGCAGCTCGCGCTGCTCGATGACGCACTGCTTGCTCTCGAAGACGTATTCGACGGGGTCCTCGAGGGTGATGATGTGCTTCTTGTAGCGCTGATTCATCGCCTCGATCATGGCGGCGAGCGTGGTGGACTTGCCCGAGCCGGTGTCGCCGGTGACCAGGACCAGGCCGCGGGGGAGGTAGGTGAGGCGTGCGATGACCTCGGGGAGGTTGAGGTTGGCGAGCGGCGGGACCTTGGTTTTGATCATTCGCATCGCGAGACCGACAGTGCCGCGCTGCATGTGCGCGTTCACGCGGTAGCGGGCGAGGCCCTCGACCGAGAAGGAGAAGTCCGAGTCCTTGTTCTTATTGAACATCGCGAGGGCTTCGGAGGGGGCCATCTTCTCGACGAAGCTCTGCGCGAGGGCGGGGGTGATGACCGGGAAGTCCATCGGCGTCATGACCTGATGGCAGCGGATCATGGGCGGCTGGCCGCTGATGAGGTGAACGTCGGACGCATCGGCCTCGTAGGCGGCCTTGAGAATCTGGATCAGGTCCACAGGTAGCTCCCGGAAAGCCGTTCGACCACGCACGCCGCGGCGGGTCGAGAGGGCTGAGGGAGCTATCGGCAGGTCCGGGGGGCGGGTTAAGTGGGGTGCCTTGTGATTCCTGTGTGACTTAAGCGAGGTATCGGACCTGAACGTCGCTCTGGCCTTTGCACTGCCGGGTACATGGGAAGCCCCACCAGGGGGGTCAGGTCCGGAAATGTGGCTCCTGAGGGGCGGAGACCCGCAAGTGGATTTAGACGGTAAGTGTCTGTATGATTCCACCGACAGTAAGATGGCGAAGCCATGAACACCACTGCGATCGAACGAGCGTTGGCGATGTTGGGGGAGCGGTTCTCGTACCACACGGAGGTCGAGTTGCTGCTCGTTGGTGGAGCGGCAGGGATGTTGACCGGGCTGCTGCCGCGTGCTCGGACCACGACTGACTGCGACGTCATGGCGTATGTGCCCGAAGAAGCGATGGGAGCGGTCGAGAATGCTGCCGAAGAAGTGGCCAGCGAACTGGGGCTTGCGGCCACCTGGCTCAACAGCAACGTGCAGATCCGGCGGGATGCGCTTCCCGATGAGTGGCAGTCGCGGCGGGTTTGGATCGGCACCTGGGGTCAGTTGCGTGTGTTTGCAGTCAGCCGCGTCGATCTCATCGCCATGAAGGTGCTTGCGGGGCGGGTCCAGGACCTCGAAGACATCCGCTCGATGAGGCCCCGCCCGGATGATGTCGAGTTTGTACGTCGCTACTTGGACGGCCTGCGAGCCAAAGGGACAACACCGGGGCAGATCGCTGAAGCGAGAGAAGTGCTGGAGTCGTTGGAGGTCCATGACAGTGAGTGATCGGCTGGACAGTCTGATCAGCCAGTGGACGCGTATCGGCGTTGGCTTCGGCGCGGAACCATCGCCCGAGCCACCGGACCTTGAGCGGCTGCTTTTGGAGACTGCTCGGGAGGCTTCGGGCATGGCGCGCCTGTTCATCATGGCGGCGACCTGGCTGCACCGCTACGGCGACTTGATCGCGAAACACCGCCTCAAGCGGCTCATCCGCGACGAGCTTGAACACGAGCATCATGCCACGCTCGGTTTGCTGCTGGACATTGCGCAGCAAGGAACACACCCGGCGCAGTTCGCATCGATTGTCCGCGAACTGTCGCCCGGGCCCGAGCCTCGCCCACTGTTTGATATCGAACGGTCTTCAGCGAAACTCGCTGAGCGTGCGGAACGCCGTGCAACGCCGATTTCTGCCCGTTGGGGGTTGTGGTGCGAGGAGATCGAGTTCAAGGACGACGCCTTGCGGCCGGCGTCATGGGTGATGAGCCGGAACCCCGGTCTGGTGATGCGGGCTGATTTCCGCGGCGATCTCCGGGCGTCGGTGTTGGCCGCGCTGGAGAACGATGCGGATGCTGGACGCAGCGAGCTGGATCTGGCGCGCCGGTGCGGGGGCTCGCGTGCCCAGGTCCGCAGCGCCCTGGACAACCTCGAACTGACTGGTAAGGCGCGCCGAACGCGTTCGGATCGTGAACGACGAACGCGGATCACCCTTGGTCGATCGGGTCGAGCCGAGACAGCCTCGTAGACCACTGGATGGAAGGCGAAGCCGCGACGCGGAGGCGGACCAATGCCCCGGTGGAATCAGGAGGGTGTGCCACGACCGACCGCTTTGCACGCGGCGACCGCGAGCTCGTCGCAGCGTTCGTTCTCGGGGTGCTCGTTGTGGCCCTTGACCCAGTGGAAGGTGACTTTGTGCTGGGCCGCGAGCTGGTCGAGGGTCATCCAGAGGTCCTGGTTTTTGACCGGTGCCTTACTGGCGGTCTTCCAGCCTTTGGCTTTCCAGCCCTTGATCCAGGACTTGAGGCCGTTGAGGACGTACTGCGAGTCGCTGTAGAGCTCGACGGTGCTGGGGCGTTTGAGGGCGGTCAGGCCTTCGATCACGGCCTGGAGCTCCATGCGGTTGTTGGTAGTCGCGGGGTCGCCGCCGCTGGCTTCGCGGGCGGCGCCGCTGGCGGCGTGCTTGAGGATGTAGGCCCAGCCGCCGGGGCCGGGGTTTCCGGAGCAGGCACCGTCGGTGTAGAGCTCGACTGTTGTGGGCGCCTCTTCGGCGGTCATGGTCTGGTGCTCGTCTTGCGGTCGGCGCGGGCGGGGGCGGGCTTGGGCGCGGGCTTCTGCTCGGCTTTGGGCTCGACCTTG
>JGI24115J20150_1000896_pt1 | contig 10487 bp, 12 predicted proteins | sample Subbioar_CSW14AB_FD_20150 | JGI IMG/M metagenome (IMG submission 20150)
GGCGCCATCGACTGGGACGAGTTCTGGCAGGTGGTCAACGGCAACGGCCCGTGCAACCAGGAACGCCTGGCCACCCGGGTCAAGGCCTGGGAAGACGGCGCCTGGGTGCGCGAGGCCGCACTGGCCCATGCGGCCAGACAGGCAGAACGCATGCAGCAGGAGGCCGCATGAGCACGACCCCGAACGCCGGCGCCCCGGCCATGAAGGAATGGCCACTGTGGGAGGTGTTCGTCCGCAGCAAGCAGGGCCTGGAGCACAAGCACTGCGGCAGCCTGCACGCCAGCGACGCCCGCCACGCGCTGCAGATGGCGCGCGATGTGTACACCCGCCGCCAGGAAGGCGTGAGCATCTGGGTGGTGCCCTCGGCCAGCATCGTGGCCAGCGAGCCCGACAGCAAGGACAGCTTCTTTGATCCGTCGGCCGACAAGGTCTACCGCCACCCGACCTTCTACGAGATCCCCGACCGCGTGGGGCACATGTGATGGACGCCGCTGCCCCCGTCGAAGCCGCAACCCGCACGGCGCCGGTCGACTACCTGCTGCAGCTGGCCGACGACGCCCTGGTGCTGGGCCAGCGCAATGCCGAGTGGTGTGGCCACGGCCCCATCCTGGAGGAAGACCTGGCGCTGGCCAACCACAGCCTGGACCATCTCGGTCTGGCCCGCCTGCTGTACCAGCACGCCGCCCGCTGCATCGAGGCCGACGCCGGTGAAGCCGCCCGTTTTGCACACCTGCGGGGCGCCCGCCACGGCGGTGTGCTGACCGAAGACACGCTGGCCTATTTCCGCGACGCGAACGAATTCCGCAACCACACCCTGGCTGAGCTGCCGCACCACGGCCCGCTGGCCGGCCCCGCGCGCACCGACCGCGACTTCGCCACCACGGTGGTGCGCAACTTCCTGTTCAGCGCCCTCACCGTGCCGCTCTGGACCGCGCTGCAGAACAGCGCCGACGCGCATCTGGCCGGCATCGCCGCCAAGTCGCTGAAGGAAGCGCGCTACCACCAGCGCCATGCCGGCGACTGGCTGGTGCGGCTGGGCGACGGCACCGACGAGTCGCACGCCCGCACCCAGGCCGCGCTCGACCACCTGATGCCGTTCTGCCTGGAATTCTGGGTGACCAGCCCGGCCGAGCAGCAGGCCGCCGATGACGGCACCGGCGTGGCCCTGAGCAGCCTGCGCGATGCCTGGAACACCACGGTGGACGCCGCCCTGGCCCAGGCCACGCTGCAGCGGCCGGCCGACGGCGGCTTTGTGCCCACCGGCAAGCGCGGCGTGCATTCCGAACACATGGGCTTCCTGCTGGCCGAATGCAGAGCCTGGCCCGGGCCCACCCGGACGCGGTCTGGTGATGTCCGCCGAAGCGGCTGTCGATGCGTCGCTGGCGCCGCTGTGGGCGGTGCTGGAGCCCCTTACCGACCCCGAGATTCCGGTGGTGAGCCTGCGCGAGCTGGGCATCCTGCGGGACGTGCGGCGCGGCCCCGACGGCGTGGCCGAAGTGGTGATCACCCCCACCTACAGCGGCTGCCCGGCCATGGGGCAGATCGAAGACGACGTGCGCCAGGCCGTCGCATCAGCGGGCCTGCAGGCCCGCGTGGTCACGCAGCTCGCCCCGGCCTGGACCACCGACTGGATGACCCCCGCCGCCCGCGAGAAGCTGCGCGCCTACGGCATCGCGCCGCCGCACTGCGGCGCCACGCCCACCGGCCATGCCAACGTGGTCCGCTTCGCGCCGCCCCCCGGCAGCACACCCGCCATCGCCTGCCCGCAGTGCGGATCGACCCGCACCACCGAGACATCGCCGTTCGGCTCCACCGCCTGCAAGGCGCTCTACCGCTGTCTGGACTGCCTGGAGCCGTTCGACTACTTCAAACCCTACTGACCGGGCTCCCGCATGAGTGTCTCCACCGCCGCCCCGCGCTTCCACGACCTGACCATCACCCGCGTGCAGCCCGAGGCCGGTGAAGCGGTCGCCGTCACCCTGGCGGTGCCGCCCGCGCTGCGTGGGTCCTTTGCCTTCGAGCCGGGCCAGTTCCTCACGGTGCGCGCCAGCATCGACGGGCAGGACGTGCGGCGCAGCTATTCCATCAGCAGCCCGCGCAGCCTGTTCCGCGAGCGCGGCGAACTCACGCTGGGCATCCGCGCGGTGGAAGGCGGCGTGTTCTCGAACTGGGCAGCCCGCACGCTGCAGCCCGGCATGGCGCTGCAGGTCATGCCGCCGGACGGCCGCTTCACCGTGCAGCGGCCCCGCGCGCTGCACCGGGTGGGTTTTGCGGCCGGCTCGGGCATCACGCCGATCCTGTCGATCCTGCACAGCACGCTCGAAGAATCGCCCCAGGCCAAGTTCACCCTGGTCTATGGCAACCGCCGCATGGGCAGCGTGATGTTCAACGAGACGCTGCAGGACCTCAAGGACCGTTACCGCGACCGGCTGACCCTGGTGCATGTGCTGTCCCGCCAGGCGCAGGAAGTGCCGTTGCTGGAAGGTCGGATCGATGGCGACAAGGTGCGGGCCCTGCTCGACACCCTGCTGCCGGTGCCCAGCCTGGACGAGGTGTTCATCTGCGGACCCGAGGCCATGATCGACGCCACCGAAGCCGCGCTGCGCGAAGCCGGCGTCAAGCCCGAGCGCATCCACACCGAACGCTTCAGCAGCGGTGCGGCCCCGGTGCCGGCGCGGCCCCGGCGCGAGGCCCATGCGGCCGACGGCACCGGCAGCGTGGCCCTCACCGTGCTGCTCGACGGCAAGGCCCACGAGCTGCGCATGGAGCGTGACGAGCGTGTGCTCGACGTGGCGCTCGACGCCGGACTGGACCTGCCCTGGTCCTGCCGCGGCGGCGTGTGCTGCACCTGCCGCGCCAAGGTGATGGAGGGCTCGGTGGAGATGGAGAAGAACTTCACCTTGGAGTCGTGGGAGGCCGAGCAGGGCTTCGTGCTGAGCTGCCAGGCGCGCCCCACCACCGACCGGGTGGTGGTGAGCTTCGACGAACGCTGACGCGCCCCGGGCACAGCGCGCGGGGCAGCAGCCCGCGTCAGAAGCGCCAGCCCAGACCCACGCCGACCAGCACCGGATCGATCTTGAAAGTGCCTGCGCGGGTGGCGCCGGTGAACACATCGGTCTGGATGTAGACCTTCTTCAGGTCGACGTTGAGGTAGAGGTCCTTGGACAACGGAATGTCGAAGCCCACCTGCAGCGCACCGCCCCAGCTGTTGCGGTCGATGGTGGCTCCGCCGTTCAGCAGGTTCACCGAGCTGAAGCGCGTGTAGTTCACACCGGCACCCACGTAGGGCTTGATGCCGCCGACGCTGTCAAAGTGGTACTGCACGGTCAAGGTGGGCGGCAGGTGCTTCAGGCTGCCAATGGCGCTGCCATGGGAAGACACGGTCTGCTTCTGCGGCACGGTCAGCACCAGTTCGGCCGCCAGGTTGGGCGTGAAGAAATAGGTGAAGTCGACTTCCGGCAGCGTCTTGTTGTTGATGGTCAGGCCCAGGCCGGTGCTGTCCTTGTTGGACGAGTCGAGGTGCACGGCGCGGGCGCGCACCAGCAGGTCGCCGGCCTTGAAGTCCTGGGCGAAGGCGTTGCCACCGGCCAGCAGGAGGGCCGTGGCCAGGGCGAGAGAAGAGCATTTCATGGCGATGTATGGATCGGTCCGGGAACATTCCCGTGACCCATTACAGGCGCCTCGATCGGGTCGGATATTGCGCTGCATCAAACCGGGAGGCAAGGCCCGCCAGGGCCTGCAGCCGGTTTGACCCAGGTCAAGATTCACTCGCGCAGCAGCACCACCGGCGCCACACCTGCACCGCAGCAGCCCGATGCGGGCCGCCGCCGCGCGGCTGAGGTCGATGACGCGACCACCGATGTGCGGGCCGCGGTCGTTGATGCGCACCACCACCTCCTGCCCGTTGGCCGGGTTGCGCACCCGCACCCGCGTGCCGAAGGGCAAGGTGCGGTGGGCCGCCGTCAGGGCGTTGGTGTCGAAGATCTCGCCACTGGCGGTCTTGCGGCCCTGAAAACCCTCGCCGTACCAGGAACCGATGCCGCGCTCGATCTCGCGCGGATCGGTCTGCCCGGCGGCCGGCGGCTGCACCGGCGGCGGGACCGGGGCGCGCGTGGCGCACCCGGCCAGCCAGAGCGCCGGCATCAGCACACCCCAGAGCAGCGCGCGGTGGGTGGTGGCCATGGGCGTGTCAGAGCGGCTGCAGGCGCTGGACGATCTCCAGCGTGGCCGCGCTCTGGTTCATGGTGTAGAAGTGGAGGGCCGGCACGCCGCCGTTGCGCAGCTGGTCGCACAGGTCGGTGACCACGTCCAGGCCGAAGGCGCGGATGGAGGCGGTGTCGTCGCCATAGGCCTGCAGGCGCAGCCGTATCCAGCGCGGGATCTCGGCGCCACAGGCATCCGAGAAGCGCATGAGCTGGGTCGAGCTGGTGATGGGCATGATGCCGGGCACCACCGGCACGTCGGCACCCAGCCGGAACGCGTCGTCGACAAAGCGGAAATAGGCGTCCGAGTTGTAGAAGTACTGGGTGATGGCCGAATCGGCACCGGCTTTGACCTTGGCCACGAAGGCCTGCAGATCGGACTCGGGCGAACGCGCCTGTGGATGCACCTCGGGGTAGGCCGCCACCTCGATGTGGAAGTCCGAACCGGTCTCGGCGCGGATGAAGGCCACCAGGTCGCTGGCGTACTGGAACTCGCCGCCGGCACCGTAGCCGCTGGGCAGGTCGCCGCGCAGGGCCACCAGGCGTTTGACGCCCATGGCCTTCAGCGTGGCGAGCTGCTCGCGCACCGAAGCGCGGGTGGCACCGATGCACGAGAAGTGCGACGCTGCGTCCACGCCCTCGGCCAGGATCTCGCGCACCGTGTTGAAGGTGCCTTCCTGGGTGGAGCCGCCGGCACCGTAGGTGACCGAGCAGAACTCCGGCTTCAGGCCATAGAGCTGCTGGCGCACCGCGCGCAGCTTGTCAGCGCCCTCGGGCGTCTTGGGGGGAAAGAATTCAAGGCTGATGGGCAGGCTCAAAGGGGCCTCCTGACAAAGACAAAAAATTCCCGGTTGCCGTCACCCCCGGTGATCGGGCTGTCGAACCAGTCGAGCATCTGCAGCCCCAGGGCCTGCAATGCGTCGCCGATGCGGCTGCGCACCAGCGGGTAGCTGTCGGCACTGCGCACCAGACCGCCCTTGCCGATGTCGGCCGGCTGCAGCTCGAACTGCGGCTTGACCAGCATCAGGCCGTGGCCACCCGGGNCCATCAGCGGCACCAGCGCCGGCCAGACCAGCGTCTGCGAGATGAACGACAGGTCGCCCACCAGCAGGTCGAACAGCGGCGGCGCACCCACGGCGNCGNGCGTCAGGTCGCGGGCGTTGGTGTGCTCGATGCACACCACGCGCGGATGGTTCCGCAGCGACGGGTGCAGCTGGCCGGAGCCGACATCCACACCCACCACCTGCGCCGCGCCGCGCTGCAGCAGGCAGTCGGTGAAGCCACCGCTGCTCTGCCCGACATCAAGGCAGCGCAGACCGGTCACCGACAGGCCGACATGGTCCAGCGCGCCGTCGAGCTTCAGTCCACCGCGCGAGACGAAGCGCGTCTCGGCGTTGTCCAGCAGCTCCAGCTCGGCCGTGCCGGGCAGGTCTTCGCCGTTCTTGGTGACCGTGCGCCAGGTGCCACCCGGCAACCGCCAGCGCACGCCGGCGGCCACCAGACGCTGCGCCTGCGACCGCGAGGTCGCCAGCGCACGCTCCACCAGCAACTGATCAACCCGCAAGGCGGTGCGGGGAGATCAGTAGCGGTAGGTGTCGGCCTTGTACGGGCCTTCCTTCTTGACGCCGATGTAGGCGGCCTGCTCGTCGGACAGCTCGGTCAGCATGGCGCCGACCTTCTTCAGGTGCAGGCGGGCGACCTTCTCGTCCAGGTGCTTGGGCAGCACATAGACCTTGCCGTTCTCGTACTGCTCCTTCTTGGTGAACAGCTCGATCTGGGCGATGGTCTGGTTGGCGAAGGAGCTGGACATCACGAAGCTGGGGTGGCCGGTGGCGCAGCCCAGGTTCACCAGACGGCCCTTGGCCAGCAGGGTGATCTTTTTGCCGTCGGGGAAGATGACGTGGTCGACCTGCGGCTTGATCTCGTCCCACTGCAGCTTTTCCAGGCTGGCGACATCGATCTCGTTGTCGAAGTGGCCGATGTTGCAGACGATGGCTTCGTCCTTCATGGCGGCCATGTGCTCGTAGCGGATCACGTTCTTGTTGCCGGTGGCGGACACGAAGATGTCGGCCTTGTCGGCGGCGTATTCCATGGTCACGACCTTGTAGCCTTCCATGGCGGCCTGCAGGGCGTTGATCGGGTCGATCTCGGTCACCCAGACCTGGGCGCTCAGGGCGCGCAGGGCCTGCGCGGAACCCTTGCCCACGTCACCGTAACCGGCCACCACCGCGACCTTGCCGGCGATCATGACGTCGGTGGCGCGCTTGATGGAGTCCACCAGCGACTCGCGGCAGCCGTAGAGGTTGTCGAACTTGCTCTTGGTGACGCTGTCGTTGACGTTGATGGCGCGGAACTGCAGCGTGCCCTTGGCCGACATCTCGTTCAGGCGCAGCACGCCGGTGGTGGTCTCTTCGGTCACGCCGATGATCTCGGCGGCCTTGCGGGTGTACCAGGTCGGGTCCTGGGCCAGCTTGGCCTTGATCGAGTTGAACAGGCAGGTCTCTTCCTCGCTCTGCGGGTTGTTCAGCAGGGAGGCGTCCTTCTCGGCGCGCTGACCCAGGTGCATCAGCAGCGTGGCGTCGCCGCCGTCGTCCAGGATCATGTTGGGGCCTTCGCCCGGGGTGCCGGCGGCGCCGAATTCGAAGATGCGGTGGGTGTAGTCCCAGTAGTCGGCCAGGGTCTCGCCCTTGATGGCGAACACCGGGGTGCCGTTGGCTGCGATGGCAGCGGCGGCGTGGTCCTGGGTGGAGAAGATGTTGCACGAGGCCCAGCGGACCTGCGCGCCCAGCGCCTGCAGGGTCTCGATCAGCACGGCGGTCTGGATGGTCATGTGCAGCGAGCCGGTGATGCGGGCGCCCTTGAGCGGCTGGCTGGCGGCGAACTCGTCACGGATGGCCATGAGACCCGGCATCTCGGTCTCGGCGATCTTGATTTCCTTGCGGCCCCATTCGGCCAGGCCGATGTCGGCAATGACGCAGTCGGCGTTGACGGCGGTGTTCAGTCGTGCATTCATGTTTTCGCTCCAGTTGAGGGTGTAGGCCACCGGCCGGGCGAAAAAAAAGCCCATCGCACAGCAAGTGGATGAGCGTCGTTGCAGAACAGTCCGAGCCTCACGCCCCGCGCCATGCTGCTGCATGGGGGGAACGCTGCAACGCTCCTCGGAAGCCCGCAATTGTAGCGGCCGGGGTCCATTCCCGTCCATTCGAGGGGGTTGTCCCTGTGAGAAACTGCCGCGCTCCATGCAGACCACCCCCGCCCGATCCCCTGGCCCTTCCGTGCCACCACCGCCACAGGCCCGACTGGGCCTGCTGGCCATCTTCGGCAGCACCTTTCTGGAGCTGGTGGGCTATTTCATGCTCACGCCGCTGCTGATCCTGCGGCTGAAGGACGACGGNGTGTCCACCGCCATGGCCGGGGTGTTTGCCGCCACCGGCTGGCTGGGCGTGTTCCTGATGACGCCCTTNGCCTCCGCCGTGACCCGCCGCCTCGGCCGCCGGCCCACGCTGTGGCTGGCCGCCCTCATCCCCACCGTGGCCACCGCCGGCTTTGCGCTCTCGCCGCTGCTGGGGGTGTGGTTTGCCCTGAAGCTGGCGGCCGGCATGGCCTCGGGCCTGCGCTGGGTGCTGGCCGAGGCGGTGGTGGCCGAGTTCTCGCCGCCCGGCCAACGCGGGCGCTATGTGGGCCTGTTCGAGACCATGGTGGGCGTCACCTTCGTGGTCGGGCCGGCGCTGCTGGCCTGGATCGGCCCGCAGAACGATGCCGCGATCTGGACCGCGCTGGCCTTCATGGCGGGCGGCCTGCTGTGGAGCCTGCTGATCCCGCGCCTGCCGGCCGCACCGGACGCCCACGAGGCCCGGGTGGGCTTGGGCGGCGTGTGGCATGCGGTGCTGGCCCACCCGATGGTGATGGCGGTGGGCTTTGTGGGCGGCTTCTTCGAGAGCGGACTGACCGCCATCCTGCCGCTCTACGGCCTGGCCCTGGGCCTTGGCGCCACGCTGGCCGCCCTGCTGGTCTCGGCCAGCGGGCTGGGCAGCGCGCTGATGATGCTGCCCGCCGGCCTGCTGGCCGACCGCATGGGCCACCACCCGCAGCAGCGCTGGGGCAATGAGGCCCAGGCGCGNCACACCCTCATGCGGGTCTGCGCCTGGATCACGCTGGGGGCCACCGTGGCCATNCCCTTCGTGGCCGGCACGCCATGGCTGGCCGCGCCGGTGGCCTTNGTGTGGGGCGGTGCCGGCGGCTGCCTCTACACCCTGGCCATGATCGACATCGGCTCGCGCGAGGAAGGCATCACCCTGGTCAACAGCACCGCCGTGCTGGTGCTCAGCTACACCCTGGGCGGCGTGCTGGCCCCGGTGCTGGGCGCTGCTGCGCTGCAGTGGGCGCCCACCCTGGGTTTCCCGGTGCTGCTGCTGGNGGTGGCGGCGCTGGGGGTGTGGCTGCTGCGGGAACCCGGCGCACCCCGCGCCACTCCATCCNCCACCGACTGAAAGGAACCGCATGGCCCTGCCCTGGATCGCTGCCCTCAAATACATCCCCTGGGGCGATGTGATCGAACACGCACCCAAGGTCCTGAATGCTGCCCGCAAGCTCATGGAGCGGCAGTCCGCCACGCCGGCTCCGGTGGTGCCCCCCGGCCCGCCCCTGGACCCGAACGCCGAGCCGCCCAGCCTGGGCGAGCTGCGCAACCGGCTGATCGAGGCCCGCCAGCTGATCGACCAGCAGGCCGTGGTGCAGCAGCAGACCGCTCAGATGGTGACCGAGCTGGCCGAACAGAACGCCCGGCTGGTGGACGCGGTGAACAAGCTGCGACTGCGCTCGCGGATGCTGATCTGGGCGGTGCTGGCACTGACGGCGGGCTTGGTGACCTTGCTGGTGCGCTGAGGCGCCGCATGGCGGGGTGCAACGACGGATCTCTCCGATCAGCACATCGCCATGTTTACCTGGAACCGCTCAATCGGATCTGGACGCGTCGGAATCTGACGAAGTGGCAGTGTGCTTTTCCGCCTTGAATGCCGCCACGTAATCCTCCAGCTTCTGCTGCCGCTCCAGACTCGGCTGGACGTCCGGACCCACATTCATGGATGTGCAGATGTCCGTCATCTCCTGCAGGCCCATCTCCAGCTGGCCCGACTTCTCGGCATATTGCGCCGCATACCGGGCTTCAATCAGCATCACCTTGAGCTGCCACCAGGTTTCGTTGTCCATGTGTTTCATGATGTCGCCGAGGCGGACATCCCAATCACGTTTGTGGGATGGATGCCGAAAAGCATGACGCAGCAGCATGATCCTGTTCGGTTCGGGCAGCATCTGCAGCAACTTCAACGCCGCACCCGGGAGATCCTTGCGCATCATGTCCCTGGCGAAGTGAAGCAACGTTTCGCACTGGTAGGCATTCAGCGGCTCTTTCTGTTTCAACTGCTCCAACGCTTTCGCCAGCACAGAAAGATCCCACGTGGCGACCCATGTGGCCTTTTCTGCGGGCACCTTGAGCTCATTGACGAGAAACCAGGCACAGGTGCAGCCACTGGTGACTTTTTGGTTCGGGATATCCGAATAACCGTCAACCCCTGGCCCCTCCACCGTGAGTTCCAGCTGGTACGGCTTGTGGGTCAGCTTGAGAGATTTGTAATTGCGATGGCCCGTGCTCAACCACGTCTCGATCGAGTTCCTGAGCTCTTTGGCCAGTGTCTTGGATTCGGACATCGGTTCCGGCAGCGGGTAGGAGGTCTTGATGACGGACGGGCCGGGGAAGATGGCCGATCTGACCTCGCAAGAATTGGAACGGGCAAGGGCGGAACGGGCACGTGGGGAGCTGGCAATCATGGTGCAGGGGAAAGTGATGGAGACATCTGGGTAACGGCGGCCCCGACCAGATTCCGAGCCCAGCAAGACAGCCTGAGCCGTATGCCCCTTCCATCACGAACGGAAAGACGATCCACAGCGGCCGAACGCGCTGTGGACTCAAGGGCTGGGAAGATGCAGACCCGCCCCATGGCGCGTGGGCAGCGCCCCATCGGTCATCAATTCATCATGATTTGAATTTTTCTGCATCGCCTTCGTGGCCGCCACGCGGCAGCTGAGGTGAAGTGGCAGCGGACCTCTGACGGTTGCTCAGCCCGGCCCGCGCTCCAGGTCGGCATCGCACCCGCTGCCGGCCGAAATCCAGCGCCGGGCCAACCGCCGCAGCAGCGGCGCAGCCCAGGCCCAGCGCGGGCCGAGCACACCGGCGGTGTCGGTGAGCAGGCCGCAGCGGTACTGCACCGCATCGGCCTGCCAGCGCAG
>JGI24115J20150_1000897_pt1 | contig 10481 bp, 9 predicted proteins | sample Subbioar_CSW14AB_FD_20150 | JGI IMG/M metagenome (IMG submission 20150)
GCCGCCGGTGCCCGGGGCCGCGTCCGCCGGCGGAGGCGGGGGCTCGCCACCGTCGATGCCGGGGCCGATCGAGCCATCCTCGGTGGGACCGATCGAGGCGTCCTCGCCGCCGGGCGTGCTGTCGCTGCTGCTGCCGCCGCCGGTGTCCGAAACGGCCGAGTCGTCGGTCGCGCCGACACCCTCGTCTTCTGGGGTGACCGAGCCTCCACAGCCGAGCATGAGAGGAGCGAACGCAAGGAAAGCGAGGGCGAAGTTGCGCATGAGCGCAACCTTAGTCGGATCGGCATTCGGCGCTCACGCCGTTCCGTCTCCCGCGATCGAATCCGGCTAAGCTGCGCGCCGGCCATGTCCGATGCGCGTGTCATGAAAGTTGCGACCTGGAACGTGAACGGCATTCGAGCGCGCCACGCGCAGCTCGTGGAGTGGACCGCACAGGAGCAGCCGGACGTGCTCTGTCTGCAGGAAATCAAGGCCTCGCCCGCCCAGATCCCCGATCCGCTCACCACGCTCGCGGACTACTGGTCGTTCTGGCACGGCGGGCCGAAGGGCTACTCCGGGGTCAGCCTGCACCTCCGAAAGGCGACGTTCCCCGAGGCGCCCAAGTTCACGCACCCATCGTTCGATCACGAGTGTCGCGTGGTCGAGGCGGTGGCCGGCGGCATCCGTTGGGCATCGCTGTACGTGCCGAACGGGGGCAAGGACTACGCCGCCAAGATCGCGTTCCTCCGCGAGCTCGAGAAGTGGACCCGCGCCAACGCGTCCGAGAAGCTCGTGCTGTGCGGCGATCTCAACGTCGCCCTCACCGACCGCGACGTGCATGCCAAGGAGCTCAAGCCCGGAGGCATCGGTCAGCGCGCGGACGAGCGCGAGCTGCTCGGCCGGGTCATCGGCAATGGCCTCGTCGACGTCACCCGTGCGCTCCATCCCGACGACGCGGACTTCTTCACGTGGTGGGCTCCTTGGCGGCAGCTCCGTGAGCGGAACATCGGCTGGCGCATCGACTTCGTCTTGATGAGCGAGTTGCTCGCGAAGAACGCGCGCTCGGCGGAGATCCGCCGGCAAGTGGGCACGAGCGATCACGGACCGCTCGTCGTCACGTTCGATCTGTGAGCCACCTCCCGCTCGGCGAGCTCGCTGCGGTCTCGGCGGCCATCTGTTGGGCCGTCGGCTCGCTCCTCTTCGGACGCATCGGTCGGGACGGTGTGCCCGCGGGGGCGATGAACCTCGGCAAGCTGCTCGTCGCGGGCTCGGTGCTCGCGCTCACCGCGCTCGTCCGCACCGGACACGTGGTGCCGACGGACGCGCCCACGTCGGCGCTCCTGCTCCTCGCGGTCAGCGGCGTCGTCGGACTCACCATCGGCGACACCGCGTATTTCGGCTCGATGATCGCGCTCGGCGTTCCGCGTGCCATCCTCCTGCTCTCGTCGGCTCCGGTGTTCGCCGCGCTCGGCGGCTTCCTCTGGCTCGGCGAACGGCTCGACGCGCGTGCGCTCCTCGGGATGGCGTTGGTGTTCGCCGGTATCGCGCTGGTGGTGCTGCGGCCCGATCCGAGCCGCAAAGAGGGCCTCGTCCGCGGCATTGCCCTCGGGATCGTCGCGGCGCTCGGACAGGCAGGGGGCAGCCTGCTCTCGCGTCGCGCGATGCAGGTCGGGATCGACCCGCTCGCGGCCGCAGTCGGACGGATCCTCGTCGGCGGCGTCGGGCTGCTGGCGATCGCGCTCGTCACCCGAGATGCGCGCGTTTGGGCGAAGGCGTTGTTCGTGCGCCGCACGTTCGTGCGCATCGCGGTCGCGGGGATGATCGGGAGCTACTGCGGCATCTGGCTCGCGCAGACGTCACTGTTGCTCGCGCGCTCGACGGGGGTCGCGACCACGCTCCTCGCGACCAGTCCCATCTTCGCTCTGCCGATCGCGCACGTGCTCGGACACGAGAAGATGACCGTGCGTTCGGGGCTCGGGGTGCTCACTGCGATCGCCGGGATCGCCGCGTTGTCCCTGCGCTAATCAGCGGCCGAGCGCTCGTGCGGCCATCGCCATCGGCCGAACGCCGAGGATCCACAACAGGGCGATGGGCAGCACGAGCATCACACGCAAATCGTGCAGCGCGAGCCACGCAACGGTCGCCCCGACGACCGAGAGCCCCGAGAGGGCGACAGCGACTCGCGGGAACGGCTTGGCAAGGGCGGCGGCGACCCCGAAGCCGGCGGCGAACGCGAGCTGCACCACGACCCCCGTGGCGTGCCGCGCGCCCATGGCGAACGTAGCGAGCAGCACCGCGCCGAAGAACAGCACGCCGCGCCCGCGGGCGATCGTGGTCGCGGGGTGACTCGCAGAGCCAGCAAGCATGCGGCCGTCGAGGATGACGTCCGGTAGGCCATAGCTGGGCCAACGCACGGTGAGCCGGCGGCCGTCCGCGAGCGTGGAGTCGAGCGGAACGACGCCGCCGTCGATCCACACCTCGGGCTCGGACACGCCGGGTGCGGGACCTTTCACCGGCTTCCACTGCACCGTCACCACGGTGCCATCCGAAGCGCGATAGCTCCGCTTTTCGAAGGCGCTCACCGACTCACCCGAGGAGCCGGTCGATCACCTCGGCGATGCCGCCGCCCTCGCCAGTCGGGGCCTTCAGCCGATCGGTCGCCGCGTTCGCGACCGCTGCGGGGGCGCCGCCCATGGCGAACGAACGACCGGCCCACTCGAACATGGAGAGGTCGTTGTACCAGTCACCGACCACCACGCAGTCTTCGCTGGCGATGCCGACGCGGAGCGCCAGACGGGCCAGTGCGCTGCCCTTGCTGTTTTCGGGGTGATACGAGCGCAGCATGTGACGCTCGCCGAACCCGAAACGCGTGTTGAGCACGTGCGCGCCCCATCGGCGGTCGACCTCGGTGAACGCAGCGGTCACCGCGTCGTCGTCACCGAGACCCAAGGTCATGGCGACGGTGGCCTCGCCGCGCCAGGCGTCGGTCTCGGTGAGCACCGGGTGGTAGTGGATCCGGTCGCTCCAGATGCGCACCCAGTCGTCGTAGGCGCGGGCGGACTCTTCGGCGTGAATGTCGCCGTGCGAGAACACGAACGGGACGAGCCCGTGCTCGCGCAACGTCGTGACCAGCCCCGCCGCGTGCTCCTCGTCGACCGTGCGGCAGTCGAGCACCTCGCCGTTCACTGCGCTGGCGATGGTCGCGCCGTCGCCGCAGACCATGGCGCCCTCGAGCTCGAGCGTGCGCGCATGCATGAGCGTGCCACCGACGAGCCGGCCCGTCGCGAGCGTGACGTAGACGCCGGCACCCTGCGCGCGGCGGACTGCGTCGACGTCCCGCGGGTGGATGGTGTGGTCGCGCCTGAGCAGCGTGCCATCCAGATCGAGCGCGAGCAGACGACGGGCCATCGAGAAGCGCGAGGTTCTAGCAGGCGTGAGGCGCGCGCGCTACGAGTCGCGCTTACTTGATTTCTCGCACGCGGGTGAGCTCGGCGAGACGGCCTTCGTCGTAGACCCACGCCTCGATCGTCTCGGTCTTGATCCCGAGCGAGGCTTCGTCCTGGCTCTTGCGGAGGAAGAACTCGGCTCGATCCCACACGGTGAGAATGACGCGGCGGGTCCCCGGGTCGGCGAGGATCGCCGCGTAGTCCTTGGGGTGCTCGGTGCGTCCGATCGCCAGGTAGGTCTCGAGGTAGTACATCATCGTGAGGATGCCGTCGCGGGCGCTCACCCGAGAGCTTGGTGAGAGTAGGTCCCGCGTGCAGTACCGCGAGGCGAGCGAGTGCGCGTACGCGTTGTACTCGTCGAGCAGCGTGTTGAACCCCTGCGCGCCGCTCGCTCCCTCGAGGTAGACCTTCGCGTAGGTGTCGGTCTTCTGGTCGATGTGGCGCGAGAGGATCTCGCTCCGAAAGAAGTTCTTCTGGAGCTTCGCCTCGACGGCCAGATCGCGTCGAACCGGATAGGTCTGCGTGCGCCCGTTGAAGCGTTTGACGCCCCAAAGGTGTGCCCCTTCGTGCACGGCCGCGTCGAACCGCGACGCGACGCCGTCGAAGGTGTCGGGTGCGCCCGTGAACCACGTCTTCAGCTGCTTGTCGTCCTGCGCCTGCAGGAAGGGGAGACCGTTCGGGTACCTCGCCTTGGCGATCCCCTCCGCGGCCGCGCGCGTCGCACCCGGCGCGTACGCGCTCTCGACGTCGGCGATGGCGGCGAGCGGCTCGCACCCATCGGTGGGCTCCGAGTACGTCGGGTCTCCGGAGGCGAAGCGCGCGGGCATCGCGCCCGTGCTCGGAACCGACGACGGCGCCGTGGGGCTCGGGGTGGTCGCAGCCTGCGCCGACGCCGACGCTTTGGGCCTGGCCGCGAGATCGGCCTTGGCCTTTGCGTTCGCAGGACCGAGTGCGAGGCCGAGGCGACGGAACGGCTCGGGGAGATCGGCGAGCGCGAGGGCCGTCGGACCCCGCAGCCAGACACAGAGCACCACGACGAATGCGATCGACCAGATGGGCGCGAGGACCGCCGCGACCTTCTCGGCGTGCAGCTCTCTCCCACGCTTCTCGGCGATGTTCTCGGCGACGACGCCGAACCCCAGGGGCACCGCCAGGAACGCGACGACCGCCAGGACCGCGACCACCCGCCCGAGCTCGAGGTCGGGCACGATGAACGCGAGGAAGGCTCCGGCGAACACGATCGTCAGGTACGCAAGCAGGGCGAGCCATTTCAGCCCCGCAGACTGCCCTCTCCCCATCGGATCAGCCTATCCCTCGTCGTGCGGGTGGCACAGCGAGTCGGTAGACTCTCCCTCTTGGCCGGCTCGCTCCTCGTCGACGGAAGACCGCGGCCGCGGAGCAGCGGCGCGGCCGACACCGGCCCGCTCGTCGCCGCCCTCGGGCTGCTTCTCCTCCTCTTCGCTTCGATCCTGTTGGTGCTGGTGTTCGGCGTGCGGCGCTGGCGCAAGCGCAGCGACGCGGCGCTCCTGCCGTTCGGATTCGTGGGGAGCGGGTTCTTTCGAGGGAAGCGCTATCGAAGGGATCTGGGCGGTCGCGCGCTGCAGATCACGATGCTGCCGCCGCAGCGATACGCGGGAGCGAGCCTCGAGATCGTCCTCGACGCGGCCACGCGCTCTCGTGCGTTCATCTCGCAGCGGTCCGGCCCGGGATGGCTACGTGACCTGTTGGGCATCCAGGAGATCCCTCTCGGCCCCGCCTGGGAGCGTTTCCTGGTTCGTGGCGACGTGCCCGACGCGGTGGCGCGTTGGGCGACGACGCCCGAGGTCTCGTCCATCGTCCCCCGCCTCCTCGAGAACCACGAAGTCGCATTCTTCGTCATCGTCGAACAGGGACGTCTCGTCATCCGTGGCACCGGCGCACCGTATGCGCTCGTCGAGGGGGCACGCGGTCACGCGTGGGTCGACCAGCTGCTCCGCGATCTGCCGCATCTCGCGTCCTCGGCAGAGCGCGCGGGCCTCTGAGCGTCCGGTTCAGGGCGCTTTGGAGTAGAGCACGAACGCGCCGAGGCACATCTCGTCGAGGGTCTCCTCGCCGAGGGTGACGTCGACCGGAGCGCTCATCTTCTTCTCTTCGAGCGCCTGCACCACGTACGGGTTGTCCGTCGAGTTGTCGTACGTGCACTTGATCTTGAGCTTGTCGCCGGGAGCTACCGTCGGCAGGGTCTCGATCGAGGTGTCGTAGGCGTATCCGCGCTGCCAGTTGAAGTCGTACTTCGGGGTCTGCAGCAGGCACTCCGACTTGGGCTGCCCCGGCCGCTCGCTCCCGCGCTCGATGTCGACCTTCAGGTCCTTGCCGAGCCAGTGCATGTGCGAGCCGACGCTCGCGAGCTTCATCTCCGAGAGCGGCTTGCCGCCGAGGGAGGTCGGGATGGTCACCTCCATCGATTCGGTGTGGTTCTTCACCCCCGCGGGAATGAGGAACGTCGGCCCGCTTGCCGGATCGTTCGGCCCGGGCAGCAGCTGCGGCGCCGCGCGGAAGTTGCCGATCAGCGAGATCGTCGCGTTCCAGGCCGGCTTGGCCTTCGCGCGCCGTAGCTGGATCTTCGTCGAGTCGTCGCGCGGATCGGCGCCCGGGTGGTAGTGGATCTGCACCACGAGCAGCGAGTCCTTCTGCAGCCCGAGGGCGACGCCATTGGGATATTCGGCCGGAGGCACGCCCGGCGCCCACGCGAGCACCATGCTGGTCGGCGTGATGCCCGGGCCGCCGAAGCAGGGGTACGAGCCGGTGTCGCCGGCTTTGGCCAACGAGGCGCGCTTGGGATCGGCGTAGACGATCACGTGGTGCACGACCGACGCGTCACCGGCGATGACGTTGGTGCCCTCGATGTACGTGTCCTCCGTCAACTTCGGATCGACGACGAAGCAGCGCAGCTCGTCGCTCGTCGAAGGCTTCACGGTATATTTGGCCGTGGCGAGCTCGTCGCTCGGAGTGGGCAAGCCGTTCGCACCGAAGGTCTTCGGCGGCGGGGCCTTGCTCGGATCTCCCTCGACGGCGCCCTGCTCCGACCACTTTGCGATGGTCTCGATCTCGGCGTCGGTCAGCCGGAGGTCGTGTGACCACTTGAACCGCGGCTTGCACTCGGCGGTCTCGAACGCGCCCCACGGCGGCATGGTGCGCGCCTTCACCCTGTCGACGAGGAGCGGCGCGAGGCGCTTGGCGTCGGCGTACTTCACCAGCGAGAACGGCGCGATGCCGCCCTCGTGGTGACAGCTCTGGCACTTCTCCTGGACGATCGACTCGACGTGCTCGTGGAACGTGATCGACGCGGTGGTCGTCGTGGTGTTGGTCGACGGCGCATCGCTGGCCGAGGAGCACGCGAAGAGCACGAGGGGAATCGCCGGGACGAAGGCAATGACCGAACGCATGCCCCAAGTGTCTACGGAGATGCTCCTCGCGACCAGCCACCCGGTGCGGAATCCGTATTCGACGAGTCTACGGGCCCGGCGCTTCCGGTCACTTGGGCGGCGGCGGAGGCGGCGGCGGCTTGGTGAAGCCCTGCACGACGTATACGCGATCGGGCGCGGGGCCCCAGGTGAGGAACAGGAAGTCTCCGCTCATCGGGTCGAAGTAGGCGCCCCACGGCTTGGTGAACTTCTCGAAGAACGCTTTGCGCGAGCTCGGCAGCGGGTCTCCCTGCCCGTCGACCTCGTACGTGGCCACGGAGTCCGCGCTCCACTCCGACAGGATGATGCGGTTTTTCGGGAACCCCGGCGAGCCCGACGGCACGTAGGCGAACCCGCCAGGACCGTTCGGGAGGTTCACCATCTTGCTTGCACCGGTGACGTTCCAAGAAGCGCCGTCGGGCTTCAGGGCGAGATGGAACCAGTTGCCGCCCGACCAAGTGACGCCACGCATCTGGCCCTCCGCGGCGTAGCCCTTGGGCACGAAGCCGACACCCCCGATGCTCGAATCCACGCCCAACGGCCCCAGATCGATTTCGCGCGACGGCGCGGACGCGCTCGACGGGATGATGCCCAGCTTGTTCTGCGGCCACTGCGAGTAGAGGAGGGTGCTCGACGGTAGATACAGCAGGTTCGCGTCGACGTACGGCGTGCTCGCGATCTTGGTGGCGGTGCCCTTCCAACCGATGATGTGACCGCACGGGCCTCGCTCGAGCTTGATCGAGTAGATCCCACCCGTTGCGGATTCCGAGTCGCCCGCGAACAGCAACGTCGAGGGATCGCCCTCCTTCAACACGCAGCCACCGAGATGGCCCGCCGGCATCCCCGGCACCGGCCCGAGATCGTACGCGGTGTAGAACGACGCGTACTCGGCCGACAGCGTCACGGCGACGCTGCCGCCATCGAGCGACGGCGGGACGTCCTTGCAGCTCGCGTCGACGAGCTCCGGCGTCTCCGGCGCGTCGAACGCATCGAGGGTGAGGCCGCCCCCTTCGGTGACCGCATCGTTGACGCTGCTGTCGGTCGCCGCGACGCCGACTTCGAACGGCGCCGCCGCGTCGTCTTTGCTCGCGCTGCACCCGAGCACCGCGGCCACGACGCACAAGGGAAAGCGAGACCTCATGAGATCGAGTCTAGGCAAGCGCACGCGCAAGCGCACGCGCAAGCGCAAGCGCAAGCGCAAGCGCAAGCGCAGGCGCAGGCGCAGGCGCAGGCGCAGGCGCAGGCGCAGGCGCAAGCCCCGAGTTGATCGGTGTGAGACTCAAGTGATCGAAACCATTTGGCTTTCGGAAAACGCGTAGAGGCAACTCTATTTTGTGGTTGCATTGCATGCCGCTTCGGATGCGTATTTGTAGAGGCAATGCACCTCCACGTCGCGCGCGTCCGCCGCAACGGCAAAGTCTACGAGTACGCCCAGCTGGTCGAGAGCTACCGGCGCGCCGACGGAATGCCCACCCAGCGGGTCGTCGCGAAGCTCGGGGCGATGCCACCGATCGCGATCGCGAATCTCCGGCTCTCGCTGCAGGCAAGCAGGAGTGAGCAGCGCGTCGTCGTCGCGGGGACCGCCGCGACCCCGCCGCGGCCACTGCAGAACCTCCGCTATCTCGACGCCGCGCTGCTGCTGGAGCTCTGGAACCAATTGAAGCTCGGCGAGACACTGGCGCACCTGCTGCCGCGCGGCGATGCGGATATCTCGCCCAGCGATGTGATCGCGGCGCTCACGATCCAACGAGGAGTGGACCCTGGCTCCAAGCTGTACGCGGAGCGCTGGTTCCCACGGACAGCACTGCCGGAGCTTCTCGGCATCGCGCCCGCACAGTTCAACAACTCCCGCGTGCATCGCGCTCTCGATCTGCTCGACTCGGCAACGGAGCCGCTGATGAAGCGCCTGCCCGCACTCGTCGGAGGCGGTGCGCCGTTCGTGTCACTCTTTCTCGATGCCACCGACGCGCGGTTCGTCGGCCATGGCCCCGACTTAGTCCAAGTGGGCAAGACCAAGGAGGGGCTCATCGATCGGAAGATCGGCATTGTCTTGCTCTGCAGCGACCGAGGGTTTCCCCTGCGTTGGTCGGTCATCTCAGGCAAGCAGGCCGAGACCGCCGGCATGCACGACGTCATCGGCGACGTCGCGGGCCTGAGTTGGGTCGGCGACACACCGGTGGTCATCGATCGCGCGATGGGCGCGACCGCGGAGATCGAGAAGCTTCTCGGCAAGAAGATCCGCTTCGTCACGGCGCTGAGGGCTCCGGAGATTCCGTCGTACACCGACCGCATTCCGCACGAGCAGTTGGCAGATCTCGGTGCTGGCCTCGATCAAGACGCGACGGAGAGGGAGGCGGCTCGGCGCGTGACAGGCGCTGGTTTCCAGCAGGTCTCCGACACGATGTACGTGCTGGACGTGGGGGTCGTCGAGAAGGATCCGAAGCTCACGGTGGCCTCGGCCTCGCGCGAGACAGCCAAGGACCTCGTCAAGGCCGCGTTGATCGCTGGACGCGAGATCGCCGAGGTCGCGAAGTCTGGAAACGCAGGCGGCCTCGCGGCTGCGGCCCGGCGGCTGGGCATCAGCAAGCACAACGCCCCTCGCTTCAGTCTGCTCGTGCGCCTCGCACCTGAGCTTCAGCAGATGATCCTCGAAGACCGCGCGGTCGGCTTGTCGATGCGGCAACTCGAGCCCATCGCGCGGATGAAGGACAGCGAGGAGCAGCGACAGGCTTTCGCGCGGCTCCTGGCTGCAGCCTCTCGACCACGTCAGCGTCCTCCGCGGAGACGCTCGGCAAGGGCCGCCGTCAATCCAGCGGAGCCGACGGAACCCATTCGGGTACGCGCAGCGATCAGCTTCAATCCATCGCGATTCGCCGAGGAGCGAAAGAATGCGTTGCACTCGCTCGAGCGCATGCAAGCTGACTTGGTGATGTTGAATGCGACGCTCGCCCGAGCGCCGAAGAATGCCGGTGCGATAGAGCGAAAGCTCGAAGACACCCTGCGCCGCCGCCATCTGTCGGACCTCTACAAGGTCTCCATCGAGAAGGATGGCGTCACCGATGAGGGAGCCGAGCGTTTGCAAGCGAAGCTCACCCTCGATGTCGAGCGGTGGCGTCGCCGCCGTCGCTACGACGGCTTCTCGCTGATCATCGCTCATCCCGAGTTGGCGATGTCAGGAACCGATCTCTGCAAGCTCTATCGCACGCGGGACGCCGTCGAGAAGGACTTCCAGGTCATCAAGAGCCTCGTCGAGTTGCGCCCGATCCGGCATCACACGGACGCTAAGATCCGCGCACACGTGACCGTCTGCATGCTCGCCCTCCTGCTCGAACGCGCGCTCCGGGCTCGGTTGCGTGACGGAACGGCGGCAAGTGCACTCGAGACCCTCGCCACCTGTCACCTCAATCGGTGTCACGACTCCGTGTACCTACTGACCGAGCCGGATGCCGCCCAGCGGAACCTCCTTCGGCAGCTCCGGCTCGAGCACCTCGTCGAGGACGACGACGTCGCCGCGCGCATTCACCCCCGCCCAAACGTCAGCGTTGCCTCTACGGCGCAACGATCCAGTCAGCAAAACGCGTAGTCGCGCGAACGGGGTGGTCAATTAGGGGCA
>JGI24115J20150_1000900_pt1 | contig 10429 bp, 12 predicted proteins | sample Subbioar_CSW14AB_FD_20150 | JGI IMG/M metagenome (IMG submission 20150)
AGGTGACCGAGCTGGGCGCCTTCCCGGTCAAGAAGATGCCGGCCCGGGTGAGCAGCCTGGAGCGCGCTTCGCACGACGTGATCGTGCTCAAGCTGCAACTGCCGGCCAGCGACACCTTCCAGTACCGCGCCGGCCAGTATGTGGAGTTCATCCTGCGGGACGGCGATCGCCGCAGCTACTCGATGGCCAATGCACCCCACACCCAGGCCGAAGCGCCGGTGCTGGAACTGCACCTGCGCCACATGCCGGGCGGCAAGTTCACCGACCATGTGTTCGGCAACATGAAGGAGAAGGAGATCCTGCGCATCGAGGGTCCCTTCGGCAGCTTCTTCCTGCGTGAGGAAAGCGAGCGGCCCATGGTGCTGCTGGCATCGGGCACCGGCTTTGCACCGATCAAGGCCATCATCGAACACATGCGCTTCAAGGGCATCCAGCGGCCCGCCACGCTGTACTGGGGCGGCCGCCGCCCGACCGACCTGTACCAGCAGGCCTGGATCGAGGAGCAGCTGGCGGCCCTGCCGAACCTGCGCTATGTGCCGGTGGTGTCCGACGCGTTGCCGGAAGACCATTGGACCGGGCGCACCGGCTTCGTCCACCGGGCAGTGCTGGAAGACCAGCCGGACCTCTCCGGCTTCGAGGTCTATGCCTGCGGAGCCCCGATCGTGGTGGAGTCGGCCCGGCGCGACTACGTGGCCGCCGGCCTGTCCGAAGACCTGTTCTACGCCGACTCGTTCACCAGCGCGGCCGACAAGGCGGCCTGATCCGGCGGCCTGATCCGGCCACCTCCGATCAACCGGCAGCGAGCAGCTGCTTCACGTCGGCAATGAGCCCCTGCACACCGCTGCCGTAGCGGTGGTACAGGCGGATGCGGCCCTGCGGGTCGTACACGTAGGTGCCGGCCGAGTGGTCCATGGTGTAGCTGGTGGGGGTCTTGCCCTCGACCTTCTTGTAGTAGATCTTGAAGCTCTTCGCCACGTCCGGCAGCTGGTCCAGCGGCGCGTTCAGGGCCAGGAAGGTCGGATCGAAATTGGCCATGTACTCCTTCATGATGGCCGGCGTGTCGCGCTCCGGGTCCACGCTGATGAAGATGCCCTGCACCCGCTCACCATCCGGACCCAGCGCCTGCTTGAGCTGGGCGATCTCGCTCAGGGTGGTCGGGCAGACATCGGGGCACTGGGTGAAGCCGAAGAACACCAGCACCACCTTGCCCTTGAAGTCGGCCAGGGTGCGCGGCTGTCCGTTGTGGTCGTTCAGGCTGAACCCGGTGGCGTAGTCGGCGCCGGTGATGTCGATGCCGGCGAACGGGGCTGCGGCCCCCTGCTGCTCCGAACAGGCGGCCAGCAGGCCGGTGGCAAGGGCAGCAGCCAGCAGGGTCCGGCGGCGGCTGCCGACTGGGCGGGCGTGTGGGTTCATGTCAGTCCTCGGGGCAGATAGTGGTCGATCAGCAAGGCCGCGAACAGCAGCGACAGGTGGATCAGCGAGAAGCGGAAGGTCTTGCGGGCCAGGGCGTCGGAATAGTCGCGCCACAGCTTCCAGGCGTAGGCACAGAAACCCGCGTTCAGCACCACGGCTGCCACCAGATAGAACCAGCCGCTCATGCGCATCATGAAAGGCATGAGGCAGGCCGCAAACAGCACGAAGGTGTAGAGCAGGATCTGCAGCCGGGTGAAGTCCGAGCCGTGGGTGACCGGCAGCATGGGCAGACCGGAGCGGCGGTAGTCCTCCACCCGGTAGAGGGCCAGTGCCCAGAAGTGCGGCGGCGTCCAGAGGAAGATGATCAGGAACAGGATGAGCGACTCGGGTGCCACCACGTTGGTCATGGCGGTCCAGCCCAGCACAGGCGGCATGGCGCCCGAGGCCCCGCCAATCACGATGTTCTGCGGGGTCAGCGGCTTGAGCACCACGGTGTAGATCACCGCATAGCCCACGAAGGTGGCAAAGGTCAGCCACATGGTCAGCGGGTTGACCGCCCAGTACAGCAGCGCCGATCCGGCCCCGCACAGCGCAGCCGAAAAGCTGAGCGTCTGGACATTGGTGAGTTCGCCTTTGGCGGTGGGTCGCCAGGCCGTGCGCTTCATGCGGGCGTCGATGTGCTGTTCGACCACGCAGTTGAAGGCAGCGGCGGCCCCGGCCACCAGCCAGATGCCCAGACAGGCCACGGCGGCCAGCTGCACCTGCGCCCAGCTGGGCACGCCCGGCACGGCCAGGACCATGCCGATCAAGGCACAGAACACGATGAGCTGCACCACGCGGGGCTTGGTCAGGGCATANAACTGCCGCCAGGTCGACGGCAGGGCCACGGCGGCGGGATGGGAGGCGGAACTCATCGGACGGATCGGGACAGGTGCATGGGCGCCGCGACCACCGCGGGCAAGGAACGGGTCTGGGCCAGGGCACCGGTGAACAGCACCACCAGCGCGGCCGCGCCACCGGTGTGGCTGACCGCAGCCAGCAGCGGCCAGTCCAGCACCACATTGGTCAGGCCGGTGATGAATTGCAGGGCACACAGGGCGACCACGCCACGGGCAAAACCCTGCAGGCCGGGCACCCGCCACAGGCGCCAGGCCACGGCCAGCAGGCCGGCAAACACGACCCAGGCGCTGAGCCGGTGGACATAGTGGATGGCGGTCAGCGCCGCGAAGGTGATGGTGTCGCCATCGCGGTCGGTGCCCAGTTCCCGCCACAGCGTGAAGCCTTCGCGGAAGTCCATGGTGGGCCACCAGCTGCCCTGACAGGTGGGGAATTCGTTGCAGGCCAGCACCGCGTAGTTGGTGCTGACCCAGCCGCCCAGGGCGATCTGCAGCCACAACAGCGCGAAGGCCGCGATCATGCCGAAGCGCAGGCGGGGCGAGAGCTCCACCGGCCCGTGCGACGCGGGGTCGGCCAGCGCGTAGGCCACCGACTGTGCCCGCAGCAGCGCCAGCAGCACCAGCCCGCCCAGCAGGTGCAGCGTGACAATGGCAGGGAACAGCTTCATGGTCACCGTGAGGGCGCCGAAAGCACCCTGCAGGCAGACCCAGAACAGGGTGAAGGCCGGCCACACCCAGTGCACGGCGAGCCGGCGCCGCTGCATCCAGCTGCCCACGGCCAGCACGATGATCAGCACCCCGACGGCGGTGGCCAGGTAACGGTGGATCATCTCGATCCAGGCCTTGGAGAAGGTCACCGGGCCGGTCGGCATGGCCTGCTGGGCAGCCGAGATGTCGGCATGTGCGCCGATCGGGCTGGCCGCGCCGTAACAGCCCGGCCAGTCGGGGCAGCCCAGGCCGGAGTCGGTCAGGCGGGTGAAGGCGCCGAAAAGCACCAGATCGAAGGTCAGGAACAGGGTGACCAGCGTCAGGGTGCGCAGGCGCTGCGCCGGTTCGGCATGGCGGTTGCGCAGCCACACCCAGGCCAGCGGGCCGATGGCCAGCACCACGCCCAGCAGCATGAGCCGGGCGATGGGCGCGAGGTCGTAGAGGGGCTGTTCCATGTCAGTGCTCCCGGCCCGGGCGGTCCCAGAACGAGGAAGCCCGCAGCAGGCGGTCGAGGTCCCGCTTGGCCTGCTTCGGATCGATGTCGGCGGGGAACCGCATCATCCAGTTGCCGATGGGGTCGACCACGTAAAGATGGTCCTCGATGCGCCGGCCCGGCGCCGGCTCCAGCCAGCGCGCCAGCTCGTCGGCCGGGACCTGAAGCACGGTGGCCGCCGCCGTGGCCTGCTGCAGCGCGGGCTCCAGCGGTGCGTCGCCGGTGCGCAGCCAGACCCAGTCCAGCCGGTCTTTCTCGCGGCCCAGGGTTTCGCGCAGCTGGCGCTGAAGCAGCAGGTGGTTCTGGCACGCCTCGTTGCAGGCGGTGTCGGCCACGCTGATCAGCAGCCACTGGTCCTTGAGCGAGCTCAGGGGCACCGGTTGACCCTGGGCATCGGTGCCCTGCCAGGCCGGCAGCGCGCGTTGCGGCTGGATCAGCTCGCCGTAGTTGCGCCGGCCCTCCGGCCGGATCACGTAGTAGGTGAAGTAGGACGCGATCACTGGCGAGGCGCACACCAGCAGCAGCGCGATCATCTTCCAGCGGCCACGCCGGGTTGCGGCCACCGAGGTCGCGCCGGCCTGATCGGGCGTGGGCAGGCTGTGCACGGTCATGGTCAGGGGTTCATCGGGCGTCTGGGCCATGGGGAATGCGCTTTCGGCGGGGAAGGATGATCTGGAACCAGAGGTAGAGCAGAACCAGCAGCGTGCTGAGCGCAAACCACTGGAAGGCGTATCCGTGATGGCGAGACACGTCGACCGCAGGGGCCGGCCATTGGCGCAGCAGCCCGTCGTCGGCCTCGCCGGTCTGCTGGACCGAGAGCGGCAACAGGCTCAACCCGGTCTCCAGAGCCAGTTCGGGGAGGTCGATATTTTGCCGGATCACACCCGGGGCCGCCTCGCCCAGCTGGTAAAGCTGGGCCGGCGGCGGGGCCAGCCGCCCTTCGATGCGGACGGGGCCCTGCGGGGTCAGAACATCGGGCACCCGGGTGCGGTCCTGAAAATCGCGCGGCGCCCAGCCCCGCTGCACCAGCACGACACGCTCGCTGCCGTCCAGTCGCAGGGGCATCACATGAAAGAAGCCGACCCGGCCATCCATCTGGCGGTTGTCCAGGAACACCTGGGCTTGCGGCACCCATTGACCGGTGAGCACCACCGCCCGGTGGTGGACCGACGCCGCCCCCGACACATCCTGGCCCGACACCGCCGACAGCAGGCCAGCGTTGTCCAGCGCCGGCAACACGGAACGCTCGCCCATGCTGGCCTGCAGCGCCAGCTTCTGATCGGCGCGGTTCAGCTGCCACCGGCCCAGCGAGGCGGTGACCACAATGGCCACCAGCGCCACGGCGGTGACGATCCAGAAACGGGTCTGCGACCGCCCGGGCTCAGCCATCTCCCACCCCTGCAGTCGGCCGATGGGGGGCGCCGATAATCCAGCGCATGAAATATCTGGTCATCACGGCCTTCGTGGCCATCATCGGTTCGTTGGGAGCGGCGCTGTTCTTCATGATGCGGGGCGGCCGGGCCGACGGCGCCGAACAGGATGCCGATGCGCCCCCGCCCGCCACCAACCACATGGCACGCGCACTCGCGTTTCGCGTCGGGTTCTCGATTCTGCTGTTCATCGTGGTGCTGGTGAGCTGGCGGATGGGATGGATTCAACCGACCGGGGTTCCCATGGGACGCTGACCGGCGCCGGTGCCGCTGACGACAAAAAAGCGCCTCGCGGCGCTTTTTTTCATGGGGCGCAGGATAGGCCCGGGCTGCGCGCCCGGGCGCGCAACACCGTCACATCCAGTAGACGACCACGTACAGGCCGAGCCAGACCACGTCCACAAAGTGCCAGTACCAGGCGGCGCCTTCGAAACCGAAGTGACGCTCTTTGGTGAAGTGGCCTTTCTGGAGGCGCAGGGTGATGAACAGCAGCATCAGCATGCCGACAAACACGTGGAAACCGTGGAAGCCGGTGAGCATGAAGAAGGTCGAACCGAAGATGCCCGAGCTCAGCTTGAGGTTCAGGTCGGTGTAGGCGTGGTAGTACTCGTAGCCCTGCACGATCAGGAAGATCACGCCCAGCAGCACGGTCATCCACATGAAGGCGATGGTCTTGCCACGGTTGCCGGCCTGCAGGGCATGGTGGGCAATGGTCAAGGTGACGCCGGAGGTCAGCAGCAGGGCCGTGTTGATGGTCGGCAGCCAGAACGGACCCATGGTCTGGAAGGGCTCGACGATGCCGGCCGGCGAAGCGGTGGCACCGGCCTGCACGCTGGGCCAGACGGCCGAGAAGTCCGGCCAGATCAGCGCGTTCTCGATCCCGCCCAGGGCCGGCACCGAGTGGCTGCGGGCCCACCACAGAGCGGTGAAGAAGGCGCCGAAGAACATCACCTCCGAGAAGATGAACCAGCTCATGCTCCAGCGGTAGGAGAGATCGATCTTGCGACCGTACAGGCCGGCTTCGCTCTCGTGCACCGAATCGCGGAACCACTGGAACAGCACGATCAGCCAGAAGGCCAGACCGAAGGCCAGCGAATAGGCGCCCCACTGGACGCCGTTCACCCACTGACCGGCACCCAGGATCACGAAGAAGAGGCCGATGGACGACATCACCGGATGCCGCGAGGGCCCGGGGACAAAGTAGTACGGCGTCGAACCGTGGGTTGCTGCTGACATGCTCACTCCTGTAAGTCTTGCGGATCGGTTGTTATGGTCGGATGTCGAAGCTGTGGCGGTGTCTGGCGGCCGGTCAACCGGCAACCCAGTTCACCAGCAGGATCAGCCCCAGCACGAAGAGGAAAGGCCATCACCACGCCCACTGCCATCAGGTGCAGCGGGTTGAGGCGGGCCACATCTTCCTGAAAATCGGCCCGCCGGCGCACGCCCAGGAAGCCCCACAGCACGGCCTTGACCGTGCCGAACAGGCTGCCGGGACGCTGCTGGGCGGGCATGTTCACACAGCCCCCTTGACGGCTGTGGCGACAGGCACCGCCACCGGCACGGGAAGTGCGGGTGACAGCGAAATCTGGCTCGAAGGTGCAGCCGGCACCTTGCCGCCCACCTCGAAGAAGGTGTAGGACAGGGTGATGGTGGTCACATCCTTGGGCAGCCGCGGGTCGATGACGAACGCCACCGGCCATTCCTTCTTCTCGCCAGGGGCCAGGGTGTACTGCGTGAAGCAGAAACACTCCAGCTTGTTGAAGTGGTTGCCGGCCTGGCGCGGCGCATAACTCGGGATGGCCTGCGCCGCCATGGTCCGGTTCTGGATGTTCTGGAATTCGTACACCACCGTGGTCAGCTCGCCCGGGTGCACCTGCATCGAACGGACCGCGGGCTTGAAGTCCCAGGGACCGCGCACGTTGGTGTCGAACTCGACCGTGATGGTGCGGGTCCGGTCGACCTGGGTGTTGGCCGGCAGCGAAGGTGCGGCGCCCGGCACGCGGCGCTCGGCCACCGCCAGCACATTGATGCCCAACGCTTCACAGATGTGCCGGTAGATCGGCACCAGTGCATAGCCGAAGGCAAACATGCCCAGCGCGATCACGCTGAGCTTGCCGACGATCTTCAGGTTCTCGCGTCGCAGTCCCACGGCAGGATTCCGGTTGGGGGGCTCAGCGCCCCAGCAGCACGAACTTGGCCACGAAGCCGAGGAAGAAGACCGCGGCCACCGAGGCCAGGATCAGGCCCAGGCGGCGGTTCTCTTTTTTCTGGTCGGTCGTCATGGTCGTCAGGTCGAGGGACGGATCAGCCGATCACCTTGGTGGCGGTGGCGTCCAGCTTGGGCGGGTTCTCGAAGGTGTGGAACGGGGCCGGCGACGGCACTTCCCACTCCAGACCTTCTGCGCCTTCCCAAGGCTTCTGCGGTGCCGGCTGGCCCTTGCCCATCATGGCAGGCAGGATCACGGCAACGAAGAAGTACACCTGGGCGAAGCCGAAGAAGAAGGCACCGACCGAGGCGATCATGTTGAAGTCGGCGAACTGCATCGGGTAGTCGGCATAGCGGCGGGGCATGCCGGCCAGACCCAGGAAGTGCATCGGGAAGAAGGTGACGTTGAAGGAGATCATCGACCACCAGAAGTGGATCTTGCCGCGGGTCTCGCTGTACATCACGCCGGTCCACTTGGGCAGCCAGTAGTAGATGCCGGAGAACATGGCGAACAGCGAACCGGCCACCAGCACGTAGTGGAAGTGGGCCACCACGTAATAGGTGTCCTGCATCTGGATGTCGATCGGGGCCACCGACAGGATCAGGCCGGTGAAGCCACCCATGGTGAACACGAAGATGAAGCCGACGGCCCACAGCATCGGGGTCTCGAAGGTCATCGAGCCCTTCCACATGGTGGCGATCCAGTTGAAGATCTTCACGCCCGTGGGCACGGCGATCAGCATGGTGCTGTACATGAAGAACAGCTGGCCGGTCACCGGCATGCCGGTGGTGAACATATGGTGGGCCCACACGACGAACGACAGGATGGCGATGGAGCCGGTGGCGTACACCATGGAGGCATAGCCGAACAGCTTCTTGCGCGAGAACGCGGGCACCACCTGGCTCACGATGCCGAAGGCCGGCAGGATCATGATGTAGACCTCGGGGTGGCCGAAGAACCAGAAGATGTGCTGGTACATCACCGGGTCACCGCCGCCGGCGGGGTTGAAGAAGCTGGTGCCGAAGTGGCGGTCGGTCAGCGTCATGGTGATGGCACCGGCCAGCACGGGCATGACGGCGATCAGCAGGTAGGCGGTGATCAGCCAGGTCCAGCAGAACATCGGCATCTTCATCAGCGTCATGCCGGGGGCGCGCATGTTGAGGATGGTCACGATGATGTTGATCGAGCCCATGATGGACGAGGCACCCAGGATGTGCATCGCGAAGATCGCGGCGTCCATCGAGGGACCCATCTGCAGGGTCAGCGGTGCGTACAGCGTCCAGCCGGCAGCAGGCGCGCCACCGGGCATGAAGAAGGAGCCCGCCAGGATCAGCGCCGCCGGGATCATCAGCCAGAAGCTGAAGTTGTTCATCCGGGCGAAGGCCATGTCGGATGCGCCGATCTGCAGCGGAATCATCCAGTTCGCGAAGCCCACGAAGGCCGGCATGATCGCGCCGAACACCATGATCAGGCCGTGCATGGTGGTCAGCTGGTTGAACAGCTGCGGGTTCACCAGCTGCAGGCCGGGCTGGAACAGCTCGGCACGGATGCCCAGGGCCAGCACGCCGCCGATCATGAGCATGACGAAGGAGAACAGCAGGTACAGGGTACCGATGTCCTTGTGGTTGGTGGCGAACACCCAACGACGCCAGCCCGTGGGGGCGTGGTGGTCGTGATCGTGTCCGTGCGCGTCGTGGTGGTCGAGAACTGCACTCATGGTCGTTTCCTCAGGGGGGTCTCAATCGTCAAAACGGTGCCGGATCACTTCCGGGCAGCCTGCACTTCGGCGGGCTGGATGATCTGATCGGTCTTGTTGGACCAGCTGTTCTTGGTGAAGGTCATCACGGCGGCCAGCTCGGTGTCGGACAGCTGCTTCCAGGCCGGCATCGCGCCATTGTTCTGACCGTTCAGGAGCACGTTGATGATCTTGCCCTTGTCGGCATCGACCACCAGGGCCGAGCCGTCGAGGGCCTTGATCGGGCCGGCGCCCTTGCCGCTGGCTTGGTGGCAGGCGGCACAGTTGGCGGCATAGACCGACTCGCCACGCTTGACCAGGTCGGTCAGGGCCCAGACCTTGGACGGGTCGTCGGCCTTGGCGGCCATGGCCTTCTTCTGGCCGTCCACCCAGGCGGTGTATTCCTCGGCGGTCACCACCTTGACGTGGATCGGCATGTAGGCGTGTTCCTTGCCGCACAGCTCGGCGCACTGGCCGTAGAAGTCGCCGGTCTTTTCGGCGCGGAACCAGGTGTCGCGCACGAAGCCGGGGATGGCGTCCTGCTTGACGCCGAAGGCCGGCACCATCCAGGCGTGGATAACGTCGTTGGCGGTGGTGATGATGCGGACCTTCTTGCCCACCGGCACCACCATCGGGTTGTCCACCTTCAGCAGGTAGTCGTCGGTCGGGGCCGGCTGGCCGCTGTCGGACATGACGCGGTGGCTGTTGTCCAGGGTGGACAGGAAGCCGATGCCTTCGCCTTCACCCTTGATGTAGTCGTAGCCCCACTTCCACTGCATGCCGGTGGCCTTGATGGTCAGGTCGGCGTTGGTGGTGTCCTTCTGGGCCACCAGCACCTTGGTGGCCGGCAGGGCCATGCCGATGACGATCAGCAGCGGGACGATGGTCCAGCCCAGTTCCACCCAGATCGGCTCGGCCAGTTCCTGCGACTTGTGGCCGACCGACTTGCGGTGCTTGAGGATGGAATAGAACATGACGCCGAAGACGATCACGAAGATCACGGCGCAGATGGCCATCATGAACCAGTGCAGCCAGTGCTGCTCTTCGGCGATCTTGGTCACCGGGGGCGCAAAGTTGAGCTGGTTGACGGCTGGGCCGCCGGGCAGGTCGTTGACCTTCTGGGCCAGGGCCGACGTCCAGGCACCCGCACCCAGGGCCAGCAGGGTGGCGGCATCGCGCAGCGAATGCCATCGGGTCCGCAGGGACTGCACGGTTTTCTTCGTCGTACTCACTTTTTGCGCCTCAAATATAAGTAGTGATTTATATCAATACCGATTAGAACAAACTTCGGGCCGGTGGCGCTTGCGCTCCACCTTCCACTCATCCCCCCGGTGCCTAAGCACCCCGGAGCGCCAGACGGATTTCCCGTGCCAGCGCCGGCCTGAGATCCGCCCGCAGGAACCGGCCCACACGGACCGACCGACCTGCACCGCGCACCTCGATCAACTGCCCGGAGCCCGGCAGCGGATCGACCCGCACCCAGCTCCGGGGAAATTCACAACGCTCCAGCTTCCCGCCCGACTCCAGCTCCACCACCAGGCAGCCTT
>JGI24115J20150_1000909_pt1 | contig 10380 bp, 14 predicted proteins | sample Subbioar_CSW14AB_FD_20150 | JGI IMG/M metagenome (IMG submission 20150)
GGTGGATCTCGTCGATGAACAGCACATCGTTGGGCTCCAGGTTGGTCAGCAGCGCGGCCAGGTCGCGCGGCTTCTCCAGCACCGGGCCGCTGGTCTGCCGCAGGTTGACCCCCAGCTCCTGGGCAATGATGTGCGAGAGCGTGGTCTTGCCCAGGCCCGGCGGGCCGAACAGCAGCACATGGTCCAGCGCCTCGCTGCGCTTGCGCGCCGCGCCGATGAAGATCTCCAGCTGCTCGCGCACCTTCTGCTGGCCCACGTATTCGTCCAGCAGCTTGGGGCGCAGCGCGCGCTCGATGGCCTCCTCCTTCGGAGACACCGGGGTGGCCGACACCACGCGCGGTGCCGGGGTGAAGTCGTCGGTCTGGATGCTCATGGCTTAACGCGCCAGCGCCTTGAGCGCCAGCTTGATGCCCTCGGCCACGCCCACGCCGGCCGGCAGGGCCTTGAGCGCGGCGGCGGCGTCCTTCTCGTTGTAGCCCAGGGCCATGAGGGCCTGCTGGATGTCGGCGGCGGCGTCGCCCACCACCGCACTGGCGGCCGCACCGAGCGCCGGCAGGTCGGCACCCAGCTTGCCCTTGAGTTCGAGCAGCAGGCGCTCGGCCGTCTTCTTGCCGATGCCGGGCACCTTGACGATGCGGCCGGCCTCCTGGGCGGTCACCGCCTGGGCCAGCTCGGTCACGCTCATGCCCGAGAGCACCGACAGCGCGGTGCGCGGTCCCACGCCACTGATGCGGATGAGCTGGCGGAAGGCTTCGCGTTCGGCGGCGCTGGCAAAGCCGTAGAGGATCTGGGCGTCTTCGCGGACCACAAAATGGGTCAGCAGCGACACGGTCTGGCCGATGGCGGGCAGCTGGTAGAAGGTGCTCATGGGCACGTCCACCTCGTAGCCCACGCCATGGCAATCCACCAGGATCTGGGGCGGGTTCTTCTCCAGCAGCTGGCCGGTCAACTTGCCTATCATCGGGGCTCCTGTTTTGCTCCGGAATTATCAGCTTGATTCTCAGACACACCTTCAGCCCGCCGGACAACACCCGCATGGCCCACCTGTGCGGTCCGCTGGACGCGCACATCCGCACCATCGAGGCGGCGCTGCAGGTCAAGGTGGCGCACCGCTTCGAGCAATTCCGCATCGAAGGGCCCAAGGCCCGGGCCGAACAGGCCATGGAGACGCTGCAGGCCCTCTACGAGATGGCGCGCAAGCCCATTCCGGCCGAACAGGTGCAGCTGATGCTCACCGGCGACACCGCCGTGGCCGAACCGGGCGACGGCGCGCTGGCCATGCAGACCCGACGCGGCGAGATCAAGGGCCGCACGCCCAACCAGGCGCGCTACCTGGAGAACATGGCCACCCACGACATCACCTTCGGCATCGGTCCGGCCGGCACCGGCAAGACCTATCTGGCGGTGGCCTGTGCGGTCGACGCGCTGGAGCGCAGCGCGGTGCAGCGCATCGTGCTGACCCGTCCGGCCGTGGAGGCCGGCGAGAAGCTGGGTTTCCTGCCGGGCGATCTGGGCCAGAAGGTCGACCCCTACCTGCGCCCGCTCTACGACGCTCTACGACCTGATGGGCCATGACAAGGTGCAGAAGGCCTTCGAGCGGCAGCAGATCGAGATCGCGCCGCTGGCCTTCATGCGCGGGCGCACCCTCAACCACGCCTTCGTCATCCTGGACGAAGCCCAGAACACCACGCCGGAACAGATGAAGATGTTCCTCACCCGCATCGGCTTCGGCAGCAAGGCCGTGGTCACCGGCGATGTGAGCCAGATCGACCTGCCGCGCACCCAGCTCAGCGGGCTGATCGATGCCGAGCGCGTGCTGAAGCGGGTGCAGGGCATCGCGTTCTCGCGCCTGTCCAGTGCCGACGTGGTGCGCCACCCGCTGGTGGCCCGCATCGTCGACGCCTACGATGTCCGCACGCCCGGGGCCGACGATGCCCCGCCGGCCCGCCGCACACGCCGCCCCGCGGCCTGAAGGAGCCCGCCATGAACGCACTGCCCTGGCGCGCCGGCCTGCTGGCTGCCGCGCTGTCGCTCACAGCGCTGGCCGGCTGCGCCCAGCCGCCCCGGCACGGCGGTGCGGACGCCTCCGCGCCCTTGCCCGGCCTGATCGAAGGCGACCGTTTCCAGAGCCGCACGGTGCGCTACCGCTGCGCCGGTGGCGCCCGGCTGGACGTGGTCTACCTCAACCTGCAGGACGGCCGCTCGTTCGCCAGCCTGCATTTCGATGGCCGCACCGCCCTGCTGCTGAACCGCCCCGCCGCCTCGGGCGCCCGCTACATCGCGCTGGACGAACAGCACAGCCTGCGCTGGCACACGAAGGGTGATGAAGGCTCGCTGCGCTTCATGGAAGCCAGCGACACCGCCCGCGAACAGACCCTGCTGACCGACTGCCGGGCCCTGCCCGCCTACCGCTGATGGCCCTACACCAACTCTCCCTGTCGCTGCAGTTCGGCGACCTTGCCGACGCCGCCACGCACCGCGCCGCCCTGCCCCGCCACAAGGTGGTGCGCTGCATCCGCCATGCGCTGGACGCCGATGCCGAGATCACGGTGCGCATCGTCGATGCCGAAGAAGGGCAAGCCCTGAACCGCGACTACCGCGGCAAGGACTACGCCACCAATGTGCTGACCTTCGATTACGCCACCGAGCCCCTGGTCATGGCCGACCTGGTGCTGTGTGCACCGGTGGTGGCCGCCGAGGCGAAGCAGCTGCGCAAGCCGCTGGCCGACCACTATGCCCACCTGCTGGTGCACGGCACGCTGCATGCCCAGGGCTGGGACCATGAAACCAGTGAGGCAGACGCCGAGGCCATGGAAGCGCGCGAGGTCGAGATACTGGCCGGTCTGGGCCTGAAGAACCCGTACCGCTGAAGCCGGCGGGCCTGCCCCGGGTGGGGTCAGGCCGTCATCCGCATCGGGATGGTCACCGGGCCGTCGTTGACCAGATGCACCCGCATGTCGGCGCCGAATTCGCCGGTCTGCACCACCGGATGGGTCGCGCGGGCGGCCGCCACGAACGCGTCGTACAGCGCGCGCCCCTGGGCCGGCGGTGCCGCGCCGGTGAAGCCGGGCCGGTTGCCGCTGCGGGTGTCGGCGGCCAGGGTGAACTGGCTCACCACCAGCAGGCCGCCCTGCACGTCCTGCAGGCTGAGGTTCATCTTGCCGGCGGGGTCGCTGAAGATGCGCAGCTTCAGGATCTTGGACCAGCAGCTTCTCACCCACCGCCGGCGTGTCGTCGGGTTCGGCGCACACCAGCACCAGCAGACCGTGGTCGATGCGGCCCACGGTCTGCCCGGCAATGTCCACCCGGGCTTCGGCCACGCGTTGCAGCAAGGCGATCACACCAGGTCCTTCGGGTCGTCGAAGTGCGCTTCCACGTCGGTGGGCAGCAGCTGGATGGTGGCGCGCAGCCCCGGCACCGCCTCCATCAGCAGCCGCTCAAGGCGGTTGCGCAGTTCGGCGGCGTGGCCGAGGGTGCAGTCCGCCGGCACATGCATGTGCAGGTCCACAAAGCTGCGCTGGGCCGATTTACGGGTGCTGACATGGTCAAAACGGATCGGCGTGTCGGCCCCGTGTCCGGCGATGAAGGCCGCCAGGGTCTGGTCGATGACGGCCCGGTCGGCCGGCGAGAGCGCCTCGTCCATCAGCCCCTGGGCGGAACGCCAGATCAGGTGCACGCCCTCGCGCAGGATGTTGAGCGCCACCCCGATGGCCACCAGCGCATCCAGCCACAGCCAGCCGCTCAGGTGCACCAGCACCAGACCGATCACCACGCCGGCCGAGGTCCAGACGTCCGACACCAGATGGCGGGCGTCGGCCTCCAGTGCGATGGAGCGGTGTTCCCGCGCGGCCCGGAACATGACCCAGGCCAGCAGGCCGTTGAGCGCGGAACTGCCGATGGACAGCGCCAGACCCCAGCCCAGCTGCTGGATGGGTTGCGGATCGACGATGCGGTGACCCGCTGCCCAGATGATGCCCAACGCCGCTGCGATGATCAGCACGCCTTCGAAACCGGACGAAAAGTACTCCGCCTTGTGGTGGCCGTAGGGATGGTCGTCGTCGGCCGGCCGGGTGGCGATGGTCACCATGACCAGTCCGAAGATGGCGCTGGCCAGGTTGACCAGCGACTCCATGGCGTCGGACAGCAGGCCGACCGAATCGGTCACATGCCAGGCCAGCGTCTTGAGCACGATGGTGACCATGGCCACCACCACCGAAGCAGCCAGCAGGCGCTTCGGGGTGAGCCAGGTCAGCGCCACCATGGCTTCAGCCCAGGGTGACGCGCGCGAACTTGCGCTTGCCCACCTGCACCACATAGGTGCCGGCGGGCAGCTTGAGCCCCTTGTCGCTGATCACCGTACCTTCGATGCGCACCCCGTTGCCGTCGATGAGGCGGTTGGCCTCGCTCGACGACGGTGCCAGGCCCGCCGACTTCAGCAGCGCGGCAATGCCCAGCGGCGCGCCCGACAGGCTCACGTCCGGGATATCGTCCGGCACGCCGCCCTTGCTGCGGTTGATGAAGTCCTGCTCGGCCGCATCGGCGGCGGCGGCGCTGTGGAAGCGGGCGGTGATCTCCTTGGCCAGCATCACCTTGGCGTCCTTCGGATTGCGACCGGCCTCGACCTCTTTCTTCAGCGCCTCGATCTCGGCCATGGAGCGGAACGACAGCAAGGTGAACCAGCGCCACATCAGCGTGTCGCTGATGGACAGCACCTTGGCGAACATGGTGTTGGGCTCTTCGGTGATGCCGATGTAGTTGCCCTTGGACTTGGACATCTTGTCCACACCGTCCAGGCCTTCGAGCAGCGGCATGGTCAGGATGCACTGCGGCTCCTGCCCATATTCGGCCTGCAGGTGGCGGCCCATGAGCAGGTTGAACTTCTGGTCGGTGCCGCCAAGCTCCAGATCGGCCTTCAGCGCCACCGAGTCGTAGCCCTGCATCAGCGGGTACAGGAACTCGTGCACGCTGATCGGGGTGCCGGCGGTGAAGCGCTGGTGGAAGTCGTTGCGCTCCATCATGCGGGCCACGGTGTACTTCGCGGCCAGCTGGATCAGGCCCATGGAGCCCAGCGGCAGGCTCCATTCGCTGTTGTAGCGGATCTCGGTGCGGGCCGGGTCCAGCACCAGGCTGGCCTGGCGGTAGTAGGTTTCGGCGTTGGCCTTGATCTGTTCCGGGGTCAGCGGCGGGCGGGTGCTGTTGCGGCCGGAGGGGTCGCCGATGAGCGAGGTGAAGTCGCCGATCAGGAAGATCACCTGGTGCCCGAGGTCCTGCAGCTGGCGCATCTTGTTGAGCACCACGGTGTGGCCGATGTGGATGTCGGGCGCCGTCGGGTCGAGCCCCAGCTTGATGCGCAAGGCTTGTCCGGTGCGCTCGGCGCGTGACAATTTTTGTACCCAGTCGGCCTGCGGGATCAGTTCTTCGCAGCCGCGCAGGGTCACGTCCAGGGCGTGTCGGACACCATCGGTCAGGTCCTGGACGGACTGCGCCGCCTTTTGAATACTTTCGGGTTCCAGAGGGGAAGAGCTCATACGCGTAAGTTCCGATGTGGTGGCCGACACGCTGGCTATACTGCCCGCGCGGAACGAGGGATTCTAGTTGGCGTGCTTCTTGCACGCCCTGAAATCACACCCGGCCACCGCGCCGCAGTGAACTCTCGGGCCGCCCGCCACTCATGATGTTGCGAGCTGCTCTCGTGCAAGACCAGCCACATCCGGAATACAGGTTTTGAAGTCCAACCCTTTCTCCTCCCAGGCCCACCCGGCAGCCTCCCTGAAAGCCAGCCTCGCCCGACACCCGCGCCGCATCATGGCCGGCATCGGCGCCCTGTTGCTGGGCACGGGCGTCACGGCGTTCGGCATCGCCCCGCTGGCACCCGACGCCGCCGATCTGCCGGTGAGGCAGGTGGTTGAAGCATTGGGCACCGGCACCGCCGCACCCGCCATCGAGATCCTTCCGGCGTCCAGCACCCCGTGGGTGCTCTACCGCTCGGACACCACCCGCAGCGACGACACCCTGCAAAGCCTGCTGCAGCGGCTGGGCGTCAACGACTCCGCCGCCGTGGCCAAGCTGCGGACCGATCCCAACATCCGCCAGGTGGTGGGCCGCAATGGCCGGCTGGTGCATGTGGAAGCCAACGAACGCCAGGAACTGCAGCGCCTGACCGCCCGCTGGGCCAACAGCGACGGCAAGACCTTCCAGCGCCTGGTGGTCGAGTCCACCGCCGATGGCCTGAAGTCCCGGCTGGAGACCGGCACCCTCGCCGCTTCGGCCCGACTGGGCAGCGGCGTGATCCGCTCCTCCCTGTTCGCGGCCTCGGACGCTGCGGGCATTCCGGACAGCGTGGCGATCCAGCTCGCCGAGATGTTCTCCAGCGACATCGACTTCCGGCGCGACCTGCGCCAGGGCGACCGCTTCACCGTGGTCTACGAAAGCCTGGAGGCCGATGGTGAGCCGTTGACCGTGGGTCGCGTGCTGAGCGCCGAGTTCGTGAACGACGGACGCGCCTACGACGCGGTCTGGTTCGAGGCCCCCGGCCACCGCGGTGGTTACTACAACTTCGCCGGTGAAAGCTCGCGCCGCTTCTACCTGTCGTCTCCCCTGGAGTTCTCGCGGGTCAGCAGCGGCTACGGCATGCGGTTCCACCCGGTCACCGGGCAGCACAAGGCCCACCTGGGTGTCGACTACGCTGCTCCTACCGGCACGCCGGTCCGCACCGTCGGCGACGGCACGGTCGAATTTGCCGGCGTGCAGGGCGGCTACGGCAATGTGATCTATGTGCGGCACCGCAACAACCAGGTCACCGTGTATGCGCACCTCAGCCGCATCTTCGTGCGCAAGGGCGAGCGCGTCGATCAGGGTGAGCGCATCGGGGCGGTCGGCTCCACCGGCATGTCCACCGGACCGCACCTGCATTTCGAGTTCCGCGACAACGGCCAGCACCGGGATCCGCTGGTGATCGCCCGCCAGAGCGAGGCAATCCGGCTGCCAGCCGAGCTTCGGCCGGCCTTCGAGGCAGTGGCCCAGCAGCAGCGCATCACGCTGGAAGCGGCAGCCAGCTTGCAACAGGCCAGCGCCCAGTGAACGCCTGGGCCTGACAACAAAAAAGGAGCCACAAGGCTCCTTTTTTCATGGGTGCAGCGGCCCGGAGGCCGCTCGGCACATCAGACGCTGAAGCTCGATCCGCAACCGCAGGTGGTGGAAGCATTCGGGTTCTTGATGACGAACTGCGCGCCCTCAAGGTCTTCCTTGTAGTCGATCTCGGCGCCGACCAGGTACTGGTAGCTCATGGCGTCGATCAGCAGGGACACACCGTTCTTGGTCATGGTGGTGTCGTCTTCGTTGACCACCTCGTCGAAGGTGAAGCCGTACTGGAAACCCGAGCAGCCGCCACCTTGAACGAACACACGCAGCTTCAGGTCGGGATTGCCTTCCTCGGCCACCAGTTCGGCCACCTTGTTGGCGGCACTGTCGGTGAAGACCAGGGGGGCGGGCATCTCGGTCTGGATGTTTTCGGCAACGGCACTCATGGCATTCCTCTGTCAAACGGAGCCGGGCACTGGATGGCCGGCGAATGCGAATGCTAAATCAGTTCGCTCGGGAAATCGCCCTATTGGCCGTTAGACGCCAACAGCAGTGTGGGCTTTTCGCGGCTTTCGCCCGACAGCGGCCTGAGCTGGCCGCTGATGGTGGCACCCTGGTGCATTTCGAGCGACTTGTAGGACACATCGCCCTCGATGCAGGCCTTGGGCTGCAGTTCCAGCAGGCCATGGGCCACCACCGGCCCCTTGACCCGGCCGTTGATGATGACGTGGTCGGCCTCGATGCAGCCGGTCACCTCGGCCACCTCGCTGACCACCAGGATGCTGACCTTGCCCTCTGCTGCCCGGATCTGGCCGATCACGGCGCCATCGACCCGCAGACCCTCGCTGAACGTGACGTCTCCATCGATCCGGGTGCCGTGGGCGATCAGGCTCTTGATGGGGGGCGGGGCTTTTTTACCGAACATGAACAATCCTCTCAGGTGACGGGCTGGCGATCATGCCGAAGCTACAGGGCGAAAGTCTGCGTGGAGCGAACGGTGGCACCTTGCAACACCCGGGCGGTGACCCATTTCACCGAGACCTGCGCCGGCACCGGGATCGTGCCCTCCTGACGCAGGTAACGGCGGATCGAGACCGGTTGTCGAACCGGCGTGGACAAGGTCCACGGCTGGCCGGCCAGGGTACCCGACAAGCTGATTTCCAGTGTGCCTTTGAAGTCCGGTGTCTGGCGGCCGGGCTGGATGACCAGCACCTGCCAGCGCCACAGGCCGGACTCGCCCGGCTCGGCGTGCAGGCCGCGGATGTCCAGCGCCTCGCCGGTCTGCGCAGGCAACAGCCGCTCGAAGAACCCCAGATCTGCGCGCAGCGACTGGTTCTCGGCTTCGAGCTGGCGCATCTGCAACTGCAACTGTTCCTGCGCCACCCGCTCCGTGGTGATCAGGCTGTCGGCCGCGCTGCTGACCGAGCGGGCGGCGTCAAGGTCGGTCCGCAGCCGGACGACCTCGCGCCGCAGCTGCTGCAGCTCCTCCTGGGCATGCCGGTCCAGACCGGCGATGTCCTTGCCGAACTCGAATGCCCACACCGCCACGGCCGCCGAAAAGCCCAGCACGGTGGCCACCGCCAGCCAGCGCAATGGCCACGGCATGCTGCTGCGCACCGCCATGCGCGGGGTGCTGGCGGCAAGCCTTCGACGCAGGAGCCTCAGTCCCATGCAACCCTTTCAAAGGAACGTAAAAAAATGCAGGCCCGAAATGCAAAAACCGCCCCAAGTCGAACTTGTGGGCGGTTTTTTCGGGGCATGCCGATCAGCGCTTGCTGAACTGCTTGCGACGGCGTGCCGAACGCAGACCGACTTTCTTGCGCTCGACCTCGCGGGCATCGCGGGTCACGTAACCGGCTTGCGACAGCTGCGGCTTGAGCGCTGCGTCGTAGTCGATCAGGGCGCGGGTGATGCCGTGGCGCACGGCGCCGGCCTGGCCGGATTCACCACCACCGTGGACGTTGACCTGCACGTCGAAGGTCTCGGCGTGGTTGGTCAGCATCAGCGGCTGCTTGGCGATCATGATGGAGGTCTCGCGGCCGAAGTAGGCCTGGATGTCCTTGCCATTGATCGTGATCTTGCCGGTGCCTTTTTTCAGAAACACGCGGGCGACGCTGGATTTGCGACGGCCGGTGCCATTGTTCCATTCACCAATCATTCAAGGCTCCTTCAGATGTCCAGCACTTGCGGCTGTTGGGCGGTGTGCGGATGCTCTGCACCGCCGTACACCTTGAGCTTCTTGATCATGGCGTAGCCCAGAGGACCCTTGGGCAGCATGCCCTTGACGGCCTTCTCGAGCGCGCGGCCAGGGTGCTTGGCCTGCATGTCGCGGAAGTTGGTGCCATAGATGCCGCCCGGGAAGCCCGAGTGGCGGTAGTACACCTTGTCGAGGGCCTTGTTGCCCGTGACGCGGAGTTTGGCTGCGTTGATGATGACGATGTAGTCACCGGTATCGACGTGAGGCGTGTAGATGGCCTTGTGCTTGCCGCGCAGTCGGAGAGCCACTTCACTGGCAACTCGTCCGAGGACCTTGTCGGTCGCGTCAATCACAAACCACTCGTGCGTCACGTCAGCGGGTTTGGCGCTGAACGTTTTGGTCATGAGTCTTGCTCTGTTACGAGGGTTTGGCGGCTCTTTTCCACGGTCGGTGGTCCTCTGTCGGGACCCTCTTAGGTGGGGTTGAAGTACTTCGCCGCGGAGCCAGCTGATCGCTGCGAAGCCCGCCATTGTACGAAATTGCGGCCTGCAGGGCAATTTCCGGCGCTACCATCGCCCGATGTTCAGTTACCGCCACGCCTTTCACGCCGGCAACCATGCCGACGTGCTCAAACACGTCGTCCTGCTGGCCACCCTGCGCCACCTGATGCACAAGGAGGGTGGCCTGACCCTGATCGACACCCACGCCGGCGCGGGCCTGTACCGGCTCGACAGCGAATTCACCGACAAGGGCGACGAGGCCCGCGACGGTGTGGTGAAGCTGATGGGCGCCTTGCGGCCCGCCAGCGGACAGCCCGCCGCCAGCGCCGAAGCGGTGGATGACTACCTCGACCTGATCGCCGGCTTCAATCCGTCCGGCCAGCTGCGGGTCTACCCGGGATCGCCCTTCGTGATCCAGAGCACGCTGCGGGCCGCTTCGCGCGACCGCCTGCGCCTGTACGAGCTGCACCCGACCGACAGCCGGACCCTGACCGCCAACATGGCCCAGCTGGAGGCCGGCCGGGTGATCAGCGTGCACCGCGAAGACGGGTTTGCCGCCTTGCGCCCGCTGCTGCCGCCACCCCCCGGAGCGGGCGGCTCCCG
>JGI24115J20150_1000911_pt1 | contig 10376 bp, 9 predicted proteins | sample Subbioar_CSW14AB_FD_20150 | JGI IMG/M metagenome (IMG submission 20150)
CGGCAGGCTTTTGTACAGGCCGGCCGAGACCGCATGGCCGCCGGTGGGCAAGCCGATCGTGTAGCCATCGGGGGCGGCGGTGGCCACGGCGCGCGAGGCATTGTTGCCGCCGGCGCCCGGGCGCTGCTCGACCACGATGGGCTGCTTCAGGATTTCGCCCATCGGCTGGGCCAGGATGCGCGAGATCGCATCGGCGGTGCCGCCGGCGGCAAAGCCATGGATCAGCGTGATCGGGCGGGACGGGAAATCCTGTGCCATGGCGGTAGGGGCCGTAGCGGCGATGGACAGACCGAGGCCGAGCCCGGCGAGTGCGATGACTCCACGCATTTGTTTCTTCTCCCTAGACTTTTTCTGCGGTTTTTCACCCCGGCCTGCTATTTAGTCGGCTGAAGCGAACCTTACGTATTTGCATTAAGCGGAGTTTTATGCATAATGTCCAGAATAATGCATAAAGAATCTTCAAGCATGGACCAGACCATTCCCGGCACCGACCGCCCCGAAGCCGAAACCACCTTGGTGGAAAAGGCCTATGGCGTGCTGCGCAAGGCGATCGTGCGCGTCGAATTGCGGCCCGGTGACAAGCTGAAGATTGACGTGCTGCAGAAGCAGCATGCGATTTCCAGCAGCCCGCTGCGCGAGGCGCTCAATCGCCTGACAGCCGAAGGCCTGGTCACCTCGGAAGGCAATCGCGGCTTCCGCGTCGCGCCGATCTCGCTCGAGGATCTGGCCGATATCGTCCACTTGCGCATCGTGCTGGAGCGCCAGGCGGTCGAGGCCTCAATTGCCGAGGGCGGCGACGACTGGGAGGCCGGCGTGGTGGCCGCCTTCTACCGGCTGGAGCGCGAGGAGAAGCGCATCTTCGAAGAACAGGCGCCGTTGAACGAGGAATGGAGCCAGCGACATCGCGACTTCCATATGGCGATGCTGTCGGGCGGTCGTTCAAAACGCCTGATCAACATGGTGGCCAACCTGTTCGACCAGGCCGAGCGCTATCGCCGCCTCTCGGCCGTGTATCGCAAGGGGCCGAAGAACAAGAGCAATGAACACAAGCGGCTGATGGAGGCCGTGCTGTCGCGCGATCCGATGCTGGCCGCCGAGCGGCTGCGCGAGCATGTCGAGAAGACCGCACAGAATGTTGTCAACGCCATGAAGGCGAAACAGGCCGAAGCCGAACCGGCCGAGTGATCTCATCCAGTCCAGGCGTATTCGCAGGAGAATGATTTTATGAAGCTGGCATCCTTTACCGTCAAAGGCCGCGAGAGTTATGGCGCCGTGCAGGGCGACAAGGTGGTGGACCTCGGCCAGCATTTCTCGGGCACATACGCCACGCTGGCCGATTTCATCGGCAGCAGCGATTTCGAAAATCGCGACAAGATCGTGGCTGGCCTGAAGGCCGAGCTGGCGCTCAATGACGTTAAGCTGCTACCGGTCATCCCGCGCCCCGAGAAAATTGTCTGCCTGGTGCGCAACTATATGGACCATCACCAGGAAGTGCTGGCCGCCGGCATGCATCGCGAGTTGTCGGAATTCCCGCCGATCTTCCTGCGCGTCTGGCGGTCTCAGGTGGCGCATGGCGAGCCGATCATTCGCCCGAAAGTCTCCGAGCAGCTCGACTGGGAAGGCGAGATGGCGGTGATCATCGGCAAGGGCGGGCGCCACATTGCCAAGGAAGACGCCTTCCAGCATATCGCCGGCTATGCCTGCTACAACGATGCCAGCATCCGCGAATGGCAGTTCCATGCCAAGCAGATCGCGGCGGGCAAGAATTTCCAGGGCACCGGCGCCTTCGGCCCCTGGATGGTGACGGCCGATGAGGTTCCCGAACCAGAGAATCTTAAACTGGAGCTGCGTATCAACGGCAAGACCGAACAGTCGTCGAATACCAGCAACCTGATCTTCAAGATTCCGACCATCGTCAACTACTGCTCGACCATCTTCGAGCTGGTGCCGGGCGATGTGCTGGTGACCGGCACGCCGGCCGGCGTGGGCTGGAGCCGCAAGCCGCCGCAATTCATGAAGCATGGCGATACGGTGGAGGTCGAGATCGAGAAGCTCGGCATCCTGCGCAATCCCGTCGTCAACGAAGCCTAAAGAGAAGCGGGCGCGCCATGTGGAAAGTCAGAAAATTCGTCACCAATGTCGAGGAAGTGCTGCATGATCGCGGCCCGGACCTTTCCAAGCCGCTGCGCATCGGCACGGCGGCAGTCGTGGTGCAGAATCCCTATGCCGGCAAATATGTCGAAGACCTGTTGCCCGGCATGGAGGCGCTGAACGAACTCGGTCGCGAGGTGGCACGCCGTCTGCTGGATGGCCTCAAGGCCAAACCGGCCGAGATCGAGGCTTACGGCAAGGGCGCCATCGTCGGCGCCGATGGTGAGCTGGAACACGGTGCCATGTGGCATCCCTCGGGTGGCTGGGGCATGCGCGCCATCCTCGGTGACACCAAGGCCATCGTGCCGGCCGGCAAGATGGTCGGCCCGGTCGGCGTGCGGCTGATGATGCCGCTCGGCCATGTGAACGCCGCCTATGTGCGCTCGCATTTCCATACTGTCGGCGTCAGCATCGACGATGCGCCGCGCGCCGACGAAATCGTCTATGCGCTGGGCATGGCCACGGGTGGCCGCCCGCATGCCCGTCTCGGCGGCCTGGCTGCCAAGGACATCAAGGGCGAAGACGGCCTGCGCTGATCAGCTCTGCGGCCCCGGTGTAATGCCGGGGCCGCGCAGCCTTAATGCTTCAGCGCTTTCTCGACGGCCTCGGCCGACACACCGGCCTTCTGCACGGCCTTGCGCAACTGCTCTTCCGACACGCCGAATTTCTTCGTCCAGTAGGCGATCTCATGCTGCTCGCCGAGATTGACGCGCGCCCGGTCCTGCGGGCCGCGGTTGGACAGATCGTCAGCCATTGTTTCCTCCATATTTGGTGGGTGCTCCTGTAACGGCCTGCCACATCTGTTGTTCCGTCGCGCCGAGTGAACTGAGCTGCAGGTTGCTGCGTTTGTTCATGGGACTTTATGCGACGGAGCGTGGCTTGGCTGGCAATCTCCAGACCTATAATAAAAAGCGGAATTTCGGGAAAACGGCGGAACCGCGCGGCGACGTGGCGCCGCCCTCGAAAGGCCTGCCGAGATTCGTCATCCAGAAGCATGACGCCTCGCATCTGCATTACGATTTCCGGCTCGAAATCGACGGCGTGCTGACCAGCTGGGCCATCCCGAAGGGGCCGAGCCTCGATCCCGGCGAAAAGCGCCTCGCGGTGCGCACCGAAGACCATCCGATGCAATACGGCGCCTTCGAGGGCACCATTCCCAAAGACGAATATGGCGGTGGCACCGTGATGCTGTGGGATCAGGGCAGCTACAAGCCGGCCGGCAATCCGCGCGACGGCCTGAAAAAAGGCGACCTGAAATTCGAACTGCGCGGCAAACGGCTGCGCGGCAGCTTCGTGCTGGCCCGCATGCGACCGCGCGGCAACGAAAAGCGCGAGAACTGGCTGCTGATCAAGCATCGCGACGATACCGCCCGGCCGGGCAGCAAGGATGCCGTCGTCAAAGAGCATACGGACTCGGTCAAAACCGAGCGTGCGATGGCAGAGATCGCCGCGGGCGATGCGGTCTGGCATTCCAATCGCCGCGGCGGCAAGAAGATGAAAGGGGAAAAAGCCGTTGCTCCCCCGAAGCGGCGCATCGGCAAGGTCGATGTGACGAAACTGGAAGGCGCCAGGAAAAGCAGCCGCCTGCCGGCGAAAATCTCGCCGCAGCTCGCCACGCTGGTCGAGGAGCCGCCGCCGGGCAAAGGCTGGATCAGCGAGATCAAGTTCGACGGCTACCGCATGGTGGCGCGGATCGAGAAGGGCAAGGTGAAAATTTACAGCCGCAACGGCAATCTCTGGACCGCAAAGCTGCCGACGATTGCCAAGTCGCTGGGCAAGCTGAAGCTGAAACAGGCCTGGATCGATGGCGAGATCGTCGTGCTGGATGACGAGGGCAAGAGCAGTTTCAGCAAGCTGAAAGATGCTTTAACCGGCGACGACCGGCGCAATGTCTTCTTCTTCGCCTTCGATATCCTCTATCTCGATGGCTACAACGTGATGGGCTGCAGCCAGGTCGACCGCAAGCGGCTGCTCGAGTCCGTGCTGGGCGACGATCCGCCGCCCTTCATCCGTTACAGCGATCATATGCAGGAAGCGCCGGAGGCAATCCAGCAGCGCGCCTGCCAGATGCATCTGGAAGGTATTATCATCAAGCAGGCCGACGCGCCGTATCGGCAGGCGCGCACGCGCAGCTGGCTGAAACTCAAATGCGTGCAGCGCGAGGAATTCGTTGTCATCGGCTATACCGATCCGCAGGGCACGCGCACCGGCTTCGGCGCACTGCATCTGGGCTATTACGACAAGGACGGCGAGCTGCATTACGCAGGCGGCGTGGGCACCGGCTTCAATACGAAGAAACTGGTGTCGATGGAAAAGGCGCTGTCGAAAATGACGCGGCGCATTCCGCCGGCGATCTGGATCCATGGCGAAAAGCCGCCGTCGAAAATGCATTGGGTGCGGCCCGAGATGGTGGTCGAAACCCAGTTCATCGACTGGACCGGCGCGGGATCGGTCCGGCATGCGGTCTTCTTAGGCGTCCGTGAGGATAAGGCGGCGACAGATGTGGTGCGCGACCCTCCCACCAAAGCAAAAAGCCGTTTCAGCGGCACCGGTATGATCGTGCGGGCCGCGAAGGCGAAGCCCAAAGCCAAAGCGCGCAAGACGCCGACCAGGGCGCGCGCGGATGTGCCGGAGATCATCGACAAGCGCGGCGCCGATGATGGCGCGGTACGCCTGACGCATCCCGGCAGGCTCCTCTGGCCGAAGCAGAAATTGTCCAAGCAGGACCTCGCCGATTACTGGCAGCGCGCGGCGCCCTTCGCCCTGCCGTTCATCGCCAACCGCCCGCTGGCGCTGGTGCGGACACCGGACGGTATCGATGGCGAGCAGTTTTTCCAGAAGAAAATCAGCCGCGGCTTTCCGAAGCAGATTCTCGATCTCGAACTGGACGACGAGCAGGTCATTGCCATCGACGGAGCGGACGGGCTGCAGGCGCTGGCGCAGATGTCGGCTATTGAACTGCATCCCTGGGGCAGCGGCGTGGAGGATATTTCCATGCCGGATATGATTGTCATGGATCTCGATCCCGATGTGGGTCTCGATTTCGAGGATGTCATCCAGGCCGCGCAGGATCTGCGCGATGCGCTCAGGGCTGTCGGCCTCACTTCCTTCTGCAAGACCACTGGCGGCAAGGGCCTGCATGTTGTCGTGCCCTTTCAGCCGCAACGCGGCTGGGACGAGGTGAAGGCCTTTGCCAGATCCATCGCCACGGCCTTCGCCACCTCTGACCCGAAGCGCTTCACCGATGCGCTGGCCAAGAAGGCGCGCAAGGGCCGCATCTTCATCGACTATCTGCGCAACGGGCGCGGCGCCACTGCGGTCGCGCCGTTCAGCCCACGCGCGCGGCCCGGCGCCACCATCGCCATGCCGCTGAAGTGGAGCCAGGTCAAACCCGGCCTCGACCCGGCGGACTATACCATCGAAGCCTCGGAGAAGCAGCTGCGCGCTGGTGCCGCGGCCTGGAAGGACTATTTCGACATCCAGAAAAAGCAGCGTCTCACCGACAAGATGTTGCGCGCTTTCAGATCGGTTTAGGAGACTCACATGGCCAGACGCAAAGCCCGCAAGAAAAAAGCGCTGCCGGCCCGGCCGTTATGGCGCGGGCATCTGAAACTCTCGCTGGTCAGCTGTCCGGTTGCGCTGTTCAACGCCATTTCGGAGAGCGAGGATATTCATCTGAATTTCCTCAACCCCGATACCGGCAACCGCATCCGCTACCAGTCGGTGGATGCCGAAACCGAAGAGGTGGTCGAGCGCGCTGATCTGGTAAAGGGCTACGAATTCCAGAAGGACCGCTATGTCACGCTGACCAACGAGGAACTGGATGACCTGAAGATCGAATCCAGTACGGTGATGAGCATCGAGCAATGCGTGGAAGACAGCGATATTGATCCGCGCTATTTCGAGCGCGCCTATTACCTGATCCCCGATGGCGATGCTGGTGAAGAGGCCTTTGCGGTGATCCGCGATGCGCTGCAGAAATCCGGGCTCTATGCCATCACCCGCGCAGTGATCGCCCGCAAGGAGCGCGTCATCGCGCTGCGGCCCTGCCAGAAGGGTTTCATGGGCTGGGCGTTGCGCGAGGCCAGCGATATCCGCGATACGGATACTTTCTTCGACGATATTGAGTCCGGCCGCGCCAGCCGCGATGAGGTTTCAATCGCCCTCAAGCTGGTCAACCAGAAGAAGGGCAAATTCGACCCCGACAAATTCGATGATCGCTACGAGAAGCGCTTGCGCCAGCTGATCGATGCCAAGCTCGAAGGCGTCGAGCTTGAGCCGGAGGAGATCGAGGAAGAGCCCAAGGTGATCAACCTGATGGATGCGCTGAAGAAGTCGCTGAATCAGGGCAAGGGCCGCCACTCCAACGACAACGAGGGCGAGCGCAAGAGCGCCAGTGTCCATAAGCTGACACCCAGGAAGAAGGCCGCGAAGAAGACGGCGAAGAAAAAGACGGCCAGTAAGAAAAAAGCCGCCAGGGCAAGAAAGCGCGCCTGACCATGGACGTTGCCGACATTCCGGTGTGAGATGCCCGGCGTTGGATTCGTGTTCAGGCAAGGGGAAACACAGGATATGAAACTGGCTGGCAAGGTTGCCGTCGTCACCGGCGCGGCGCAGGGCATCGGACGCGCCTGCGCCGAACGTTTCCTGAAAGACGGCGCCAAGGTCGTGATCGGTGATGTCAACGAGGCCCAGCTGGCCAAGACCGCCGCCGATCTGGGCAATCCGGCCGGCCTAGCCACCCTGCGGACAGACGTGTCGAAACGCGCCGATGTCGATGCGCTGGTGCAGCTGGCGGCCGACACATTCGGCCGGCTCGATATCATCGTCAACAATGCCGGCATTGCCCGCACGCAGCAGTTCCTCGATATCACCGAGGAAGATTTCGAAACCGTGCTCGGCATCAACCTGAAGGGCGCCTTCTTCGGCACCCAGGCGGCGGCGCGGCAGATGATTGCCCAGAGTGAGAAGGGTTTGGGCAGCGGTGGCGTCGTCATCAACATGTCGTCGGTCAATGCGCTGCTGTCGATCCCGACGCTCAGCACCTATGCGATGTCGAAGGGCGCGATGAACCAGCTGACCACCACGGCGGCGGTCGCACTGGCGCCACACAATATCCGCGTCGTCGGCATCGGTCCGGGCACCATCCTGACCGAACTGGTGGCGCAGCAGATCATGACCTCGGACGCCGCGCGCAAATCGGTGCTGTCGCGCACGCCGATCGGCCGCTGCGGCGAGCCGAGCGAAGTGGCTTCGGTGGCATCCTTCCTCGCCAGCGAGGATGCGTCTTACGTCACGGGCCAGACCGTCTATGTCGATGGCGGTCGCATGATCCTGAACTATACGGTGCCGGTGAAGGACTAGTCGTCAGAGCCCGAGCGCGTCGTAAGGATAGAACCGCGCGCGCTCGCCGGGCTCCAGCCGCAGCAGGTCTTCCGGCAGTTCGATCAGCCCGTCGGTGCGGGTCAGCGAGGTGATCACACCGGCGCCATCGACGGCGTATTTCTCCGCGCGCCAGCCGCCGTTGCCGTCATCCTGCAGCGACACGCGCACCCATTCGCGCCGGTCGGCTTTCTTCTTGTAGGAAAAGCCGGCCGTGACCGGGAAGCTGCGCGGCTGTCTGGGCGTGGCGCCATTCAGACGCTGCAGCAGCGGCCGGGCGAAGAAACAGAAGGTCAGCATCGCGGCGACCGGATTGCCCGGCAGGCCGAAGAAGGGCACGCGGCCGATCATGCCCAGCGCCACCGGCCGCCCCGGCTTGATCGCCAGACGCCAGAAATCCAGCCGGCCCTGCGCTTCGATGGCGGCTTTCACATGATCCTCGTCGCCGGTGGAGACACCGCCCGACGTGACCACCGCATCATGCTCGTGCGCGGCTTCGGCAAAAACTTTCGCCAGATGATCGCGTTTATCCGGCTGGATACCGAGATCGCTGACCTGGCAGCCGGCGGCGGTGAGCAATGCAGACAGCAGCGGACGGTTGGCGTCGTAGATGCCGCCATCCGGCAATGTGCTGCCCGCCGCATGGACTTCGTCACCGGTGGAGAACAGCGCCACGCGCAGCGGCTGGCGCAGCTGCAGCACCGCATATCCGCTGGCAGCGGCCAGCGCCAGATCCGGGGCGGTCAGGATGCGGCCGGCCGGCAGCACGGCCTCGCCGGCCTGGATGTCTTCGCCCGCCAGGCGTCGATTGGCGCCGCGCTTGATGCCGGGCTTGATGATCACGCTGTCGCCGTCGCGTGTGCAGTCTTCCTGCATCATTACGGTATCAGGGTCGCCATCTGCTCCGCGGGGCATCACCGCACCGGTCAGCACGCGCACGGCGCTGCCGCGCGGCTGCAGTGCCGGATAGGGATGCCCGGCGGCGGCGCGGCCGATCACCGGCAATCGCGTCTCGCCATCCTGCGAAAGATCATCGCGATAAACTGCATAGCCATCGACGGCGGAATTGTCGCGCGGCGGCACCGCTACTTTCGCCACCAGCGGCTCGGCCAGGATGCGGCCATGGCACAGCGCCAGCGGCAGGCTTTCGGTTGCTGCAATCGGAACCAGGCGGGCAGAGAGTTCGGTCAGCGCGGCATCCAGCCGCATCAGCGCGCCGCCATGGGCAAAGCAGTCGTCACTCAGCTGCGCCACGGCGCGCCTCGCCCTTATCGGCATCCGTGTCGCCCGCCAGCCAGGTGAGGATGAAGTCGGCCACCTGCTGCGGCCGGTTGGCATCCAGCACCGGCACGGGCAGGTCGGCTATGGCAGCATCGCTGGCGACGGCGATGATGCTGGGATCGTCGGGCTGCCGCATCGGCTTGCCGACCGCGGCGCGCCAGACCTCGATCTTGGCATGGCTGGAGGTCTTGAAGCCTTCCACCAGCACCAGATCGACCGGGCTGAGGCGGGTCAGCAGTTCGTCCAGTGTCGGTTCGGCCGCGCCGCGCAGCTCATGCATCACGGCATAGCGTTTGGCCGAACTGATCAGCACTTCGCTCGCGCCGGCCTCGCGATGACGATACGAATCCTTGCCGGGCCTGTCGATGTCGAAGTCGTGATGCGCGTGTTTGATGGTCGAGACTTTCACGCCGCGTGCCACCAGCAGCGGGATCAGGTCGGCCAGCAGCGTGGTCTTGCCCGCCCCGCTCCAGCCGGAAATGCCCAGAACCTTCATAGCCGCGCCTTCATGACGGCTTCTTGCCGGTCGCCTTCAGCTCAGCCGCGGCACGTTCGGCCAGATAATCGTCGGTGGTGCGCACATCTGGGCGCGGCGCGCCGGCATAGGGATCGAGCTTGTTTTCGCTCTGCGCGATCACGCGGCAATCGGCGCACATGCGCATGCGGTCGGCGATGCCGCCATCCTGGCCATACATCCAGTGCTTGCCTTCCAGCTTGGCGATCACCTTCTCGATTGACGACTTGGTGCCGAACGGCTTGGCGCAGCGGATGCAGTGGAAGGGCTCTTCCTCCTTCATCACGCGCTGTCGCGCCGAAGCGGGCGTGAAATTCACCCGCGGCTCCAGTGCGATCACCTTCTCGGGGCAGGTGTTTTTGCACAGCCCGCATTGCACGCAGGCATCTTCGGTGAACAGCAGGCGCGGCCGTTCCGGATCGTCGCTCAGCGCGCCGGTCGGGCAGGCCGAGACGCAGGCCAGGCAGAGCGTGCAGTTTTCGGCATCGACCTGCAGGTTGCCGAATGGCGCGCCGGGCGCCAGCACCACGGTATCGACCGGCTGCGGCGCGACGGAATGCAGATGGCGGAAGGCCAGCCGCGCCAGGTCGCGGTTGCGGCCCATCGGCAGGTGGCTCGACCCGCTCGGGCCTTCGCGGCGCGGCAATGCTGCCAGCGCAGCGCCGAGCTGATCGGGGTCGTCGGTCTCAATCAGGCCGACGCGACCGCCCTCATAACCCAGACCGGTCAGCACATATTCGGTCAGCGCCAGCTGCTGGCCCAGTCCGGCGATATCGTCGCTGCGCTTGGCCGGCACCAGCATGCGCAGATCGGCGGCGCCGTACGAGAAGGCTGAGGCAAAGAAGGCCACGTTGCATTCGCCCAGGGCCTGCACGGCAAAGGGCAGCACGCGGGCCGGCAGGCCATCGCCGAAACGCGCCAGCGCATCGATCAGCGGCGCGCCATGCTTGGCGTCATGCAGCAGGACCACGGCCTGGCGTCCGCCCGCCTCGCGATAGGCCAGCAGCAGCGCGCGCAGCTGTTCGGTCAGGTTGGCTGGCGGCGGCAG
>JGI24115J20150_1000912_pt1 | contig 10371 bp, 8 predicted proteins | sample Subbioar_CSW14AB_FD_20150 | JGI IMG/M metagenome (IMG submission 20150)
CGCCGCACCTCCGAGCGGTCGCGGGGGCGGAGCCGACGCGGCGTGGCTCGGCGCGCCGGTCTCGCGCTACGTGATCACCGGCAGCCAACTCGTGGCCGGCTTTCAAACGGCGCTCCACCTCTACGACCCCTCCACCAACACGTGGACCGTTGGCGCCACTCCGCTCTCTTCGCGCCAGGCAGTCGCCCTGGTCACGCTGTCGGGCGGCAAGCTGCTCCGCATCGGCGGCTATCCATATCCGACGGGCGCGCCGCTCTCGACCGTCGAGATGTACGACGGGGCCACCAACACCTGGTCGAACCGCGCTCCGATGTCGGCCGGGCGCGCCGGAGCGGCGGCGGTCGTGCTCTCGACGGGGAAGGTCGTCGTGGCGGGCGGTGGTCTCGGCGCCGCGCTCTACGATCCGGCAACGAATACCTGGACGACGCCGGGAACCAGCATGACCGAGCCGTACCTCGCCGGTGCGTTGCTCCCCGGCGATCGCGTGCTCTTCGCGGGCGGCCACGAGTCGAACAAGACGGGCGTTTGGAACCCGACCACCAACGCGCTCGTGGCCGCGTCCGCGATGCTCTACCAGCGCTCGTTTCCCCTCGCGATCGCGCTCGGCGGCGGCAAGGCGCTCGTGACCGGCGGCCGGACTGCGGTCGACGGCTTCAATTTCACCACCGAGATCTTCCAGCAGCAGGCCAACGGCGCGACGTGCGGTGTCGCGGGCGACTGCCAGAGCTTCTTCTGCGTGGACGGCGTCTGCTGCGACAAGGCGTGCACGGGCAGCTGCGAAGCCTGCAATCTCACGGGCACCACCGGCACGTGCATTGGTGTCAGCGGCGCTCCGCGGAGCGGCCACCCGAGCTGCGCGCCCTACAACAACTGTGTATCGGGCGCGTGCGACGCGGCGTGCACCAGCGACTCGGAGTGCTCCGACGACGCGTGGTGCAACGGCAGCATCTGCGTGACGAAGAAGACCAACGGCGCGACCTGCGCCGCCGCCAAGGAATGCGTCTCGGGCGCGTGCGCCGACACCGTGTGCTGCGACGTTCCTTGCGTCGGTCAGTGCGAGGCCTGCAACGTCCCGGGCTTCGCCGGGACCTGCAAAGCGGTCAGCGGTGCGCCGCGAGGCACGCGCGCCGCCTGTTCCGGCGACGGCTCGAGCTGCGCTGCCACCTGCAACGGAACCGATCGCAAGGGCTGCGTCTTCCCCTCGGCGGCGACGGCCTGCGGCACCGACGCGTGCACCGGCGGCATCGAGACCCACCGACGGACGTGCGACGGCATCGGTCACTGCGGCGACGTACCGAAGACGTGCGGCGCGTTCGCGTGCAGCGGCAGCGCGTGCAGGACGACTTGCGCGGCCAACACCGACTGCGCAGCCGGCTTCGTCTGCAGCGGCACGGCGTGTCTGCCGGCGCCCGGCCTCGGCCAGGCCTGCAGCGCGACGACGCCGTGCAGCGGCTCGCTGTTCTGCACCGACGGCGTCTGTTGTGGCGTTGCTTCGTGCGGCGAGGGCAAGTCGTGCGCGCTCGCGGCGCACAAGGGCGAGTGCAGCGTGGTCAACGGCACCACCTGCACGAGCGATGGACAGTGCGGTTCGGGCGCGTGCGTCGACGGCGTCTGCTGCGAGTCGAGCTGCGATGGCCAATGCCAGGCGTGCGACGTCGCAGGCAGCCTCGGCAAGTGTGTCTCGGTCAAGGGCGAGCCCCACGGCAAGCGCATCGGATGCACCAAGAGCAAGGAGCATCCGTGCGAGTCGACCAGCTGCGATGGCAGCGATGGCAGCAGCTGCGTCGCGCTCGCTGGGCCCGAGACGAGCTGCCGCGCAGCAAAGTGTGCCGACGGTGCGTCGACCAGCGCGGGGACCTGCGACGGCAAGGGCGCGTGCGGCGCTGCCACCACGACGACCTGCTCACCGTTCGCATGCGGCAGTGACGGAGCCTCGTGCGCCACCACGTGCACCAAGGCCGACGACTGTGCCCCCGGGTTCGTCTGCAGCAGCGCCGCGTGCGTGAAGCCTTTCGGGCGCTGCTCGGAGGACCGCGGCTCCCTGGTGGACGCGGAGGGCAAATCGACCTCGTGCGCGCCGCTCGTCTGCAAGGACGGCGCGTGCCTCGACCGCTGCACCACGACCGATGACTGCGTGCGTGGCACCGCATGTGCGGAGGGTCAGTGCGTGCCGCCCACCGTGGTCTTCGACACCTCCGGCGAGGACGGCGGGTGCGGCTACGGTCGCCGCACCGGGGGCAGACCGGGCTCGCTGCTCGTCGCCTGCACGTTGCTCGCGCTCTGGCGCAAGCGTCGACGCGCGATCGCCTGATCCCGGGTTCCCTCGCCGGACGTTTCGCTGCATTCTCCCAGCGGATGCCCGGCACGCACCTGCATCGAGACGATGCCGCGCGACTCTTCATGGGCACGCGTCACAACCCGATGGTGGTGACGGCGGTGCTCCGTCTAGGGGGGCGGCTCGACCTCGACGCCCTTCACACGCTGGTGGCCACCCGCGCGCTCGGCCTTCCGCGGATGCGAGCCCGGATCGTCGTGCCGTGGCTCGGCACACCGCGATGGGAGGAGCCGACGGCGCTCCGGCCCGAGATGTTCGTCACGCAATTGCCCCCGCTCGCGAGCAACAGCGACGAGCGCGCGCTCGCCGACCTGGTCGCGGAGATCGCCGCGACGCCGCTCGATTTCACGCGACCGCCCTGGCATCTGTGGTCGATCGACGACGCGAGCGGAGCCACTACGATCGTCGCACGCATCCACCACGCGATCGCCGACGGGGTGTCGCTGCTCGGCGTGCTGTTCGCTTTGAGCGACGAGGGCGCGGGCGTCGTCCCGATCACCCCATCGTCCTCGCGAATCGTTGCATCCGGTTTCGGCGATCTCTTCAGTCATACCCCGAAGACGCGACGTCCTCGCGCACTGTCGCGCCCACTCGGTGGTCACAAGCGCTTCGCCTGGTCACGCGCCTTCCCGCTCACCGAGCTGCGGCAACGGGCGCACGCGTTCTCGGCGCACGTGAACGACGTGCTGCTCGCGAGCATCGGCGGCGCGCTGCGAGAGTTCCTCCTCCGTCGCGGCGAGTCGCCCGACGCGCCGCTCCGCGCGTTGGTGCCGATCGCCCTGCCCCACGCCGACTCCGTGGGCAACCAGTTCGTGTCGGCGTTCGTCCCGATACCGGTGCACCTCGAGCACCCGGTCGCACGGCTCATGGCAGCCCGCGACGCGATGCGCGCCGCACGCACGAAAGCAGGCCTCGGGCTCGGGCGGATGCTGGTTTGGGGGACCTCGCTCACGACAGCGGTCGGCGGCCGACTCGGTGGGTTCCTCGAGCGGGCGGGCGTGCTCGCGGCGTCGCGCGGCGTGTCGTTGGTCGCGAGCGATCTCGCCGGTCCACCGATCCCGCTCCACTTCGGCTCCGTGCCGATCACGTCGATCCTCTTCGCGTCGCCCGTGCCGGGAACGGTGCCGATCGCCTTCAGCGCGTTCGGCTACGCGGGGAGCCTGCGCATCACCGTGTCGGTGGACGACACGGTGGTCGGCGATCCGTGGGAGCTGGTTTCCGGCCTCGAAGACGACCTGACTTGACACACGCCCCAATTGGTTGAACCAATTGGTTCAACCAATGTCCGAGTCCGCCCCCGCTGCCTGCGTCGACATCATCCGGCGCCGCATCCTCTCCGGCGATCTGCCCCCCGGCAGTCGCCTTCCGCCCGAACGCGCGCTCGCCGAGGAGCTCGGCGTAAACCGCCTCACCCTCCGCAGCGCACTCGCGCAGCTCTCGGCGGCCAACCTCCTCAGCGTTCGACAGGGCAGCGGCTACGTGGTGCGCCGTTGGCGACGGGAGGGCGGCCCCGATCTCATCGCCGGCATCGCCGCCCAGGCACACGGCCCGGGCGAGGAGCGCCTCATCGCACGCGATCTGTTGGCGGTGCGTCGCTCGCTCGCGCGCACCGTCCTCGAGCGACTGAGCGAAGGCATCACCGAGGCCCATCGCGCGCACATCGAGGCGGCCGTCGAGGCCTACGCGAAGCGCGCAGAGGCAGGGCTCCGTCCGGAAGAGGCCGCGGAGCTCGATCTCGACGTGCTCGCCGCGATCCTCGAGGCCACCGGCAGCCCGGTGTTCCAGCTCTGTCTCAACCCGGTGGCCGCGGTGCTGCGCTCCATGCCGGCCCTCGTCGCGGCCATGTACCGCGACATCGCAGGCGGCATCGCGGCGTATCGGGTGCTCGTCGCCTGGCTCGCCCACCCCACGAAGAAGCACCTCCCCGACGTCGAAGCGGAGCTCGCCCGACGCGACGAGCTCACCCTGAAACACCTCGAGCCCAAGCAGAGGCGATCATGATCACGGGCGCACTGGGAGATGACATGAACACGGAGGCATTCCTCTCGCTCGATCGCGCCGAATTGCGCACCATGCTCGAACGCGGCCACCCCATCGATCCCCACGCGCTCGACGACAGCGAGTACCGCGGCGTCTCGCTCGGGCTCCCCGCGCCAATGGTGAAGCTCTCTTGGCTCACCTTCCGCAAGACGTTCCATCGCGACAAGGCGACGGGCGCGCTCCGCGGCTGGAACGTCCGCATGCAACAGACGGGGCTCGACGGCCCACGCGAGCCGATGCGCGACGCCCGCGGCACCCCGCGCTGCTTCGGGTTCTACGAGGTCCGCGACGGTCGCGAATACGACATGCCGGTCGCCGCACGGCACGGCCTCGTCATCGACTATGGCCTCGGCAAGAACCCCGCCCTCGATCCGGTCCGCCGCGGGAGGGATCCCCTCGTAGCCCTCGAAGCCGGCAGCGTCACCCGTCTGCTCGGATGGACGTACCTCGATCTCGGGATCACCCGGGTCGGCACCCCCAGCTACTTCTTGCTGGAGCGTGAAGGACCGCTCTCGTACGTGCCGTGAGAGTCAGGGACAGCGAACGAGCGGGGTGCTCGGGGCGAACTTCCACGTGGTGAGCGCCAACGCGTCGTAGTCGGTGAGGCCCTTCTCGATGGCGGCTTTGATCTCGGCGTAGGTCTGGCCGAACTTGTTGGTCGTGGTGCCGCCGGACTCGGCGACACAGACGAACTTCGAGGCGCAGCACACGTCGATGGTCTCGCAGGCCGGCGTGGTCGGGGCGATCGACTGGATGGCCTTGTCGCCGTAGAGGGCGACGCCGCCGACCATCGTCAGGCGAACGTCGCGGGGAGTGGCCTTGAGCAACGCGTCGTACGGCGCGGTGGCGTCGCCGCCGATGACCATCAGGTCGGCCTTCTTGCCGACGGCGATCGAGCCGATGACCGCGTCGAGCGCGACGTTCTTCGCCGCGTTGATCGTGGCCATCTGGAAGAGCATCTTCGGCGTGAGCTTGTCGCCGAACGCCGAGTTGTCGACCTTGTCGGCGTAGCGCAGCTCGTCGAGCATGTTCTGGCTGCCGCCCATCGACCAGTCGGGCGCGATCGCCACGTTGATACCCTTGGCGATGGCAAGCGGGATCTTGGTGGTCTTGGTGAGGTCGGTTCCACCGCCGTAGAGGTACACGTTCGACCGCGGCGACCAGGTGAGCTTCATGCCCTTGCTCGCCATGGTGGTCAGCTCGGCGTCGCCGAGCGCCGTACCGTGGACGATCGTCGTCTGCGGCGCGTAGAGGCAATTGGGCGTGGTGGTGATCGTCCCGAGCTTGGCGAACTCGTTGAGCGCCGTGGTGTCGACGCCTTCGGCGATGTGAATCAGGTACGCGGTAGTCGAACCATCGGCGAAGTTGCCGCAGACGCCGTCGGCGCTGGTCTTCGTGGGGAAGATGGTCGCCGCCTGGACCTTGTCGCTCCCGAGGTCGTTGGGCGTCTGATCGATGGTGCGCGCGAGCGAGCCGTAGCAGGCCTTGTTGGCGACGTTGGCCGAGCCGGCGATCGAGGTCGTGCCCGCGACGATGCCCTTGAGCTCACCGAACTTGTCCATCTCGCAGCCGATGTCCGGCCTCGGCGTCGGACCGGCCTCGTTGTTCAACCACTGCTTGGCGTCGACCATCGCGCCGTAGCGGGCCTCGCCTGGCCACTGGTCGTGATTGCCGTAGGCCTTGGTCGGCGCCCAATCGGTCTCGTCGAAGATGTCGAACAGGATGTGGTTGTGCGTGTCGATCAGGCCCGGGAGGATGATCCCGTTGGTCTCGACGACGGACGCCGTCGCCGCGCCGGCGCTCGCGCTGCACGACGCGGCGGCGCAGGTGATGGTGTCGCCCTCGACGAGCACCTCGCCGACGAAGAACGTGTCGGCGGTGACGACGGTCCCCTTCAGCAAGACCTTTCCGACGACACCGACCTTGGTGACGACGGGGGCCGGCGTCGGCGTGCACGCCGCGCCACCGTCCCCGCCCGTTTCGCTCGAGACGCTCGTGTCGATCGCCCCGGTGTCCGCGAGGATGGACGTGTCAGTCCCGCTCGAATCCGCCGCTCCCGTGTCGCTCGGTGCCGAGTCGGACACCGTCGAATCGATCGCGCCCGTGTCGACCGACGCCGTGTCCTCGGCCTCGGAGTCGGTGGGAACCGCCGAGTCTCGCACCTCGCCGTCTTCGGGCGAACATCCGGCCAACACCACGAGCAAGGGAAGGAGGGCGAAGGTGCGCCGGCGAGCCATCCGCCCAGCCTAGCGGAGCTTCATGGGAGGAGCCCGTCGATCGGCGCGTGCGCTCCCTGCGCAGCGAAGTGTTCGTCGATGGAGAGCGACGGCGAGGCACCGTTGCGCACATGCACCGCAAATACTCGGTCGGTGACGGCGACGAGGACACGTGACGACGAGACCGGCACGATCGAGCGCGAGAGGTAGCGAGGGTCGAAGCGAGGTTGCCCCTCGATCGCCAGCGACGCGTACGGCCCGCCGAGCGCGCCGACCACGAGGCGTGTCGGTCCCGACGCGAGAAGCGCGAACGCGTGCTCCGACAGCGGACAGGCGTCGACGACCGCGGCCGCAGCGAGCCCGGTGTCGACGCCGTCGAGGCTCAACTTGCCGGAGGCAACGTCGAGCGCCACCGCACGCCCGTCGACGGAGACCATGCGTGGCGAGCTGCTCGAGAGAGGCGGCGCGGAGCCGAGCTCGATCGTCCCGAGGTCGGGTCCATCAATCGAAACGCTCCGTTCCGCCCAGCGCCCGTCGGGTTCCCACGTCAGCGCGTGGAGGCGCTTGCCCCGCGCCCATGCCGAACGCGGCGTCGGCGCAAACACGGATGTCCGCCCATCGAGCGCGCGCCACCGCGGCCCGTAGGCGTCCTCGAACACCAGCACGTGATGGTCGGTCACCGCGAAGCGCAGCACCCCCGCGGAGCTCCCGAGCAGGGTCCGGTCGTTGATCGAATCGATTGGGCGGCCGACGATCGCCCCTCCTTCCTCGTCGGGCTCGATCTCGAACGTGATCAGACGCCCGCGGGCCCGATCCACCACGACGTCGTCGACCACGCCCCCCGGGGCCTTTGCGACGACGTGGCCGTCGTCCACGTCCAGCAGCGCGAGGCCCCCCTCGACGGCCGCGGCGAACGTGCGTCGGAGCTTGACCGGCGCGGGCTCCGGAGCGGCGTCGACGGCCGCCGACTCCGAACACGAGAGGAGGAACACGAAACCGAGGCAACAGATTCGGGGAACGGTCTCCATCCCCGGGCTCGTCAGGCGCCGAGCGGCGGTTGCGTGCGCACGTGCCTGCCGGGCTTGCGGCACTGCCCGGCTCGTCGGAGCATCCCCCGATGCGCCGCGCACTCGTCGCCCTCCTCGCCGCGGCCATTGCCCTGGCCGGCTGCCGCAAGAAGAGCGAAGAGGACATCCTCAAGGAGCGCATCGACGCGACGCCGGTGCACCTCTGGCTCGCCACTAAGATCGCGCTCGACCCCGTCGGGGGTGACGAGGACACCAAGGCGGCGCGCAAGGCGTTGCGCACCGTGATCGCAGCGGCCCAGACCAAGGACGCCGGCCAGCTGGAGATCGAGCCTTCGGACGCCGCAGCGCTCGCGTTGTCGTTGTGGAAGCTCCGCGGGCTCGGCAAAGAGGCGTTCGCGAGGAACTCCGTCTCGATCCCCAAACCGTTCCTCGCCACGCTCGTCACGCAGAAGGGGGAGCTCGACGAGTTGCTCGATGCCCGCACCGAGCATGCCTTGCTGCTCATCGGCCTGACCGTCGCCAAGGTCCACCCCAAGCTGGCGGTGCCGATCCCCCCCGAGATCCTGCTCTACGAGGCGTGGTGGACCGACCCGGACAAGGTCTCGATCGCGACCTTCGGGCCCATCGCCCGCGCGTTCAAGGCGTACGTGTACGGCACCTCCGAGCTCTGTGACCTCGCGCAGAAGGAGGCCGACAAGATCCCCGCCGACGGCGACGTGTTCAGCGCCGACGCGATCGCACACGACGCGGAGCTCCTCACGGGCAAGGAGCAGAAGGTCGTCCCCTCCGACACCAAGGACCTGGGCGGGCTGGTCTCCACACTCGCCAACGGCTCGACCGCGGTCTGCTACGTGCAGCGCAAGGAGCCGGAGAAGGCGACCAAATCGCTCCGCCGCGTGCTCGACACCGCGGAGGCGCAGGGCCTCAAAGGGTATGGCGTGGACTTCCTCCGCGGGTACGTCGAATGCGCCGACGGCGACGCGAAGTTGGGCGAGAAGAAGCTGAAGGCGGTCATCGCCAACAAGCAAGCGAGCAAACGGGAGCGCGAGTCCGCCGAGATCCTCCTGTCGCGCTGCGGTCAGAAGGGCGCGATGGCCAAGGCGCTCGATCGAGTCGCCCTGGGCTCGGTCATCGCCCTGCTCGCGCTGGACTACCTCGAACACTCCGGCATGGTCGACGCGGTGCTCGCGACGAAGCTCTCGCGATCGATCGTCGGCGTGATCACCGCAGCCGGAGGCTCGGTCGAGCAGGGAAAGACCGTCGTCCCGTCGTACGACGACGCGAAGAAGGGCGTGAAGGGCTGGTTCTCCAAGTAGCCCCCTTCCCGCGCCAAGCGAGCAACGGCAACCTTGGCGCGTGAGCCGCGCCTTCTTCCTCGTTCTCTGCTCCGGAATCTCTCCTCTACTGATCGCGGGCTGTGGTGCCGCCGAACCTCCTCCGGCGAAGCCGCCTGTGGCAGCGGCCGCGAAGCCGACGTGCCCGCCCGGAAGCGACGACACGCCGAACGACGCCAAGGCACGGATGACCTCGCTTCAGGCCGACATCCGCAAGTGCTACTCGCTGGCCACCGGCGGTTCCGATTCCGATGTAAAGGTCGAAATCACCATCGGCGCCTCGGGTGACGTTCGTCAGGCGACGGTGCTGAGCAACGCCGGCGATCCCTCGTCACGCGCCTGCCTCGAAAAGACCATGCGCGCCGCGAAGTTCGCGAGTTTCTGCGGCCCGGACGTGAGCATCCGCTGGACGTACGCGTTGCGTTGAGGGAGCCGTCTCGCGTCGCGACGTCGGATCTCCGTGGCAGTTCTCGCTCGGCTCCGGCACACTTCTGATCAGGGTGGGTACGTCGTCTCCTTCTCTTCGCGCGCTCGAGCTCCACGGTCCGGCCGTGCGGGCCCTCGCGCGAATCCTCGAGACCACCATCCCCGATCGCATCGCGCGCGATCGCGTGTTGCAGCGCGGCCTCGCCGACGCGCAGCTCGACGAGCTCCCCTCCGAGTTCGACGGTCTGTTGGAGTTCGTGCGGTTGCACCTTGCACGGTTCCTCGCGGATCCCGATCGGCCGCAACTGGTGAACGCCGTGCTCGAGGACCTGGAAGCCGAGGCGGAGCTCGCACGGCTCGGCGCGGACTCGAACAGCTCGGCCCGCATGGCGGTCGCGACGCGAATCCCCGAACGCCTCGGCACCGAGCTCGAGATCCTCGACGAGCAAGAGCCCACGTCCGAGCGCCTCGACACGCCGGTCCAGCAGGTACCGCACAAGAACGTCGCGTTCCGCGAGCGCCCTGCCGTCCTCGTCGTCGAAGAGGATCGGTTCAAGCGCTCGGCCCTTGCACGCGCGCTCGTGCAAGCCCGCTGCGATGTCACCGTGCTCGACGGAGGCCAAGAGGCGATCGAGGCGATTCACGGACGCGACCCGCTCGACCTGCTCGTCATCGACGTGGACGCACCTGGCGCCGACGCGATCCTCTCCGCGCTCGTCGGCGCCCGTCCGCGAGTGCCGGTGTTGGCGTGGACCTTCGCGGTGCCCGCCGTCGCTGAGCACGTCACGCGCATCCTCGGGGTGCGCGCGTGCGAGTCCATCCCGCGCAACGCGCTCAACGCCGACCTGCACGCGGCGGTGCATCGCCTGCTCGATCGAGGCTGAACCAGGTCTCAAGAGCCGTCGAAGAATTGCCCCCGGACTGAAGTCCGGGGCACCGACTGCAAGACGAAGCCCTCCGGGCTGGGGAGGAACGGCTCGCAACAGCGAGCG
>JGI24115J20150_1000915_pt1 | contig 10355 bp, 9 predicted proteins | sample Subbioar_CSW14AB_FD_20150 | JGI IMG/M metagenome (IMG submission 20150)
GGAGCCGAACCCGCGGGCTTGGCCGGAGCCGAAGCCGCCGGCTTGCCCGAGGCAGCGGGCGCGCCGCCGCCAGCCTTACCCTTACCGGGCGCCTCTTCCACGATGTCGGCCTTCATGCCGCCGAGCGCGCCGAGCAGCTCGTCCTGCTCCTGCTTGCCGACGCCCGCGCCCTCGAGGGCCTTGGTGACGTCCTCGACGAACGCGGCGAAGTCCGCGTCCTTGACCTTCATGCCCTTGTGGGCGGTCTTCATGTCCTTGCCCTTGTACTCGCAAGGACCGCCGGCAGCGGCGCAGATCTGGTCGACGAGCTGGGTCTTGAGGTTCTCCAGCTTCTTCGGGTCCTTCACGGTCTTCGCGAAGAACTTGTTGATGCGCTTGTCCTCGCTGATGTTCTTGAGCGAGGCGTCGACGACCTTGACGATCGCGTCCTTGCCACCGAGGCGCTCGAAGAGCGACTTGGGCTTGGGGGGCTCGGCCGACACCGTGACCGACGGCGACGGCGACGGCGCCGGAGCGGCCGTCTCGACCGGGGAGGGCGCCGGGGTCGGAGCCGCGCTCACGCTGGCCGTGGGGACGGCCGCGCCCTTCCCCTCCTCACCCCCGCCGCCGCAGGCGACGTAAGCGGTGCTGGCGAACAGGGCGACGGCGATCAGGATCTTGCGGTTCATGGACTTCCCTCGAGGTTTGAGGCGGTCTCCCGACGACCGCACGACACGAAGAGTTGGATGGGTCCCTCCAAGGGAGGGCTTCGGGCGCGGACCGGGCGACGCCGGCGTCTACGGGGCCGCCTCATAATCCATCTGCACCAACCGAGGAAGCATTTTCGCCGGGTGCACCTCGCGAAGCCGCTACTTTTTGCGCATCTGAGGACCGTTGGCAGCGGCTGCGAGCAGCGGCAGGGTGGGCCCATGTTTCACCAAGCGGAGCTCGAAATCCCGACGCAAGGCCGTGGGCTCGTCGACATCACCGCAGAAATCGCCGCGATCGTGGGCGCCGCCAAGGTGAGCGTCGGGACTTGCACGGTGTTCGTGCGCCATACGTCGGCAAGTCTCGCCATCCAGGAGAACGCCGACCCGGCCGTGCTCCGCGACCTCCAGCGCTTCATGGACCACGCCGCGCCCGAGCGGCCCACGTTCGGGCCGTGGGAGCACGACGAGGAGGGGCCGGACGACATGCCCGCGCATGTGCGGAGCGTGCTGACGCGCACGAGCGAGGTGATCCCCATCGCCGGAGGGCGACTCGCGCTCGGGACCTGGCAGGCGATCTACCTGTGGGAGCACCGCACGAGGCTCCATCGACGGCGCGTGCTCGTCACCGTGCTCGGCGAGTGATCCTCACAGTTCGTAGTCTTCGATGATGCGCGCGTGCTCGGTCGCGAGCTCGGTGTCACCGGCCTCGCGTGCCAGATCGATCCACGTCAACGGGTGCTCGAGCGAGCGGGTGGCCTCGCGGAGCGCGTCGCTCACCTCGCGAAGCGCACGCGCATGCGGCACTGCGACGAGGGCGAACACGCCGGGCAGCGAGTCCTCGCGCACGCGATACTCGTCGCCGCTCGAGATTTGCAGCTCGCAACCGAGCGTCGCGACGGCCGCGTCGATCGCCCCCCACGCGGCCTTGCCGGGGTGTGCTCCGTCGATCTCGAACGCGCGGAAACCTCCCTCTCGGACCGTTGCCACGAGCGGGTAGACCCACACGTGCTTCTTGCGGTCCTCGCCCTCCGCCGGGGGCGGGTTGAGCGGGGATGCGTCGAACGCGACGACGTCGCCGTAGTGTTGCGTGCGCGGCGGGCGCGCGATCTCGAGGATGCGTGCGGTGACCGGACCCGTGCGCGCGGCCCACACGTCGCGGGGCGCGCCGGGCTCGTCGTCGAAGCGGATGCGGCAGACGCCCCACGACTCGTCGATGGGACCCTCGCCTGCGATCTCGAACCCGAGGCGACGGGCCGAGTGGCGCACGGTGGCGTAGTCGCCGAGCAGCGTCGCGACCAGCATGCGATCCCAATCGTGGGGGCCGGCCTCGTCGAGGCGTTCGACGACCTCGTCGAGCTTGCCGAGGGCTGCCTTCAGATCGCCGAGGCGCCGCGCGGATTCGGCGAAGAGCAGGCGCGCGTTGATCGCGCCCGGGCGTGCCGCGAGCACGGATTCGAGGTGGAGGAGCGCTTCGCGGTGCGAGCCGCGAGCGTGCGCGTCGCGGGCGAGGATCCAGTCGGCGATCGCGCGCGATCCGTCGTCGGCCGCCCGAGCGCGGTGCACCTCGGCGAGCCGCTCGACCTCGGCGCGATCACGCCCGATCGAGAGAGGGGGGAGCCGTAGCAGGACGTCCTCGTCGGCAGTCCGTGCGTGGAAGGCGGAGAGGATGACGCGTGCCTCCTCGGTGAGGCCCATCGCGTGCGCGCAGCCGGCGTACGCGAGGACGATCGGCACGTGCTCGGGGAAGCGGGCGTGTGCAGCCTCGAGCAGCAAGAGGTCGCCCTCCGGATCGCGCCCCTCACCCTCGCGGACCCGCGTGAGCACCGCCGCCGCGTCTTCGACGACGGGTGCGGAGGCTTCGTCCGTGGAGGCGATCAGCGCGCGCATCTTTCCGACGCGATCGAGCGCATCGAGCGGACGGTGGAGCACGCCGAGGGCTCGCTCCATCGCGTCGAGCGCGCGGCGCGCCACGTGCGGAGCGCCACGTCTCAGGGCGAGCGTTCCGTGCATCTCGGCGAGCTCGAGGGTCGCCCGCCCGACCCCCTGACGCGCGAGGCGTTCGATGAAGCGGTGGAGGACGCGGCCGAGCTGCGCGTCGTTGGGCAACGCCCCGCGCGTCGCGAGCTCCGACGCCGCGTCGGCCCAGAGCCAGTAGAAGGGCGGCGTCGGCTCGATCTCGTCGACCGCGGGCAGCTGCGCGAGCGCCTCGCTGGTGCGACCGAGCCGCGCGAGGATCCGCGCCCGATCGAGCCGGCGGGAGAGTCGATGGTGGGCATCCTTGCGGCCGCGCCGCTCGCACTCGTCGACGAACGCGAGCGCCTCTTCGAGACGACCGAGGGCGACGAGGCTCTCCACCCGGTCGCGCGGAAAGTCGTAGATCGCATCGCGTTCGCCGCGCTCGACGAGGCGCGCGACTTGTCGGTCGACGAACTGCAGCGACGCCTCGATGTCGCCTTGATCGCGCATCGCCGAGGCATGCTCGCTGGAGATGCAGGTGAAGCAGGGCCAGCTCGGATCGATGCGTCCGAGGGCCTCGCGCGAGACGTCGAGCCGCTCGGGGGCGAAGCCCGGGCCGTCGACGAAGCCGTAACAAGCCGCGAGGTCTTGCACGGCGCACACGCCTTGCGGGCACCCTTGGGTCTCGTCGCGGTGCGCGAATTCGACCAGGCTCACCGCCTCGCCGAGCGCGGTCGCGTCCATCCGGTGGAGCACGCGGCTCTGCAGCCACCAATGGCCCAGGAACACCTCGAGCCAGGGGAGCTGCAGGCTCTTCGCCTGGGCGAGCGCCTCGGCGTAGATGGCGTCGACGCGCTCGTGGCGGTCGTTGCACACCTCGGTGGGGAGGCGATCGACGAGCTCGGCGAGTCGGGTGTGGCCCTCCTTGCGGAGGCGGCGCTCGAGCTCGTTGACCCAGGACCAGAGATCCATCGTTCGCGAGGCTAGAGCACCTGCGGCCGGGCGTCGGGGGTCTGACTACCGCGCGCGTGCCGTCACGTCCGCCCGGGCCGGCCGTCGCCTCGGGCACCGGCAAGACGCTATGGCTTGCGGTCCGAACCTATACGTAGGGTTTGGCCGGTGCTGGGACGCGGGTTGACGTGAGATCAGTCCCCACCGGCCGCGTCGCTGGTCGACCAGTCGCCGCCGGTCACGCACGCGCCGCGCAAGAATGTGTGGTGCTCAGCGGTGGTCTTGGGGAAGCACGGTGCGAAGCGGGCTTGCTCGGAGCACCCGACGAAGTCCTTGAGCCCGAGGGTCCAGCATGCGCCGCTGTCGGATGCTGCGGCGCGTGCCATGCAATCGTCGAGCTCCGACGAGGGCTCGCACTCGCCGCACACGGCGACGAGGCACTCGCGTCGGCACAGCCACGCATCGGCGCACGAGCTCTCTGGTGCGATCGCCCGGATGCACGCGCTGGTGTCGAGTGAGAGCGCGAGCGTGGTGTACGGCTCGAGCATCCACTCGGCGAACACGCACTTTGCGCAGACCGGATGTGCCTTCCGCGCAGCGTCGCAACGTGTGGGGTCGGGCTTGGGTGCGAAACACGTCAACATCTCGGTGAGCACGTCGTCGGAGCACGCGGTGCTCGGCCTGGCGGTGGTGACCGGCACCGGACAGGTGACGCTCGCGGCTGCGGATGGCACGTCGCAGGTCAGTGGGGGATCGATGCTCTCTTCGATGCGCGAGAGCGTGTCGTTCTTCGGACGTGCGGTATCGCGGAACCCGACAGCGTCGGCGGTCGAGTCGTCGGTGTACTCGGGCGCGTCGGGAACGAGCCACAGCGGTAACGAGCAGCCGATGAAGAGCCCGGCGCCCGCAGCGAGCGCTGCCAGTCGACGGGTCACAGCCACAGCTCTCCGCGCAGACCGATCGCGAAGAACGTGATGCGCCCGCCGTCGGCGAGCATCGTCGTCGTGTGGGGCACCGGCACGAAGTCGATCGTCGCCTCGAGGACCAGGGCACCGCGGTAGCCGAACCGTCCGCCCAGGGCCCCACGCGCGCCGACGGTGGTGTCGACGCTCTCGGAGGCTCCGAGCCATCCGCGCTCGCGCGTGCCGTACCAGTACACCGCCGGACCGCCGGAGAGCACGAATCGGCCTGGATGGTTCAAGTCCAGCTTTCCGAACAGCAACTCGAACATCGCATCGACGGCGACAACCGAGCGATCGATGCGGTGGCTGCTCGCCGGAATCGTGCCCGAGCGCATCTCGGCCCAATAACGCCAATAGCGTTCGGTCAGACGCAGACCGGCGCGCCATTCAGCCGAGGTCTCGGGCAACCAGATCGCCTGCGAGAGCACGGGAACGAAGTGCTCGGAACCCGAGGTGCGAAACGTCGCGCCGAGACCATCGGCGATGTCCTCCAAGTCGCCGTGATACGGACGACTGTCGCTGGCCGCGGCGGCAGCACCGGCGGACACGCTCACGCGCACGCCGTCGAGCTGGGCGGGAGCCGCGAGCAGCGACGTGGCGAGCAGCAGGGCATTCATGGGCCCACCGCGTAGAATACGCCGCGCGTGAATCGGCGGCCGCGTGCGCTGATCTCGAACGTTCCGGCCCAGTTGCGGTAGTAGCTCTGACCGCCGAACGGCATCCGATCGTCCTTGGTGATCGAGACCACACCGGACCCTGCTCCGCCGTCGACCAGCACGGTCCCGGAAACGCTGGTGAGCCGCGCGCCTCGTGGAACTGCGGCGTCCCACTCGAACGTGAATGAGCGCGCCTTCAATTGATGACGCTCACATACGCACGACACGTCGGGGTCGCGCGTGGGCCCAGCGCACGGCGGTGCCCACGAAACGCACCGGTGCTCGGCGTCGCGCTCGTCGAGCAGCTTGCCCTCATCGAGTGCGAGCACGCGGAAGAACCAGGGGGTGCTGAACTCGCCGCCCGGGTCGCTGTAACTGCACCCAAGGAAGAGGATCGGCACGAGCGCGAGCCGAAGCATGTGCGCAGTATGCCACCGGCTTCGCACAATTCCATGCGCCCGGAATAGTGGTCGAACGCCCACCGCCGGCGCATCCGCTGCGTGATCACGAGGACGTGCAAGTTCGCTCGTTCCCTCCATGCGGGGTGAAGACCGGAAGGGTCTGGTGACGGACGCAATCACCCGAGACACAGGTCACACATCGCGCCCCGAGCGCGTTGAGCCCGCTTCTTTGGCTCGCGCGTCGGCGATCGGGCTCGCGCGAGGCGATGGACCCCGCCACGAGCTGCCCGACGTCCGGAGACTGATCCGTCGCGACATGGACCGTCGCCTCCTCGTGCGCATCGTGACCCTGGCGGGGCGCACCAAGACGTTCGACCCGAAGAAACTCCCGAAGGAGTTGTCGCGATGGACTCGATGCCCCGGAGGGGCCGCGTCGAGGAAACCTTCAACCTGCTCGCGCACGCCGCGAGGATGGTGATTTCTGCGGCGGCAAGTGATTCAAACCCTTGATCGCTCTAGGAGGGTGTTGGCGTAACCCAAGGCCCTCCTCCCGCTCCCGCTCCCGCTCCCGATTTCTTCATCGTGGTCGCGAGCGCGATTCGCCGAGAAACGCGGCCACAACGTCGCTCAGCACTCTCCTCAGCTCGGGAGCGGGAGCGGGAGAGGGAGCGGAGTCGCCCGTTGGCGATTACGCCAACAGGCTCCTAGCGCGAAAGGCTCGCGCACACCGCCGCGCTGTACTCGGCGAGGGTCTCGGCGAGGTCGATGCCTGGAACGCCCTCGCCGCCGCCGCTCATCAGCGCGGCGAGCGCGCGGAGGAGCCGGGCGCCGGTCGCCGTTCGCGCGCTGTCGTCGCGAGCGCCGAGCAGCGCGACGATCGCGGGGGAATCGAGGTTCACGTAGAGATCGGCGAGGACGGAGTCGTCGACCTTCTTGGTGTACAGGCGCGCGAGGCCGAGCGCCGCGGTCGCGATGCGCTTGTCGGCTTCGTCGCTCTCGAGCCGTCGCTTGAGCTCGACCTCGCGATCCGGCACGAGGACGAGCGGGAGATCGACCGGCAGGAATCGTGCGGCGACGAGGCGCTGGCCCTTCTTCGCGAGCGTGCTCTCGAGGAACGTGCGCGCGTCTTCGTCGAGCGTGGCTTCGCGGAAGACCTGTTGGTTGCCGGCGTGGGTTCCGAGCTGCACCACCGTGCCGCCGCGGCGCTCGGTGTACCGCTCGAGGAACGGAACGACGGCGTACCGTGTGCCGACGGCGATCGGCACCTTGAGCGCGCGGAAGAGCATCTCCTCGAACCCACCGCGTGCGCTCAGCGAGACATAGGCCTTCCGCTCGCCGCGCTTGAGGATCGTGCGCGCGGGCAGATCTCCCTCGGAGGTGGGCACGGTGAGATCGTCGGCGAGCAGCTCGAACAGACGGATGTCGCACAGGGCCGCGCCGAGCAGCGCCTCGTTGTGACGGAGGAGCACGCGTCGCCACGCCTCCGGCTCCTTGCGCGCGACGCCCTCGAGGCCGTGGATGAGCGCGTCGGAGATCGCGCGACCGGTCGCCGCCCAGTGCTCGTCGCGCTGCAGGTCTTCACGGCTGGCGGTCGGCGTGAGCCGATCGGACTCGATGACGCCCCCGACGAACCCCGCCCAGGCCGGGAGCAGCTCGCGCGCCTCGTCGTCGAGCAACATGCCGCGCACGAACACCGAGAGGTTGCGGTTGTCGGAGGTGCCGAAGGTCGCGCCGTCTTGCACCCAGAGCAGGCCGCGCGCCTCGCTGCCGGCGAGATCGAACGTACAGATCGGGGAGAAGCGCCGCTCGAATCGCCCCGCGAAGTCGTAGCGTTCCTTTCGCGCGCGCACCGGGTGTTGCTCACCCTGTTTGCGCCACGGCGGGGGCTCGGCGTTCACCGCGACGGCGGCGTCGCCGACGAACACCGGCACGTGCAGGAGCGCGCAGTAGCGCCCGAGGACACCCGCGAGAACCTCGGGCTCGGCGAGCTGCTTGAACTTCTCCTTGAGCGTGAGTTGCACCACCGTGCCGATCGGACGCGGCGTGGCCGGTTCGAGCGTGTAGCGCTCGCCGCTCTTGCTCTGGTAGTGCCAGCCGCGCTCCGGCTCTTGATACGACGTGGTGACGACCGAGATTCGCTCGCTGACCACGAAGGCCGAGAGGAACCCGAGGCCGAACAGGCCGATCAGATCGTCGCTCTGGGTCTGCTCGCGGAGCTTGCGGGTGTAGCCCGCGCCGACGGTGGCGAGGTAGGCGACGATCTCGTCGTGCGTGAGGCCTGCGCCGGTGTCCTCGACGCTCAGGGTTCCGGTGGACGCGTCTCCGCGCACGGTGATGCGGGCGCCCTCGTGCTCGCCGGCCTCGATGCGCCGGCGCACGCACGAATCGTGGGCGTTCTGCACGAGCTCCCGAACTGCGACGACCGGGGTCGAGTACAGGTGCTCGCCGAGCACCGTCATCAGACCGGTGAGATCGACCTGCGTGGTGCGGACTTCGACGGGATCGGGAGGCGTGGGCACGGGTGCGACAGCGTAGCCCGATCGGTCGGCGTGCAGTTAGCACGCCGACACTTCCTCCCTACGAGTCGATCGCCTTTCGGGTGTTCGTCGGTAAGATCGAGAGGGGGAGGGACCCATGTTCGGAAGCGACGCCACACAACGCTTCACGGCGCTCGTACAACAGCGCACCGGGCTCCAGGCATACGGCGATCGGTTCGTCGGTCACTTCCAGGGACTGCCGGCGTGGTGCAAGACCGAGATGGTCGGCAACATGGCGGGCTCGTTCCGCGGGGACGGCGGCCTGCTCGGGGGACTCGCGGGCCTGATGGGTGGCGGGATGGCCCACGCGATGACCGGCGGCTCGTTCTTCATGAAGCACGAGTACGTGATCGAGCTCGCGGGCAACCGACTCCCCGGCGGCTCGATCCGCGAGAACACCTCGATGTTCCGCGATCACACCTGGCAGCAGCGGCAGGCGATCGGACCGCGCACTTCGAGCGGCGTCCCGTGGATCGACCAGCGCTACGAGGTGTGCAGCGCCGATCCCCGGTTCATGCCGTACGTGTGCAGCTCGCCCGAGCTCCAACAGATGCTCGGGCAGTGGCCGCAGCTCAATCTGTCGTGGGAGCAGGAGCGGGTCTGGCTCGAGCTCATCGACTCGCCCACCCGCATCAACAGCCACTTCGGGACCGAAGCGCAGCAGAACGGCGAGATGATCCTGCGGGGCCTCTACCTCGTCGCTGCAGCGGCCCGCGCCACGTTCGCACGGTGACACGGGCGTGACCCCGTGACGGCGCAATGCTACCGATCGCGGCGATGAACCCCCCCGTGCTCGTCGACACCAAGGATCGTTTCCTCAAGGCCTGCCGCCGCGAGCCGGTGGACTGCACCCCGATCTGGCTGATGCGACAGGCGGGGCGCTACATGGAGGAGTACCGCGCGCTCCGTGCCAAGCACACGATGCTCGAGGTCTGCAAGACCCCCGAGCTCGCGGTCGAGGTCACGTTCCAGCCGCTCAGGCTCGGCATGGACGCGGCCATCCTCTTCGCGGACATCCTCTTGCCGCTCGAGCCGATGGGCGCGCCGTTCGACTTCGCCAAGGGCGAGGGGCCGGTGATCTTCGAGCCGATCAAGGACCGCGCGGGCGTCGACAAGCTCCGGATCATCGAGGCCGAAGAGCTCGGCTACATCATGGAGACGCTGAAGATCCTCCGCCGCGAGCTAAACGGGAAGATCGCGCTGATCGGCTTCGCCGGCGCGCCGTTCACGCTGGCGAGCTACCTCATCGAGGGCGGCAAGTCGTCGCACTTCGTCAAGACCAAGAAGGTCATGTACGGCGAGCCCGAGACCTGGCACCTGCTCATGTCGAAGCTCGCCGAGGTCGTTCGTCGCCTGCTCCGCGCGCAGATCGCGGCGGGTGCACAGGCCGTGCAGCTCTTCGATTCGTGGGTCGGGCAGCTCGGCCCCGAGGACTACCGCGAGTACGTGCTGCCGCACGTGCAGCACATCCTCAAGGACCTCGAGAAGACGGGGGTTCCGGTCATCCACTTCGGCACCGGGACGAGCACCATCCTCGAGCTGCAGAAGGAGGCGGGAGGCTCGGTCATCGGCATCGACTTCCGTCTGCCGATGGACAAGGCCCGCAAGCTCCTCGGCGACGACGTCGCGCTCCAGGGCAACCTCGATCCGACGACCCTCTTCGCGCCGCCCAAGGTGTTCGAGGCGCGCGCGCAGGCGGTGCTCGACGCGATGAAGGGCGCCCCCGGCCACGTGTTCAACCTCGGCCACGGCATCCTCCCCGAGACCCCGGTCGATCACGTCAAGCGACTGATCGAGTTCGTGCACGAGAAGTCCGCGCGCTGAGTACAGACCTGGGATTCCCCCGGACTGAAGTCCGGGGCACCGACAGCAAGACGAAGCCCTCCGGGCTGGCGATGAACGGCTCGCAACAGCAAGCGCGGCGACCGCATGGCGGCATCCTACGGGCCGGCAGGCGCCTGTAGTCGCGATCGGGGCGCGACATTCGGGTACGTGTCGGCGCCGGTCGATGAGCAGACGCAGGCTACGCGAGCAGTGCAGTCTCGTGCCGAAGGATGTTCGCGCCGATCGCCCGAGCATCTAGTGCCTACCTGCGCGATCAACGAGCCCGACACGGCTCCGGCTTGCTCGAACCCGACTTCGAGCAGAACGAAGCAACGCTTGCCGACAACGAGGTCGTCGTCGACACGTAACTCCGCCAGCC
>JGI24115J20150_1000916_pt1 | contig 10354 bp, 12 predicted proteins | sample Subbioar_CSW14AB_FD_20150 | JGI IMG/M metagenome (IMG submission 20150)
AAGGGGCCTGCCGGAGAGTTCATGCGGCAGAACAAGGTCGGCATCGGGACGGGCATCGCGAACGCGGCCGAGTGGGGCGCGTTCAACATGACCTTCATCATCGCGACGCTGGTCTCGATCGATGCGGGCACGATCTACGGTCTCGCGGTGCAGATGATGGGCGTGATCTTCATGATCTATGTCGGCCTCGGCACGGCGACGAGCGTGCGCGTGGCGGAGCGCTATGGCCGGAAGGAAGGCGCGGGCGTGCGCGATGCGTCACGGCTGGGCATTGCGGCGTCGATCGTGATGGGCCTCGTGCTGGCGGCGGTGCTGGTGCTGCTGCGCGATGCGGTGGCGCACTGGCTGCTGACCGGGCCGGATGCGCAGGCGAGCGGCGGAGAGCATTCGACGGACCTGATGCCGACGCTGGCGTTGATGCTGGCGTTTGCGGCAGGCGTTACGCTGTTCGACGGGCTGCAGGTGGTGGGCGCGATGGGCCTTCGGGCGCAGGGCGTGGTGTGGTTGCCGACGATCATCCATGTGGGCAGTTATATCGGTATCATGCTGCCGCTGTGCGTGTGGCTGGCGTTCACGCCGGAAACCGCGCCGCCGGCGACCAACCTGCTCGGCGCTTTCCTGTTCTGGCCAGCGCACTGGCCGGGCGCGATGGGCCTGGGCGTGTGGGGCGTGTTCATCGGCATCAGCGTGGCGTCGGTCGCGGCGGGAATGGCGCAGGTGCTGTCGCTTGAGTGGAAGAGCCGCACGGCAGGCGAGCGCGCGAGCAAGGAAGGCGCTGTTGCGCCGGTGGTTGCGCACTAGAGCGTAGGCGCGGGAGTCGTTCTCGGGCTCTACTTCAGATCCTTCATCGCGGCCGCGGGCTTGAACGCCACCGACGTTCGCGCAGGGATCTTGATGGTCATGCCGGTTGCGGGGTTTCGGCCGTCGCGGGCGGCGCGGGTTTTCGTCACGAAGGCGCCGAAGCCGGAGATGGAAACCTGCTCGCCGCGCTTCAGGTTTGCAGTGATCGTGTCGAACACGGAGTCCACAACACGCGTCGCTTCGGTGAGCTTGATGCCGTTGGAGTCTGCAATCGACTTGATGAGGTCGGACTTGTTCACGTGCCCCCTCCTGAGGTTGCAGCTGTCATGAGACAGCTCGCCCCAGATCGGGCTCCGATCGGGACGATTCTTCAACCCTGAATCTCTTGGGGGGCGAGGGATTCCGGGGACTAAGTCCCCAGAATCCAGCCTTCCTCTAACGTCACCGCCGTCTTTTGCGCGTCGGTGAGCTTGGCTTCCGTAGCGAACAGTGCGGGCAGCTTTCCGTTCGCGTCACGCTCGGCAAACCACTCCGCCATCGTGCGCACTTGCGCCTCGTCGCGGATCTCGGTGGCGCCGAGTTGCGGCGTCACGAGCGCGGGATAGATCTCGGCGACGACGATGCGCGTGTCACCGAGAGTCTCGTCGTCGAGCTTCGCGAGCGGCAGTTCGAACGGCCACACTTTCATCGTGGGGAATTTCTCGCGCAGGCGTTCGATGGCCGGGACGCCGGTGAGCGTCTGGCCGCCGACGGCGCCGGCGTAGGCGATCTTCCACACCGGCTGCGGACGCAGCTTGCGTGTGTCAGCGACATTGTTCTCGGTGATGCGGAACTCACCGATGTCCTTCGGGCCGTGCTCGCGCGACTTCTTCAGCGAGAGCGTCGTCAGCTCGTCTTTCTTCGAGCAGCCCCAGAACGGGAAGGGGCCGTCGGAGATGCGACGGTTCATCTGCGCGGCAAGCGAGAAGCGGTTGTTCGCGTTGTCGGGCTTGTCCTTCATTTCCTTCAGTAGGAAATCGCGCATGGAGCGCCAGGGGGCGTCGCCTTTGAGCTTGAGCGCGTTGGACGTGCCGGCCGGGAAGCCCATCGGGAAGTCGCCGCCCAGCAGGACGCGGTCGCCGCGCTTGAGGCAGCGGGCGAGCAGCTCCGAGAGTTCTTCCATGGCCTTGGCGCGCGTCGGCGGGTTCGTCGCCTTGAAGGCCAGCTTCAGGCGCGAGTCCGGCGTGAGGGTGCCGATCCAGATGGAGTCGGCGCCGGTGGCGGGTTTGGAGGCGGCGCTCCAATCCATCATCACATAGCTGTCGAACAGGCGGGCCATAGGCAGGGTTCTTTCAAAGTAGGTCGCACAGCGCGACCTGAGGCTGACATGCGGCCGCGACAAGCGCGGCGGGTAGAATGGGTTGAAACTGAGAGAGCGGGGTTCAATCCCGGGAGGGATATAGGCCCGTACCGGGATATGGGGACGCTAGCAGGCTTTGACGAGCATCGGGCAGTTTTCCTCCGCTCTTCCGGGCGAGGAAGGCGACTGCCTCCCGCTCCATCCTTCGGTGGGATGCTCGTAGCCGATTTGGGCAGGACGAATCCAGCCTTCTTTCGACTCGCCAGCATGGTGATTCTGGTGGGCAGCGCGTTAACGGGACAGGCAAAACGCCCCGCCTCACGCCTTGTTACGCAATGCTGCAATCACCGACTGTAACAGGCCATCACGCCGCACCCGATGCGGGTTCTATAAGTTTCATGGAATCAACAAGTTACAGGTTGAAATGTACCGTAACCAACCTTGATGGACCCGCCGATTGTGCAGGTGCGTAAATTGGCTATCTGCTGACCTCAAGCCGCAAGGCCCTGTGTTGGAGGGTGTGTGTTGAAGCGTATCGAACCGTCGGCCAGAACGGCCACTGCGATCGGCAGCCACCAGGGCAAGGTCCGGGTTGGCGTCATCGGCGCCGGTGTTTTCGGCGGCTATCACGCCCAGAAATTCGCGGCCAGCGCCTACGCCGAGTTCGTCGGCATCTTCGACCTCAACACGGAAGCCGCCGCCAAGCAGATCGCCAAGATCGGCCAGGGCGAGGTGTTTGCCTCGTTCGAGCAGCTGGCTGATGCCTGCGACGCCCTCGTCATTGCCACCCCCGCCTCCAGCCATGCCACGCTGACCCGCAAGGCGCTGGAAGCCGGCAAGCACGCGCTCGTCGAAAAGCCTCTCGCGCTGACGGGCGTGGAAGCCCGCGCGCTGGCCAAGCTGGCGCTCGAAAAGGATCTCGTTCTCTCGGTCGGCCACCAGGAACGTCTGGTGTTCGAAGCGATGGGCCTGTTCTCGACCGGCGAGCGCCCCAAGCGCATCGAAGCTGTCCGCAATGGCCCGGCGTCGCCGGAAGGCCGCTGCGAAGACGTGTCGGTTGTGTTCGACCTGATGATCCACGACCTCGACCTCACCGCCGAACTGTTCGGTGGCGACGTGAAGGGCGCGGACGGTTCGGGCTACAGCGCGCACACGCGCCTGCTGGACCATGCGACGGCCGAGCTGATGTTCGCCGGCAATGGCCACGCCAAGCTGACCGCCTCCCGCTGCGCCGAGAAGCGCGAGCGCTGGATGCGCATCGAATACGCCTCGGGCGTGGTCGAGATCGACTTCATCACCCGCCAGGTGAAGAACACCACCGCGTTCGACATCCGCGCGGACGTTTCGGCCATCCTGCCGGACCCGCTGAAAGCNGCCGATGAAGCCTTCATCGCGGCTGTGCANGGCCGTGCGGCCCCGGTNATCACCGGTGGCGTCGGCGCCCGCGCTGCCGCCATGGCGGAGCTGGTGGAAGGNTGCGCGCTGGCCGTGACGGTNGCCGCGTAGGCTGCCTGAACGGGCTGCGGTGTCGCAGCCCCCTTTTCCAATTCCGTGNTAAGGGCCACATNAGCCCNGCGGCGTTTGCCGCCATTCACGTCATCCAGAACAAGTCCAGAGGAGCCTCCCCATGGCGAAGAAGCCGACGGCTCGCACGGAATTCGTGTTTTTCAACGTCACCTATGAAGACGGCAGCCAGAAGTCGAACCGCAAGGTTCCGGCCGAGGTCGTCGAGGACCCGTACGACAAGGACGGCGCGATCCGGAAGGCGATCGAAGCCCAGGACCTGGCGATCTCGGAGAAATCCGGCCTGCCGCCGCTGGGCATCAAGTCGATCACGCGGGCGAAATAGGGCTGCCGGGCTGACGCCACGGCGCCGATTGCACCGGGTTCCATGAGGCCTAATCTCCCCGCACCGATCAGGGGAGGGCTGCATGCCGGATCTGGGGTCTACTGAAATCACAATGCTCTGGGCGAGCGCCCTGCTTGGGCTCGTCTATCTGCTCGCTGCCGTGGTGCCGAGTGTGCTCGGGCGCGGCATGCCGTGGGCGATGGGGCCGCGCGACGGTGAATGGCCGGCGCTGGGCAAGGTCGCGGCGCGACTGGACCGGGCGTGGAAGAACTTCATCGAGACATTTCCGCTGTTTGTCGCGGCGATCCTCGTCGAGGCGCAGGTTCCCCAGGACAGCGAACTCGCGGCCACGGGCGCCCAGCTCTATTTCTGGGGCCGGGTGGCTTTCCTGCCGATCTATGCGGCCGGGCTGCCCTATCTGCGGACGGTGGCGTGGACAGTTTCGCTGGCGGGCATCGTGATGGTGCTGCTGGCAGCCATGCCGGGCGTGTAGCGGATTATTCGCGAGCTGACTGATACGTCAGGCTTGTCGGGCCACCCGGCGAGGATCATGCTCCTGTCATAAAAGCCGCCAGTAAAGGCGGCGGGCGGGAGGAGCCCATGATGCGGTTGACCAGGAGGTCACTGCTGTCGGCCATACCCGCGCTCGGCTTTGCCGGGCAGGCGCTGGCGCAGCAAGCCACAGCCCCGACCGGAACACGGATCGTTCCGCAGCAGACCGAACGCGACATGGACTACACGCTGGACGCGTGGGTCGATGCGTTCGGGCGGCCCACCGCGAAGGTGATGATCAACGGCGCCGGGCCGTTCCAGTTCATGGTCGACACCGGCTCGACCACCACGGTGATCGCGGCGCGGCATGTGGCGGCGATGGGGGCGGTGGTGGTGGGGGAGGTGTTGGTGGCGGGGACCACGGGCACCGCGGTGATGCCGGTGGCGCGGCTGGACTCGGTGCAGACAGGCGTGGTGTCGAAGGATAACCTGCGCGTGGCGGTGCTGAGCGATGACGGGCTGGCGCAGGCCGATGGCATTCTCGGCGCCGACGTGTTCGCCGGGCGCAGGCTGAGCTTCAACATCAAGGAAAAAGTGGTTCGCATCGAGCCGAGCCAGCGCCAGATGCGGATCGCGCCGATGGGCAACATGCGCGTGCGCAACGGCCTGCTGGCCGAGATCGAGGGCAAGGTCGGGAATGTGTCGGCCAAGCTGATGCTGGATACCGGCGCGCAGAACTGCATNGCCAACATGGCGCTGAGCGATGCGNTGAAGAAGGCGCATCCGCGCCTGACGCGCGTGCCCAATGTGCGTGTTTTCGGCGTGACCGGGCACAAGCTGGTGGGCGAGTTCATCGCGCTGCCNAAGGTGAACCTCAAGGCNTTCTCGGTGGTGGATGCAGGCTGCGTGGCCGCCCCGGCGCCGATCTTCGACCTGTGGGACCTCAACAAGGANCCGGCCATGATCGTGGGGGTGAACCTGCTGTCGCGGCTCGANTCCTTNTCGATCGACTACGGNGCCAAGGTGTTTGACGCCAAGGCNATGGCNGAGCTGATCGCCCGAAATCCGTCCGCGTTCGGCTGAGGAANGCGCGCATGTGGTCGATCAGGATCGGTTGTGCCGTTGGCGTGGCTGTATGGCTGGTTGTGTGGCTGCAAGGCTTTGCTGCGCTTCTCGGCGTGGTGATGGGCGGGTGTTTTCCTGAGTCCTGCGGGGAGCTTACTGACATGGCGGTCTCGATCGCCATTGTTGGCGGGGCTGCGATCGGCGTCGTGGCGGGCCTTGTGGCCGGTTGGGGAACATATGCTGCGATAGGCCGGCTTGGGCGGCGAAAAGCCTGACGGCAGGCCCGCTTTCCGGGGGGGATACGGCGGTGAGGGCGGCCTCGCTTGCCAAGCGGGGCCGGATGGGTACATGCATCCGGCGACCCTCTCCGATACCCGGAAACCTGAGATATGACCGTCAAAGTCCGCTTTGCGCCTTCGCCCACGGGCAAGCTGCACGTGGGGAATATCCGCACCGCCCTGGTGAACTGGCTGTTCGCCAAGGAGCAGGGCGGCGTGTTCGTGCTGCGGATCGACGACACCGATCTCGAGCGCTCCACCAAGGAGAATGAGGACGGCATCCGTGCCGACCTGACCTGGCTGGGCATGGCGTGGGACGAGACGTTCAAGCAGTCCGAGAAGTTCGCGCGCTATACCGAGGCGGCCGAGGAACTGAAGGCCAAGGGCCTGCTCTATCCGTGCTATGAAACGCCGGAGGAGCTGGAGCGCCGGAAGAAGATCGCGCAGTCGCGCGGCAAGCCGCCGGTCTATGATCGCGCCGCGCTGGAGCTGACGGACGCGGACCGCAAGGAGCTGGAAGCGCAGGGGCGCAAGCCGCACTGGCGCTTCAAGCTGTCGGGCGGCCGCGCGGAGTGGAATGACCTCGTGCGCGGGCAGCAGTCGATCGACACGTCTTCTGTGTCGGACCCGGTGCTGATCCGCGAGGACGGTTCGTTCCTCTACACCATGCCGTCGGTGGTCGACGATATAGACGCGAAGATCACGCATGTGATCCGCGGCGAGGATCACGTCACCAATTCCGGCGCGCAGATCGAAATCTTCCTCGCCTTCGGCGCCAAGCCGCCGGAGATGGCGCACATGCCGCTGCTGATCGGCGCGGACGGTCAGGGCCTGTCGAAGCGTCTGGGATCGCTGTCGGCGGAACAGCTGCGCAATGACGGGTATGAGCCGATGGCGTTGCTGTCGCTGCTCGGCAAGATCGGCACGTCCGATCCGGTTGAGGCGCGCGATAGCCTGCAACAGCTGGCGATGGAGTTCTCGTTCTCGAAGATGGGCCGGGCGCCGGCCCGTTTCGACGAGGCGGAGCTCGACGGGCTCAACGCGCAGCTGGTGCATGCGATGAGCTTCGAAACGGTAAAGCCGCGTCTGGCGAAGCTGGCCTATGGCGACAAGGCGACGCCGGAGTTCTGGGACGCGGTGCGCGGCAATCTCAAGAGCGTGCCGGACGCGGCGCTGTGGCTGGCGGTCGTCTATGGCGGCGGACTGGCGGGGCCGGAGCTGGATGCGGACGACCAGGCGTTCATCGGCGAAGCAGCGAAGCTGTTTCCCGAGGGCGAAGTGAAGCCGGACACGTGGAAGACGTGGGTGGACGCGGTGAAGGCCAAGACGGGCCGCAAGGGCAAGGGCCTGTTCATGCCGCTGCGCCGCGTCCTGACCGACCAGGAGCACGGGCCGGAGATGGACCGCATGCTGATGCTGATCGGCGCCGAGAAGGCGCGGTCACGGCTGGTGCAGGCGGCGCCGTAGGCGCGGCTACGCTGCGCCCTGATCCTTGTAGGTCGTCTGCTCCGCCAGGAAGCCTGAATTGGCTTCGCGGATCTTTGCGGCTGCATCGTCATACAGGAAAGGCAGGAAGGCGTAGCGCTTGCCGTGCGTGACCTGCGTCACGGCGTGGAGCAGCGAGCAGGAGAACACGACAGCGCAGCCGGCGGCAGGCTTGAACGAGCGCGAGCCGTATTCGGGGAAGCAGATTTCGCCACCCTCGAATTCTTCGTTGAGGTTGATCGACACGGCGAAGCGGCGATGGGCGGTGCCCTTGGTGGTGTTGTCGCGGTGGGGACGGAAATGGGCTTCGTCCTCGGCGGCGTAGCAGGCGACGAGGTTGCGCTCCATGCGCGTGACCTCGAACTGGTGGACCTTGCGGATTTCAGGAACGATGCGGCGGCGGATCAGTCCCTGGATGTGGGCGATGTCGACTTCGTTCTCGAGCAGGTGGTCGCGGCGCGTCTTGTGGGAGGCGTCGTGGACGAGATGCGTCTTGCCATCGATGTCGCGCATGAAGCCGGAGAGATCGCGGTTCTGCGCTTCGTAGAGGCTGATGAGGTATTTGCACAGGTCGGGTTCGAAGACGCGATCCATGACGATCACGGGCGCCTGCACGTCCATGCCGGCGATGCGGCCGGGGGCGGGCATGCCGGCGACGAAATCGAGCGCCTCCTCGATGTCGCTGCCATCGGGGCGGAAGGGGATCACCTGCGCGACGCGGAGGGTAGGGTCGATCAGGACCCATTTGCCGACGAAGCCTGTGTCGCCGGCATCCATCGGCCATGCGCCATAGAGTTTCGTGATCGCGTGATCGAAGTCCCAGAAAAAGCGATAGCCCGGCAGGATGGTCTGGAGGTGCTTGCCGCTTTCGTCGAGGGGGTCGTTGGAGACGCCGAAGAAGGATGCGCCGACATCATCGAACAGTTCGCGGCGCTGGATGGCGGCTTTCACCGCGGCGCGGCCATGCGCGTTGCGCGAAGACCCCATGAAGCAGAGCACGAGGTTGCGGCCAGCCGACGTGTCGAACAGGTAGCGGGGGCTCGAGGAGCTGCGCGTGAAAAAGCGCGGGGCCTGGTCTCCGGGCAACAAGTTCACGTATCTGGGCACGATCGTCCTCGCAGTTCGGCCCGCGATGCGCGCCGGAAAGCTCCCCTAAGGGCCGGACGCTAGCCGAGCCCGCTTAAGATTTCGTCGAGGCGAGCGTAGCCCTGTTCCATGCCGTCCGTCATGCCCGTTGCTGCAGCGCCGTTGCGGGCTTCCTTCGAAGCGTAAAGCACGGTGAGGACCAGCGTGGTGCGGCCGGATTTCTCGGTAAACACCTGGCTAATGACCGTCTCCCCGCCGGTCCAGTCATCGTCGAACTTCTCGCGGGCGCCGATGGTCTCGGGGTGGACGATGTGCGTGAAGACGCCGCCCATGCCCATCTTCATGCCGCGGCCCTTGTCGACCCACTCGTAGCGGTAGCGGCCATCGACGCGGAGATCGATCTCGCAGACCGGCATCTCCCAGCCCGGTGGACCCAGAAGCCACAGGCGCACCAGTTCAGGCTTGGTGTGGCAATCCCACACGAGGGTGCGCGGGGAATTGAAGCTACGCGTGATGCGGATCTCGCGGTCCGAGGGCAGGGAGAGGTCCAGCGGCATTGGCGTCTCAGCCTCCCAGCAGTTCGGCGAACATGCGGTCGAGCCGTTCGTAGCCCATCTCCATGCCGTCGGTCATGCCGGTGGAGACGGCGGCGTCGCGGATGTCCTTGCTGGCGAATGTCATGATCATCTCGAGCGAGGTGACGCCGTGGCTTTCGGTGAACACGGTCTGGATGATGGCAGGCTGGGAGATGTCCATCGCGCCGCCGATGTCGCCGGGATCGTAGTATTCGGCGTGGACGGTTTTTGCGGGGGCTTCGACTTCGCGGTAGTCGCCGTGGAAGCCGAACTGAGCGCCGGTTTCATCCGAGCGCCAGCGCCAGACATACTTGCCGCCGGGACGGACATCCATGTCGCAGACGGGCATGGACCAGCCCGGCGGGCCGAGCATCCAGCGGCGGACAAGTTCGGGCTTGGTGTGGGCGTCCCACACTAGCGTGCGCGGCGCCTTGAAGTCGCGCGTGACGCGGACCTGGGTGTCGCTCGGCAGCGAGACCTGCGCCTTTTCCATCGTTTTCATCATGTCAGGCTCCCTGTTGTTCTGCGACGAGTGTGTCGAGGCGCGCGAAGCTGACTTCCATGCCATCGGTCATGCCGGTGGAGAGGGCTGCGTCGCGCGCGTCCTTCGAGACGTATTTGATAAGCGTGACCAGCGTGGTGATGCCGTTCGCTTCGGTGAAGGTTGTGCGGTTGATCGTGGGGGCGCTGGCGTCCATCGCCCCGCCCATCGTGCCGGGGTCGAAGTATTCGGCCTGGACCATCAGGGATGGCGCCTCGACTTCGCGGAATTCGCCGAAGAAGCCGAACTCCTGTTTCTCTTTGTCGTTGCGCCAGCGCCAGCGATACTTGCCGCCGGGGCGGACATCCATCTCGCATAAGGGCATGACCCAGCCGGGATAGCCGCCGATCCAGCGCTGGAAGAGTTTCGGATCGACATGCGCCTGCCAGACCAGCGTGCGGGGCGCCTTGAAGTCGCGCGTGACGCGGATCTCGGTGTCGCTGGGCAGGAAGACCTGGGCCGTGGTGTTGAGGGTGGTGGTCATCGGAGGTGTCCTCTCGTGAACTAGGCGGCCGCGGCGGACTCGAGATCGGCGACGATGATCTTCTTCATCTTGAGCATCGCCTGCATGACGCGGTTGGCCTTCTCGCGATCCGGGTCGCTCATGTAACGGCCGAGGGCGTCCGGGATGATCTGCCAGGAGAGGCCGTACTTGTCCTTGAGCCAGCCGCACTGCGTTTCCGTCGCGCCGTTTTCGAGGAAGGCGTTCCAGTAGCGATCCACCTCGGCCTGATCCGCGCATTTCACGAACAGTGAGAGCGCTTCGGTGAACTTGAACATCGGGCCGCCATTGAGGCCCATGAACTCGACGCCGCAGAGCGTGAAGGTCGCGCTCATCGGGTT
>JGI24115J20150_1000918_pt1 | contig 10348 bp, 6 predicted proteins | sample Subbioar_CSW14AB_FD_20150 | JGI IMG/M metagenome (IMG submission 20150)
GCCACCGCCGGCATGAACGGCTCGGACGACGAGCCGCACCCAGCCACGAGCACCAACGCGAAGAGGCCGCGGCGGCTCACAGCTCACCTCCCGGATCCGTGCCGGTCGCGAGCCACGTGTGTGCCGCTTCGATGAGCGTGTCCCGATCGGCGATCGCATCGGACATGCGTTGGGCCGCGAGCACGTCGGGTGGGACGCCGGTGCCGCTCTCCCAGGCGACGCTGCCGAGCGCCTCGAAGCCCGCACCGAACAACGAGTCTTGCATCTGCAGGCTGCCGCCGCCCCAGCCGACGAGGAACCCGGGCAACGACGACACCGAACCGTACGCCCCGCTCGTCGGGCACGGCGCGAAGATCTTCTGGTTTTGGCGTCCCTTCACCAGGCGCGCGAGGAAATCGTTCGCCGACACGTCGGCGGTGTTGAGGAACGCGACGCGCGCGTCCTTGGCGACCGTCTTCTCTTCGAGGTTCTTGTAGGCGTCGGCGAACCCGCAGGCGAACGAGCTGCCGGCGCTCTCGATGCACGGCTGCGAAGCCTTGATCAGCGAGTCGGTCGTCGCGCCGTCCCACGAGCCGATCGGGAGCACGAGGTTGGCGATCGGCTGCGTGCTCGGGCGAATCAAGTCGACGATCGTCTCGGCGTTGAAGCCGTACCCGCCGTTGCCCTGACGCGTGTCGAACAGCACCTTGGTCGGCGGCGCGCTCTCGGGGAACAGCGCCTGCATCGACGGCGTCCACTTCTCTTTGCCGTAGGTGCCGTCGAAGTGGACGGCGAGCACGTCGCCGCGCACGATCTGTCCCGACACGGTGTTCTCGCCCCGCACGCCGGGCGCGAACTTGTCGAGCGCCTGCTGGAACCGGATGTCGCACCAGAAGTAGTTGGGCAGCGGCCCGACGGAGCCCGTGCCCTTGATCTTCCGGTAGATCGGATCACCGACCGGCACCTCGATCACGCGTTTGTAGACGCCGTCGCAGCGCGTATCGGAGAGGCAGCGCGTGATCTCGATCGTAGAGGCGCGTTTCTCGAGCAGCCACGAGAGGCCCTGCGCCGACCAGCCGAGATCGGCACCGGCGTCGTTGGGCAGCGACGACGCGAGACCACCCCACACGCGCTTCACCCACGCGAGCGCCGGCTCGCCGTCGATCGCGGTGAGCGCATCGCCGCGCTCGAGCGGCACGCCGTTCGGCGGCGTCTTGTTCGCGCGGTAGACGATGAACCCGAGCGCGCCCTTCTTGCCTGGCTCGGCGAGCAGATCGTGACGGCCGGGGCCGAAACACGCGCCCGTGGTGGCGGAGCCGCCTCCGTAGGCGATCGGCTGGAAGAGCGCGGCGCTCGGCCCACCGAAATGCGTGTGCTGATCGCGCAGACCGTTCACCAGGCGCTTGAGACCGGCGAAAAACGGGCGAGAGGCAGTCGAGTACCACGCGAGCGCCGGGCCCTGCTCGACGAGCGCTTGCGCGTTCTTCTGCGACTTCCGATCGCCATGCACGCGGGTGGCGAGGTGCATCCAGCGACGAACGAGGTCCTCGCGGTGCGCGCGCGGCGGCAGCGGACCCCACGCGGCATACCCCGGGAGACAGTGGCCGTACTGGCAGTCCCCCTCGACACCGCACACCGACTCGACGTTCGCCTGCGTGCACGCCTTCGGCTCGACCGACGAACCGCCCACCGGAGTGATCTCGAGCGCCGCGATCGCGAAGCCCGCGCTCTTTCCGGCCCACGGCGACACCGCGAGGTGCACGCCAGACAGCGGGACGTCCCAGATGCTCGCGTCGATCACGCCGGTGGTGAGCTCGGCCCAGCCGTCGCTGGTCTCACGCCCGGTGCGGATGGCGGCGAGGCTGACGAAGTCGTCGTCGAACGGCTTGTGCACCGACCAACCGACGGTGAGGTACGGCGTCGCGCCCTCGGCCTTGGCCCAGAAGGTGATTTCGAACCGACTGCTCCCCGCTCGCGCGAGCAGCGTCGCTCCGGGCAAGAGCACGCCGGTTGCCCCGGTTTTGGCCGAGAGGCGCAGCGCGCCCTTGCCTGCGGGTGAATCCTCAGCGGCGATGGAACGGCCGGCGAGCGCGGAGCCGTCGACCGGCACCGCGACGATCTGCGCCTCCCACGGGTTTCCCTTCCGCGTGGTCAACTGCGCGCCCCAATCCGCGAGCAAGAACGCGTCGTCGAACCGGAGGAGCGTCGACCCGGGCCTCGCGACGAGCATGCCCTCGGCATCGAGCTCCGCCGCGCCGGCCAAGGACGACGCGCAGAGCAAACCCAACGCCGAGAGCCAAGCCAAAGCGCGCATCAGCGCGCGATTCTCCCACGCGGGCGGTCAGTCGGCGAGCGGGGTCTTCACTCCCGGGATCCGCCGAAGGCGGGACCGGGGTATGAAACTTTCGGGGACGAGCTTCGGGAGCTTGGGCAACCCGAGCTGCACCGGCTGCCGCTTGTAGAAGGCGATGGCCTCCCATTCCTCGGGCAAGAGCGCGCGCGCCTTGTTCGGGAGGGAGAACGACTTGGTCGAGTCGCCCGCGGGGAGGAGCTTCTGCGGCACGACCTCGGGGGCCTGCACCAGGAACCCGCCGCCGGTCTTGCCGAACTTCAGGTTGAAGAACGCAGTGCCCGGGAGGCCTTCGTCGACGCGCCCCTCGAAGAGGACCCACGTGCGTGCGCCGACGATCATCTCGTCCTTGCGCGCGAGGTCGTAGGCTTTGCCCTCGGGGAGGCCACCGGTCGTGATCGCGCAGCGGAACACCGCGTTGTCGGCCTCGAGGAGGATGGGATCGTTCGTGGCGTTGGACGCCGAGATCCACACGCGCGCGACGAACGGGCCCGGCCCGCCGAGGAACGACGCGATCGAGGTGACGCCCTTGGTCTTCGCATCGAACGCAGCAACCGGTGCGGTGACGCCCGCAGGCGACAGGCTCGAGATGCGCGACACGATCGTCGGCTGCGACATGCCACCGGAGACGAAGCTCGTGAAGTGGCCCCACCCCTGATCGCGGAACGTCACGTCGAGGAGCATGTTCTGGGGCGCGCCAGGGAGCAGCGAGCGCTCGATCAAGGTGCGCTTGGGCGTCGGCTCCGGGTCCGGGGGACCGGCGTCGACGATCTCGTGAGCCGGCTGCGGCTGCAGGCGCTCGTCCGAGAAACCGCAGCCGGTCATCCCACCGAGAGTGAGGAGCACGAAGAGGGGAAGCGAGCGGAGGGTGTTCATGGTCTTGTTCACTCCGCCTTCAGCCACGCGCGCGCGCTGGTGAGCATGGTGTCCTTGCCGGCGATCGCGTCGGAGACCTTCTGGGCGATGACCACGTCGGGCTCGACGCCGTTGCCGCTCTCCCAGCGGGCCGCGGCGAGGTCCGCCCAGGTCTTGCCGAACCGACTGTCCTGATACTGCAAGCTGCCGCCGCCCCAGCCCGGCATGAACGAGGCGAACGAGGTGATCGCGCCGAACGCACCGGAGGTCGCGTGCGGGGCGAAGATCTTGAACTTCGATCGCCCCTGCAACAGGCGAGGCATGTAGTCGTTGGCCGACACGTCGACGGTGTTGAGCCACGCGATCTTGGTGTTGGCTCCCGTCGGCGCGTCGAGATCGGAGAAGAAACCCCAGGCGCCGAAGCAGTCGAATCCGCGGCCCTCGCCTCCGTCCATGCACTTCTCGTAGGTCGAGAAGAGCGTCGACGGCGTGGGGTCGTCGTAGGTGCCGTTCACCACGCTGATGAAGCCGATCGGCTGGTCCTTGCCACGGAGCAGGCCGAGCAGGTGCTGCACGTTGTTGCCGTAGCCGCCGTTGCCCTGACGCGCGTCCATCAGGACCATCGCCGGGCTCGGGTCGAAGATGCCGCTCATCTTGCCCTGCCAGCCCTCCTGGCCGCTGAACCCGTCGAACTGCACGTTGACGATGCCATCGACCGTGCGGGGCGTGATGGCGTCCTCGCCCGATCCGCCCTCGTCGAAGTCGGCGACCGAGTTCTGGAAGCGCGGCGAGCAGCCGAAGAACTCGATGTCGCCGTAGCCGCCGTTGGTGAGCAGGTGGGGGTACATCTTGGCGGCGATGTCGATGGTGATCTCCTTGACGTCGTCTCCCGTGCACTTGGTCGCCGACGCACAGCGGGCGATCTTGATCTCCTTGGCGCGCGCGGTGATGGCGACCGAGAGGACCTCGGCGTAGGTGCCGAGATCGGACTTGGGATCGTTGGCCGCGGTGCGGTTGATGCCAGGGATGATCTCGTCGGCCCAGGCCTTCGGGTCCTTGCCGTCGATCGACAGCAGCATGTCGCCGGGCTTGAGCACGACGCCGCTGACCGGTTTGTCGCCGGCGCGGAACACGCCGAACCCGAGGCCTCCTCCCGTGAGGTCCTTCTCGACGACGCCGAAGCAGGCGCTGAGCCCGCCCGACCAACCGAAGAACAGCACCGGGCTGAACGGGCCGAATCCACCGGGCGGAGAGCCGAACGAGGTGTGGTTGTCGCGAAGACCCGTGACAAGTCGGTTCATGCCGCCGAAGAACTGTCGCGACGAGAGCGCGTACCTCGCGAGCTCGCGAGCCTTCGGTGTGAACTTCGCCCGACCGAACTCGCTCGACTGACGGTCGCCGATCTGCCGTGAGGCGAAATGGATCCAGCGCTCGGCAAAATCGCTGCGGAACGCGCCGTTGGGGAGCGGTCCCCAGCTCACCGAGGTCGGCACGCAGTGCCCGTACATGCAGTCGGCGCTCGGACCGCAGGTGGTCTCGATGTCGGCCTGCGTGCACGCGACGGCGGTGGTGAGCGATCCGGGGACCTTCTTGATCTCGAGCGCGTCGATCACGTACGAGGCGCCCTTGCCCGTGGACGCGTTGAACATCAGGCCGCGAATGGGCACGCCCCACACCGAGCCGTCGATCGGGCCGGTGCTGTACTCGACCCAGCCGTCGCTGGTCTCGCGCCCGGTGCGCATCGCGATGGTGCTCGCGAAATCGAGGCCGCCCTCGAGAGACCAGTCGCTCTTCGCGTACTCCACCGTGACGGACGGCGCGGAGCCGTCGGCGCGGGCCCACATCGAGATCTCGACGCGCGAGCTCGCGAGCGTGGCGAAGAACTTGTCGTCGACGATCGCGAGCCCGCTGCCCGCGCCACCGTTCACGCTGCCGACGCGGAAGGCGCGATTGCCTTCGACGGCGTCGGCCGGCGCGGTGAAGCTCGCCTCGATCGCGCTGGCATCGCTGATCTTCGTCAGTTTCAGGCCCGGCGGGTAGACCGAGTTGTCGGGCTTCGTGAGGAACGCGTTCGACGAAAGGAGCTCCGAAGGCGCCTCGAACGACCAGGTCTTCGCCGCGGCCGACGAGAACCGAACCACTCCCACTTTCGCGTCGAAATCGGAGGCACGCGCGGCGGGCGGCGCGAGCAGGACGGCGGCCTGGGTCCCGATCAGGGCGAGCACGAAGAGTGCCGAGCGGGACCTTGTGGCGAGTGACGACATGGGGGGTTCATCTACTCGATCTTCGCGGGTTTTCGAGGAGATTCGACGAACGGCTCCGCCCTCGCGGCAGTCGTCTGCCCGGGCGCGACGACACACCGTCGCGCTCGCACGAAGTTCGTACGTCTCTCTCCGCGAGGAAGCGGCAGGCCCACGCACCCGGAGCGTGCTATTCCAGCGGGCGGATGGACATCCGCACCAACCTGGCGATCGCCGTCGCGCCGGCGCTCCTGCTTCTGTGGTTGTTCAAGAAGTGGGACGAGAAGCGCCCCGAGCCCCCCGGTGCGGTGCGGAACGTCGTCATCCTCGGCGCCGTGACCTGCCTCCCCGCCGCCGGAATCGAGCTGGGGATGCAGTTCGTGATCGGCAAGGAGATCCTCGAGCTGCAGGGGAAGTTCCTCGAGGCGTTCCTCGTGGCCGCGTTCACCGAAGAGATGGTGAAGCTCGCGGTGGTGCTCATCTTCCTCTGGCGCAAGCCTCACTTCGACGAGGTGATGGACGGCATCCTCTACACGGCGGCCGCGAGCCTCGGGTTCGCCCTGCTCGAGAACGTCCTCTACTCGGCCGGGAGCCCGGCCACGGGCCTGGTGCGCGCGTTCACCGCGGTGCCGCTGCACGCCACGTGCTCCGGCATCATGGGGTACTTCGTCGGCCGGGGGAAGATGTCCAAGGGCAGCGCCTTCCCGTGGATTCTCGGTGGATTCGCCGCAGCGGTGTTCATCCACGGCACCTACGATTGGGTCGTGTTCAGCGGCGCGGGCTTCGGCTTCCTCGATCCCAACCCGCTGCTCGCGCTCCTCGTGGTGGTTCTGATGGTCGGCATCTGCGCCGTGATCCTGCGCCTCTTGGTGAAGCACGCGCTGGCGATGGACGACGCGAACCTCGGTCCGCAATCGCGCCCCCTGCCCGGCACGCAGCCCGCGTACCCGCAGCCCGCATACCCGCAGCCCGCGTACCCGATGCCGGCGTATGCGCAGCCGTATGGGCAGTATCCCCCGGCTCCACAGTACCCACAGGCGCCGCAGTACCCACAGGCGCCGCAGTACCCACAAGCGCCGCAGTACCCTCAGGCGCCGCAGTATGGGCAGCCGCAGGCCGGCCCTCCGGGGCAGTACACGCCGCAGTACCCCCAATACACGCAACCGCAGGCGCCGCAGTACGGGCAACCGCAGGCCGGCCCTCCGGGGCAGTACACGCCGCAGGCACAGTATCCGCAACAGCCGCAACAGCCCGCCGCACCACCACAATACGGACAACCGCCTCCCGGCTACCCTCCGGGCACGCGTGGACCGCAAGGCGGCCAGGGCGGATTTGGTTGAGCCATGAACCCGCACAAGACCCCGCACAAGGATCACGAAGACGACCTCCCCGAGCTGCCGCCGCTCGACGACGACGGCTCGCTGTTCGAGGGCGACGACACCCCGCTGCTGGTCGAGCACGACGAGGGCGGGCTCGACGACCGCACGAGCGAGTACGATCTGGACGATCGCTTCGGAGCGTTCGGGATCTCGACGGACGACGAAGCGGGCAGCCTGCTCGACGGCGCTGAGGGCAACGACCAGATGGTGGTCACCGACGATCGCGATCTGCTCGCGGGCGCCGAGATCGGGCTGCTCGAGGACAGCGACGAGGGGGACGGTCGCGAGATCTCGGCTGACGAGGCGGGCGTCTTCGCCGATGACGCGCGCTTCGAGGACGACGGCGGCGCCGAAGGCACTGGCGAGGATCCCTCCGCCGCGCTCGAGGCCATGCCCGGCGAATTGCACGTGGGCGACGCGAGCGACGACGAGGGTATCGAGGACGACGCGCGCTTCGAAGACGCGGCGACCGCGCGCGCCCGCCAGCACCTCGAGCGCGAGCCGTGGCCGCGCCGCTCCGACGCGAGCTGGATCATCAGTCGCTGCGAGGACGACGTCAGCGGCGCGACCTCTCTCACCGCCGACGGCGACCTGGTCGCGGCGACGCGCGACGGTGCGCTGATCGTCTCCACCGACGGCGGTGCCTCGTTCACGCGCGTGTCGGGCTGCGCCAACGTGACGGCGATCGCGCTGCTCTCCTCCGAGCGCCAGCGGGTGGTGCTCGCCGCGCTGCACGATCCGACGCGCGACGCCGCGGCCGTCGTGCTGGTGCGCCTGAACGGGCACCCCACCGCGGAGCTCATCGCCGACCTGATGGCCGACGAGACCGACGAGGACGTGCGCATCACCTCGCTCCACGTTCGTGCACGGCGCGAAGGCGCGCACGAGCACGTCGAGGTCATCGTGCGCGGTCCCTTCGGCGCAGTGCAGCTCCGGCCTCGCGCGCGATGACCAGGAAGCTCCTCGCGCTGATCGCCGTCGCGATCACCTCGTGGACCGGAGTCGCGGCGGCCAACGGCCGGTTTCCCTTCGCCAACCACCTCGTCGTCGACCCGAGCGACGACAAGCACCTGGTGGTGCGCACCACCTACGGCATCGTGCAGTCCTTCGACGCGGGAGCCTCGTGGAAGTGGCTCTGCGAGCAGTCGGTGGGCTATGGCGGCGCGTTCGATCCGGCGATCGCCGTCACCGGCACGGGTCGCGGTCTCGTCGGACTGTTCGATGGCCTGACCACCACGACCGATCGCGGATGCACGTACGTGCTCGCGAAGGATGCGGTGGTCACCAAACAATTCATGATCGATTTCGTCGTGCAGCCGACGACGCCCACCCGCGCCCTCGCCCTCACGTCGACTGGATCGGCCGACGGTTTCCACGTCGTGGTCGCGGAGTCGAATGACGGCGGCGGCACGTGGGCGCAGCTGGGCGTCGACCTCCCCAAGGACTTCAACAGCGAGACGCTCGAGATCGCGGCGTCACGACCCGACCGCATCTACCTGAGCGGCGTCTTCGGCGAGCCTCGGCAGGGCGTGATCGAGAAGACCGACGACGGAGGCAAGACCTGGGAGCGCCTCGCGTTCGATCTGAAGGGCGGGCTCGCTCCCTACCTCGCGGCGGTCGACCCGAAGGATCCCGATGTGGTCTACGTGCGCCTCGACGGCAACGCGACCGAGGGCCAGGGCGACTCGCTCTGGGTCAGCCGCGACGGCGCCAAAACCTGGGCCCAGCTCGGACAGGCCAAGGCCGACATGCTCGGGTTCGCGCTCTCGCCCGACGGTTCGAAGATCGCGTTCGGAGGCCCCTCGGACGGAATCTGGCTCACGAGCACCGTCACGCCGTCGCCCACCAAGGTCTCGAGCGTCGGCGCGCGGTGCCTCACCTGGAGCGCGGCCGGCCTCTATGCGTGTGGGAACGAGTACCCCGATGGGTTCACCGTCGGCCTCTCGAAGGACGAGGGCAAGACGTTCCAGGCGCTGAACCATCTGGCCGTACTGAGCCCTCTCCAGTGCGCGAGCACGACGACGACTGGGGAGCTCTGCGGCAAGGAGTGGCCGAAGGTGCAGGCGACGATCGGCGTCGACGACGACGCCGGCGTGACGACCGACGCGGGACCGGCGCCGACGCCAGCCGCCGACTCCGACAATCACGGTTGCACCTGCACCCATGGCGCGAAGAACACCGCAATCCCGACCGGGTTGGCCCTGGCTTCTGCGCTGCTAGCGCTGACACGCAAGCGCAAAAAACTGCGCGAGGACAGTCGTCAGCATTGACTCCGAGCTGGGCGCGTGGATCTTCTCCGCTTTCCCAGAATGGAGTCACTCATGAACCGCACGCGTCTTGGTCTGTTCGCTGTCTTCGCTACCCTCGCCACCGCCGGAGGCTCGATCGTGTCGTGCGCGTCGACCGATGCTGGACGCGAGGCGACGGGTCGCACGCAGCAGGCGCTGTCGACGACGGTGGTGATCAGCCAGATCTACGGATCGGGCGGTAATGGCGCCACGGCGACCTACACCAACGACTTCATCGAGCTCTTCAACCTGAGCGCCTCGCCGGTCGACATCAGTGGCTGGTCGGTGCAGTACGGCTCGGCGGCCAACAACTTCTCGCAGAAGGCGGACATCCCGGCGTCCACCGTCATCCAGCCAGGGCACTACTTCCTCATTCAGCTCAACACCGGCTCCACGGCAACGGCCGCGCTTCCCACCCCGGACTTCGCTCCGACTGGCACGGCTGCGTTCAACATGAGCGGGACCGCGGGCAAGGTGGCGCTCGTGAACAACACGACGCTGCTCACCTGCGGCGCGACCGCGACACGGTGCACGGGTGTCGCTTCTGTGGTCGACCTCGTCGGATACGGCTCCGCTGCTGCCGACTACGAGGGCACCGGCCCCGCGCCGGCCGTGTCGCTGACCGACTCCATCTACCGCGCTAACGGTGGCTGCCTCGACTCGGATCAGAACGCGACGGACTTCGCGGCGGCGGTCGCTCTTGCCCGCAACTCCTCGTCGACCGTGAAGGTCTGCGGTGCGGCTGATGCGGGCGCCGACGCGGCCGACGCGACCGATGCGGCGAGCGACGGCCCCACGCTCCCCGACGCCGCGGATGCAGCGGCGGATCCCGACACGGCGGTCGTTCTTCCCGACGCCGCCTCCGAGGTCGCCGCCGACGCGATCCCCAGCACGGACACCGGAACCGCCACCGACACTGGAACCGCGACCGATACCGGAACCGCGGCCGACACCGGAACCGCGACCGACACCGGAACCGCGACCGACACCGGGACCGCGGCCGACACCGGAACCGCGACCGACACCGGAACCGCGGCCGACACCGGAGCCGCCGACACCGGAACCGCAGCCGACACCGGCACGGTCGAAGATACCGGCACGGTCGAAGACACCGGCACCACGCCGGCCGACACCGGCAGCACCGTCACCGACACCGGAACGGTCGAGGACACCGGTCCCAGCATCGCCCCCGCCGAGACCGCGGACGACAGCGGTTGCGGCTGCCGCACGCCGGCCAGCAACTCGTCGAACGACGGC
>JGI24115J20150_1000924_pt1 | contig 10318 bp, 8 predicted proteins | sample Subbioar_CSW14AB_FD_20150 | JGI IMG/M metagenome (IMG submission 20150)
CCCGCCGCGCGCGCCAGGTGGCCCGTGCCATCGACGCCACCGGCCTGCCGTTCGGCTCGCGCGTCGCCACGCTGGCCTGGAACGGCTACCGGCACCTGGAGCTGTACTTCGGCGTCAGCGGCACCGGCCGCGTGCTGCACACCCTCAACCCGCGCCTGCACCCGGAGCAGCTGGTGTGGATCGTCAACCATGCCGAAGACAGCGCCCTGTGCTTCGACATGACCTTCCTGCCGCTGGTGCAGGCGGTGGCGGCCAAGTGCCCCACGGTCAAGCACTGGGTGGCCCTGTGCGACGCCGACAAGCTGCCGGCCGACAGCGGCATCCCCGGCCTGACCAGCTACGAGGCCTGGATCGGCGGCCAGAGCGACGCCGCCTACAACTGGCCCGAGTTTGACGAGAACAGTGCATCGAGCATGTGCTACACGAGCGGCACCACCGGCAACCCCAAGGCCGCGCTGTATTCGCACCGCTCCACGCTGCTGCACGCCTACGGCGCGGCACTGCCCGACGCCCTGGGCTGCTCGGCCCGCGACAGCATCCTGCCGGTGGTGCCGATGTTCCACGTCAATGCCTGGGGCCTGCCGTATTCGGCGGCGGCCGTGGGCTGCAAGCTGGTCTTCCCCGGCCCGGCGCTGGACGGCAAGTCGGTCTATGACCTGATCGAGAGCGAGAAGGTCACCATGGCCGCCGGCGTGCCCACCGTGTGGCAGATGCTGCTGGGCCACATGCAGCAGAACGACCTGCGTTTCTCCACGCTCAAGCGCACCGTCATCGGCGGCTCGGCCTGCCCGCCGGCCATGATCAATGCCTTCAACGACACCTACGGCGTCGAGGTGCTGCACGCCTGGGGCATGACCGAGATGTCGCCGCTGGGCACGGTCTGCACCCTCAAGAACGCCCAGACCGTGCTGCCGCCCGAGGAGCAGCTCAAGGTGCGCCTGAAGCAGGGCCGCGCGGTGTACGGCGTGGACATGAAGATCGTCGACGACGAGGGCCGCGAACTGCCCTGGGACGGCAAGAGCTACGGCGACCTGCTGGTGCGTGGCCCCTGGATCATTGCCAGCTACTTCAAGGGCGAGGGCGGCGACCCGCTGCGCTACGACGAGCACGGCAAGGGCTGGTTCCCCACCGGCGACGTGGCCACCATCGACCCCGACGGCTTCATGCAGATCACCGACCGCAGCAAGGACGTCATCAAGTCCGGCGGCGAGTGGATCAGCTCGATCGATGTGGAGAACATCGCCATGGCCCACCCGGCCGTGGCCATGGCGGCCTGCATCGGCATGAAGCACCCCAAGTGGGACGAGCGCCCGATCGTGGTGGTGGTGAAGAAGCCCGGTGCCAGCGTCAGCCGCGAAGAGCTGCTGGCCTTCTACGAGGGCAAGACGGCGAAGTGGCAGATCCCGGACGACGTGGTGTTCGTCGACGCCATCCCGCTGGGCGCCACCGGCAAGATGCAGAAGATGACCCTTCGCCAGCAGCTCAAGGACTACGCGCTGCCCACCGCCTGATGGCGCTGCCCCGGTCCTTCAACCGCAGGCGCTGGCTGGGCGGGGCGGCGCTGGGGGTGGCTTCGCTGGCCCTGCCGGGCTGCGTGCGGCGGGCCGACGTGGTGCGGCTCGCCTACATCGATCCGCTCTCGGGGCCGGCGTCCGATGTGGGGCGCAACGGCCTGCTGAGCTGGCAGTTCCTGGCCGAACACCTGAGTGCCGAGGCCAACCCGGCCCGGCTGCGTTTCGAGGTGGCGGGGTTCGACAACAAGGGCTCGCCTCAGGAGTCGCTGCACGCCTTGCGAGCGGCCATCGACCAGGGCTTTCGCATCGTCCTGCAGGGCAACGGATCGGGCGTTGCCTCGACCCTGTCGGCGGCCATCGAACGCCACAACGAGCGGTTTCCCCAGCGTGGCGTGGTCCTGCTGAACTATGCGGCCATGGACCCTTCGCTCACCCGCGAGCGCTGCAGCTTCTGGCACTTCCGGCTCGACGCCGACACCGCCATGAAGACGCAGGCGCTGGTGGCCTATCTGGCCCAGGACACCCCCTGGCGCAGGGTGGCGCTGCTCAACCAGAACTATGCCCACGGCCAGCAGGTCTCGGGCTGGTGGCAGCGCAAGGCCGACGAGATGGACGCTGGCCTCTCGGTGGTGTCCGACGACCTGCACCCGGCCTTCATCCTGCGCGACTTCGGCCCCTGGGTCCGGCGCGTGCAGGCCTCGGGGGCGCAGGTGCTGGTCACCGGCAACTGGGGGGTCGACCTGCAACGCCTGATCGGTGCGATGCAGGAGCAGGGGCTGGACCTGCCGGTGTTCGGCTACTACACCCATCTGCCCGGCATGCCCTCGCTGCTGGCCGACAGCCGACGACCGACCCCGGTCTACCAGGTGGGCGGCAGCCACACCAACCAGCCGGGACCGCTGTCGGCCCTGATGGCCCGTTTCCGTGCCCGCCACCGGGAGGATCTGGTGGTCACATCGGCTTACGACGGACTGGTGCTGCTGGCCCAGGCCATTGCCCGCGCCGGCAGCACCTCGGCCACCGACCTGGCGCGCCAGATGAGCGGCATGAGCTTCGACGGCTTCGATGGCCCGGTGACCCTGCGCTCGGCCGACCACCAGCTGCAGAAGGGCCTCTACATCAACCGCTGGCAACCCACCGACAGCGTGCACCCGATCGGTGCAGAAGGCACCGGTCACACCTTCGCGCCGGTGCGCCACTTTGCCGGCGTGGCGGTGAGCCAGCCGGCCCAGTGCGGCATGGTCCGCCGCTGATGCGCCCGGCTCGAAACGCGGCAACGGGCCCGTTCAGTCTCCAGAGTGATAGGGGGTAGGGGCATTCCCTGAGGCTGGTCGAGGTCGCTCGGGATACCCTGCCGGCTCCACCCCACAACGACAGGAGACACCCCATGCATTTCGCTCTGAAGACCGTCGCCGCCGCCGGCATCGCGCTGACCATGGCGACCGCCTTTGCCCAGAAAGGCGAGACGGTCAAGATCGCTCTGATCGACCCGCAGACCGGCCTGATGGGTCCGGTCGGTCTGAACCAGCTGCGCAGCTGGCAGTTCTTTGCCGAGAAGTTCACCCAGTCCAACCCGGCCGGCGTGAAGTTCGAGGTGGTCGGCTTCGACAACAAGCTCAGCCCCGCCGAGAGCCTGAACAACTTCAAGGCCGCGCTGGACCAGGGCGTGCGCTACATCGCCCAGGGCAACGGCTCGTCGGTGGCCGGCGCGCTGATCGACGCGGTCAACAAGCACAACGAGCGCAACCCCGGCAAGGAGGTGGTGTTCCTGAACTACGCTGCCGTCGATCCCGACTTCACCAACAGCAAGTGCAGCTACTGGCACTTCCGCTTCGACGCCGACACCTCCATGAAGATGGAGGCCATGACCACCTTCATGAAAGACCAGCCGGACGTCAAGAAGGTTTACCTGCTCAACCAGAACTACTCGCACGGCCAGCAGGTCGCCAAGTTCGCGAAGGAGAACCTGGCCCGCAAGCGTCCGGACGTGCAGATCGTGGGTGAAGACCTGCACCCGCTGGCCCAGGTGCGCGACTTCGCGCCTTACATCGCCAAGATCAAGGCCTCCGGCGCCGACACCGTGATCACCGGCAACTGGGGCTCCGACCTCGCGCTGATGGTCAAGGCCGCCAACGAAGGTGGCTACACCGGCAAGTTCTTCACCTACTACACCGGCGTGACCGGCACCCCCTCGGCGCTCGGCACCGGTGGCGAAGGACGCGTGTACCAGGTGGCCTACCAGCACTACAACATGGGCGGCCAGATGGGCCAGTGGATGGCCGAATTCCAGAAGCGCTACAAGGACGACATGTACACCGGCGCCATCCCGCTGGCCTACCAGGCAGTGAGCGATGCCATGGCCAAGGCCAAGTCGACCGACCCGGTCAAGGTGGCGGCCGCCATGGAGGGCCTGAAGTTCAAGGGCTTCAACGGCGAAGTGGAAGTGCGCAAGCTGGACCACCAGCTGCAGCAGCCGCTGTTCGTGACGGTGTGGTCCAAGACCGATGCCAAGAACCCGTACAGCCCGGAAAACACCGGCATGACGCTGAAGCCGGTGAAGGAATTCCCGGCCTTCATCGCCAGCACCCCGACCAGCTGCCAGATGAAGCGTCCCTGACCTGGCGCCCGCCCCCGGCGCGCGCCGGGGGTCTGACATGTGGCTCCGGCAGGATGGCGGCCATGCCCGTCATCCTGCCCCTTCTGACCTCCCCACCTCTCTCTGCCTGAAAGGCCTCCATGGAGTTCTTCATCATCTCCATGCTCAACGGCGTCAGCTATGGGCTGCTGCTGTTCATGCTGAGTTCCGGTCTGACGCTCATCTTCAGCATGATGGGCGTGCTCAATTTCGCGCACGCCAGCTTCTACATGGTGGGCGCCTACCTGGGTTACACGCTGTCCGGCTGGATCGGTTTCTGGCCGGCCCTGATCGTGGCGCCGCTGCTGGTCGGTGGCCTGGGTGCGCTGTTCGAGCGCCTGACGCTGCGCAAGGTGCACAAGTTCGGCCATGTGCCCGAACTGCTGGTGACCTTCGGCCTGTCCTACATCATCCTGGAGCTGGTGCAGCTGATCTGGGGCCGCACCGCGCTGGATTTCCCGCCGCCCGATCTGCTCAAGGGCCCGGCCTTCACGCTGGCCCACCTGGCCGATGACTCGCTGCAACTGTTCTGGGGTGCCGCGCCCATGGAGGTGTGTGCCGTGGCCGGCACCATCTGCTCGCCGTTCCCGGCCACCCGAGGCTTCATGATGCTGGTGGCGCTGCTGATGCTGGTGGCCCTGTGGCTCATGCTCACCCGCACCCGCATCGGTCTGGTGATCCAGGCCGCACTGACCCACCCCGAGACGGTCGAGACCCTGGGCCACAACGTGCCCCGGGTGTTCATGCTGGTGTTCGGCGCCGGCACCGGCCTGGCCGGCCTGGCCGGTGTGATCGGCGGCAGCACCTTCGTCACCGAACCGGCGATGGCCGCCACGGTGGGCTCGGTGATCTTCGTGGTGGTGGTGGTCGGCGGCATGGGGTCGCTGTCGGGCGCGTTCCTGGCCTCGCTGCTGATCGGCATCATCCAGACCTTTGCGGTGGCCATGGACCATTCGCTGGTCAGCGTGGCCCAGCAGCTGGGCCTGCAGCTCTCGGACGGCCTGCGCAACAACTCGGTGCTCAAGCTCACCCTGTCGCAGGTGGCGCCCATCCTCCCGTACCTGTTCCTGGTGCTGATCCTCATCTTCCGGCCCAAGGGCCTGCTGGGCACCCGCGAAGGCTGACCGAACATGAACACAACCGTGCGCCCGGCCCCGGGCTTCAACCGCAACCGCTGGATCATCTGGTCCTCCTTCGCGCTGCTGCTGGCGGTGTCGCCGCTGGTCTTCAGCAGCAACCTGTCCATCACCATGCTGTCGCAGATGGGCATCGCCATCATTGCCTGCCTGTCCTACAACATCCTGCTCGGGCAGGGCGGCATGCTGAGCTTCGGCCATGCCGTCTACACCGGTCTGGGCTCCTACATGGCCATGCACGCCCTGAACGCGGCCAGTGGCGGGCAGATGAACATTCCGGTCTCGCTGATTCCGCTGGTGGGCGGGGTGGCCGGGCTGTTCTTCGCCATGCTGTTCGGCTATGTGACCACCAAGAAGGCCGGCACCCCGTTTGCCATGATCACGCTGGGCATGGCCGAGCTGGTGTTCGCCATGTCGCTGATGTTCTCCGAGTTCTTCGGCGGCGAGGCCGGCGTGTCGGGCAACCGGGTGGTGGGCGACGCCTTCTTCGGCATCACCTTCGGGCCACCGCGTCAGGTGTACTACCTGATCGCGGTCTACACCTTCATCTGCGTGGGCCTGATGTACGCCTTCACCCGCACGCCGCTGGGCCGCATCCTGAATGCGGTGCGCGACAACCCGGAGCGGGTCGAGTTCATCGGCTACAACACCCAGAAGGTGCGCTACCTGGCCTTCATGATCGCCGGCTTCTTTGCCGGTGTGGCGGGGGGTCTGGCCACGCTCAACTTCGAGATCGTCACCGCCGAGGTGGTGGGCGCGGCCCGCTCCGGCGCCTACCTGCTGTTCACCTTCCTGGGCGGCGCCACCTTCTTCTTCGGCCCCATCATCGGCGGCGTGCTGATGGTGCTGGCTTCGGTCCTGCTCTCGGAGCTGACCAAGGCGTGGCTGCTGTACCTGGGCCTGATCTTCCTGTTCATGGTGATGTACGCGCCCGGTGGCGTGGCCAGCCTGATCATGATGAACGTGCGCGTGGCGGCCCACGGGCTGCTGGGCCGGCTCTGGAGCAGCTACCTGGTGCTGGGTGTGCTGGGCCTGCTGATGCTGGCCGGCGCCGGGGCGCTGGTGGAAATGATGTACCACCTGCAGCTCAACGCCGGCAGCGGCAACGAACTGAACTACCTCGGTCTGACGCTGGACGCCGGCAGCGCCGCCAGCTGGATCGCGTCGACCGCCGTCGCACTGGTCGCGCTCGGCCTGTTCGAGTGGGTGCGGCGGCGCTTCCTCAAGGTCTGGAACGAGGTGCAGGTCATCATCGAACAACGCACCGCCCCGAAGGAGGGCGCATGAACACTGCAACCCCCACGCCGGGCAGCGTGCCGGCCATCGAGCTGCGCGATCTGCGCAAGAGCTTCGGCAAGACCGACATCATCCGGGGCGCCAACCTCTCGGTCCAGCCGGGCGAGCGGGTGGCCATCATCGGACCGAACGGCGCCGGCAAGTCCACCCTGTTCAACCTGATCTCGGGTCGCTTCGGCCCCAGCAGCGGCGAGATATTGCTCAACGGCCAGCGCATCGACGGCATGAAGCCGTTCGAGATCAACCGCATGGGCCTCTCGCGCAGCTTCCAGATCACCAACATCTTCCCCAAGCTCAGCGTGTTCGAGAACCTGCGCTGCGGGGTGCTGTGGAGCCTCGGTTACCGCTACACCCTGTTCCGCTTCCTGCCGGCCTGCACGACGCCAACGAGCGCGCCGAACAGCTCATGCGCGACATCCGCCTGGACCGCAAGCGCGACGTGCTGGCCATGAACCTCACCTATGCCGAGCAGCGCGCGCTGGAAATCGGCATCACCATCGCCGGCGGAGCGCAGGTGGTGCTGCTGGACGAGCCCACCGCCGGCATGAGCAAGAGCGAGACCGCGCGCTTCATCGAGCTGATCCGCGAGGTCACCGTCGGCAAGACGCTGCTCACCGTGGAGCACGACATGGGTGTGGTGTTCGGCCTGGCCGACCGGATTGCGGTGGTGGTGTATGGCGAGGTGATTGCCTGCGACACGCCAGATGCGGTGCGCGCCAACCCGCGCGTGCAGGAAGCCTACCTCGGCTCGGTGCTGGCCGATCAACAGGCCGTCGGCCACTGAAGGAACCACCCATGCTCGACATTCGGGACCTCCACGCCTACTACGGCAAAAGCCATGTGCTGCACGGCGTGAACATGAACGTTCGCCCCGGCGAGATCGTGGCCCTGCTGGGCCGCAACGGCTCGGGCCGCTCCACCACCGCCAAGGCCATCATGGGCCTGGTGGAGTGCCAGGGCAGCATCCGCTTCAAGGACCAGGACATCCTGGGCAAGAAGCCGTTCGAGATCGCGCACCTGGGCCTGGGCCATGTGCCCGAGAACCGCGACATCTTCCCCAAGCTCACGGTGCAGCAGAACCTGCTGCTCGGGCAGAAGGGCAAGGGCACCGGCTCTCGCTGGAGCTTCGAGGACATGTACGCCATGTTCCCGCGCCTGAAGGAGCGGCAGCACACCGAAGCCGGGGTGCTCTCGGGCGGCGAGCAGCAGATGCTCACCCTGTGCCGCACCCTCATGGGCGACCCGGACCTGATCATCATCGACGAGCCCACCGAGGGCCTGGCGCCCAAGATCGTGGAGCTGGTGGCCGAATACCTGCAGCGCCTCAAGGCCCGGGGCATCTCGGTGCTGCTGATCGAACAGAAGCTCACCATCGCCATGAGCATCTCGGACCGGGCCCTGGTCATGGGCCACGGCAGCATCGTGTTCGAGGGCACGCCCGAGGACCTGCGCAACGATCCAGTCACGCGAAAAGAATGGCTTGAGGTCTGACCCGCCCGCGACAGGGCCGGGTTGCGCCCTGTGGTGCTTTTCCTAGAATCGCACGGTCGTTCGTTTTTCGCATCCGGTTTCCGCACACCACACAGGAGCTTCCATGACCGCTCAATACCAGGTCCACGGCGACGTGGCCGTCATCACGCTGGACAACCCGCCGGTCAACGGCCTGGGTCTGTCGACCCGCCAGGGCATCACCGACGGGCTGGCCCGTGCCGAGGCCGACGCGGCCGTCAAGGCGGTGGTCATCACCGGCGCCGGCAAGGCGTTTTCCGGCGGCGCCGACATCCGTGAATTCGGTACGCCCAAGGCACTGGCCGAACCCAACCTGCTGTCGGTCATCCTGGCGGTGGAAAACAGCCGCAAGCCGGTGGTGGCCGCCCTGCACAGCGTGGCCATGGGCGGTGGTCTGGAACTGGCCCTGGGCGCGCATTACCGCATTGCCGCACCCGGCTGCAACGTGGCCCTGCCGGAGGTCAAGCTCGGCCTGATCCCCGGTGCCGGTGGCACCCAGCGGCTGCCGCGCGCCCTGGGCGTGGAAGTGGCCCTGAACATGATCGTCAGCGGCGAGCCGGTGAAGAGCGAGATGCTGGCCCAGATCCCCGGCCAGAAACTGTTCGACAAGCTGGCTGCCTCGCCCGAGGCACTGATGGAAGAAGCCCTGGCCCTGGCCCGCGAGGTGGCCGCCCGCCATGCCGACGGCAGCCCGCTGCCGCTGGTGCGCAACCTGCCGTGCAAGCACAAGGAGGGCGACGCCTACTTCCAGTTCGCCCGCAACATGGTCAAGGGCATGGCCAAGAACTTCCCGGCCCCAGGCAAGTGCGTGGACGCGGTGGAGGCCGCGACCCAGAAGAAATTCAACGACGGCATGGCCTTCGAGCGCGAGATCTTCATCAACCTGATGTGGACGCCCGAGTGCCGCGCGCTGCGCCACCTGTTCACCGCCGAACGGGCCGCCAGCAAGATCCCCGACGTGGCCGACGACACGCCGCAGCGCAAGATCGAGAAGGTCGCCGTCATCGGCGCCGGCACCATGGGTGGCGGCATCTCCATGAACTTCCTGAACGCCGGCATTCCGGTGACCCTCCTGGAGATGAAGCAGGAGGCGCTGGACCGCGGCGTGGGCGTCATGCGCGGCAACTACGAGGCCCAGGTCAAGAAGGGCAAGCTCAAGCAGGACAAGCTCGACGCCCGCATGGCGCTGCTCAAGACCACGGTGAACTACGACGACATCAAGGACGCCGACCTGGTCATTGAAGCCGTGTTCGAGGACATGGGCGTCAAGGAAGCCGTGTTCAAGAAGCTCGACGAGGTCATGAAGCCCGGTGCCATCCTGGCCTCCAACACCTCCACGCTGGACGTCAACCACATCGCGGCCTTCACGAAGCGTCCGCAGGACGTGGTCGGCCTGCACTTCTTCAGCCCCGCCAACGTGATGAAGCTGCTGGAAGTGGTGCGCGGCGAGAAGACCGGCAAGGACGTCATGGCCACCGTCATGACCGTGGCCAAGAAGATCAAGAAGACTGCCGTGGTGTCCGGCGTGTGCGACGGCTTCATCGGCAACCGCATGATCGAGCAGTACGGCCGCCAGGGCGGCTTCCTGCTGGACGAGGGCTGCACCCCGGCCCAGGTGGACCGCGCCATCGAGCGGTTCGGTTTCGCCATGGGCCCGTTCCGCATGGGCGACCTGGCCGGTAACGACATTGGCTGGGCCATCCGCAAGCGCCGATATGTGGAAAAGCCGGACATGAAGTACAGCAAGACCGCCGACCTGCTGTGCGAAAAAGGCCGCTTCGGCCAGAAGGTGGGCAAGGGCTGGTACGACTACGTGCCGGGCAAGCGCGACGCCATCCCGAACGCCGAGGTCGAGCAGATGATTGCCGACCACCGCGCTTCGCTGGGCATCAAACCGCGCAAGATCTCCGACGAGGAAATCGTGCAGCGCCTGGTGTTCTCGCTGGTGAACGAGGCCGCCCACATCCTGGAAGAAGGCATCGCCAACAAGGCCAGCGACATCGACGTGGTCTACATCTTCGGTTACGGCTTCCCGGTGCACCGTGGCGGCCCGCTGAAGTACGCCGACGAGGTGGGTCTGTTCAATGTGGTCCAGGCCATGAAACGCTTCCAGCAGAACCCGCTGGACGACGCGAAGTTCTGGGAGCCCGCTCCTCTCATTCAGCGTCTCGTGGCCGAAGGCAAGAACTTCAACGGCGCGAACTGAAGCCCGGTACCGAATCAGGAGA
>JGI24115J20150_1000926_pt1 | contig 10313 bp, 12 predicted proteins | sample Subbioar_CSW14AB_FD_20150 | JGI IMG/M metagenome (IMG submission 20150)
GCACGCTGGTCAAGCGCGACCGCACCGAGATCGAACGCGACGCCGCCAACTACACCATCATCGAGCACGACGGCGTGATCTTCGGCTGTGCCGCGCTATACCCCTATCCGGAAGAACGCACCGGCGAGATGGCAGCCCTCACGGTGTCGACCCAGGCGCAGAGCCAGGGGGACGGTGAACGGCTGCTCAAGCGCATCGAAGGCGCGGGCCAGGGCGCAGGGTCTGCAGAGCATCTTCGTGCTCACCACCCGCACCATGCACTGGTTCATCAAGCGCGGCTTCGTGCAGGTCAACGCCGACTGGCTGCCGGAAGCCCGCAAGCGCAAGTACAACTGGGACCGGCGCAGCCAGGTGCTGGTGAAGAAGCTGGGCTGATCAGCCCCTGTTGATCAGCCGCGCGGGCGGCGCCACCACAGCAGCGCCGCGGTGGCCGCAAAACCCGTGAACACCAGGAACGACCAGTTGGCGATCGACAGGCCCAGGAAGGTCCAGTCGATGACCGAACAATCGCCGCTGCCCCGGAAGATCATGGGCACGGCGCGCTTCAGCGGGAACGATTCGATCATTCCGTAGAAGTCGCGGCCGCAGGTCAGCACCTCGGGCGGAAACCACTGCAGCCAGCTCTGGCGTGCTGCCGTGAAGGCGCCGAACACGGCGAAAGCGCCGGCACCCAGCACCAGCGCGTGGCGGGTGCCCGGCCGGGACACGAAGGCACCGATGCCGGCCAGCACGGCCACCAGGATCATGGCGTAGCGCTGCACGATGCACATGGGGCACGGCTCCAGGCCTTCCACATGCTGCAGGTACAGGCCGAAGGCCAGCATGGCCACGCAGGCCAGCGCCACCAGCGCCAGCACCCGCCGGGGCTGGGCCGAGAAGAGGTGCAGCAGCGCGGCCATCAGCTGACGAAAGCCCGTTCGATGACGAAGTCGCCCGGCGTGGTGGTGTTGCCTTCCTTGAAGCCGGACTTCTCGCACAGGGCCTTCAGGTCGCGCAGCATCTCCGGGCTGCCGCAGATCATCACGCGGTCTTCGGCCGGGTTGAGCAGCGGGATGCCGAGGTCTTTGGCAATCACACCGTCGCCCAGCAGCTGCGGGATGCGGCCCTGGTGCACGAAGGGCTCGCGGGTGACGGTGGGGTAGTACAGCAGCTTCTGCTGAACCATCTCGCCCAGGAATTCGTCCTTGGGCAGGTCGTGGCTGAGCAGCTCGCGGTAGGCCAGTTCGTTGACCTGACGCACCCCGTGCACCACGATCACCTGTTCAAAACGCTCGTAGGTTTCCGGGTCGCGCACGATGCTCAGGAACGGCGCCAGCCCGGTGCCGGTGCCCAGCAGGTACAGGCGCTTGCCGGGCAGCAGGTAGTCGATCAGCAGGGTGCCGGTGGGCTTGCGGCCGACGATGATGGTGTCGCCCACCTGGATGTGCTGCAGTCGCGAGGTCAGCGGGCCGTCCTGCACCTTGATGCTCAGGAACTCCAGGTGCTCGGCCCAGTTGGGGCTGACGATGCTGTAGGCGCGCAGCAGCGGCTTGCCGTCCACCTTCAGGCCGATCATGGTGAAGTGGCCGTTGGAGAAACGCAGCGAGGTGTCGCGGGTGGTGGTGAAGCTGAAGAGCCGGTCGGTCCAATGGTGAACGCTCAGCACGCGCTCTTCCAGAAATGCACTCATGGGAAATCCTGTGGAGGGAAGCTCGTATTGTAAAAAGTCGGCCCGGGCGAGGCGCCGGGCAGCCCTGACGGCCTTGCGGACAGCAGGACCTTGCTACAGTGGCGGCCCGGCATCATGCCGCGTCCCGGCCACCACGGGAACGACGCAATTCTTCTGACCGATATAACTTCGGTTTCTAACGACCCCACCAAAAGACCCAACATGGCACGCACCGTTCAATGCATCAAGCTCGGCAAGGAAGCCGAAGGCCTCGACTTTCCGCCCTACCCCGGCGAGCTGGGCAAGAAGATCTTCGAGAGCGTCAGCAAGGAAGCCTGGGCCGCCTGGCTCAAGCACCAGACCATGCTGCTGAACGAAAACCGCCTCAACATGGCCGACGCCCGTGCCCGCCAGTACCTGGCGCGCCAGATGGAAAAACACTTCTTCGGCGAAGGCGCCGACGCTGCGGCCGGCTACGTGCCGCCGCCCGCCGCCTGACCGGCCTGCCGTGACCGATCCGGTGCGCCACGCCACCGTGGTGGGCGCGGGGCTGGCCGGTGCCGCCCTGGCCCACGCCCTGGTGGCGCGCGGCTGGCGGGTCGATCTGCTGGACGCGGCCGACGGCCCCGCGCGCGGCGCCAGCGCCCTGCCGGTGGGCATGCTCAGCCCGCATGTCACCCGCGCCCCCACCCCCCTGTCCCGTCTGACGTCGCTCGGCATGGCCGCCACACGGGCCGAGCTGGAAGCGCGGGTGCCCGCCGATGCCGGGTGGCAAGCCTGCGAGGTGCACAACCGCGGCCACGACCCGGGCGTCTGGCCCGCCGCCCTGGTGCGACCGGGCGCGCTGGTGGCGGCCTGGATTGCAGCCGCCCAGGCCACCGGCCGGCTCACCACCCGCTGGCATGCGCCGGCAACCCGGCTGGTGCGGCAGGACGGTGGCTGGTGCGTGCAGGACGCGCAGGGCCAGCCCCTGGCCCGCTCGCCGGTGGTGGCCGTGACCGGTGCCATCGGCAGCCTGGCGCTGCTGGCCAGCAGCGGCCTGCCGGCGGCATGGCTGCCGTTGCGCCCGGTCCAGGGCCAGATGAGCCTGGGCGAGCAGTTGGGCCCGCCACTGGCCGGCGGACCGCAGCGCGACAACGGCGTGTTCGTGCCCGATTACGCCGACAGTGGTCTGCCACCCGACTGGCCGGCCCGCATCTGGTCCATGGGCTCGACCTACGAACGCGGCGCCACCCACACCGACATCCGCAATGATGCGCACCACAAAAACCTCCAGAGCCTGCGCGCCCTGCATCCCGCCGGGGCCGATGCCTTCGAGCAGGCCATGACCGAGGGGCGGTTGCTCGGCTGGGCCGGCGTGCGCTGTGCCTCGCTCGACCGGCTGCCCCTGTGCGGCGCCCTGCCCGACCCGGCGGCGCTGGAGGCCGAAAAGGCCCGCCCGGACCGGCGCCGCTGGCGTCCCGGCCCGACCGACACGCCCCGGCTGCCCGGGCTGTTCACCCTCTGCGCCCTGGGCTCGCGGGGCCTGACCCTGGCCGCCTGGTGCGCGCAGCGGCTGGCCGAACAGATGGACAACGCGGCCGTTCAGGCCGAGCCGGACCTGTGGGGGGCGGTGGATCCGGCGCGTTTTGCCTGGCGCCAGGGCCGGCGCGCGTCGGCCTGAGCCCTTTATTCTCGTGCGGCATACCCGCATGAATAAAAAATCGTTTGGCATATAAGGACCGGCACCTACAGTGCCGGCCATGCCCGAATACGCCATCGTCATTGCCGGTTTTGCCGTCGGACTCATCGTCGGCCTCACCGGCGTGGGCGGCGGTTCGCTCATGACGCCGATCCTGATCTTCTTCTTCGGCGTCAAACCCTATCTCGCCATCGGTACCGACCTGCTGTTCGCCGCCTTCACCAAGCTGGGCGGCACCGTCAGCCTGATCTTCTTCTTCGGCGTCAAACCTTATCTCGCCATCGGTACCGACCTGCTGTTCGCCGCCTTCACCAAGCTGGGCGGCACCGTCAGCCTGGCCCGGCAAAAGCTGGTGCCGTGGCGCGTGGTCGGCCAGCTGTGCCTGGGCAGCATCCCGGCCGCGCTGGCCACGCTGTATGCCCTGCACCGGCTCGGGCCGGCATCGCCGCAAGCCCAGTCGCTCATGACCAGCACCCTGGGCGTGGCCCTGCTGCTCACCGCAGCGGCCATGCTCTACAAGGCCGCACGCGGTCGCCAGCTGCCACGCACCGTGGCCGATGCCGACCTCGAGCGCGCAACCCGAGCCCGCCATCCGGCGCTGCCGGTGCTGTTCGGCGCGGTCATCGGCTCGCTGGTCACGCTCACCTCGGTGGGTGCCGGCGCCATCGGCGTGTCGGTGCTGCTGCTGCTGTTCCCGTTGCTGCCGCTGCCGCGCATCGTGGCCGCCGACATCGCCTATGCCGTCCCGCTGACGCTGGTGGCCGGTCTGGGCCATGCCACCCTGGGCTCGGTGGACTGGTCGCTGCTGGGCCTGCTGCTGACCGGCTCGCTGCCGGGCATCTGGCTGGGCACCCGGCTGATGCGCCACACCCCCGAGCGCCTGGTGCGCTCGCTGCTGTCGGTGCTGCTGGCCTATGCCGGCGTCAAGCTGATCGCCTTCTGACCTTTTCCATCCGCTCCCGTCTTCGCACCTGCCTTCGCAACCCTGCCGCCATGTACCAATACAACGAATTCGACCGGGCCTTCCTGCAAAGCCGTGCCGCGCAGTTCCGCGACCAGCTCCAGCGCTGGCAGGCCGGCACCCTGGCCGACGACGCTTTCAAGCCCCTGCGGCTGCAGAACGGCTGGTATGTGCAGCGCTTCGCGCCCATGCTGCGCGTGGCCGTGCCCTACGGCGAGATCAACAGCGCCCAGCTGCGGGTGCTGGCCAAAGTCGCCCGCGACTACGACCACAAGGAAGCGCACGACACCTCCCAGGCCAACGCCGGCCTGAGCCAGGTGCCCACGCTGCCGGACCGCACCGCTCACTTCACCACCCGCCAGAACGTGCAGTTCAACTGGATCCCGCTGGCCCGCGCGGCCGACGTGATGGACCTGCTGGCCAGCGCCAACCTGCATGGCATCCAGACCAGCGGCAACTGCATCCGCAACATCACCACCGATGCGCTGGCCGGCGTGGCGGTAGATGAAGTGGCGGACCCGCGCCCGTTCGCCGAGATCCTGCGCCAATGGAGCACGCTGCACCCCGAATTCGCCTTCCTGCCGCGCAAGTTCAAGGTGGCCATCACCGGCGCCCGCGAGGACCGCGCAGCCACCCCCTGGCACGACGTCGGCCTGCGCCTGCTGCACAACGTGGACGGCGAGCTGGGCTTCCAGGTGCGCGTGGGCGGCGGCATGGGTCGCACGCCCATCATCGGCACCGTGCTGCGCGAATTCCTGCCCTGGCACCAGATCCTCAACTACCTCGAAGCCGTGGTGCGCGCCTACAACCGCTTCGGCCGCCGCGACAACGCCTACAAGGCCCGCATCAAGATCCTGGTGAAGGCCGAGGGCCAGGCCTTCGTCGATCAGGTCGAGGCCGAGTACCGCGACATCGTCGAGATCGACGGCGCTCCCCACACCATCACCCAGGCCGAGCTCGACCGCGTCAGCGCCTGCTTCGTGCCGCCGGACCTGGCCTGCGACCGCAAGAGCGCCGACGCCAAGATCGCCCACATCCTCAAGGCCGCTGCCGAAGACGACATCGAGTTCAGCCGCTGGCTCACCCGCAACGTGCAGCCGCACCGCAACCCCGACCTGCGCGCGGTCACGCTGTCGTTCAAGCGCATCGGCCAGGCCCCGGGCGACGCCACCGCCGAGCAGCTGGAGCGCGCGGCCGAACTGGCCGACCGGTTCTCGGCCGGTGAAGCCCGCGTCACCCACGACCAGAACCTGCTGCTGCCGTGGGTGCGCTGCGACGCCCTGCCCGAGCTGTGGCGCGAAGCCCGCCGTCTGGGCCTGGCCCGACCCAACATCGGCCTGCTGACCGACATGATCAGCTGCCCCGGCGGCGACTTCTGCGACCTGGCCAATGCCCGATCGCTGCCGCTGGCACAAGCCCTGCTGGAGCGCTACCGCGACCTCGACGAGCTGCACGACCTCGGCGAGATCGATCTGCACATCAGCGGCTGCATCAACAGCTGCGGCCACCACCACAGCGGCCACATCGGCATCCTGGGCGTCGACAAGGACGGACAGGAGTGGTACCAGATCACCCTCGGCGGCTCCGACGGCACGCGTCTGTCCGGCACGGCCCAGCCCGGCAAGGTGATCGGCCCGTCGTTTGCCGCCAGCGAAGTGGTCGACGTGATCGAGGCCCTGCTCGACACCTACCGCCAGCAGCGCACCGACGGCGAGACCTTCCTGGCCACGCTGCGCCGCACAGGCCCGGACGCCTTCAAGGCCGCCGCCCACGCGGTGCGCACCGCCACGGCCCGTGCGGACACCGCCACCGCCTGACCCCGACCAAGGACACCCCATGAGCATCGAACTCTTCAGCGCAGCCGACTTCCAGGCCCCCGAGGCCGAAGCCCGGCGGCTGGTGCTGGCCAACGACGCCGACCCGCGCGAGGCCGACCTGAACGGCATCGACGTGGTGGAACTGCAGTTCCCCAAATTTGTGGACGGCCGCGCCTTCAGCCAGGCCTTCCTGCTGCGCCGCCGCCTCGGATTTGACGGCCAGATCCGGGCCACCGGCGACGTGCTGATCGACCAGCTGGTGCAGATGGCCCGCAGCGGCTTCACCCAGGCGGTGCTGCGCGCCGACCAGGACCTGGCCCACGGCCGGCGCCTGCTGGCCCACTACCCGGCCTTCTACCAGGGCGATGCGGTGCAGGCCGCACCGCTGTTCGTGCGCGACACCGCCGCCACGGTCTGAACCGGATTCCCCCCATGAGCGCCCTCGACCTCTACAACCACCCCTCTGCCCAGTACGCACAACGCGTGGAGCGGGCCATCGCGCTGCTGCGCGACGTGGCGGCCACCCACCCCCGCCTGACCCAGGCGTCCAGCCTGGGTGTGGAGGACGTGGTGGTCACCCACCTGATCCACCTGGCCGGCATCCGCAGCCGCATCTTCGTGCTGGAGACCGGCCGGCTGCACCCCGAAACGCTGGCGCTGATCCCGCAGATCGAGCAGCGCTATGGCCGCACCATCGACCGCTACCACCCGGTGCAGGAAGAAGTGGTGCACTTCGTCAGGACCGAGGGCGATGACGCCATGTTCCGCAGCGTGGGCCTGCGCAAGGCCTGCTGCGAGCTGCGCAAGATGGAGCCGCTCTCGCGCGCACTCGCCGGCGTGGATGGCTGGATCACCGGCCTGCGCCGCGAACAGTCCAACGCCCGCGCCGAAGCCGCCGAGGTGGTGCAGGAACCGGGCCGCGTCAAGGTCAGCCCGCTGGTGGACTGGACCTGGGGCGACGTCTGGCACTTCGTGGCCGAGCACGGCCTGGCCTACAACCCGCTGCACGACCGGTTTTTCCCCAGCATCGGCTGCGAGCCCTGCACCCGCGCCATCAGCGTCGGCGAGGACTTCCGCGCCGGACGCTGGTGGTGGGAACAGGACAACGCCAAGGAATGCGGCCTGCATGTGCAACCCGCCGCATCGAGCCTGCCGACCCCACGTACCGAACGGAATCCCGCATGAACGCCCGCACCGAATCCCCCGTGATCCAGACCGCCCTGCAGGCCGACGGCCACCAGCTGAGCAACGCCCACCTCGACGCGCTGGAAGAGGAAACCATCTTCATCCTGCGCGAAGTGGCCGGTGCCTTCGAACGCCCTGCCCTGCTGTTCTCGGGCGGCAAGGATTCGCTGGTCATGCTCAAGTGCGCCGAGAAGGCGTTCGGCGCCGGTCGCATTCCGTACCCGTTGCTGATGATCGACACCGGCCATAACTTCCCCGAGGTGACCGACTTCCGCGACCAGCGCGCCCGCGAACTGGGTGCCGAACTCATCGTGCGCAGCGTCGAAGACTCCATGCGGCGCGGCACCGTGCGCCTGGCCCACCCGGGCGAGAGCCGCAACGTGCACCAGTCGGTCACGCTGCTGGAGGCCATCGAGGAATTCCGCTTCGACGCCCTCATCGGCGGTGCCCGGCGCGACGAGGAAAAGGCCCGCGCCAAGGAACGCATCTTCAGCCACCGCGACAGCTTCGGCCAATGGCAGCCCAAGGCCCAGCGGCCCGAGCTCTGGACCCTGTTCAACACCCGGCTGCACATGGGCGAACACTTCCGGGTGTTCCCCATCAGCAACTGGACCGAGCTGGACGTGTGGCAATACATCGCCCGCGAGAACATCGGCCTGCCCTCCATCTACTACACCCACCGGCGCGAGGTGGTCGACCGCCGCGGCCTGCTGGTACCCGTCACCGAGCTCACCCCGCCGCGAGACGGCGAGACGGTGGAACTGCGCGACGTGCGTTTCCGCACCGTGGGCGACATCACCTGCACCTGCCCGGTGGAGAGCACCGCCGCCACGCCGGCCGACATCGTGATCGAGACCCTGGCCGCCGAGGTCAGTGAACGGGGCGCCACCCGCATGGACGACAAGACCAGCGACGCCTCGATGGAAAAACGCAAGAAAGACGGGTACTTCTGATGAGCACCGACACCGCCCAAGCCGCCGCCGTGGACACCTCCGCCGCCCTGCGCCTGATCACCTGCGGCAGCGTGGACGACGGCAAGAGCACCCTGATCGGCCGCCTGCTGGTCGACAGCAAGGCCGTGCTGCAAGACCACCTGGCCGGCGTGCAGCGCCAGGGCCAGACCGACCTGGCCCTGCTCACCGACGGCCTGTCGGCCGAGCGCGAACAGGGCATCACCATCGACGTGGCCTACCGCTACTTCAGCACCGAGGCGCGCAAGTTCATCATCGGCGACGCCCCGGGCCACGAGCAGTACACCCGCAACATGGTCACGGCCGCCTCCAGTGCCGACGCCGCCGTGGTGCTGGTGGACGCGACCAAGCTGGACTGGCGCAACCCACAGCTGGCCCTGCTGCCGCAGACCCGCCGGCACAGCCTGCTGCTGCAGCTGCTGCGCGTGCCTTCGGTGGTGTTTGCCATCAACAAGCTCGATGCGGTGGACGACAGCACCACCGCCTTCGCCCACATCGGCGCGGCACTGGCGGCGTTTGCCGACCAGGCCGGGCTGCCGGTGGTGGCCACCGTGCCGGTGTCGGCTCTGAAGGGCTGGAACGTGGTCGATGCCGCCGAGGCCGATGGCTGGTGCGGCTACCATGGCCCCACCCTGCTGGAGCTGCTGGAACGGCTGCCGGTGACCCCGGCCGACACCGCCCTGCCGCTGGCCTTTCCGGTGCAGTGGGTGGAGAAGTTCAGCAGCTCGGCGGACACCTCGCAAGGCCGGCGCATCTTCTGGGGTCGTGTGGCCGCCGGCAGCGTGGTGCCGGGCCAGCGGGTGCGCATTGCCCCGAACGGACAGACCGCCACCGTGGCCCAGGTGCTGGACCACGTGCGCCGCCCGGCCGATGTGTCGGCAGGCCACAGCGCCGGCATCGTGCTGGACCGCGAGGTCGATGTGTCGCGCGGGGACTGGCTGCTGGACGCCGATGGCCACGATGGTTTCCACCACAGCCGCGAGATCAGCGCCACCGTGGCCTGGATGGACGACGAAAACCTGGTCCCCGGCAGGGTCTACTGGGCCCTGCATGGCCACCGCTGGGTCAAGGCCAAGGTCAAGCGCATCGTGCACCGGCTGGACATCCACACCCTGGCCGAACAGGACGCGACCGAACTGGAACCCAACGCCATCGGCCACATCGAATTCAGCCTGCAGGAGCCGCTGGCCACGCTGCCGTTCGGGCGCTCGCGTCAGCTCGGTTCGCTGGTGCTGGTGGACACCGCCAGCCACCGCACTGCGGGTGCTGTGCTGGTGCGCTGAAGACCGCCGCCGAACCCCCTAAAATCCGGGTTTCCCCCGAATTCCGCCCACACCATGACCCACGTTGTCACCGAAGCCTGCATCCGCTGCAAATACACCGACTGCGTCGATGTCTGCCCCGTGGACTGCTTCCGCGAAGGCCCGAACTTCCTCACCATCGACCCGGACGAGTGCATCGACTGCGCGGTGTGCATTCCCGAGTGCCCGGTGAGCGCCATCTACGCCGAGGAAGACCTGCCCAAGGACCAGGTGCACATGACGGCGCTCAACGCCGAACTGGCCCGCCTGCCGGGCTGGAAGAGCATCACCAAGCGCAAGGCGCCGCTGCCGGACGCCGACGACTGGAAAGACAAGACCGGCAAGCTGGACCAGCTGGCCCGCTGAAGTCCATGACCGGCGCACCCATCGAGACCGATGCGCTGGTCATCGGCGCGGGTCCGGTGGGCCTGTGGCAGGTGTTCCAGCTCGGGCTGCAGGACATCCGCTGCCACGTCATCGACGCCCTGCCCGGGGGCGGCGGCCAGCCCGCCGAGCTGTACCCCGGCAAACCCATCTATGACATCCCCGGCCTGCCGGTGTGCAGCGGCCAGGAACTGATGGACCGGCTGCAGCAGCAGGTGCGTCCATTTGCGCCCAGCCTGCACCTGGGCCAGACCGTGACCGGCCTCGTCCGCCGCGAAGACGCCCGGTTCGATGTGCAGACCTCCGCCGGCACCGGCTTCATCGCCCGCAGCGTGTTCATTGCGGCCGGGGTGGGCGCCTTCCAG
>JGI24115J20150_1000929_pt1 | contig 10294 bp, 11 predicted proteins | sample Subbioar_CSW14AB_FD_20150 | JGI IMG/M metagenome (IMG submission 20150)
AAGGGCGCCTCGCACCAGCACATGAACTCCGATCGTGCAGACATGCACAATTTCGACCGGCTGGCCGAACAGCTGGTCCATGCCGGCCTCGGCCCCAAACCGCCGGGCGACCCGACCGGCTGGATCATCGGGCAGGACCTGGTTCCCAGCGTCGACTGGGTGCGCGGCGCCTTCCGCGACCCGCCGCGCTTCCAGCCGGCGTTTTTCGGCCTCAACGGCCCCTACGCCCTGCTGATCCCCGGCTCGTCCGCCGATCACCCGGAAAAACGCTGGCCGATGGAACGCTTCCTCAAGCTGGCGACCTGGCTGGCCGATGGCGGGGTGACCCCCGTCATCATCGGCGGCAAGGACGAGGGCGACATCGGCGCCCAGATCGGCCGCAAGGAACCCCGCGCCAAGAACGTGGTCGGACGGACCGATCTGTTCCAGCTGGCCACCCTGTCCGAGCGCGCAACGATCGCCATCGGCGGCGATACCGGCCCAATGCACCTTGCCGCTGCGGCCCGCACCCCCGGCGTCTGCCTGTTCGCGCAGGAGTGGAATGACGATATGGCCCGTGACCACCATACGGTCTGGAGCCCCAAAACGCGTCTCGGCCGCGCCGCCCCCCGTGGCGGGCCGATGATGATCGTCCATGCTGCGACGCTCGAGGCGATCGGGCTGGAAGACGTCAAGCGCGCCGCCTACGGCCTGGGCGTTCTGCCCGCCGCACTGGCCCCGCCGCCGCCTGCCCCGCCGGAAGCGCCTGCGGCAGAAGTCGTTGCACAGACGCCTCAGGAAGCCCCCGGCGCACTTGCGTCCGGCGCTGATTCTTGAAAAACGGGCTGATCGCAGGCATATTCACGCCTTCAAGCCACCAGGGAGTCTAACATCGCTCAGCGTCCACAAGCCGCCCAATCGCCCAAGAAGGAAGGTCCGCAGATCAACGAGGACATCCGGGCGCCACGCGTTCTCCTGATCGATGAGAAGGGCGAGAAGCAGGGCGAGATGCCGATCGATGCCGCGCTCGACGCCGCCAAGGAAGTCGGCCTCGACCTCGTGATGGTCGCGCCCGACAACGACCCGCCGGTGGTGAAGATCTCCGACTACGGCAAGCAGCGTTTTGCCGAGCAGAAGAAGAAAGCCGAAGCACGCAAGAAGCAGAAGTCGGCCGACCTCAAAGAGATCAAGCTGCGTCCGAACATCGACAAGCACGACTACGAGATCAAGGGCCGCTACATCCGCCGCTTCTTCGAGGAAGGCGACAAGGTGAAGATCACCATGCGCTTCCGCGGCCGCGAAATGGCGCACCAGCATCTCGGCATGGAATTGCTTGCCAAGGTGAAGGCCGAATTCGCCGACATCGCGAAGGTGGAATCCGAGCCGCGCCTCGAAGGCCGCCAGATGGTGATGGTGCTCGCGCCGCGCTGAGCGGCGTGCCACTCTCTTCGCAATCGCCGACACACAAGGGGAGCATCCCATGGTGAGAACATCCTTGTCCGCCATGGCGGTGCTGGCCGTCGCCGCTTGCGCGTCGGGCCCCGCGCCCGCTTCCGCGCAGATCGGCAGCGGGCAGCCCTCGCTGCAGACGCCGCCTTTCACCGAGCCGAAACTGTCCACGCCCAACGCGCCGCCGCATGTCGAGCCCCTGCGCGAGCCCACGCGCGACCCCGGCGCGCCTGACGCTTCCGCAACCGCCGACCTCGGCACGGTCGCCAGCCAGTTCGATCCGGCAAGGCAGCGTTTCGTCTGGGTGCTGCCGCCGGGCATTCACGGCAAGGGGCCGTGGGACATGCGCGCGGTCGTGGCGCTCGACGACAAGCCGCAGTTCGAGACAACGCTCCCGCTTGTGGCCGAAAAATCCACCGGCGGTTCGCGCCCCGAATATCCTGTCGGCTACGAGATCGTCCGCCTCACCGATCACGGCGAATGGGCCGCAAACACCGCGAAGATCGACGACGTCATCCAGAAGCTGGTGGCCGAACACGGCCGCGGCCATGGCTCGCTGGAAATGTCCAACGACCTCAATGTCGAGATCGACGCCAGCCACCACAAGGCCTACTGCATCGACAGGCAGACGCCCGACATCCGCCTCTACATGGAGGAAGTGGGCAAGACAGAGCTGATCCGCCTCGATGTGGACGCCATGCGCGGCATCATCCAGGTTTCCGTGACGCAGGCTTGCGGCAGCTAACTGAGCCGTCACTTGCCCGCGCTTCGCGGCGGTCTACTTTCCTCCGCATGAAACACACATCCATCGCTCTTCTGGCGGGGCTCGCGCTGATGGCGTGCTCTCCGTCGTCCGAACCCACGCCCGCGGCCCCGACACCCGGCCCCACTGCCGAAGCACCCGTGACACCGGAAGCGGCGCCGCCGATTGATCCCGCCAATCCGCCGCCGGATGCCTGCGGCGCTGCGCAATACACCAACCTCGTCGGCAAGCCGATCACCGAGCCGGGCGTCCCCGCCGAAGGCCCGAATGTCCGCTACCTCCGCCCGGGCACGCAGGTGACGATGGATTTTCGCGCCGACCGCCTGAACATCGACATCGACGCCAACGACGTCATCGTCGCCTTCCGCTGCACCTGATGTCCGCAGCAACGACCAACAAGGATAACGGCATGAAATACGCCGTACCGCTGACGCTTGCCTTCATCCTGGCGGCCTGTACGTCCGCCCCGCCGCCATCGGCCCCGGACGCATCCGGCGCGGCCACGCCCTCAACCGAGAACGACACGTGCGGCGCCAGCATGTACGCCGCCCTGATCGGCCAGCCGATCAGCGGCAAGGGCGTGCCCGGCACAAGCCGCCTCACGCGCCATATCCTGCCCGGCACGCAGGTGACGATGGACTATGTCGCCCAGCGCATGAACATCGAAGCCGACGCGGGCGGCACGATCACGCGGATCAATTGCGGCTGAGTTTCCTGAGTACGGGTTCGCCGGCCCGGCGATTCTAGCGCCTTGCTTTTCCAGCCTTCCCGCGTATAAACCCCGCCTTCCACAGGACCGGACGGGCTAATGGCATGCCTCCCGGGACTTATTTCAGGCGTCGCGCCGTTGATTTCCTTAGGGATTTTTACGGGTCGGACTGTCGCCAACAGGAGACGAAAATGCCGAAGATGAAGACCAAGCAGGCCGCTTCCAAGCGGTTCTCGCAAACCGCGTCCGGTAAACTCAAGCGCGGCGTCGCTGGTAAGCGCCACCGCCTGATCAGCCACAACTCGAAATACATCCGCACCAACCGCGGCACCGTCGTGGTCGCCGAGGTGGACACCCCCCGCGTTGTGAAAAAGTTCCTGCCCTACGGCGTCAAGTAAGACCCGTCCGCAGCTTTCCCTGATCAGATAACTGGAGTTTTCCCATGCCCCGCGCCCGCGGCCGAGTTCCGGCCCACGCCCGTCACCGCAAGGTCATCAAAGCCGCCAAAGGCTTCTACGGCCGTCGCAAGAACACCTTCCGCACCGCCCAGGCCGCCGTCGTCAAGGCCGGCGTGAACGCCTACAAAGGCCGGAAGCAGAAGAAGCGCAATTTCCGCTCGCTCTGGATCCAGCGCATCAACGCTGCCGTCCGTCTGGTTGACCCGACCCTCACCTACTCGCGCTTCATCGACGGCGCGACCAAGGCCGGCCTCGGCGTGGACCGTAAAGTGATGGCGGACCTCGCCATGCACGAACCGGCTGCCTTTACCGCCCTGGTGGAGAAGGCCCGGGCGGCCCTGGCTTAATCGCCAGAGGTCTCACCGAAGCTTTTCTCCGCTAGTTCCGACCGCGCTGCGCGGGGCGGACTTTGGCCCCGTGCGACCTCTAACCAGACGCACGAGTCCAAGAGATGGCCATCGAACAACAGGTTGCAGAGATCGAGGCGGACGCCGCAAAGGCGATCGCATCGTCCTCCGACGAGGCGACGCTCGAAGCGATCCGCGTCGCCGAGCTTGGCAAGAAGGGCCGGGTCTCGCTGCTGATGCGCGAGCTTGGCGGCATGAGCCCCGAACAGCGCCAGGTCGCCGGCCCCGCGCTCAATGGCCTGAAGGATCGCCTCACCGCCACGCTCAACGCCCGCAAGGCCGAGCTGGAAATGGCGGCGCTCAACGCCCGCCTCGAAGCCGAGCGCGAAGACCTCACCCTGCCGCCGCGCTACGAACCTGTCGGCGCGCTGCACCCCGTCATGCAGGTGTTCGAGGAACTCGCCGCCATCTTCGCCGACATGGGCTTCGCCGTCGCCGAAGGTCCGGACATCGAAGACGACTTCCACAACTTCACCGCGCTGAATTTCCCGCTCGGCCACCCCGCACGGGAAATGCACGACACCTTCTTCATGAAGCCCGGCGCCGATGGCAGCCGGAAGCTCCTGCGCACGCACACCTCGCCAATCCAGGTGCGCGCGATGCTGAGCTCCAAGCCGCCGATCCGCGTGATCGCGCCCGGCCGTGTCTACCGGAAAGACTGGGACGCGACCCACACGCCGATGTTCCACCAGATCGAAGGTCTGGTGATCGACGAGCAGGTCCATATGGGTCACCTCAAGACCTGCCTCACCGAAGCATTCTCGCGCTTCTTCGAAGTGCCGAACACGACCTCGCGCTTCCGCCCGCACTTCTTCCCCTTCACCGAGCCGAGCGCGGAGATGGACATCCGCTGCGACCGCTCGGGCGGTGAGATCAAGATCGGCGAAGGCAATGACTGGCTCGAGATTCTCGGCTGCGGGATGGTGCACCCCAACGTGCTCCGCGCCTGCGGCGTCGATCCGGAAGTCTACCAGGGCTTCGCCTTCGGCCTCGGCGTCGATCGCCTCGCCATGCTCAAATACGGCATGCCCGACCTCCGCCCCTATTTCGAAGCGGACGTCGAGTGGATCAAACACTACGGCTTCAAGCCGTGGCTGCTGCCGACGGTGACCGGGGGGCTGTCGTGAGACTTCTAGCGGCGCTTGCCGCAGCTGGCCTTCAGGGCGCCTGCGCAACGGCGACTGACGAAACGGATAACAGTCAGCCCGCCGTCACGACCACCATTGATGCGATCTTGCAGGATCCCGAATCCTGGGAGGGCAAACGGGTACTGCTTGTGGGCTGGACAGACTCTGATCATGCAGTTCTGTCGACTTCGTCGCAGAACCTGTTGGATGGACTGGGGCTTGAGCCTGCGAAACACTACAGACAGCGCGGGTTCGTAACGGGATCACTCGATACAGCAACGCGTGTGGCGGTTTCGGGCCAAGTCGATCTGTCGTGCATCAACTGGTTCAAGCAAGCCGTGCCGGACGCGACGTATGCCGAAATGCGCGAGGGCCCGCCCGTGTTCACTCATTTGGACCACCTGCCTCCACAGGACGGACCGCTAGGCTTCTGCGCCTTCATGGTCGCTCCGTATCTCATCGATGTCGTCGTAACGAACGCCAAGGCCGCCCCATGAAATTCACCCTCCCCTGGCTGAAGGACTATCTCGCCACCACCGCGGACCTGCCCGCCATCCTCGAAGCCATGACCATGTCCGGTCTCGAGGTCGAGGAAGCGCATGATCCGCGCGAGGCGCTGAAGCAGTTCACCGTCTGCCGCATCGTCTCCGCCGCGCAGCACCCGAACGCCGACAAGCTGCAGGTCTGCCAGGTCGAGACGGTCGATGGCATGAAGGAGATCGTCTGCGGCGGCCTCAACGCCCGCCCGGGCCTCGTCACCGCCTACGCGCCCATCGGCGCCTACATCCCCGGCTCAGGCATCACGCTGGTTCCCAAGCCCGTGCGCGGCGTCGTCTCCAACGGCATGCTTTGCTCCGGCGGCGAGATGGTGACCGACGAAGATCCCTTCCGCCTGCGCATAGCCCGCTTCGAGGACTGGCAGCCCCGCGCCCAGGCGCTCGGCCTTTCGGATGAACAGGCCATCGCCGATGGCGGCATCATCGAACTGCCCGACAATCTGAAAGTCGGCTCACCTGTCGCGGATGCGCTTGCGCTCGACACGGTTGTCGATTTCGAAGTGACGCCCAACCGCCCCGACTGGCTCGGCGTCACCGGCATCGCGCGCGATCTCGGCGCCAAGGGCCTCGGCAAGTTCACCCTGCCCGACGTGAAGCCCGTCCCCGGCAAGTTCAAATCAAGCGTTACCGTGAAGATCGCGGACGAGACCGCCTGCCCCGTCTTCGCCGGCCGCCTGATCCGCGGCGTGAAGAACGGCCCCTCGCCGGAGTGGATGCAGAAGCGCCTCAAGTCGATCGGCATCAATCCGAAGAACATGCTGGTCGACGTGACGAACTACATCTCCTTCGACCGCTGCCGCCCGCTGCACGTCTACGACGCGAAGAAACTCACCGGCAACATCGTCGCCCGCCTCGGCAAGGCGGAAGACTCCTTCCTCGCGCTCGACGGCAAGACCTATTCCAACCTCGCCGAGATGTGCGTGATCGCGGACGATAGCGGCGCCATCGGCCTTGGCGGCGTCATGGGCGGCGAGAGCACGGGCTGCTCGATCGACACCGTCGATGTCTTCATCGAGAGCGCCTATTTCGACGCCAACCGCACGGCCCGCACCGGCCGCGCCACCGGCATCATCTCCGACGCGCGTTTCCGCAACGAGCGCGGCATCGATCCGAAATCCTGCGTCGACGGCATCGAGCTGGCGACGAAGCTGATCCTCGATGCCTGCGGCGGCGAACCTTCCGAGATCGTCCTCGCAGGCAAGGTTCCGGACGGTCCTGCCCCGGTCGCGTTCAAACCGCGCGACATGAAGCGCCTCACCGGCCTCGACATGCCGGTGAAACGCATGGAGCAGATCCTGCGCGCGCTCGGCTTCGAGCCCGTCGTGCCGCCCAAGGCCACGCACGACGCCGAAACCATCTGGGCGACAAAAGTCCCCTCCTGGCGTCCCGACGTCGAAGGCTCCGCCGACATCGTCGAGGAACTGATCCGCATCGAAGGCTATGACAAGCTGCCGGAAGAGCGGCTCCCCGCCCCCGCCAGCTTCGGCGTGGTCGTGACGCCGCTGCAGAACCGCGTGCGCACCGCCCGCCGCGTCCTCGCCGCCCGCGGCTTCCTCGAGACCGTCACGTGGAGCTTCATGCACCACGAGAAGGCCGCGCTCATGATCGGCGGCGCGAACCAGCTGCAGGACGCGCTCACCATCGACAATCCGATCGCATCCGATCTCGACTACATGCGCCCGTCCATGCTGGCCAACCTCGCGCAGGGCGCCCAGCGCAATGCCGACCATGGCGTTGACGATGTCCGCCTGTTCGAGGCCGGCCCGGTCTATCCGGGCGACAAGCCGACCGACCAGCACATGCACGTCGCCGCCGTGGTGAAAGCCGCCAAGGGTCGCGACTGGCAGGGCGCCCCTGCGCCCTACACCGTCTTCTCGGCCAAGGCAGATCTCTTTGCCCTGCTCCAGTCGCTCGACCAGAGCCCGGACAAATTCCAGATCGGCGCGCCGGAAGGCCCCCACTGGCATCCCGGCCGCTCCGGCACGCTGCGCCTCGGGCCGAAACAGATCGTCGCCACGTTCGGCGAACTGCACCCGGCCTTCCTGAAAGCCATGCGTGTCGATGGCCCGGTCCTCGCCATCGAACTCGCGCTCGACGCCCTGCCGCAGGCCAAGGCGAAGCCGACCAAGACGCGCCCGGTCCTCGACAAGGCCGACCAGACGCCTGTGAAGCGCGACTTCGCCTTCGTGGTGGATGAGAAAGTCCCCGCCGGCGACATCACGCGTCTCGCGCTGAAGGGCGATCCGAAACTGGTCACCAGCGCCCGCGTCTTCGACGTCTATCGCGGCGCCAGCATTGGCGAGGGCAAGAAGTCGGTCGCCATCGAAGTGACGCTGCAACCGCGCGGCGCGGCGATGAATGACGAGCAGATCGACGCCGTCTCGCAGGCGATCGTGAAGTCAGTCGCGAAGGGCACGGGCGCGGTTCTGCGGGGCTAGAGCTAGGCTCTGCACACATCCTTCGAGACGATCGCACCGCAAAGCCGTTGCTGTTGAAGCAGTGTACCTGCGATCCCTCAGGATGAGGCCGGCGCGTGTTAAGCAAGGACTCTTTCGGCGACAGCCACCGCCCTCATCCTGAGGGATCGCAGGCACGCCATCTCAACGGTGGAGTTCTCACGTAGCGATCGTCTCGAAGGATGTGCGACAGGGCGCAGAACGCCCCTAGTGCACCAACCTCTTCAACCGCGCCTGCCGCGCATGAAGCTTCCACAGCAGGTTCTCGAGGATGTCCATCTTGCTGCGCGCCGCCTCGGCGTCGACGCCGGCTTCGGTCTGGCGCGAGATCACGTCGACAAGGCACACGACCTGGTCCGCAAGAATGCTGACCTGCTCTCTGACGGACGCAAGGTCTGTTTCGCGGCTCATGCTGGAACCCTTTCACCAGGTCCCCCGCGACGCAGCCCAGACGATGTACGCCCAAGGCCGTGTCCGGGTTGCATGATCATCCGCGATCCCTCGCCCTAGGCCGCCGCCGCCAGTTCCGCCTTCACCCGCTCCGCCAGCTGGCGCAGCGTGAACGGTTTCGGCAGGAAGGAGATCGCGCGATCGTCTTCCAACGCCTTCGCAAGGTCCCGCTCGGCATAGCCCGAAATGAACATCACGCGCGTATTGGTCAGCCACGGCCGCGCCTCTTTGAGCAGCGCGGGACCATCCATGCCCGGCATCACCACGTCGGAGATCAGCAGGTCGATGGAACCCGCCTGCTCCTTGATGATCTCCAGCGCCTTCTCGCCATCGCTGGCTTCGATCACCGAATAGCCGAACGATTGCAGCAGCTGGGCGGCAATGCCGCGCACGCCGTCCTCGTCCTCGACCAGCAGGATCGACCCGCGGCCCGCGAGGTCACCCGTGCCGCTCTTCGGCGAGGACGTCTCGTGAACCGGCTGCGGCGCGTTCTCCAGCACGGACGGTTGTTCGGGCAGCGCCTCAATCGCGCCGGTGAAGGCCGGCAGGAAGATCTTGAACGTCGTGCCACGGCCCACTTTCGAGACCGGATAGATGAAGCCGCCGAGCTGCTTCACGATGCCATAGCAGGTCGCAAGGCCAAGGCCCGTGCCCTTGCCTTCCGCCTTGGTGGTGAAGAACGGTTCGAAGATCTTCTCGAGAATGTCCGGCGGAATGCCGCCGCCATCGTCCACCACTTCGATCAGCGCATAGTCGCCATCGGTGACGTGCGTGAAGCCATCCTTGCGCGCCGCCGCCGCATCCGACCGCGAGGTGCGGATCAAGAGGCGCCCACCGCCGCTCTTCTCGATCATCGCATCGCGGGCGTTGGTGCAGAGGTTGGTGACAACCGTCTCCAGCTGGCCCCTTGTCCGCGCGGATACGCGGCAGGTCGCGGCCATGCACGATGTCCAGCTTGATGCGCTCATCGATGATGTCGCGCAGCAGGGTGTAGTAATCCGACAGCGCGTCCGTCACGTCGAACACTTCGGGGCGGAACACCTGCTGGCGCGTGAAGGCCAGCATGGTGCGGATCAGCTGCGCGCCGCGCGCGGCAAACTCGTTGATCGACTTCAGCTCGAAGAAGGTCGGGTCGCCCGGAGGGTGCCGGATCTCGAGCTTGTTCACGTTGAGGATGATGCCGGCCAGCATGTTGTTGAACTCGTGGGCCAGCCCGCCCGCCATATTGCCCAGCGCCTGCAGCTTCTCGCCCTGCGCCAGGCGTTTCTCCAGCTCGCGCTTCTCGGTCGTGTCGATGACATAGGCCGCGAAGGCCTGCCCTGCCGGTCCAGCGTCACGAACACATCGGCCGAGCGGTCTTTCGTGCCCGCGAGCTTGAACGTGCGCGCGCCATCCAGCGCCTTGCTGAGCTCGTCGGCCAGCGCCGCCGTGCCCTGATCCGCCACAAAGAGGTCCGCAAAGCGCGCGCCCGGCTGCGCCCGGCCGCCGGTCATCTCCACCAGCGAGCGGTTGGCATCCAGCATCACGGCGCTCTCGATGCCCTCGCCATCAAGGCGCACGACGCCGAACGGCGCATCCGAGAACATCGGGTCGTCAGCGCGGGCCGCCATTGCAGCGTCCGATCCGCCAGTCGCGGCCGCGTTGGCGACCGGCGCACGGCGCGCCTGTTGTTCCGTCGCGCTCGCGACATAGACGATCGAGCGCGTCAGCGCATCGGCGCCCTTGCCCGACCAGGTGGTGATCAGCGTCGCGGTCGATTCCACGCCATCGCGCGCCCGCAGCACGACTTCGGCGCGCTGGCTCGACTGCCCGCGCACTTCGCGCTTCATCAGCTTCAAGCCTTCCGGCCGCATGATGTCTTCCAGCCGCAGCGCGTTCTCGCCATCGGGCAGGCCGAGCATCTGGCGCAGCGTCTGGTTGATGTAGACGATCCGCCCAT
>JGI24115J20150_1000930_pt1 | contig 10290 bp, 10 predicted proteins | sample Subbioar_CSW14AB_FD_20150 | JGI IMG/M metagenome (IMG submission 20150)
GGGGCAGTTCGGTCAGCAGGCCGATGCGGCTGACGAACACCTCGTAGCGCTCCAGCAGCTCGCCCGCCATGTCGGGCGAGACCCCGGCGTCGGTGGAGGCATGCAGGGTGTAGCCCAGGCGACCGAATTCGCGTTCGAGCTGGTAGGCCTGCCACATCAGGGCGTCGACCTGGTTGCGGTTGGCCGACTCCATGAGCCGGAACTGCTTCCACTGGATCCAGGTGAGGGGTGTCAGCGTGACCAGCAGGACCGCGCCGATGGCCAGCAGCCACTGGCCGGTGCGCCAGCGGCCAAGGCCCGTCGGTTCGCTGTTCATTGGATCTCCACCGCCTTGAGCTGCCAGATGGAGCGTTCGTAGTAGGTGGAGGAGCGCAGCTCGGCGTCGCTGTCGAAGGGGTAGACGATGAACAGCGGGCCTTTGTCCCGCACCGGGATCGGCTTGTCGTCGATCAGCCGGGCCATGACCACCTTGAACTTGCGGGTGTCGTCGGCCGGGATGGTGATCTTGTAGTCGTTGATGGCTACGGCGCTGAGCGTGCTGCCGCTGGCCTTGACGGCCTCCAGCACATCGGAGAGCAGCGGGCCGGTGAACTTGACCGGCCGGTCGTACCAGGGGGTGCGGGTGGTGAAGCTGTGCTGGGGCAGGGCTTCGAGCATGGCCATGTCGAAGGCGGCGGTTTCACCCCGGTTCTTCACGCCGATCTTGCCGCTGACCGTCAGCACTGCCCGTCCCTTGGGCTCGGGCAGCGACTGGCCCAGCACCAGAGCGGGCAGCAGGCCCAGAAGGACGGCAAGGCTGAAGGAGCGGCGCAGCGTGTTCATGAACGGACCCGTGTCGATGGCAAGCAGTGAAATGTATCGGTTCCGACCTCAGATGCGGTGCCGGACACCCGATGGCGAGCTGGAGAGGCGGGCCAGCACGGCGGGGGCAATCTGGGTCAGGGGCAGCACCTCGTGCGCCGCCCCGTGCTGGATGGCCATGCGCGGCATGCCGAACACCACGCAGGAGGCTTCGTCCTGAACATAGTTGTAACTGCCCGCGTCCTTCATCTCGCGCATGGCCACGGCGCCGTCGCCGCCCATGCCGGTGAGCATGATGCCGATCGCGTTCGGACCGAGCACCCGGGCGGCCGAGCGGAACAGCACCTCGACCGAGGGGCGGTGCCGGTTCACCGGCTCTGTGTCTTCCACCACCGCCACGTAGTTCGAGCCGCTGCGGTCGATGCGCAGGTGCCGCCCGCCCGGGGCGATGTAGGCATGGCCCGGCAGGATGCGCTGACCGTCGCGGGCTTCCTGCACACGGATCTTGCACAGGGTGTCCAGGCGGTTGGCGAAGCTGGTGGTGAAGCCGGCGGGCATGTGCTGGGTGATGACGATGGCGGGCGAATCGGCGGGCAGGGGGGTCAGCACCTCGCGGATGGCTTCGGTGCCGCCGGTCGATGCGCCGATGCAGATGATCTTCTCGGTCGACAGCCGTGGCAAGGGTGCGCGCGGCGTTTCGACCGGCGTGGCGGCCGCCGGCGTGGCATTCGGCACACGGGTGTCGGCGCCGGGCGTCGGACCGAGCCGGCGCACATGGGCCGCAGCCGCGACCCGGATCTTGTCGACGATGTCGCCGGCCAGTTCCTGCAGGCCGGCCGAGACGCCGATGCGGGGCTTGGCCACGAAGTCCACCGCGCCCATCTCCAGGGCGCGCAGCGTGATCTCGGCGCCCTGCTCGGTCAGGGTGGAGACCATCACCACCGGCATGGGCCGCAGGCGCATCAGGCGCGAGAGGAACTCCAGGCCGTCCATGCGCGGCATCTCGACATCCAGGGTGATGACGTCCGGGTTGGTCTCGCGGATCATCTCGCGCGCCACCAGCGGGTCGGCGGCTGCGCCGACACAGGTCATGTCGGGCTGGCGGTTGATGATTTCGGTCAGCAGGCTGCGAACCAGCGCCGAATCGTCCACCACCACGACGCGGATCTTGGCCATGGGTTGTCTCCGTCAGAAAAGGTCGATCGAGCCGCCGGCGGTGGTGGACACCACCACAGCAGCGCTGCCCTTGCGTTCCTGGGTCTCCAGGTTTTCGGGGTGCGAATGGGCCAGGCGCTTGACCATGGCCTTGCCGTTGGCGGGGAAGAACACCACCTTGCGCGGGTGGATGTCCAGCACATCCTTGGACACCACCGCAATGCGTTCGGTCTGCAGGTAGTCCAGCACGAACTTGGTGTTGCGCTCGCCCACGTTCATGGTGGTGAAGGTGTGCATCACCTGGCCGCCGCCGAACACCTTGGCCTGCATGGTCTCGCGCCGGGCACCGAGCTTCATCATTTCGTTGATGAGCAGTTCCATGGCGTACGAGCCGTAGCGGCCGCCGGAGTCGGCGCCGCCCTCAGGCAGCATGAAGTGGTTCATGCCGCCCACGCGGGCCCGCGGGTCGTAGATGCAGGCGGCGATGCAGGAACCCAGCACGGTCATGATGACGATGTCGTCGGCGGTGACGTAGTACTCGCCCGGCAGCACCTTGACCGCGTCCTGCTTGAAGTGGTGGTCGCGGTAGAAGAAGCTGGCCTCGCCCGGCCTGGGCTTGCGGGCCTTCAGGGCCTCCAGGCGCGAGAGGTCGGGCGCCGGGGGGCGCTTGATAAGACCGGCATCAGATGCGTTCATAGACGGTCTTTCCGCGAAGCACGAACAGGTTGCGTGCGTCGCTGAAGTTTTCGGCATGGCCGACGAACAGCATGCCGCCCGGTTTCATGACCCGGTGGATGCGTTCGAGCACCGCCCGCTGGGTGGCCGCGTCGAAATAGATCATGACGTTGCGGCAGAACACGACGTCGAAGGCGTCGCGCAGCGGCAGCTCCTGGATCAGGTTGACGGTCTGGAAGCGCAGGTGTTTCTGCAGCTCCGGCTTGACCCGCATCAGCCCCGAATTGGCGCCCTTGCCGCGCAGGAAGAAGCGCTGCAGCCGCTCCTGGCTGAGCCCCTTGGCATCGGCCTTGTAGACACCGCGCTGGGCGGTCTGCAGCACCTTGGTGTCGATGTCGCTGTTCAGGATGTCGTAGTGGCCGCTGGTGCCCAGCACCTCGGCGCAGGTCATGGCGATGGAGTAGGGCTCCTCGCCGGTGGAGGCGGCGGAGCACCAGATCTTCCAGTCGTGGGTGCGGCGCTCGGCCAGCAGCCCGGTCAGGATGTCGAAGTGGTGCGCTTCCCGGAAGAAGGCGGTCAGGTTGGTGGTCAGGGCGTTGATGAATTCCTGCCACTCCGGACCGTCGTGGTGTTCCAGCCAGTCCAGGTAGCTTTTGAAGCTGGCATGACCGGTCTCGCGCAGCCGGCGCGAGACCCGGCTGTACACCATGGCGTGCTTGCCGTCGTGCAGGCTGATGCCGGCACGCTGGTAGATCAGGGCCTTGATGCGGGTGAAGTCGCTGTCCGACCAGACGAACTCCCGGCCTTCCGCCAGCGGGCCGTCGCCGGAGACCGGCACGCGGGGGGCAGGCTGGGCCGCTGGGCGCCGGGTGGGGGTGGTCTGCAGCAGCATCGCAAGCTTTCAAAGGTCGGGGCGGCTCGCCCCGGGGTGTTCGGGCGGATCGGTTTCAGTGGCGGGAACGGCGCACCAGGCCCGAGGTGTCCAGGATCAGGGCCACCTTGCCGTCACCCAGGATGGTGGCGCCCGACACGTTGGGCACCTTGCGGTAGTTGGACTCCAGGTTCTTGATCACCACCTGCTGCTGCCCGAGCAGTTCGTCGACCATCAGGGCCACCCGGGAGCCGTCGGCCTCGATCACGACCATGATCGGGCTGTTGCCGTTGTGCTCGAAACGCGGCACCTGGAACACCTGCTCCAGCTCGATCACCGGCATGAATTCCTCGCGCACCTTCACCACCCGCGCGCCCTGCGCGACGGTGTTGATCTCTTTCGGCTTGATCTGGAACGACTCGATCACGCTGGCCAGCGGCAGGATGTAGACCTCGTCGCTGACCCGCACCGACATGCCGTCCATGATGGCCAGGGTGAGCGGCAGGCGCACCGAGACGCGCATGCCGTAGCCCTCGGCCGAGTCGATCTCGACCGTGCCGCCCAGGGCGGTGATGTTCTTCTTGACCACGTCCATGCCCACGCCACGGCCGGAGACATCGGTCACCTCGGCGGCGGTGGAGAAACCTGGGGCAAAGATCAGGCCCCAGACCTCGGCATCGGACATCGAGTCGGGGGCGTCGATGCCCTTCTCCCGGGCCTTGGTCAGCAGCTTCTCGCGGGAGAGGCCCCGGCCGTCGTCGCGCACCTCGATCAGGATGCTGCCGCCCTGGTGGGTGGCCGACAGCGTGATGGTGCCGGTCTCGTTCTTGCCCTTGGCACGCCGGTCGGCTGGCAGTTCGATGCCGTGGTCGCAGCTGTTGCGGATCAGGTGGGTCAGCGGATCGGTGATCTTCTCCACCAGACCCTTGTCGAGCTCGGTGGCTTCGCCGTGGGTGACCAGCTCCACCTTCTTGCCCAGCTTGCTGGCCAGGTCGCGCAGCATGCGGGGGAAGCGGTTGAACACGACCGACATCGGGATCATGCGGATCGACATCACCGCTTCCTGCAGGTCGCGGGTGTTGCGGTCCAGGTCGGCCAGGCCGGCCAGCAGCGCCTGGTTGACGCTGGGCTCCAGGTCGCGGCTTTTCTGGGCCAGCATGGCCTGGGTGATGACCAGTTCGCCGACCAGGTTGATGAGCTGGTCGACCTTGCTCACCGACACCCGCAGCGTGGTCGACTCCAGACCGGCCGAGGCGCCGCCGGCACGCTGGTCGGGCTTGGCGGCGGTGGTGGTGGGGGTGACCGGTGCGGTAGCGCCGGCGGGCGCGGCCTCGCCGGCCGGGCGGGCCTGACCGGGGGCCGATGCCTGTGCCGCAGCGGCCGCGGCTTCGGGCGGAACGCCCGGGGCGCCTTCGAAGAAGCCGAAGTCGGCGCCTTCAGCCGCCGGGGCGGTCTCGCCGCTGACCTGCAGGCGGATCTGGTCCTTGCCCACATGGAAGGTGAACAGGTCCATCAGGTCGGCATCGCTGGCGCTGGTGCGCACATGGAAGATGCGGTGGGTGTCGCCTTCGGTGGACTGGCGTTCGATCTGGCCCAGGCCCGGAATGTCGCGGAACAGCTCGGCAATGCCGTCGGCCATGGACAGGCTGGCCAGCGGGCCGATGTGGATGTCGAGCTGGCGCTCGCCCTGCGACGGCCGGGCCGCCGGCATGCCGCCCGGGGTGGCGGGCGCCACCGGGGCGACCGGTGCGGTGTCCACCACCAGTTCGGCCACGGCCTGCACGATCGGGGCGGCGGTCACGACCGGCGCGCTGGCGGCAGGGACCACCGGCTGGGGCGCGGATGCCGCGTCACCGCCGTTGGCCAGGGCGTAGATGCGGGCCACCAGTTCGTGGTTCGACGGCCCTTCGCCGCCACCGGTCTGGTGCCGGCCGAGCAGGCCGCGCAGCGCATCCGACGACTCCAGCAGCACATCGACCATGGCGGCGTGGGCTTGAGTTCGTGGCGGCGCAGCTTGTCCAGCAGCGACTCCATCTGGTGGGTCAGTTCGGCCACGTCGGCAAAGCCGAAGGTGGCGGCACCGCCCTTGATGGAGTGGGCGCAGCGGAAGATGGCGTTGAGCTCTTCGTCGTCGGCGGCGTTCACGTCCACCGCCAGCAGCATCTGCTCCATCTGGTCCAGGTTCTCGCCGGCTTCTTCAAAGAAGATGGCGTAGAACTGGGTCAGGTCGAAATCGTTGCCGAGGTTCGTGCCCTCGTTCATCAGTTCACCCATGAGGTACTCCTTGGCCGAGGGTCAGCGGATGACCTTGGCGATCACTTCGATCAGCCGGGCCGGGTCGAAGGGCTTGACCAGCCAGCCCGTGGCACCTGCGCTGCGGCCGGCCTGCTTCATCAGGTCGCTGGACTCGGTCGTCAGCATCAGGATGGGAATGGTCTTGAAGCGCGGGTGCTCACGCAGCTTGCGCGTCAGCGAGAGGCCGTCCATGTTGGGCATGTTCTGGTCGGTCAGCACCAGATCGATGGTGTGGTTCTGCGCCTTTTCATAGGCGTCCTGGCCGTCCACCGCTTCCACCACGTGGTAGCCCGCGCCGGTCAGGGTGAATGACACCATTTTTCGCATGGAGGCCGAATCGTCTACGGCAAGAATGGATCGCATGGGTGGCTCCGTGTTTCGTCTGTTATCGACTGCTGGGGCGGTGGCTTGAATGGCGGATGTCAGAAAAGCTCGATGGAGCCGGCGTCCATCTCGTTCTGGGTCACCGGGCTGGGGCGACCCGGCATCGGGTCGAGCTGGAGGGGCACTTCGTCTTCCTCGGCATCGATCACCTCGGCGCCCAGGCGCCAGGCGCAGCTCTTGAGCACCTGGCCGGTGTGCACCAGCAGCTGGGTGGCCATGTCGTGGAACTGGAGTTCGGTGACGGCCTGGTTGAGGTTCTGGCGGATGCGCAGCAGCTCGGCGGTCTGCGGCGACTCCAGCTGACCGAGCGCGGCGTCGGCGCGGTTGAAGCGGTCCAGCAGGTTGGCGGTGGCGTGGTCCAGCAGGCCTTCCAGGCGCTGGAGGTCGGTCATCACCATCAGCAGGGCGTCCTGCACGTCGGCCACCAGCGCGACCGGCATCGAGACGGACGGTGGCGGGGGCATCGTCTGGGGGGTGTGCATGATCGTCAGGTGGTTCGAAGGGGTGGGGGTATTACAATTTTCGACAGCCTCGAAACCCTTTATCGGCTGAAAACGGGCCGAATTCAGAGCCATTTCCACCCGTGACCACCGACACCCCCCCGGTCCGCATCCTTCATCTCGAGGACTCCCGCGTCGACCACGCGCTGGTGAAGTTCGCGTTGCAGCGCAACAAGCTGCCCACCGAGCTGGTGCTGGTGGACGCCATGGACGACTTCCGGCGTGAGCTCTCCCAGGGCCGGTTCGACATCGTGCTGGCCGACTACCACCTGCCCGGCTTCACCGGCCTGGACGCCTGGGAGGTGGCCCGTGAACTGCGGCCCGACCTGCCGTTCGTGATCCTGTCGGGTGCCATCGGCGAAGCCGCCGCCGTGGAAGCCATGCACAAGGGCGTGAGCGACTACCTGCTCAAGGACAGCATGCACCGGCTCTCGCACGTGATCGAGCGGGCGCTGGAGATGTCGCAGACCCGCCGCGCCAAGGCCCAGGCCGATGCCGAGCTGGCCGAATCGCGCCGGCGCATTGCCGAGCTGGCCGAGCACCTGCAGACCAGCATCGAACAGGAGCGGGCCGGCATCGCGCGCGAGATCCACGACGACATCGGGGGCGCGCTGGCTGCGGTCAAGCTCGACCTGGCCTGGGTCGGGCGGCGTGCCGCCGACCCCGACATGCAGGCCCATGTGGCGGCCGCCCTGGAGATGCTGCAGCACGCGCTGGACGCGAGCCAGCGGATCATGCTCAACCTGCGCCCGCCCATCCTCGACCAGGGGCTGGTGGCGGCGGTGCAGTGGCTGGCCAGCGGCTTCGAGCGCCGCACCGGCATCCGGGTGGTGTTGCGCAAGTCCGCCGAAACCATCGACGTGCCGCGCCATCTGCAGCTGGTGGCCTACCGCACGGCGCAGGAAGCGCTCACCAACGTCATCAAGCACGCCGAGGCCACGGCGGTGGACATCGACCTGAACGACCGCGAGGGCGTGCTCACGGTGGAGGTGAGCGACAACGGCCGCGGCCTGCAGGGCGATGCCTTGCGCAAGTCCAGGTCGTTCGGTCTGCTCGGCTTGCGCGAGCGGGCGGCACAGGTCGGTGGCTGGCTGGATATCAGCTCGTCATCGGGCGGCACATCGGTCATCCTGTCGGTGCCGCTGCCGTCGGCGCAGGATCTGGCCGACGCTGAACAAGGAACAACATGATCAAGGTGATCCTCTGCGACGACCATGCCGTGGTGCGTCGCGGCATCCGCGACACCATTGCCGAGGCGGTGGACATTCAGGTGGTGGGCGAGGCGGGCAGCTACCCCGAGCTGCGCGAGCTGATGCGCAAGTCGCCGTGCGACGTGCTGGTGCTGGACCTCAACATGCCCGGGCGGGGCGGTCTGGAGGTGCTGGCCGCTCTCAAGGAGGAGGGCTCCACCGTCAAGACGCTGGTGGTGTCCATGTACCCCGAAGACCAGTACGCCATCCGCTGCCTGCGGGCCGGCGCGCGCGGTTACCTCAACAAGGCGGGTGATCCGGCCGAGCTGGTGCAGGCCATCCGGGTGGTGATGCAGGGCCGCAAGTACGTCACGCCGGCCGTGGCCGAGATGCTGGTCGACACCCTCAACGCCCCCGAAACCGAAGAGCTGCACGCCAGCCTGTCCGAGCGCGAGCTGCAGACGCTGCAGAAGATCGCCTCGGGCCGCAAGCTCTCGGACATTGCCGAGGAGCTGATGCTCAGCCCCAAGACGGTCAGCGTCTACCGGGCCCGAGTGCTGGAGAAGCTGCACCTGACCAACAACGCCGAACTCACCGTCTACGCCATCCGCAACGGACTGGTCTGATGCCCTGCCGGGCACCGTTCGTGTCCGGCCCGATTCCTTCCGGCACCCGCCCCGGTCAACGGCGGTGCTGCGGTGAACCTTGCACACCGCGCTGCCACCCATCGGCACCCCCAGCTACCGGTGTGTGCCATGCACTTCACTCGAACGCCCCGTTCCGGTTTTGTCGGGCTGCTGCCCACCGCCGACCTGCGCCTGGGCAGCCTGCTGGAGGCGGTCCGCGCCCACCCCTTCCGTGACGCGGCCGCGCGGCGCCTCTGGGGCCGTTGCCTCGACCGCCTGCTGCAGCCGCAGCCGGTGCTCGACCTCTCCGAATTCCCGGCCGGTCTGGTCATGCTGCTGCAACCGGCCTGGCTCCGGGCCCATGCCGACATGGCGGTGGAACACGGCATGGCGGTGCATGGCGTGCGGCTGGTCGGGCTGCGCCGGCTGCCGGCCTGGCTGCAGGCGCTGCCACGGTTGCAGCGGCTGGAGCTGCAGGACTGCGAGGCCCCCCGCCTTGACCTGCGGCCCTTCGCCGGCCTGCGGCAGCTGCGGGTGCTGGGCCGCCATCGCCTGCGTCGGGTCGACCTGCCGGAGCAGACCTCGTCCTGGATCGAGGCCGGCCCCTTCGACCTCGACATCCATGTTCATGGCCACGCGGTGGTCACCTGCCGGCGCCTGCCGGCCTGCGCGGCCGAGCCCCAGACGGTGCGGGTCTGCACCGACCCCGGACCCGGCGTCGACGAACGTCTGAACCTCAACCAGCGGGTGCGCGGCCCGAACGGCCGCCCGCTGGGGTGTGTGGAGCTGGCCTGCCTGTGGCTGTACGACCGCGTGGCCCATCAAGCGCAGGTGCGCCAGGGCAATGCCCGGCCCGATGCGTTCGACTACCGCGCCATCGGTTCGCCCGAGGTGCTGCACCGGCGTGCCGACCAGGCGCTGGCCCTGCGGGCGCTGCTGCGACACGAATCCCGGCCGGTGCATCTGGTGGCCGACTCGCGCAGCGGCGAATGGCTGCAGGTGCGCATGGAGCGCATGGCGGCCCAGGGGCGCAGCAGCAGCCACTACGGGCTCAGTTCGTTGCACCACGCCATGGCGCTGGAGCTGGCCATCGAGACCGAGCTGCAGGCCCAGGGTGGCCCGCCGGTGCCGCGCTGGGTGGTGCGCCTGTACGACCCCGATCACACCACCCTGCACCTGGAGTGGTTCGCGCACGACCGCAACGATCTGCTGCCGCTGCGCATCGGCGACCTGCAGCACACGCTGCTGCCGGGGCCGAGGGCCCATGGCGGGTCGGTGGCCGATCCGCTGTGGCGGCTCCACCCGGCCGGCCCCGGGCCGCTCGATGCCGCCCCCGACGATGTCGACGAGGACTGGATGCCCGCCGACAGCCTGCTGGCCTCGCCCTGCATCGGTCAGCTCTTCAAGGCCGGTCGCCACGACCGCTGGCGCGGTGCACTGCTGCGCCAGCATGCGCGCCGGGGCGACCTGGCCCTGACCCTGGCCTTCCTGGAGGCCCGCGACGCGCAAGGTCATTCGCTGCTGATGCGCTCGCCCATGCCGCCGGCCGCGTTGCAGGCCTACCTGAACGTGCTGCAGGGGCTGGGTCTGGAAGGGGTCACGCTGGTGCTCACCCTGCTGCGCGCTTTTGGCCAGGAGGGCGACCGCCCGGACCAGCTGCTGCACCGCGTGCTGGCCGGCGAATCCCGGTTGACCCTGCTGATGCAGGCCTTGCGCCGCCTGCCCCTGGAGCCGGCCGATCTGGTGGCGGTGCTGCGCCCGCCGCCCCGGCCCGATGCGGCGGGCGGCAGCAT
>JGI24115J20150_1000932_pt1 | contig 10262 bp, 9 predicted proteins | sample Subbioar_CSW14AB_FD_20150 | JGI IMG/M metagenome (IMG submission 20150)
ATTACTGGCATAATGGTCTGTTTTTGTTTGCATCTGAACTTAAAGCCTTTCACAAACATCCTGAATTTAAAAAGGAGCTGAATTTTAATTCGGTCGCGGCCTTTATGCAATTCGGAAATGTCCCTTCACCGCACTGCATTTTTATAGATTGTTATAAATTAAAACCTGGACATACGCTTCAACTAAACATTGAAACAAAACAATTAACTATTTCCAAATACTGGGATGTTTACGACGCCTATAATAAACCTAAACTTGATATTTCTTTTGAAGACGCGAAAACAGAAACAGAAAACATTTTAAAAACCGCTTTTGATTACCGCATGGTTGCGGATGTACCGGTTGGTGTTTTTTTAAGCGGAGGATACGATAGCGCATGTTTAACCGCTTTGCTTCAAAAAGACTCTGCCAGGAAAATACGAACATTTACGATCGGCGTACCGGATATTGGTCTTAATGAAGCTCAATATGCGAAGGATGTCGCCCGCTATCTGGAGACCGAGCACACTGAATTTACCTGCACCCAAAAAGAGGCGCTCGATCTTATCGGAAACCTTCCTTATTATTATGACGAACCTTTCGGTGATAGCAGCGCTATCCCCACCACCCTGGTATCGGCGCTCGCCCGCAAACAGGTTACTATAGCACTCAGCGCGGATGCCGGTGATGAAGTTTTTGCAGGGTATAACCGTTACGATTACCTCATGAAACATGGTCGCTTCCTTAATAAGTTACCAAAGGGAATAAGACTGGCGACCTCGAAACTAATGTCTGCTTTTCCGGCAGATCAGATCCCTGTTTTAAAACAACGGTACAATTTTCCCAACCGTTATGAAAAACTAAAATCCCTGCTTGAAGATCCTTCGCCACAAAATATGATGTTAAGCCTGAGCAGGCAGTTTAATGATCTGCAGTTGGCCGGTTTGTTCAGGCACCCGGTTCAAACGCTTGAAACAGCTTATACCAGCGCCTCACTTCTTGAAAAATATTATTCCCCTTTGTCGTACATGATGGCGGTTGATTATCAAACCTACCTGGCGGACGACATTCTGCAGAAGGTAGACCGCGCCTCCATGAGTGTTGGGCTCGAGGCCAGAGAACCTTTCCTGGACCATCACGTGATCGGCTGGGCAGCTCAGCTTCCGGATTCTTATAAGTATCACGATGGAATTAAAAAATATATTCTTAAAGAAATCGTACATAAATATATTCCAAAGGAACTTATGGACCGGCCAAAAATGGGCTTTGCAATACCGGTTGAAAACTGGCTGATGACAGACCTGAAAGAGAAGGTCCTCTATTTTTTAAATGATGAGAAAATAGAAAAACAGGGCGTATTTGAACCGGCAGCTGTAAAAAAATTAAGAACAGATTTTTTCTCGGGCCGGAAAGAGCTGGCTCTGAAAATATGGTATCTGCTTATGTTCCAGATGTGGTATGAAAAATGGATGTGATCCCGGTTTAAACAGGTGAGCGTTCGCTAACCAGACACCACAACTTTTCCTTCTACCAGGTTAACTTTTTGTTTCATCCTTCTTTTATAGGAAGATTCGTTCAACATGTAGTTTAAAATTACCATGCTTGACAAAAAGAAAGGGATGCAAGGTATTTTTAATCTTACCAAAGCGCCAAAATTTGAAATGGACACCCCCACCGAAAACGCGAAAAAAATTGAAAATGCGAACGAGAACATTACCAGGGGATGCTGCGTGATCAGTCCAAAGAACCTGAAAAACTTCAGCTTAATTAACAGGTAAATACAAAATCCAAGGATAAAGGTATTCTCGATCGCGGAAAGCGCCATCACCACATTTCTTACGTCAAAAATAGTTGGTCTGAACAGGGCGGCAAAAATCGCCTTATGTGAAACAGATACTAAACCTGAAACAGTTGGTTCATAATCACCAATATCAAAAGTGTTTCCGCCATAATAACTCTGTTTAAGATCTTGTTGCGCGCCTGAAGCTGTTTTTATGACCTTTTCCACGGAATACTGCCCGAGAGAGTCTCCCAGCTTCTGCAAGGCATATACACACACAACAATTCCAACCGTAACCAGCGTTGGTGCCAGCATTACTTTTAGAAATGCGTTTTTTATTTTTGTTACCCTCATGGCAATGAACCAAAATATGGAACCCGGTAAGAGGGCAAATAAAATATAGGGCTTTATCGATAATAACATATAAGCCCCGAAAAACAAAAAGACAAGGTACTTTGTCTGAAACCTTCTTTGTGTAAAAAACCAGTAAAAACCATGTACATAAAAACAGGCCGCGGACAAACTGAGACTGTCCTTCATGATACCACTTCCCCAGAATACAACCGAAGGAATATACAGAATTGACCAGGTAAATTGTTTTTCAAGTTTTGGAAATTCGTTTACGAAAACAAGGAAAAGCCTCCAGATCCCAAGATAACAAACGGTTGCAACCAGTATCGCGGTTGCCATATAGCTTTTAAAACACACCAGCACAAAAGGTACAAAGCACTTGGAAACGAAATAGGCATACGTGTCGTTTACCCAATAAGTAAAGGAATAATTGGAATTGATAAGGGCAAACTCCGCATATTTGGGGCTCCCGAAATACAGGTAAAAAAAATCCTCCGGCTTATTAAGTAAAACGTCCACCAGGGCGCAGGCGGTATAATGATAATTTACCGTGTCGCCGCCGTCGTAGTAAAAAAAGTAGATCAAGCCCAGCGATACGGCCCCAAACATCTTCGCGAGGAGCCCCGGTAAAAAATATTTGTATACCTTCTCTTTTCTTCTGCGTTTTATAGTAAATTTATGGGCGAAAAAGAGGATGATCGCTAAATAAATAGGCGTTATCAGTAAATCATAAATATCCATACTACAGTATAAAAATAAAGAATAAAACCCATTGCACAAAAACACACTCTACATAACATTCGACGGATTAAGCGATCCGCTGGGGCAGTCACAGATCCTGCCCTATTTATGCGACATTGCGGCTAATGGCTTTCACATTCATATCTTATCCTGTGAGAAAAAAGAAAGACTTGAAGCAGAAAAACCGGCGATCCTTGCGCTTATCAAAACACTGCCAATAACCTGGGACTACATATTTTATGATGAAGACGGAAGCTTTTTATCGCGACTCGGCTATATCAGGAGAATTAAGGCGCTAGCTGCAAGAATTCACCTGGAAAAAAAAATAGCTCTTGTCCACTGCCGAAGCTACCTCGCTTCGCTGATAGGCCTGTCGCTCAAGCTTAAGTACAACATTCCTTTTATTTTTGACATGCGCGGCTTCTGGGCCGACGAACGGATTGACGGCGGCATCTGGAAAAAATACAAGCCCCTCGATTATTTTTTCTACAGGTATTTTAAGAAAAAAGAAAAACAATTTATCCTGGAGTCTGACGCTATTGTGTCCCTTACTGAGGCAGCGGTCAAAGAACTGGGCAACTTTTATCCCCCCGAGCTTCTGGCAAAAAAAACAACGGTGATTCCCTGTTGTACAGACACCCATCTTTTTAACAAAGAAACGCTCGAAACAGTTCCTGAACTCCCTTTAATTACTCCTGAAGATCATCTGCTGATCTATACCGGCTCTATTGGCACCTGGTACTATACAAGAGAAATGATCGATTGTGTATATGCATGGAGAAGACTGATCCCTTCAGTGAAACTACTTATCTTAACCAAAGACGAAGCTGAAGTGAACAGACTTCTTAAAACCTTTCATCTTGATCAACGCTCTTACGTAATTGTGGAAAGCAGCTCGCACAAGGAAGTTGCAGGGTATTTGTCGAGGGCAAAAGCCGCTATCTTTTTTATCAAGCCATCTTATTCAAAAATCGCATCTTCTCCCACTAAAATGGCCGAATGCTGGTCTATGGACCTTCCTATTATTACAAACGCGGGCATCGGCGACAACGACCTTTATTTTAATACCCATCATGGCGGAATACTTGTAAACGATTTTAACGAAAGCTGTTATGTCGAGTGCTGCCGGCAATATCTTGCCCTCTCCGGTACGCCCGGTCACTACAGGGATATCGCCCTCAGGCATTTTGACACCAGAATGGCAAGAGAAAAATATACGGCCATCTATAACTCTTTAATCGGCTAGTTTTGTTAAAGGACCTGCGGCATATAAAGTACAAACGTCTTTTTTTTTCGGTGAATGAATGCTTTCTTACAGAGGAGGTAGACCTCAACGCAGATATAAATTATTTTATCCAGTGCCCTAAGAACGTTGGAGGATCCCTCACTGAATTCTTTACCCTGCTTATTGACCTTTCCCGACCCGTTGAAACTATCCGCGCGGACATTTACCACCGTACCCTATCCGAAATAAATTCATTCCTCGTAAACCAGGATTTTGAGCATAAAATTATTCTTGACATTCGGGAAGAGGAATTGAATCAGTTCATCAAACTATTTAATCAGTTCGCCGGAGAAAAGAATATAAGGAAGGCCGAAGCCTTCCGGCTGAAGGCTTACAGAAAAAATGGGATCCTTGGGGTATCGTACATAAAACAAAACGATAAATTTCTCTGCGTAAACCTTTACAGGATCACGAAAGACCGTGCTGCCAATATCAATTCCTTCACCGTGAAAAATTCTGGTATCAGTGCATCAGCATTAGGAAGAGCCCACCGGGCAATTCACTGGCTTGATATTCTCGCGTTCAAAAAAATGGGTGCTAGCTACTACGATTTTTGTGGCTGGTATCAGGGCCAGGCTGATACCAGCCTCCTGAATGTAAATAAGTTCAAAGAACAGTTCACGAAAAATAAAATAAAGGAATACACCGGCGTGATCTATAAAAATAAAGCTTTGGCACTCCTTCACAAACTTCACGCATGACAGATAAAAACCTGGAAGTTTATAATTCAAAACAAGTTATTAACTGGTATGATCAGCTGAAAGATCTTATTCCGGTTGAGCGTAGAGTATTTGAAGCACACAAAGAGCTGATCGCCGGTGGAAACATACTGGATATTGGAATTGGCGCCGGCCGCACCACCGCCTATCTTGGCGCAAAGAGTAAAAATTACACCGGCATTGATTATTCGGAAGGGTTTATACGCGCCGCTGAAAAAAACTTCCCGGGACTGCAGTATTTTGTTATGGATGCGCGCGACCTCGAAAAATTTAAAACCGGGGACTTTGATCTGGTTAATTTTTCCTTCAATGGAATTGACTATGTTGACCATGAAGGAAGAAAAAAAGTTCTTTCTGAGATCCACCGTGTCCTTAAGCCTGGTGGTATTTTCTTTTTTTCCACGCACAACAAAAACCATCCGGGCTTCAACATAAGTCCCTGGCTTAATAGGGCTAATTCTCTTTTTGTCAACCTTAAAACATTTGTAAAACTACTTCCTTTTCTTTTAAAAAAATTAAAACATAAAAAGCGGGAATTGATTTATGACGACTATGCGATCATCAATGATTCCGCACATAACTACAGCCTATTGACCTATTACACCACACCAGCGTTTTTAAGAAAACAAATAACCTCCCAGGGGTTTTCAGAACCAGAGTTTTACCTGAAATCAGGAGAACTAAAAAAAGATTCCGAGCTTGACGATTGGATCTTTGTCACTGCAAAAAAACCGGGTTAAATGTCAGCTTCACCTGGTGCTGAACCTTATGAGCACTGAACTGGCGGTTTTGAATTAAGGGATGCTATCGTCTGATCATTTTATGAAACCCGTTTATCAGTAAAAACATTTCCTCGGCGCTTTCCTGGTGAATATTAAACCTTGGAAGCTCATAGAAATAATTTTTTTCTTTTTTAAGTTTATTAAGATCAACCAGGTCGTTGATCCGTGTAAAGCACATCGTGTAGTACTTTTTTACAGTGTTCAGGGAATATTCATTAAATTTTGCGAAAGGAAAAGCGAAGGAGGAAACCTCAACATTCAATTCCCGCTCGATGGTGTTTTTTGACTCTCTCATCTCATAATCGATGAATATTTCGTCCGTTTCAAGAATAAAACTGGGGTGCGTCAGGCTATGCGAGGCAATGCTGACTAATTCCTTATCGAGCTTCCTCAATTCATCAAAAGTCAGCAGTTCCTTTTCGATGATCCTGTTATCCCGTTCAAATTTTTCCTGCAATACATCAATGATCACCTGCCTTTCAACCTGGCGGAGCCGGCAAAGATGTTTGGTGATTGTAAGGTTAAGGGCAAAATCATCAAACTTACCGGCATAATCTATGTGCTGGTTGTGACTGATAAAAAAATTCCGGACCTCTGAAAACCAATAATGTTTTACAAAATAAATAATAGTAGACGTCCAGATATGCCCATGATTCGACAGGTCGTAAGGCAGGACAAAAAGAGTAGAATGTACCTTGTTTCTTTTCAGGATCGGGTACGCGTAGTCGAGGTAATCCTTGTAACCATCATCAAACGTGATGAAGCAGGCATTTTTAAAATCGGTTTGAGGTTTACTATGGAGATAATGAAGAGGCAGGATCGTGTAGTGTTTTTTTAGAAGGAGGATCATCTCTTCAAAAAGCTTTGGATGAATTCCCGGCCAGATGTTATCGTATTCCGGAATTATTTTATGAAATACCAGAACGGGTACCTTGCCTTTCTTTCTGTTACGCCGCATTAAATAATTTCCAACCTTAAGCCAATAAAGCGTTTTAAACAAAAAGTTCCGGAATAATTTCATAGTCTGTGGATCCCAAAATTCACTGGCAGCCTTGCTCGTGAAGACGAAAAACAAACCGCTCTTCAGCCTGTTTTATTGAAATAAATGTATTAATTTTTCAACGATTACACAAAATTTATTTACCTTTAAACCCTATGCAAAGCATTATTGTTACCGGCGGAGCGGGTTATATTGGCTCTCACACTCTTGTTGAACTACTGAACAAAACCAACTATCACGTAGTTTCAGTTGACAACTTCTCCAATTCGAGTCCGGCTTCATACGAAAAAATAAAGACTCTTACGCAACGCCCCTTTGAAACCCTTAACTTTGATCTTTGCAATGAGAGCGAGTTAATCAGGCAGCTTTCTGCACTACAGAACATAGCCGGCATTATTCATTTTGCCGCGTTTAAATCCGTACCGGATTCCGTTGCCGATCCGCTTCTTTATTATCACAACAATATTGTTTCGCTGCACAACATTTTAAAATTTGCAAAAAAACAGGGCATACAAAGTTTTATTTTCTCTTCTTCCTGCTCTGTATATGGGAATGCAGACGAATTACCTGTTACAGAAAACACTCCTCTTAAAAAAGCGGAAAGTCCGTATGGCCATACCAAACAGATTGGCGAAGAGATGATCACGTTTTTCTGTCAGGCAAATCCGGGATTTAAAGCAGTACTGCTCCGGTATTTTAACCCCGTGGGCGCCCATGTAACGGGCAAGCTGGGTGAATTTCCAATTACAAAGCCCAATAACCTTCTTCCTATTATTACACAAACCGCAGTTGGTAAAAATTCCCTTACTGTTTTTGGGAACGACTATGACACACGGGATGGTTATTGCATACGGGACTATATCCATGTAACAGACATAGCGGACGCGCATGTTAAAGCATTAAACTACCTTATTGAAGGAAAAAATAAAAAAGCGCTTTCTTTATTTAATCTTGGCACAGGTAAAGGTGTTAGCGTGCTGGAAGCGATTCAATCGTTTGAAAAAGTATCAGGGAAAAAACTGAACTATGTTGTGGGGAAAAGGCGTGAAGGCGATGTTATTGCCGTATACGCGAATAACACGCTGGCAAAAACCGAATTAAACTGGACACCGGAATATACGCTGGATGATATGATGCTCAGCGCCTGGAAGTGGCAGCAAAACCTGGATTCCGAAACTACCAGCTCCTTTTAACGCAGATGCGTGGATTGCACAGATCAAATGAAGTAACATTTTACATGATCTTTTAAGCCACAGATTCCATGGATCGCACAGATCAACTAAAAATGATCGTTCAATTTTCCTTCACACAGATCAGGCAATCTGTGGCTTCTTTTACAGCAACCACCGATCCCTTTTTAATTTATTATTTGTGTTATTATGAAATTAGTGTCTTTACACGCCGATCTTCAAATGCGACTTGTACTTATTATTATAATCCTTCATGCTCCTTAAAATAACTTCATGTGCTTCTTCTGCACCATAGGTATGGGTTATTTCAACCGCTTTATTTTCCTGTCCGGGCATATTCTTGTAAGTTAAAAAGTAGTGTTTTAACCTGTTAATTAAGGTAACCGGACAGTCTGCAACATCCTTAAGATTGCCATACACTTCGTCCTGCTTTAAAACAGCGATAATTTTGTCATCCGCCTCTCCTTTATCCAGCATCCTGAATCCTCCGATAGGAATAGCCTCTAATATGATGTCCCCACTTGTAATATTGCGTTCGGTCAATACACAAATATCCAAAGGGTCTCCATCGCCTCTGTCCACTTTTTTTCCGGCCATCTTTTCCGCATAGGCCCTTACTTCCTCATCACAGAAGGTCTGTGGCACAAAGCCGTAAAGCGCAGGCACATAATTCGAGAATTTCTGAGGGCGGTCGACTTTCCTGTAGCCGGTTAATTTGTCGATCTCGTATTTCACAGTGTCGGCGGGCACCATTTCTATATAGGCCGTAACAATAGCCGGACAATCTTCTCCAATAGGAATCCCATGCCAGGGATGCGGTTTATATAATTGAACTTTCATTTACTGGATCGTTATTTTGTAAAATTACTGGCGCAAAGATAAGGGAACGTTAAGGATTTGTTATGTGAAAAGCCAAAATTAAATACTAAAACAGAAATGTGGGCGTTAATTAGACTGTAACTAAACCACTATCGACTGGAAGTCAATACGTTTAAAGAAAAAAAATGAAATTCTTCAACAAACGATCAGAAGCCGTCATTGCGAATGGAGTGAAGCAATCTCGCATTGAGACTGCTTCTCCCGATAGCCATCGGGATCGCAGTGACGACAAATATGTTTTTAGAAACTGAAAGTCTTGCGCTGAAAGCGCATTCTTTCAACTAACGATTGAGACCAATGAAAAAACACTTAGCACAGCTGCTCCTTATTTTATACACGAATGGCCTGTTTGCTCAGACAAATGCCCCCCCTGCAAAAACCAATGCCGGATTATCCCCATCTATCAGCTTTGTGGACACCAATCACGATACTATCATTACCCTGGAAGAAGCCAGAGTTATTTTCGACAACTATCAAAACGACTCCGGTAAAACCAGTGAAGGAAACCAGCCGGAAGATCTGGAATCTGTAGTTATTGAACTGATCGGTTATATCGAAGGAGTAAATTGTAATGATATTAAAAAAAGTTTTGCGTCAAAGCGATTCATTGATGTTTATTACGCGAATAAATTTTTTGACGCGCATGATGAAGTTTTTGGTTTACTTATGGACCAGTTAAGAGTCGAGCCTGCTTCTGAGCGGCTACCGCAGATGAATGCAACAAATAGTCCGGATACTTTAAGATCAGCAATGGATGGAGACTTTCCTAAACACATGATCACGGACAGGCCTGATCAAACTGAGGCCCCGCAATTAACACCACGGGGATTTTTCCAGGTTGAAACAGGCTGTCAAAGTGAAATCGATCATGATAAAGTTAATAACGTAACTACACAAAGTACATTGTATAATACCACTTTATGGAAATATGGCGTGACAAAGAACCTTGAATTAAGAGCCGTTACACAATACGCCGCAGACAAAACAAAATTTAAAGGAAGTCCTGATACTTCAGACTCGGTGATCTCAATGAGCGGATTTAGTCCCATTTCCGTAGGCTCAAAAATAGCCCTGGAAAAGGGGCACGGCCTTATTCCGTCAATTAGTTTACTCGCTCACCTGGAACTTCCTTACTTTGGATCAGAGAACTATAGGCCTGGATCCATAATTCCACGGTTCAGGTTTTTGTTCACGCATACCTTAAACGAGCGGTTTACCTTTTCATATAATTTAGGCGCTGAGTGGGAAGATGGTACAAACGCGTCAACCGGAATTTATACAGCATCTTTGGGAGCTTCACTTTTTAGAAATTTATCGCTGTTCATTGAGGCTTATGGATTTCTAAAAGAACAGGGGTCGGATCATCGTCTGGATGGTGGATTGACTTATTTCTTAACCAATTCTATTCAATTGGATTGTTCAGGTGGTGTTGGATTAAGTGAAAGATCGCCTGATTATTTTGTATCAGCTGGTATTTCGTTCCGGTTTAATGCTTTTAATAAAGAAATGAGAAAACGGTCCGGGTATAAATAATACCGATACACAGTATGTAATAG
>JGI24115J20150_1000945_pt1 | contig 10201 bp, 8 predicted proteins | sample Subbioar_CSW14AB_FD_20150 | JGI IMG/M metagenome (IMG submission 20150)
CCTCCCCTGGGGCAGAGCAATGGCCGATGGAGAACTGCTGATCGAGCCGGAGGTGTTACGAAGCAGCGGCGGGTTGCTGCAGGTCGACCTCGTTGCCGCGCGTCGCGAATTGACCATCGCCGGACGTCAGGTGCATGCCCTGACATACGGCGGCATGGTGCCGGGACGGACCTGGCGCGTGCGACCGGGGGACTCCATCGAGGTGCAGTTGCGGAACGAACTGGACACCCCAACCAACCTGCATACGCACGGACTACAGGTGTCTCCCGCGGGGAACGGTGACAACCCTTTCCTCTCGATAGACCCGGGGCAGAGCTTTGACTACCGATTCACGTTGCCAGAGGATCATCCGCCTGGGGTGTTCTGGTATCACCCTCACCGGCATGGCTCAGTTGCCGACCAGATATTCGGCGGCTTGTACGGTGCGCTGATCGTCGAGGATGGCCACATGCCCATCAGCCGCGAGCGGGTGCTCGTCGTCTCGGACATTTCACTGACTCCTGGCGGACAGATTGCGGCCGCCTCGGGCGCGGACGTGATGATGGGCCGCGAAGGTGATCTCCTGTTGGTCAATGGTCAGCACCGTCCGCACATGTCGGCACGACCTGGGGAGCAGGAACGCTGGCGTGTGATCAATGCATGCACCTCGCGCTACCTTCGCTTGGCCCTGCCTGGGCAACGTCTTGAGTTGCTCGGGATCGACGGCGGCCACGAGCAGGCTCCTCCGGAAGTGCGGGAGGTACTTCTAGCGCCCGGCAATCGCGCCGATCTTCTCGTGAGCATGAGCGCTGGGAGTGGTGAGTTTCAGACGCTGGGTTATGACCGCGGCGGGATGGGAATGATGGGAGGCCAGAACCTCTCCGGTCCCGAGACCATTGCCACGCTCACTGTCGCGGGGCAAGAAGTTGCTGCGCCGGGCGCGGCACTAGAACGACCGTCGGTTCGAGATCTGCGCGAGCAGCCCGTCGCACGGCAGCGCGAGATCACCTTCACCATGGGAATGGGGATGATGATGGGCGGTGGCGGAAGCATGATGGATTTCGGGTTCGACGGTCGTGCCTTCGACATGGACCGAGTGGACCAACACGTTGCTGCAGGGGCCGTCGAGGAGTGGCTCATCACGAACCCCACCCCTATGGATCACCCCTTCCATCTGCACATTTGGCCGATGCAGGTGATCGAAGCGGGTGGGCAACCGGTCAGTGAACCCACTTGGCGCGACGTCATCAATGTTCCCGCGCAGGATGGAGTGCGGGTGCTCGTCGACTTCGCGCGTCACCCGGGGCGCAGCGTCTACCATTGCCACATCCTTGATCACGAAGACGCTGGCATGATGGCCACCGTCGACGTCGCATAGTACCGTGCGCCCTCGCGCGGCTCGGCCCGCAGCTCTTCTTCTGAATCGATCCTCACATTCCTATCGAAGCGAGGGTGCGTCGGGCAATCGTTGCCGCCCGCGTCACGCGTGGCTACCCTAGAAACGTGCCACGCGCTGCGAAAAGCGGCAGAAATGAGAGCCTGTTTCAGAGTGGCACGCAGAGGGCACGGCACCGCTGCAAACCCCGAAGATCCGCGTGATCACGCGGCCCATGACGAGTATTGGGACTTCTGAGAAGCTTCCGATGAGGGGCCCGGGGACTGCAGGATTCCGCAGCTCCGGGCCTCTTTCGCGCGTGTGCGCACCAGAAGGCTCATCCCGGAGGCTCAGTCGCCGCGAACGAATGGGCAGGGGGACCCCGTGATCGATCGGCTCATCGCTCGAATGGGGCTTGACCCTTGATCTTGGACACGCTGATTCCAGCACGATGCTGGGGGGAGCGAGAATCCAAGGATGGCCAGGAAGAACTACACGGACGAGTTCCGTCGCCGAGCGGTGGACTTGTACGAGTCCACGCCCGGGGCGACGCTCAAGGGGATCGCGGCGGATCTCGGCGTGTCCCGCGGCGCGTTGAAGGAGTGGGTCGACAAGCTCGGCTCCGGGACCACGACGACCGGAAGCCCGGTCGCTCCGGCGGCGGTGCGGCCGGAGTCGCAGGCGGCGAGGATCGCGCGGCTGGAGGCCGAGAACCAGGCGCTCCGGGTTGAGCAGGCCAAGCTTGCGGAGGAGCGGGACATCCTCCGTCAGGCGGCGAAGTATTTCGCCGGGGAGACGAGCTGGTGAACCGCTTCCAGTTCGTCGAGGATCACAAGGACGCCTACGGCGTGAAGCGGTTGTGTGAGGTCATCGAGATCGCGAGGTCGTCGTTCTACGCGTGGCTGTCCGCCGCCCCCGGACGTGCCGCGAGGCAGTCGGCAGATGCGGCCCTCGCTGGCCGGATCCGGGCGCTGCAGGACCCGCAGCAGGGCGGGGACCGCGCCTTGGGTGCACCGCGGATCACCGCCGACCTCAACGAGGGCGTTGCCGAGAGTGAGCGGGTCAACCACAAGCGCGTGGCCCGCGTGATGCGTCAGCACGGCCTGGCCGGGATCCGGCTGCGCAAGCGGGTGAAGACCACGATTCCGGACCAGTCGGGGCGGCGCTTCCCGGACCTGATCGGCCGCGACTTCTCCACCGGGGAGCCGGGCCGCCGTTACGTCGGCGACATCACCTACCTGCCCATCGAGGACGGCACGAACCTGTACCTCGCGTCCTGCATCGACCTCGGGTCACGGAAGCTCGCCGGCTGGGCGATGGCCAGCCACATGCGCACCGAGCTCGTCGAAGACGCGCTGAAGGCTGCATGGCGCGAGCGCGGCTCCCTCGCCGGGGCCGTGTTCCACAGCGACCACGGCTCGGTCTACACCTCGAAGTCCTACACCGGCCTCTGCGAGCGGTTCGGGGTGATCCAGTCGATGGGAGCGATCGGCTCGTCGGCCGACAACGCCCTCGCCGAGAGCTTCAACGCGGCCCTCAAGCGCGAACTGCTCGAAGGCCGACCCGCGTTCCCGAACGCGCCCACGGCCTACCGGGCCGTGTTCCGGTGGGCGAACCGCTACAACACCCGCAGGCGCCACTCCGCGATCGGCAACATCACCCCGAACGCCTACGAGACCGCCACCTTCGCTATCCTCACGGAAGCGGCATAACCGAAATGACACCGTGTCCACGATCCGGGGTCAAGGCCCCTCCATGTCTGGCAAGATACATCGCAGCGGTAGGCAGGCCACGGACAGTGCCCAACAGTCTGCCGAGCAGCATGAGCCGTTGATCGAGATCATTCATGTTGCTAACTCCTTCTCACCTTGGGTACTGGCGATAAGGTGCGACGAGGAGAACAGAAGACGCAAGTGACGTTCGGAGGGTACCGTTCGTCAGGCGTAGCAGTGACCCCGACACTATGGAATATCCGGCTTACCGCTAATCACTTCCAAGATGGAAGTGTCCTCTTTCAAACTGCCTCGCTACGGGCCCCAAGACCAACGATTTCGGCCCCCAAAGTCACAGAAGTATCACGCCGACGCGCGATCCGATATTCGTGAGGCGAGACTTGCATAACTGTACGAAAAAGCTTCGAGGCATGCGAACTACTTCTCCATCCGACAAGATGAATGCAATGCTCGACTGTGCTGTCTGTCTCCTGCAGCAACCTTGCCAACATCTCAACCCGGATCAATTGCAATCGGGTTCTTGGCGGATAGCCCCAGGCTCGAGTGCACAGTGTAGAGAGATGACCCGGCGAGAGATTAACTCGCCTGGCCAGCTCTCTAAGTGTCCACTCAAATTCGGGCCTCTCACGCAGGAGCGTTTCGACCTTTAGTACCTCAGGTCTGATCGGCGTCGGGCGCGTCGCACGGAGCCTTTGGTCGGACCCGGCGGGCGGAAATGCCTCCGGTCCACCAATACTGCGTGAAATTGCGTTTGCAAGGGTGAACCAGTGTGCCTGCATCTGGTTTGAATGTATGACAAAATCACTCGTTCTGCTCAGCGCAACCATTCCGTCGAGAATCGGTGCCAGTTTCTTAAGGCGTTTGCCAAGCCGCACGATAATTCGCATGTCACCGTATAAACGTTCAGCAAAGACGTGCGCCTCTGCGCGGTGAGAGAGTCGGCCGCGATACTGCCAATAGACTAGATCAAGCGCATATTCTGGGTCTAAGTAGATGCATGTAATTGAGGCTTGGGGCACTGGGACCACATGGAATACCGTCTCTGCGGGGAGAACTGTAATGTCACCGGTGTGCGCAAGGGTTTCATAGTTGTCAACCAACACGCGTAAGCTACCGCTTCGGACCGCAACAATCTTGATTTCACGGTATGCGGTTCTCTCGGTTGCTGATTTCAGGACATGATGCCGGGCCATGAGTGGAACTCTCGTTTCCACCAGTAAAACGTCCTTGCTCCGAGGTGAACTCTTCACCTGTGTCGGCCACGGCGATAGTGTGGGCATCGCACCAGATGATTAGGGATAGGAAATTCCTAACCGCCCGACGCCTACCGCTATTGGTCCTCTCCTATGTTATTTCTATGCATTGAACATGCAGACTGTATTGCGGTAATAACACTTTTGAGTAACCTTGACTAGCGTCCGGTTTCATGTTGCAAGTGCTCTTCTCGCTCTGCTGAGGCGTGATCTGCTGCGGCATCAAAAGGTGTCATATCGGTTTCCTGGCGTACCGATCCGACTTCGATTTCCTTGCCTTTGAAGAATCCTGGGTTTATGAGGGAGTAGATCACCATTAGGATGATGCCGCCGCCGATAATGGCGACGCCGGCGACGAAGACGACTCCGACGCCGCCATCGGTAGAGCCGTCGGGGAGGGTGGTGCTGAAGAGCATGTTCCCGGACCCGAAGTCGGGGTCGGTGGCGGAGTCGTACAGCGTCTTGACGAACATGACGACGAGCGCGATCCCGCCCAGCAGCGGGAGGAAGAAGCGCCGGAAGAAGTTCCCAAGGCTGGCGAACCAGGTGCCGCGGAAGTACCAGAACGCTGCCAAGCCGGTGATGCCGTAGTAGAAGCAGACCATGATGCCCATCGCGGTGATCGTGTCCCAGAGGGCGTCCTCGGACACGAGGCGCATGAGCACGTAGAAGGCGACCGAGGCGACCGCCGCCCACACCGTCGCGGCACCCGGTGTCTGGTACTTGGAGAGCTTGCCGAAGGTTTTCGGCACAGCCCCGTAATGCGACATCGCTTGCAAGGTCCGGGAAGGGGACACGAGCGTCGCCTGGAGCGCCGAGGCTGAGCTCGCGAAGACGGCGAGCGACATCACCAGGGCGAACGGTCCCATTACCTCGGGGGCGAGGGCGGCGAACAGCGCTTCTTGGATGTCCGGGTTTCCGGCCCCGAGTCCCGTCGTGCCGATGCCGGCATAGCTGAGCAGCACGATCGTGACGGTGAGGTAGGTGATCACGATCATGGCGATGGTGAGCAGTGCGGCCCGTCCGGGGGTGCGGCGGGGATCTTTGGTCTCCTCGTTCATCGTGAGGATGACGTCCCAGCCCCAGAACATGAAGATCGACAGCGAGAGGCCGGCCATGAGTACGCTGAAGCTGAACCCGTCGGATCCGAGGAGCGCGGGGTTGAACCATTCCAGGCTCACCGGGGTGTAGTCGTAGGCTTCGCCGTTCGCGATCTTGACGACCGCTGCGATCACGAACCAGGCCAGGGCGATGGCCTGCAGGCCGACGAGCGCGTATTGGACGCGCTTGGTCTCCTCGACGCCTCGATACGAGATGTACGCGGCGATCCCCGTTAGGATCGCGACGACCGGGATGTTGACCCAGAGATTGTCCGTGAGGTCGGCGATGTCGGGGCTCCCGAACATCTGCGACAGCGCGATGAACAGGAAGTCGACGGCGACCGCGGCGAGGTTCGACAGCACCAGCGCGGTCGACGCGACGAGCCCCCACCCGCCGAGCCAGCCGATCCAGGGGCCGAACGCGCGCGATGACCATGTGAATGTGGAGCCCGAGTCCGGCATCGAGGTGTTCAGCTCCCGGTAGCCCATGAGCACGAACAGCATCGGGATGCATCCGACCAAAAGGATGAACGGGGTCTGCAGCCCGGCCACCGAGATCGTCGGCCCGTTCCCGGAGGTCATGGTGTATGCCGGGGCGATGCTCGCGATTCCGATGATCGCCCCGGCGAAGGCGCCGATCTTCCCTTTCTGAAGACCTTTGAGTGTCAGGCTCTTGGTGGTCGCGGCGGGCTCGCGCTGTGCGGTGGTCACTGTGCTGCGCGGTCCGCCTCGAGGATGCGGGCGGCGGTGTCCTGCCCGATGCGGACGGCGCCGTCGACGTGCTGGTAGCCGAAGCCCTGGATGTCGGAGCTGGCGAAGAAGATCGGGCCGACGGGCTGGTTCTGGGTCGCGCCCCAGCGGCTCAGGCCGCCGAGATCGTAGCTGGTGCCGTATGCGCCCCGGGTCCACTCCTCGGCGCCGAAATCGGAGAGGTAGAACGCGAGCGGGTTGCGCGCCTCGTCGCCGAGGTACTCGGCGAGGGAGTTCAGGATCGTCTCCCGGCGCTCTTTCTCGGGCAGCGCCCAGACCTTCTCCGCGTCGCGCTCCACGATGAATCCGACGAGGGTGCCGCGCTCGTCGCCGTGATTCGTGTTGTCGTAGATGTCCTGGACGACGTTGTAGTAGCCGAAGCCGGTGCCGGAGAGGCCCTGCTCGCGCCAGAACGGGCGGTCATAGGAGGCGTGGACCTTGATGACGAGCCCCATCGAGTGGTGCTGGTGCGCGACTTGCTGGGTGCGGGGGAGGGCCGGTACGTACTGGATGCGGGAGTACAGGTTCGGCGGTACCGCGAGGATCGCGTGGCGGGCACTCACGCGGATGTGGTCGGTGATCGCGATGACCGTGGCGGGGGCGCCTTCGCCGCTGTCCTCCCAGTGAAGCTCGCGCACCGGGTTGTCGAGGAAGACATTGTCGGGGCCGAGTTCTTCGGCGATGCGGATGGAGACGCTCTGCATGCCGCCGACGACGCGCTTGTCGAGGAGGATGTCTTCGTCCACGAGGTTCTCGAACGACCCGGCCGAGGCGCCGAAGAAGATGGCCTGCAGCAGGGAGAACGAGTGCTTGGGCTTGGTGAGCATCGCCCCTGAGATGAAGTTGCCGATGATGAGGCGCGCCTCGGCGTCGTCGCTCTGGGTGCGCAGCCAGGCGTCGAAGGTGATCTCGTCGTACTCGGCGGCGCGGGGGTGCTCCCACGGGGCGGCCGGGTCGACTTCGAGGGAGAGTCGGGTGAGTTCTGCGCGGAGCTTGAGCATTTCCTCGAGGGTCTCCGGCTTCACGGGGAAGTCGCCGGTGAAACGGTGGCGGTTGCCCTCCTTGTCGATGAACACCGAATCGCCGTCGCGGTGGCGCTGGAAGAGCTCGAGTCCGAGTTCCGCCGCGAGATCCTGGATCGCGGTCTGCTCGGGTGCGATCCACTGGCCGCCGATCTCGAGGAAGGTGCCGTCGATCGTGTCCGACCAGGTGCGGCCGCCGACGCGGTCGCGCGCTTCGAGCACGGCGACCGTCTTCCCGGCCTGGCTCAGGCGCCGCGCCGCGGTGAGGCCCGCGGGACCGGCGCCGATGATGACGACGTCGCGAGTGATTTCCTGCATGGTGTTTCTCCTTCTCAAGGGGTTCTCATGGATATGGCGAACTGTGCTCCCGGCGCGTGCGCGGTGCGCCGCGGCAGGAGCCCCGGACCGCCTGTGTGGTTAGTGGTCGAGCGTGCGGTAGTGAGCGGCGAGGCTGAACCGGCCGGGGTCGTAGAGTTCGCTGGCGCCTGCGTGGATGAGGTCAGCGGCGATGCGGCCGAGGACGGGCGCGAACTTGAAGCCCCGTCCCGACAGCCCGGACACGACGACGCGGCTGCCGTCGGGCGAGGCGTCGATGATCGGGGTGAGATCGGCCGTGTAGCTGTCCGGGTGGATGCTGTGGCGCACCGGCTCCGGGTGCAGGCCCGGGAAGTACCAGGTCGCCAACTCGGAGGTCTGCGCGAGCTCTGCCCGGGTGTGCTCACGCTGCAGCTGCGCGACGTCGTCGACGAGCGGCCAGTCCGGGAACGCGGCGCGGCTGATCTTCACGGCGTAGCCTTCGAGGCTCGGGGCGCCGAACAGGTGGGTGGTTCCGCGGTCCCGCACGAAGACGGGGAACCGTTCGGGAAGGAACTGGTCGACGCGTTTCGGCATGAACCACGTGAGCGGCACACTCTTCACCTTCGTGAACGTCTTCAGCTCAGGGAGGACCTGCTGGCTCCAGGGGCCGGCGGCGATGACGACCTTCTCGGCGAGAATGTCGCCGCGGGTGGTGCTCACGAGGTGCCGCCCGTGCTGCTCGTCGATGCCGAGCACCCGAGTGCCGTCCCAGATCTCGGCGCCTCCGCGCTCGGCGAGTGATGCCGCGGTGAGAATGGCGCGCTCGGGGCGCAGGCCGCCGCCGCCGAGATCGAGGATCGCCTCGTCGCCGTCGTCGAAGTCGTGCTGCGGGAACCTGCTGAGCAGCTCGCGCCCCGCCAGATGTTCGTAGGGGAGGGCGAATCGCTCGGCGGCCTCGAGGGTTCCAGCGATCTTCGGGGAAGCACCGGGGGCGATCGTGAGCGCGCCGACCTGCAGGTAGATGCTCTGCCCCGATTCCCGCTCGAGTTCTCGCCACAGCTGCTGCGACCGGACGAGCAACGGAGTATAGTGCTCGCCCTCGTAAGCTGCGGTGCGGAACAGGCGGGACTCCCCGGCGTACGCGCCGTACGCGTGCGCGACGCCGTACTGCTCGATGCCGATGATGCGTCCCGGCACCAGCTTCGACAGCTGCCACGCGGCCATGGCGCCTACGGTGCCCATTCCGATGACGGCGACGGACGCCTGCTCAGCGCTGGACATCGATCCTCCTCGTGCGGCACGGCACCGTGCAGCCGTTGCGAAAGTAGCTGGTGACCTCAGTGTTCCAGGTCGATGCAGGGAATCGAAGAGCCCCGCGATACCAGTTCCCGCATGATTCATGCGCTATCAGTCTGAATGAAAGCGGCTCTTTTGCATTCCGGGCACGTTATCGAGGGTTAGCATCGCAATATCGAATACGGCACCTCGCGGTGAGGCCGCGGGCAGGAAAGGGCAACGATGCACGACACTTCTCTCCGGTTGCGGTACCTCAGCGAGCCCGAGCTCATCGACGTCGGCGCCACGGACATGGTGCGCTGCATCGACACGATGTGCGAGGTCTTCTCACTGCTCGCGACTGGCGACTACCGCATGGGCGGCCCGAATCACAGCTCGCACGGGATCAAAGTCGACTTCCCGCTCGAGCCGGCGTTCCCTGGCATGCCGCGCCACACGTCGGACCGCCGCTTCATGGCGATGCCGGCGTACATCGGCGGGAAGTATCGTGCGACCGGCCTCAAGTGGTACGGCTCGAACATCGAGAACACCGAGAAGGATCTGCCCCGGTCCATCCACCTCGTGGTCTTGAACGACACCGAGACGGGCGCTCCGATCGCCGTGATGCCGGGAAACCTGATCAGCGCCTATCGCACTGGTGCGGTCGTCGGAGCCGGCGCCCGCCACCTCGCCCGGCCGGACGCCGACTCGGTCGCGGTGATCGGCCCCGGGCTCATCAACCAGGTCGCGTTCCGGGCGATCCTCGAGGCACGGCCCGCCATCGCCCGCGTCCGGATCGCGGCGCGCTCGCTCACGAGCCGGAACGCGCAGCGCTTCGAGCAGCTCGTCCGCTCCGAGTTCCCCCAGATCCAAGCGGTGGAGATCGTCGATTCGATCCGGTCGGCGGTCGCCGACGCCGACATCGTCACCGTCGCCGCGACCGGTCTGTCCGGCACCGCGAACTACCCGGTCATCGACCCGGAGTGGCTGCGCCCGGGAGCGTATGTCGCGGCGACCTCGAACATCCAGGTCGATGCCGGGTTCCTGAGTGCTGGAGCTCGCAACGTCGTCGACCACACTCCGCTCTATGAAGCCTACGTCGCGAACTTCAGCCGTCCGTACCACGAGCAGCTCGGGGCACTCGGCGTCAAATACCAGGACATGCTCCTGGAGGGGCGCCTGACCGCCGCCGACATCGCCGAGTTCGGGGACATCGTCGACGGCCGAGCACCCGGCTACGATCCGGCGCGGCCGTCATTCTTCTCCATCGGCGGGATCCCGGCCGAAGACGTCGCCTGGGCGACCGAACTCCTCTGGGAGGCGCAGCGCCGCGACATCGGCACGGTGCTGCCGATCTGGGATCAGCCCGCCCTCGGCTAGAGGCGGGTGCGGTCGAGCCCGGCGCTCCTGACCGCGG
>JGI24115J20150_1000947_pt1 | contig 10173 bp, 5 predicted proteins | sample Subbioar_CSW14AB_FD_20150 | JGI IMG/M metagenome (IMG submission 20150)
CAATCTGTTCAATCTCATCAGTTGATAATTTATTTAAAAGGGAAAGCTGACCTGATTTAATTCCCTCTTTAGCCATTCTCGCCAGTGCAATTCCCGATGCCACGGTTTCCAGACAGCCTCTTTTTCCACAATAACAAAGCTCACCATCCATAACAAAAGGAATATGGCCAATTTCTCCTGCAAAACCTGAAGTTCCGCCTTGAAGTTTGCCATCCATAATAATGCCCAGACCTATTCCCCAGTCCATCAGTAAGACCAGCACATTTTTTTTGCCAGCAGCCAGTCCGAAGCGACTTTCAGCAATGGCATTGGTCAATACGTCATTTTCAATATATACCGGTTTGTGAAACTTTTCCTCCAGGATTTCTTTCAGCGTTTTCGACTCATTGGCGGTTACCATATAGGTAAAGTTTTTGCCTAAATTTGAATCTACCAAGCCTGGCATACTGATGCCTATACCTACCAGTTTACTTCGTTGAATTCCTGATGAGTCGATCAGTTCTTCGGCAAATTCATGGAGTTGTCGGATAGAATCCATTTCGCGGGTCATATGAAACGTAAAGCTTCTCTTACCCGAAATATTATTGTTGTTATTATCCAGGATTGCCATTGAGGTGCTGAAGCGCTCCATCTGTATGCAAAGCACAAAAAAAGAATTGCTTTTTAATGAGTAGAGCTCGGGTTTTCTTCCTCCTAATGAAACTCCTTTCCCGCTTTTTTCAATGAGTCCTTCCTGTATTAATTCTGTAGTCAGTATCAACGAAGTGGGTGCACTGATATTTAAGATCCTGCAAATGTCGGCATTGGATCTTGCCCGGCCTAAATGCAGAAGCTTGACCAGCTTGATTTTTTGTAAGTATTTCTTTCGCTCAATATTACTTAATGAATCTAAGTATTTCTTGTCTGCAAGTATCGGGTTCATTATCTGCCAGGAGTGTAGTGTAACATAATTACCATTATTTTTATATTTTAAACAGTGTGCTCTTTCCCTTATTAAATTAAAATATTCAGATTTTGAATATTTGGAGCCAATTCAATATGCATTTCCTGATGTTTTCTAATATTTCATTCATTTTCCTCTTCAGAAATGAATTCTCTTTGAACCGATAAATTATTTCGTGAATTAATATAAGCTTTCTTTTTGTAATTCCTTATAAAAGAAACTTTTATAAAAAAATTGCAAAAGTTACAGTTTTTTAATGATCAGTTTAAAAACAATAAGATTATTACACAGCTTAATGTTTTTTTTCAACTATATTTAGGATGTCTACTTATAATTATGCATCAAAAAAGGGCACAGATATCTGATTTTGAACTTATATCCCGAATAAAGGAAGGAGATGAGTCTGCATTCCGTATCGTTTTTGATTTATACTCAGGAAAGTTGTTTAATTTCAGTTACCGTATCTTAAAAGATAAGGAAACCTGTAATGAAGTGATTCAGGAAGTTTTTCTTAATCTATGGCTTAACCGGTTAAAGCTCGACACACAATACCCTATTACTCCCTATCTTTATACCATTACGCGCCGGCTTACCCTGAATGCTGTCCGGCAGGTAGCCAACTCTCAATGTGCTATTGAGAAGATGTGGCTGAGCATGCAAAAAGTCAGCAATGAAACAGAGGAGCATGTTCTCTCAGACGATCTTGAAAGATTTGCTGCGGGCGTGCTGGCTCAATTACCAAAACAGCAGCAGCTGGTATACAGAATGAGCAGGCATCAGGATCTGACATATGATGAAATTGCTGAGGAGCTGAATATTTCCAGAAATACCGTCAAGAATCATCTTGTTGCTGCATTAAAAACTCTCAGGACCCATCTGTTTAAGTTTTTCACTTTTATATCTCTGCTTGAATCGGTTTTGTCATAATTTTCTGACAAATATTTTTCTGTCCACTAGTCCTGATTGAATTGCCGCGTGTATTAGTACTATGAACAACCCTGCAGGTAGGATATTGATATGAGTCGAAAAAAATTAGAGGAGCTTTTAGGACTTTTTGTTGATGGAAAGATCAGCAGAAGTGAGTACGAACAGCTATTTGATTATATACGTTCAGCTTCTGATGAGGATGCTGCACTGAATCATGCAGCAGATAATGTTTTCAGAAATATTAAAAGCTACGAAGGTTTAAGTACAGATGAGAAGGAACTTTTATATAAGAATATCATCGGCTCCATTCAGACAGAGGAAGACATTTCTGATGAAAGACCTGTCCGCAGCTTATGGTATCAGATAGGAATTGCTGCAAGTATCCTTGCATTCCTTGCAGCCGGTTTATTCTTTTATTCGAATCAAACTCAGGTTGAACCTGTCTTATCAGTAAAGAAGGTTGAAAAGCCGACAGTTATAGAGCCCGGTGGAAATAAAGCGGTATTAACGCTATCTGACGGATCAAAGATTATTCTTGATAATGCGAAGAATGGGGTTCTGGCTAAACAGGCCGGCGTAAGCATTCAGAAAACATCGGATGGTGAGTTACTTTATGCATTTTCAAATGCTGAAGGGGGTACAGCCGGACAAATTACAGAGGGTATAATTTATAATAAGATAGAAACTCCATTGGGGGGGAAATATCAGATTAATCTTCCGGATGGCAGTAAAGTATGGTTGAATTCGGCTTCCTCATTGCGCTTTCCTGCTTTATTCAGCGGAGATACCAGGGAAGTGGAACTGAATGGAGAGGCATTTTTTGATGTCGCTAAAAATAAAAATAAGCCGTTCAAGGTAATTACCAAAGATCAGATAGTTGAAGTTCTCGGTACTCAGTTTAATATTAATTCTTATGGGGATGAAGAAGCGATCAAAACAACATTGATTGAAGGATCGGTGAAGATTATATATAAGGATAAGGTTGTTCTGCTTAGCCCGGGACAACAGTTTCAGCCGAATGAATTAAAGCCTAAAGTTATTGAAGCTGATACTGAAGAGGTGACAGCCTGGAAGAATGGTTATTTCCTGTTTAAAAATGAGGATATACGCAGTATCATGAGAAAATTATCAAGATGGTATAATGTTGAAGTCAGTTATGTCGGTGAGATTCCTGAAGTTGGTTTTGGAGGTAATATCTCTGCATCAAAGGATATCAGCGAGGTGCTGGCTGTTCTTCAGCTTACCAATGCAGTTCATTTTAAAATTGAAGGAAGGAGGATTACCGTTATGCGATGAAACAGACCTCGTAGAAGAAAATGGTAATCCAAAAAAAACCAGAAGCGGTCGCAACGCTCCTGGCTGAACTTTGGGACTACCAAATAACATGTAGTGAACAAGTATTAACTAAACCCAAACACGCAAATATATGAAATTCGATTCATTAACGTTATGTAGGCCCTCTGACTACATAATAAAGCTATTGTTGATGATAAAACTGATTTTTGTTTTATTGGTCACAGCCCTGCTTCAGGTAAGTAGTGCTGAAACGTACTCTCAGACAGTGAGTTTAAAATTCAGGAATGCCAAACTTGAAACTGTACTGAAAGAAATCGGAACCCAGACAGGTTATGATCTGGTGTATATTACCCCATTGATCAATGAGGCCAGGCCCGTAAGTATCCATGTAAATAATGCACCTTTAAAAGATGTTCTGGAAAGGTCATTTTCTAATCAATCCTTAACCTATACTATTAGCAACAATACCATTATTGTTCAGAAAAAAGCTTTAGAAATAACAGCAGTTCCACTTCTGGGCATTGAAGCGCTGACAGAAAAAGCTCTACCGGCAGAGATTAAAGGAAAGGTTACCGACACAAAAGGCGAAGCACTGATTGGTGTCAGTGTAAAAGTAAAAGGGACTGCTGTCGGTGTAAGTACTGATGTTAATGGTAACTATACAATTAATGTTCCTGATGGTTCAACAACACTTGTGTTTACCTATATTGGTTATACAACTCAGGAGGTAGCAATCGGTGGTCGTACTACGCTGAATGTTCAGTTAAGTCAAAGTACTGAAGCCTTACAGGAAGTGGTAGTTGTTGGATACGGAACCCAGAAGAAAAGTGATTTAACGGGATCTTTAGTATCAGTTTCAGCAAAAGATATCAAAGATCAGGCATTTTCAAATATCAATCAGGCACTTCAGGGAAAAGTAGCCGGTGTTACTTTTACCAGTACATCAGGTGATCCCGGAGAAGGTGTAAACGTGAGAATCAGAGGTTTGAGTACATTTGGAAGCTCAGGACCTTTGTACGTTGTTGATGGTATGCCAATGGAAGCAGCCGATATCAATAGTATTAATCCTAACGATATCGAGTCAACAACTATATTAAAAGATGGTTCTGCTGCTGCTATTTACGGAGCACGCTCAGCAAATGGTGTGATTCTGTTAACTACCAAAAGTGGAGCAGAAAGAATTCCTTCAATAAGCTTCAATTCGTACTACGGTATTCAGTCGTTCAATAAATTCATTCCGTTACTGAATTCACAGCAAATGGCTGATGTCATTAACGAAGCTCATGTCAACGGAAATTTCTATCCTTTACAACCGGCAATGAATGATCCTGCAAATCTTGCAAACAGTACCGACTGGCAGGATGAAGCAATCAACCCGGCACCTATTCAGGATCATTCAATCTCTGTATCGGGAGGTAATCCTAATGCAAAATATGCGATTTCCGGTGGAGTATTTGACCAGGAGAGTGTGTTGGCTTTCCGTACTTACAAACGCTATTATTCAAGGGTAAAAACTGAATTCAAGATTGGTAAACTGACTATTGGTCAGTCTTTGATTGCCAGTAAGGACGAAGGATTGAACCTGAATTTCGGTAACAACCTCGATCTGGCATACATGATGGGAGCTGCTCCTACCATGAAAGTGTATGATCCTACTAATGATAGCGGATATGCAGGTCCGCAGCCTTCAGTTACCGGTGTAAACAACCGAGATAACATTATCGGTAGAAGAGATATGAACCGTGCCTATACCTGGAACGGTAAATTGTTAGGAAGTGCCTATGCTTCGTACAAAATTCTTCCTGATCTGGAATATCGTTTAAATGCGGGGATGAACTTTGGAAACAGAAAGTTTAAGAACTATGTTCCTCAGTTCCAAATGAATAACAGAGGTAGCAACGTCCGGTCACTGAATACCAGCTTAGGCGAATCTTATGAGTATCTTCTTGAAAATACCTTAACTTACAATAAGGTAATCAGAAAGAATTACAGAGTTAATTTACTTGCAGGTTTTACAGAACAAAACTTCTACTCAAACAGAATACAGGGTACCCGTCGTGATTTTCCAAGCAATGACATTCAGGTATTAAGTGCAGGTACCGGTGTGTTTACAATTGATGGTAATGAGGCTGAATGGGCAATCCGTTCTTATTTGGGACGTGCCAATATTACCATGTTTGATAAATATCTGATTACTGCGACTATTCGCCGTGACGGATCTTCGAGATTTGGTTCATCCAATCGTTATGGTAATTTCCCTTCATTGGCTGTTGGATGGAATATTGATAAGGAAAACTTCCTGAAAGACTCCAAATTAATCAGCGGAATGAAGCTGAGAGCAAGCTGGGGACAATTAGGTAACCAGGATATTGGTAATTACAGTAATCAGACAGTGGTATCTACCAACTCGCGTTATTTTTTCGGAGCAGATGCTCTTGCGCCAGCTGCAGTGGTTAACTCATTAGGTAATCCGAATCTGCGCTGGGAAAGAACCACCCAATCTAACATAGGGGTTGATCTTAGCTTCCTTCAGAACAAGATCACCTTTACGGCCGATTACTGGATTAAAAATACTGATGGTATTCTCGTTCGAACCCCTATATCTACCGTTACAGGATTTGCACGTGATTCAGGACCTTATCAGAATGCTGCAGAATTGCAGAATAAAGGTCTTGAGTTCCTTCTTGGCTACAGAGGCTCTAAAGGAGAGTTTAAATATGGAGTCTCCGCCAACCTTTCTGCAGTGAGAAACAAGGTAATTTCTCTTGGTGCCGGAACAAGCATCATTAACCTTCTTGAAAACGTTTATTATTCAGGAACATTCGTTCGTACTATGCCCGGATTGCCGATGTCTCATTTCTATGGACACATTTCCGATGGTATATTCCAGACACAGGCTGAGATTAATGCACATGCAAAACAAACCGGGGCTAAACCGGGCGACGTAAGATTCAGAGATATAAACGGTGATGGTGTGGTTGATGCAAACGACAGAACCAATATCGGTGATCCATGGCCTAATTTCGATTATGGTTTTGCCGGTGATGCTTCTTTCAAAGGATTTGATGTCAGCTTCAGTTTTTATGGTACACAAGGTAAGCAGCTGTATGACGCTCAGGGTGTTTATTTAGAAACAATGCAGGGCGAGTGGAATAATAAAACTACTGTTCTGAACCGCTGGAAAGGTCCCGGTACTTCAAATACCCTGCCTAGAGCTGTGAGAGGTGATACAAATGCAAATAATCGTGGTCAGTCGAGATATGTTCTTGATGCAGATTTCCTGAGAATGCAAAACTTCCAGTTAGGCTATACTCTTCCTCAGAATTTAATCAAGAGGATCGGAGCCAGAAATATGAGGGTTTATTTTAATGGTCAGAATCTGTTCACTTTAACGAATTATCCAAACTATAATGCTGATACACTGGGTGGTTTAGGTTATAACGATGATTCGATGAGTCCTCTGGGATTTGGAGTAGACACCGGTTCAACACCAATTCCTAGCGTGTATTCTTTTGGAGTTAATTTAACCTTTTAAGGTTTGCGCAACTTCTCAATATTCTGATAATTATTTCATTAAGAAATTAAAAATATAAAGAAATGAAAAAGCTAAAAGCACTAATAACGACCTTCACAGTTTTGTTATTATTTAGTGGTTGTGATAAACAATTCCTGGAAAAATCTCCACCTGATGCACTGACTGAAGATGGGTTCTACAACTCTGCAGAACGTGTACAAATGGGTGTTAATGCAATTTATGTGGCATTACAAAGTGTATGGAGTGAGCACCTTATGAGAATTCATGATGTGCCATCAGGAGATTTGGTTTTATCCAACACAACACCGCTTGAGTATAATAACTTTACTTATCAGCCGGCTTTGACTCAGATCCATCAGACCTGGACAGGTTTATATCAGGGGATAATCAGATCAAATGCTATTATTAAAAATACCCCTTCTGTAAATATGACTGATGCTTTGAAGAATCAGTATATCGGAGAAGCTAAATTTTTAAGAGCACTTAATTATTTTACTTTAACTAATTTATTTGGCGCTGTCCCATTAATTACTGAGCCGCTTGAAAATACTGATGCCGCTTTGGTAGCCAGAACATCAGTGGCTGATGTTACAAAAGTAATTATTGCAGATTTGGTTGCAGCTGAAGCAGGATTGCCGGCTTCTTATTCAGGCTCTAATCTTGGCAGAGCAACCAAAGGTGCAGCACAGGCCCTTTTAGGCAAAGTTTATCTATACAATAAAGATTATACCAATGCTGAAAAATATCTTGGGTTGGTAATCAGCTCAGGCAAATATGGCTTAATGGATAATTTCCAGGAAGTGTGGCACCGCAGTTTTGAAAATAATAAAGAATCTGTTTTTGAGGTTCAGTTTGCAGATATTGGTGGTAGTGGTACGAATAATAGAAATGGTTCAATGCTACCCGCTGTAAATGGTGCAACAGGATCTGTTCTTGCGACAAAAAGGGCCTTTGATGCTTTTGATGCGGATGATCCAAGAAGAGGTATGTCAATATTCAAAGCCGGTGATGTATTTGCACCGAACGTAAGTGCTGCATTGGCAACATTTAATCCTGCCTGGTCTGCAAGTGGCTATGCGGTTAAGAAGGGGATGTGGCCTATTATGTATGTGAATGGAAGCGGTATCAATTATCCTTTAATCAGATACGCAGATGTATTGCTCATGTATGCTGAAGCTGCCAATGAACTGAATATGATTGATAAAGCGCGTACTCATGTCAATATGGTTCGTCAGCGTCCATCAGTTAATATGCCTGCGTTGACAGTTGCAAATACCGGGAACAAGACCGATATGTTCAATGCAATCGTTAAAGAGAGACAAGTAGAGTTGATGTTCGAGTTCAGCCGCTTTTTGGATCTGAAAAGATGGGGAATGGCACAAACAGTTCTTGGTCCGCTTGGATACACTCCAAGACATGCTTTATTCCCAATTCCGCAGCTTGAAAGGGATATAAATCCTAAGCTGACCCAGAATACAGATTGGTAACAATCTTTGATAGTTCTTTTTAATAAATAAGGGATGTAGTGAGAATTTTCACCGCATCCCTTATTCAAATTTTCCGCGAAGTCTGATATCTTCATCATCAGGCCGGGATGCAGATTGCGCCTGAAACTTACTGTTCTTTCTTTTAAAAGCAAGGTGGGTTTCAATTTTCTGACAGAACAGACATCTATCAAAATTATATAAGTTGAAACGAAGAGATTTAATTAAGGGTTTATCACTTTTACCATTGGCAGACTATTCGGTTATTGGTGATTTGTGTAGTCTTTTTTCTAAAGGCAATGTCTCTTCATCTGCAGTGTTTTCCTATACTGATCTGCATAGAGATGCCTTTGTAATGGATGGACATATCCATGTGATGAGCCGACAATTGCTTGAGGGGCTGGATATAGGTCATCGTTATCAGGATGGACATATTGATCTTCCGAGGGCAATTGAGGGAGGATTGGATGCTATGTTTTTTTCTGTTTATACCCCGGAGCCTTATTATCCCGGACGTCATGAAGTCAAGAATACTTTCAGGGTGGTTGAACTGGCTTTGGCCCAGATCGAAAAGAATAATAATCTGGTTGAACTTGCCCGTTCTGCTTCTGAAATTACAGCAATTAATAAAAAAGGAAAAATTGCCGCTTTCCTTGATCTGGAAGGAGGCTTCGATCTTGACGGGGATCTCAATATTTTAAAAGCGCTTTACAGGCTTGGCCTGCGTTCCGTACAGCTCACAGCTCACAATGAAACTAACGGATTTATTGACGCCTGCAATGATACCAAACGATGGGGAGGTATTAATGATCATGGCCGCAAGGTTATCAGTGAAATGAACCGCTTGGGGATGCTTATTAATGTGGCTCATGCTTCAGACGATGCTATATTGCAATCTGCAGAGGCCAGTACTGATCCAATTATTTATAGTCATGGAGGATTCAGAGCTATTGTGGATAATCCGAGATGTATTACGGATGAGGGAGCCAAAGCGATTGCTGCAAAGGGAGGGGTAATCGGTATCCAGTTTGGCAGTAGTTTTAATAATCCCAAATATGCTGCCTGGCAAAAGTCGCTTCCAAAACCTATTGCTATACGGCAGGAGCCCAAAGATCTCAAAAAGCTTTCCATCGAAGAGATAGACAGAGAAGTTGCAAAGGATCTTCCTTTTGTATACAAACCTGCAATACCCGATGAATATTGGATGGGTACAGATCAGCTGGCCAAGGTTATCGATTACGGTGTTCAATTGCTCGGGGAGGATCACATTGCCCTGGGTTCTGATTTTGACGGAGGTCCGCCTCTGCCACGCCAGATTAAGGATGTGAGTGATTATCCGCAGATGACGAAAGCAATGCAGGAACTGGGATATTCAGAACGGAGAATTCGAAAAATTTTAGGAACAAACTGGCTCAGAGTGATTAAAGAAGTTACCGATAAGAAATAAAGAAGTATTTTACTGAGTGGAAATGAATTAAATTACAATCAAAAACATGAATAAAACTTTACTTAAAAAATTTGGCCGTGTTCTGTTAGCCGGATTATTACTACCGGCCCTGAGCCTTCAGGCCCAGCAAATTGACTTGTTGCTGAAAGGTGGTCATGTGATTGATCCGAAGAATAATATCAACTCTAAAATGGATGTTGCTATCACAGATGGCAAGATATTTCGGGTAGCCACTGATATTCCTGCTGCTAATGCAAAGAAAACAGTTGATGTAAGTGGCTTGTATGTTACACCTGGTCTGATTGATATTCATACACATGTTTTTGCCGGAACCAAGGATCCGGGATTTACCGGATTTGAGATTGCCGAGGGATTAGGAAGTGTGGTACCTGATGATTTCAGTTTTCGTGCAGGCGTAACAACCGTAGTTGATGCCGGTTCATCCGGCTGGAGAGATTTCCATAAATTTAAAAAAACTATCATTGATAATTCACAAACCCGTGTACTGGCATTTTTGAGTATTGCCGGGCATGGAATGCTG
>JGI24115J20150_1000950_pt1 | contig 10139 bp, 7 predicted proteins | sample Subbioar_CSW14AB_FD_20150 | JGI IMG/M metagenome (IMG submission 20150)
GGCAGGCACTGTAATGCTGCCCCCGCCGGGGACGGGTACGTTCTTCGTTCCGGCGTCGAGGCCGAGCACGGACAGAATGCTCATTGTGCCGACGATCCCCCGGCTTCACAGCTGCATCTTCACTGACTAGAGGATTCAGGCCGGCGCAGTAAGTGGAGAGCTGGGTGCGGTTGGAGGACAAGCATGGGTTTTGATGACGCAAGCCTGCCTGCCTGGTGGCAGAAGGCGCGCAAGCTGGAAGCCGAGAACAAGCTCAAAGAGGCCGAGGCCGTGATCAAGGATGGCGTGCCGAATCTCTACTTTGCCCATGCGACCGCTGACCTGTACCGCCTGCGCATGCTCCGGATGATGGAGACCGGAGACAAAGCCGGGGCGCTGGAGGCATTCCATCAGTCGGAGACCTTCATCTACATGATGGCAGGCTTTGCGACGAGCGGCGGAGAGGGCGCGGCCCTCTCCTACGAGCGAGACAACTTCATGAAGCAGCTGGTTGCGGAGTATGGCTCCCATCCGGGCGACGACGCTCGGGCTTGAGGCCGAACAGCGGCCGCAGGATGCCGATGCGACACACGATCTCGTAACCGATCCAGCAGCTGCCCGCCGTCACGGCGATCAGTAGCGGCGCTTCGATGCCGGCGGGCAGGCCCACCTGATTGAGGTAATGGCCAGCCACGACGATGGTCGTCTGGTGGATGATGTAGAACGGGAAGATCGCGTCCGTGAGATAGCGCCGCGCGGCATTGTCATGGCGCAGATGTTTCCGCGCGAAGCCGAACAGCGCTAGGATCATCGCCCACGCTTGCATCTCGCGCAGCGCGACGCCCAGCAGGGCAAGCGCGGGATCCTGTGACATGCCGAAGAAATTGCCGCTTGCACGCGCGGCCTGCAGAACGCCCCAGCATGTGAATGCTATCACCAGCATCGGCCAGCGCATCTTCTGGCAGCTGTCGAAGAACGGTTCATGCTTGGCGATCGCATAGCCGAACAGGAAGGCCGGGAGATACAGCGCGTGCGCATACCAGTCGTCGAACAAGGCATGCGTCTCCTCGAACATCGGTTCCAGCGTGGCGCGGATCAGCAGGAGAAAGAGGAAAGGGATCAGGATGACGGGCAGGCCCGTCGCCATCCACCTGAACAGGCCCGCCGGGAGCCGCTTCAGCAGCGGATCGATGGCGATGATGAGCAGGGTGTAGACGAAGAGGTAGGCCACGAACCAGAGATGGTTCCAGGTCGGCGTGATGATCCCCCACCCGCCGCTGGCGGTGATGTACTTGCTGTAGAACTCCCCGACCGAACCGGAATAGTTCAGCCGCTCGACGATCTCGAAATAGGTCTGGGGCGGCACTATCACCAGCATGCAGAAGATCAGGGGGACCAGCAGGCGCAGGGTGCGGGAGGCGGCGAAAGCGCCGGGCTTCATCTTGTCCAGCATGAACCGGGTGGCGCTGCCCGAGATGATGAACAGCAGGGTCAGCCGCCACGGGTTCAGCAGCAACATGAACGGCTCGGCCGCCGGGCTGGCGTGGCTAGACTTCACGTGGAAGCCCCACGTCACATAGAACATGCCGACATGGTAGAAGATCAGCAGGCCGAAGGCGGCGATCCTCAGCCAGTCGAGGTCGTAGCGGCGATCAGGTATGGCGTTGGGGAGGGTCATGTGCGACTCCGTGTTGTTGACGCCATGATCCGGCCGGGCGGCCCGCCCGCCAGAGAAAAGCCGTGGAAGGACAGGGCCCTGTGACGAGCGGTGACGGCTCTGGGACGAGTGGCGGGGATTCCGTGACGAGCGGCTGGCGCATCCAGTGGCCGCCGATTGCGATGATTGCCATCGTCGGGGCTGCCGTTGCAGTCCTCAACGCAACGTCCGGAATCATGGAAGCCCAGACGGGCGGACGCCCACCGGTTCAGCCAGCCGAAATCTGGCTGTGGGAATTCTCATCCGTCTTCATGGTGGTCGTGTTGTCGCCGGCCATCGGCTGGATGGTCTGGCGCATCCCGCCGCCGCTGGGCAGCAGCGCGCCGGGCTGGCTCCGGGCGATCGGAATCCACATTGCTGCCGCCAGTGTTTATTCCGTGGTGCACGTGCTCGGCATGGTGGTGATCAGGCAAGCTGGCTACGCGACGGCCGGATGGCCTTATGATTTTTCCTACCAGGGCGACTATGTGATGCCGTTCCTGTACGAGTGGCGGAAGGACCTGCTGACCTACCTGTCCAACGCCGTGCTGTTCTGGGCGTGGGGGCTCTGGCTGGCCTACACGGCCGCGCAGACGAAGCAGAACGCGCCGCCGCTTTCCGCTGACGACCGGATCGAGATTCGCGATGGCGCACGCGTGACGTTGATCGAGCCGGGGCAGATCGCCTGGGTTGAGGCGGCCGGTAACTATGTCGAAATCCATGTGGGCGGGGCGACCCATCTGGCGCGCGGCACGCTGGCGGCGTTCGAGGAAAAGCTGGCGAGCCGTGGCTTTGTTCGCATTCACCGCTCGCGCCTGATCAACCGCGCACGGATCGCAGCCTTCAAGCCGACGCCATCAGGCGATCTCGAGATCACGCTGGACGATGGCCGCATGGTTGCGGGCAGTCGCCGCTTCCGCGCCGGGCTGGAGGGATGAGGTTCAGTTCGCCGAGACTTCGAGGTTCAGGAATTTCAGCGTGGCGTCGGTGATCCGGCGGGTACGCTCGCGCACGGTGTCCGGCGACCAGCCCTTGTACTTGGCGATCTCGTTGGCGAAGCGGCTGCGGAAGCGGGCGTAGGCTTTCCGCTTTTCCTCGAAGGGTGCATTGCCCAGCTCGTCCTGTGGCAGGACGCAGAGATTGCCAGTCATCTCGCGGATGGTCGCCAGCTCGTTGAACTCCAGCCCGTTCTCGAACACGGTCCAGTTCTCTTCCGGATTGCGCGGATAGACGTGCTCCACCGACGAGCGACCATCGACGATGTAGCGGGGCACGCGGTCGCCATGCATGGCGGCCTCGACCCAGCGCATGATGGTGGAGCGGCGCGGGCTTTCGGTGATCGGACCGGACAGGTTGCGGATCAGGCGCTCCTGCTGGGCCTGCGTGAAGATGAAGCCTGCCTGGCGGCCGAACGTGCCGCGCGCAAACCGTTCGACGCGCTTACCCATCATCTCTGCGAGGCGGCGCGGATCGGGCGTCGAAACGGTCAGGGCGAAGCAGGCGCGATCCAGCTGGTCGACGCGAGAGGCGAGATCACCCGGGCGAGAGCGCATCTTCAGCAGCATGGCGTAGGCGCGCCACTGGTCCCACTTCAGCAGCTGTAGGCGACGCAGGCTGGCGTGAACGCCGTCGGCGATCTCGGCGTTATTCTCCTCGTGGATCCACTTGAAGGCCGAGCGGTACTGCAGCAGCAGGTCCGTCGCCCAGCGCACGCCCTGCTGGCCGGGATAGTGACGGCGGATGTGCTCCATCAGCTGGATGGAATAGTCGGACGATTGCGGCATGCGCCGTTCGATGAAGTCCACCGAGCGCAGGAAGTCGTCGAAGCCTTCAGGTCCGAGATCGTCCTGGATGCCGTTCCAGACTGTCAGGATACGTTTGGCTGCATCATCCGCATCCGGCAGGGCGGACGTGAGGTCGATCAGCTGGCCCTTGACGATTTCTTCCGGCTTCAGCGGCAGGCCGCCGGAGTTGATGCTGACGAACGCCTTGGCCGCAATCCGGCGATCCGAGATACGCGTGACGGTCACGATCGCGCCTTCCGCGAGAAAGGCGGTGAAGGCGGCGAGGCGTTCCGGCTTCCAGTTCTTGAACATGGCGCGGGCCGTGTTCACGCAGGTGCGCAGGCGGTGGCTGGCCTCGGTCAGCTGCGGATGGGGGCGCTGGCGCTTGGCGGTGCGGCCGGGCGCAAGGATGTCAGATTCCAGCGTGTTGTGCTTCATCGACAGGCCGAGCCGCCAGATGCCCGCCTCGTCCGCCAGCAGGCTGTTCACCGGATGCTTGCGGTCGGCTTCCATGAGGTCGCGCAGCACAGCAAAGAACACCGTGAACGTGGTGAGGCGTTGCAGCCCGTCATAGATGTCCAGGTGGACGTCGCCCTGATGCAGCACCACCGTGCCGACGAAAACGTAGGGTTCGGTGATCTCGAGGTCGGGATCTAGGTCGGGCAGGTCGAGTGCGGGATGGCTCGGCAGGTCGCGGCCTTCAGGCAGGGCGTCCGTTTCGATCTCCGGATCGAGGCCGAACTCGCCAAAGGCGGAGATCAGGTCTTCGAGCAGACCTGCCTGCTGGTGTTCAGTCCAGCAATACTCGCGCTGCACGCGCGCCGGCCTGAAGGAGCCGAGCCGGAGCAATTCCCCGATGCTGAGCGCCTGGGACCGGATGACCTGATTGGGCATTCACGTCTCACCTCGCCCCCAGAGCGGGGGAAATTAGGCGAGCCGTTTGATACCGGCAATCAGACAACTGCTTTTGGGCGAGATGCCCGCAGAACTCGCCAGCTGCGGGACATAGGGCGGGTGTTTCAGGCGACAATGCGAGTCGGTGATTCCCGGGTTGCGCGTGTACGGATCAGGCCGCTTGCGAGCTGGCGCCCTTGGCGCGGACCTTCCAGAAGCGTAGGGCTCGCTGTGCGGCGGCGACCGGCACCTGCTCGTAAAGCTGGCCGTATTCCTCGGTCTTGCTCAGGCCCGAGCCCTCGCCGGCGACGAGGATGCACAACGTCACGAATAGGCCGCGATCGAAGCCCGCGCCACGGCACAGCATGGCGAGCGCATCGAGATCCTTGCCGGCCAACAGGCGCCGACCGAGATCGAACTCGACATCGACCAGCTGAGCAAAAGCGACGAGGAAAGCGGTCTTGCGGCCTTCGCGCAGCAGCTGCACCAGAACCGGCGGGCGCAGCGAGCCGACCTTGGCCAGGGCCGCGATCTGGTCTTTGGCGGCCTGATAGTCTTCAGGCAGCGCGCCATAGGCCGACGACAGGCGGTTGCGGCTCGCCTCCAGCGCGGCTTCCAGCTCTGCTGGCGACACGCCGTGGAATTTGCGCATGATCTCGCGGCGCAGGTCCAGCTCCACGCGAAGATAGACGTTGTTGAGCAGGTCGAGCGGGACATGCGCGTTGCGCACGAACGAGGCGTGCAGGATTTCGCTGGTTTCCGCGCGCTCGGCAACTTTCTCGAACGTATCGCGATTGATCCGGGCGGTATTGTTCTGCAGCAGCGAGGCGACGACGCGGTCTTCACCCTTCGCGACGAGGGCGCTGGAGACTTTCTCGCCGATATCCGGACGCTTCGTCACGGCCAGCATGTGGTCCTGCGACTTGGCCTCGATGACATCCAGGATGTCGGTCTCGGTCAGTGAACGTGAGCGTTCCAGAACCGGGCGAGCGATTTCGATGTCGTCCATCGCGAGGCGGCGGGCGGTGCGGCGCAGCGGGCCGTTGCTATCGGCAACCTTGCGCGACAGTTCGATACGCACCTGCGTTTCGAGGTCGGCGGCGACGGCGCCAACGATCTCGTCGAAAAGAATGGCTTCACTTTCCGAACGCTGATCGGGCTGGGCCAGGAAGACATCGGTGATCTGGCGCAGCAGCTCGCGGCGTTTCTCGCTTGAGCCTTCCTTGGCAAGATCAAGCAGCAGCGCGAAGTTGTTGGCGTTTCCCGCCATCGCAAGTCTCCCCGGGTGAGACTGGAAACTACGCGGTGGCGGTTAAGAAAACGCTGTTGGAAGCAAGGGAAATTGGGCCGGGCATGCGCCGGGACGCCGCAGATTGGCAGATTTCCGGCTCAGGCGTGGCCGAGAGCCTCCCGTTTTTCTTCGAGAGCTAACCATTCTTCCTCGTAGGCAGCCAACTCGCTGCGGGCCGCCGTCAGGCGGTTGGCGTTGGCGTGGAAGCTCTTGGGGTCCTTTGCAAAGAGGCTGGCGTCGGCCATCGCGTCTTCAATGTTCGTTATCTCTTTCTGCCGCTCCGGCATCAGCCGGTTCAGCTCCTCCAGCCGCCGAGTGTCCTTGTAGCTGAGCTTGGAGGCTGGGGCCTTAGGCGCTACCGGCGTCTCCACTGCGCGCGACGTGCGCCCTGCCGCCCGGTCTGTCTGCCGGCGTTGCGAGACATAATCCGCATATCCGCCGGGCGTTTCCAGCCACTCGCCATTCCCTTCCGGCGTCAGGATCGACGTCACCACATTGTCGATGAACGCCCGGTCGTGGCTGACCAGCAGCAGCGTCCCGTCGAACTCGCTCAGCATGTCCTCGAGCAGGTCCAGCGTCTCGATGTCGAGATCGTTGGTCGGCTCGTCCAGCACCAGCAGGTTGGAGGGCTTGGCCAACGCGATCGCCAGCGTCAGCCTGTTGCGCTCTCCGCCCGACAGGGCGCCGACGGGCTGGTGCAGCTGGCGGCTCTCGAACAGGAAGTCCTTGGCGTAGGCGGCCACGTGCTTGGGATACCCGCGCACCAGCACCTGGTCCCCGCCCAGCGGGGCCAGCGTCTCCCACAGCGTCGCGGTTGGCGTCAGGCTTGCCCGTGTCTGGTCGAGATAGGCGATGTCGAGTGTCTTCGCGAGCCGGACGCTCCCCGCATCCGGTTCCAGCTGCCCGAGCAACAGCTTGATCAGCGTTGTCTTGCCCGCTCCGTTCGACCCCACCATGCCCAGCCGGTCGCCGCGCATCACGCGCAGCGAGAGATCGTTCGCGATCGGCAGGAGACCGTTGGCCGTCTGGAATGTCTTCGACAGTCCCTTTGCCTCGATCACCAGCCGGCCGGACTGCGCGCCGGAATCGATCGCGAGGTTCGCCGCGCTCGCCGCCTGGTTCAGCAGCGTCTTCCGCTCCGACTTCTCCGACCGCATTTCGTGCAGCTTGCGCACGCGGCCCATATTGCGCTTCCGCCGCGCCGTGACGCCCCGCGCCATCCAGCGCTCTTCGGCCTTGAGCTGCGTGTTGAGCTTGTCGAGCGCCTTTTCTTCGTCGGCCTCAACCGTCTCGGCCCATTCCTCGAAGGCGATATAGCCCTTGTCCATCTGGCGCACGACGCCCTGGCGCAACCACGCGACCGATGTCGAGATGTTCTCCAGAAAGCGCCGGTCGTGGCTCACCACCAGCAGAGCGCCCCGGAATGCCTTCAGCTCTTCTTCCAGCAACTCGATTGCAGGCACGTCGAGGTGGTTGGTCGGCTCGTCGAGCAGCAACACATCCGGGTCATGCGCGAACGCGTGGGCGAGGGCGATGCGGCGCGCCTGTCCGCCGGACGCATTCTTCAACGGCAGGTCCAGCGGCACGCCCCACGCACCAAGCTCGGATTCAGCCCGGTACATCATGTCCGGGTCCAGCCCTTCGGACACATAGTCCAACGCTGTTGCGAAGCCGGAGAAGTCCGGCTCCTGCAACAGGTGCCGCGCCACGACGCCCGGCTGCACGAATTTCTCGCCGGCATCCGGCTCGATGGCCCCGCCAAGGATGCGCATCAGGGTCGATTTTCCTGCCCCGTTACGCCCGACCAATGCCATCCGCTCCCCGCGCGCGAGCGAGAGATCGACCCCCGTGAACAAGGGCGTAGCGCCAAGCGTGAGCATCACGCCGCGGAGAACAACAATCGGAGGTCCGGCCATGCGCGCATGGACCCGAACCCGGGCGAGAGGTCAAGCGCCTTCCGCTACCCCGTGATGGTCTTGGTCGAGGCCGTCGCAGCTTTCACCGCTTCCTCGGTAAAGAGCAGGTCGTCCCACTTCTTCTCGGAATAGGCGTGGGTCTGGTCAGAATACCAGGGCGAAGTGGGGTTGGTGGACTGGGAGTAGGTCAGGATGCCCTGGCTCTTCGGGCCGCTCGGTCCGAATTCCACGGTCATGATCCAGCTCGAGCCGTGGCGGATGCTGGTCCAGCCGAGTTCCGGTTCCAGGCTATCGACAGTGATGACGTTGAACACGCCTTCCTGCCCCGCGCCGCCATGGATCGGGATACGCTCCTCGCCGCGCGTCTCACGCTGCACGTCGCCGAGTTTCGCATCGAGCGGGATCTTGAGCCCGGTCAGCGCATCGACGGCTTTCTGCAGCGCCTCCATGACTTTCGGATTAGCCACATCAAGCGTGTTCGGCGTCGTCACCGGGTTCGCCGGATCGAACGGAACCTTGAACTGCAAGCCGCCATTTTCCGCGAACAGGTGGAACAGGTGCGCACCCTTGCTGTCGAGATTGACGTGCAGGTCCCAGCCCTCAAGCGCGGCGCAGGCCGCCGCCAGCGAGTTCTTCTTCGACGCCTTGCACGCCTTCACCAGATCGTCGCGCACCAGTTCGGCGCCGAGATTGCGGTCCTGGTAGAGGGCGCCCTGCAGGTTGGCGAGATTGAACTTCGGATCGCCGAGGCCATCCGTGCCCGCCACGCGCTTCGCAATGATATCGAGGCCAAGGCGCGTGCGCAGCGACCGCGGCGCGGCCTCGTCGCCGAACAGCGGGCTGAAGCCGGTGATCGGGGCGGAGGCGTTGGTGAGCCAGTAGCTGTCATTCATCTGCGAGACGTAGTCGGTGCGGAAGATGTGCGGCGTCTTGCTGGCGCCGAACACGCCGGGGGCAGTTGAGTCCGTGTCCGTCTTCCAGTCGCAGGACGATTTCGAGCCGTCGAGCACGGGCACGCGCGTTTCGGCCCACTGTTTCTTCGCGAGGTCGGACGTGGCGCAAGCGTCGCCCAGCTCCTTCGGCACGTTGGGCATCATGCCCATGTCGCCATAGAAAGCCTCGCCGCCGGCATCCACCGCCGTGGTGTTGAACCCCGTCGCCTGGTATTTGCCAAGCGCGGCGTACAGCTCCTGCACATTCTTCGCCTGCCACATGGCGAGATACTGGTCGGGCGAGCGCAGGCCCTGCGGAATGGAGCGGAGGGCGTAGGCGTTGGTGGTCGTCCACGGGAAGGTCTGCGTTTCGAAGACCGGCCCAAAGCGCGACGTGTAGAAGGCGTGCGTCACTGGCGCCTCGCCCTTCACCTCGACCGTGACGTCCAGCTTCTCCAGCGGCGTTGAAACACCATCATACATGTACTTGGTGGGGTCTGCCGGATCGAGCATCAGCTCGAACACGCCGTAGCGGCGCGCGGTGGAGACAGTGTGCGTCCAGGCAACATTCTCGGTGTGGCCGATGCCGACCGAGGCGTTGGTGATGAGGCCCGCGCCAACCACGTTGAGCTTGCCCGGAATAGTCATGTGCATCCGGTAGAACCGGTTCATGCCGTCCCACGGGTAGTGCGGATTGCCGAGCAGCATGCCGTGCCCGCTCTGCGTCACGTCCTTGCCGAGACCATAGGCGTTGGAGCCAAGCTGCGTCGTCTCGATCAGCGGATCATCTTCCACCGCCGCATGATCCTCCGCGCCCGGAGGCGCAGCGGTCGCCACGCCGGCGAGCTGGTAGATCACCTGTCCGGCCAGCTGGTGGCGCCAGTAATCCGTCTCCGTGATCGGACGCACCCACTCCATGCCCTTGCAGCGCGGATCGGAGATGTTCGCAACGCCGGTCTCGGTGATGTAACGCGAATATCCCGCCGCATAGCCACGAGCGAGGTCGCGCGCATCCTGGCTCGGCGTATCAGGCGAATCCTTTGCCCCGTTGAGCAGCTTCTCAAGCTCGCCCGAGGCGATCAGGCGCTTGTGGTAGAGGTCGCTGTTGAGGTTGGCGTCGTTTTCGCCACGGCCGAGATACTTGGCCCGCTCGCCCGACACGGTGAGATAGCGCTCGGCGATCTCGCACACATTGTCCTCGGCCATCGCATAGCCGAGGCCATAGCCCATGCCGGCATAGGTGTCGGATTTCACGTGCGGCACGCCATAGGCAGTGCGGCGGATTTCAGCCGACATCTTGCCCGTATCCGTGGCCGTGCCTGCAGAACATGCCGCGAGCAGCGCGCCCGCGCCCACGGCCATCATCAAACGCGCCTTCATATCCGCCTCCCAAGTTTCTTTTGCTGCAGGTGGCAGGCAGCGGACGCGCACGTCAAGCGGCGGGCAATCACCGTTTCGCCAAGCGTTACGTCATGCCGCCTGTCGCAACGCAGCAAGCGCACGCTGCATGCGCGGCGTTTCGGTCAAGCCATCCGGCGGTGCGGTCATGTTGTGCGGAGGCGATGCGGCCTACACCAACTTCACCGGACGCAGATCCGGCCAGAACAAATTCGACTGGAGAATGAAATGCCTGATACCGCCTCCCAC
>JGI24115J20150_1000951_pt1 | contig 10129 bp, 10 predicted proteins | sample Subbioar_CSW14AB_FD_20150 | JGI IMG/M metagenome (IMG submission 20150)
ATCGCCTCCCGCGCCGCCTGCGACCAGAACCCGCTCGACGCCGCCAACGCAGACGACCGGCTGCGCCTGCGCGCCTATGTCTGGGCCGACCAGTCCGCACGGCTGGAGCGGCTCAACGCGGCAATGGAACTCTCACGCGAAACCGGCATCAAGGTGGAAAAGGCAGATGCCGCCGCTTGGGTCGCCGCGCGCCTCGCCGGCGACCTGCCGCAGGGCACGAGCGTCGTCTACCACTCCGTCTTCCTGCAATACCCACCGCTGGAAGCGCGCAAAGCCATCGCCGCCGCCATCGAAGACGCCGGCGTCCGCAGGCGCGGCGACGCGCACCTCGCCTGGGTCCGCTTCGAGCCCGACAGCGTCATCAGCGGCGACCGCAGCTCGGTCCGCTACGTCCTCAACGTGGTCACGTGGGCCAACGGTCAACGCACCGAAACCATCCTCGCCGACGTCGACCCGCACGGGCGAACGATGAGCTGGTGCGCCTGACCTATTCCGCCGCCTTGAGCGTCGTCGTCTCCGGCGTCCACTTCAGGCGGGGCGAGCGCGCCGCGCGTGTCTCGTCGAGGCGCTTGGCCGGGGCGAGGTGCGGGGCCGTTTTCAGCGCCGTGTCCTTCTGCGTCGCCCGCCGCGCGATCGAGGCGAGGGCGTCGCAGAAACGATCCAGCTCGGCTTTCGACTCCGTCTCGGTCGGTTCGATCAGCATCGCGCCATGCACCACCAGCGGGAAGTACATCGTCATCGGGTGATAGCCCTCGTCGATGAGGCCCTTGGCGATGTCGATCGTCTCGATGCCCGTGTCCTTCAGGAACGCATCCGAGAACAGCGCCTCGTGCATGCAGTATCCCGCAAACGCCGGGCTCATCAGCGGCTTCAGGCGCGCGAGGATGTAGTTCGCGTTCAGCACCGCATCCTCGGCCACCTGCTTCAGCCCGTCCGCGCCATGGCTCAGGATGTAGGCGAGGGCGCGCGTGAACATGCCCATCTGGCCGTGGAAGGCGCACATGCGGCCGAACGAGTCCGGGGCTTCCGAGTGATGCTCCACGAAACGCAGGCCGTCAGCTGTCTTCGTGATGAACGGCACGGGCGCATAGGGCGCCAGCGCGGCCGACAGCACGGTCGGGCCGGAGCCCGGTCCGCCGCCGCCATGCGGGGTCGAGAAAGTCTTGTGCAGGTTGATGTGCATCGCATCGACGCCCAGATCGCCCGGGCGCACGCGACCGACGATGGCGTTGAAGTTCGCGCCGTCGCAGTAGAAGTAGCCGCCGGCCGCGTGGATCAGGTCGGCGATTGCCTTGATGTCGCGCTCGAACAGGCCGCACGTATTCGGGTTGGTCAGCATGATGCCGGCAACGTCGGAGCTGTCCACCAGCTTGGCCTTCAGCGCCTCCATGTCGACACGCCCGTCCGCCGCCGCCGGGATCTCGTCCACGGTGAAGCCGCACTGCGCCGCCGTCGCGGGGTTGGTGCCGTGCGAGGATTCCGGCGCCAGCACGCGCTTGCGATGACCTTCTCCCTTCGCGATCAGCGCCGCGCGGATCGCCAGCATGCCCGCCAGCTCGCCATGCGCGCCCGCCTTCGGGCTCATCGCGACGGCCGGCATATTGGTCAGCTTCATCAGCCAGCCCGCCAACTCCTCGATCACTTCCAGCGCGCCCTGCACGGTGGATTGCGGCTGCATCGGGTGCACATCGGCAAAGCCGGGCAGGCGCGCCACTTTCTCGTTGAGCCGCGGATTGTGCTTCATTGTGCACGAGCCGAGCGGGAACAGCCCAAGGTCGATGGCATAGTTCTTCTGGCTCAGCCGCACATAATGGCGCACCGCTTCCGGCTCGGTGAGTCCCGGCAGGCCGCTTGGCGCGCCGCGTGTCACACCGCCGAGACGGCTCTTCGTGCCTTTCGGCTTCGCGAGGTCAACGCCCGTCTTGTCCGTCGAGCCGATCTCGAAGATCAGGCCTTCCGCCTGTAGCAAGCCCTTCGAGCCCGAGACAGTCGTGGAAGTTCCCGCGCCATCGGCAGCGGAGATCGAGGTGGGGCGGCCGGTGGAGTTCATGGTCATTAGAGCACCTTCGCCAGCGCGGCGGCGTAAGCCTTGATGTCGGATTGCGTGCAGCACTCGGTGGCCGCCGCGACGATGACGTTGTCCATGCCTGCGCCCGGAAACAGGCGCGACGCCCGCACGCCGCCGATGACGTCGTGCTTCTCGAGCGCCGCCAGAACCTGGTCCGCCGGCTTGCTCGTCTCGAACGCGATCTCGTTGAAGAAGCGTGAGGTCAGCACCTTCACGCCTTTCACACCGTCCAGCGCATCCGCCAGATCGCATGCGGCCTCGTGGTTCAGCGTCGCAAGATGCGTCAGCCCCTTGTCGCCCAGCAGCGTCATGTGCGCCGTGAAGGCCAGCATGCACAGGCCCGAATTGGTGCAGATGTTCGATGTCGCCTTGTCGCGACGGATGTGCTGCTCACGCGTCGACAGCGTCAGCACGAAGCCGCGCTTGCCATCCGCATCCACCGTCTCGCCACACAGGCGGCCCGGCATCTGCCGCATGAATTTCGACTTGCAGGTGAACAGGCCGACATACGGTCCGCCAAAGCCCAGCGGCACGCCGATCGACTGGCCTTCGCCGACCGCAATGTCCGCCCCCATCTCGCCCGGCGTCTTCACGAGACCCAGCGACACGACTTCGGTGAACACCGTGACGAGCAGCGCACCCTTGGCATGAGCGGCTTCGCCAACCGGTGTGAGATCGGTGAGTGTGCCGAACACGTTGGGCGTCTGGCCGATGACGCACGCCACCGTGTCGTCAACATTCTTCGACAGCTCGAGTTCGCCGTCCACGGCGGGGGCAAGCTGGATGACCTTGATGCCGTTGGCTTCGCACAACGTGCGCGTCGTGTCGGCATAGTGCGGGTGCAGCCCGCCCGAAAGCACAACCGTGCTGCGCCGGGTCACGCGGCACGCCATCACCGCCGCTTCGGCGCAAGCGGTCGAGCCGTCATACATAGAGGCGTTGGCCACTTCCATACCGGTGAGGGCCGCCACTTGCGTCTGGAATTCGAACATCGTCTGCAGCGTGCCCTGCGCGATTTCCGGCTGGTAGGGTGTGTACGTCGTCAGGAATTCCGAGCGCTGGATGATGTGGTCCACGCTCGCCGGAATGTGGTGCTTGTAGGCGCCGCAACCGACAAAGAACGGACCATCGGAGGCCGCGCGGTTCTTCTTCGCCAGCTTGGTCATGTGGCGCTCGACCTCCAGCTCCCCCTGGAAGTTTGGGAGGTCCGGCACCGGGCCTTTCAGCCGCGCGCCCTTCGGCACATCGCCATAGAAATCGTCCACCGACTTTGCGCCAATGGTTCGCAGCATCTCCGCGCGGTCATCCGCGGTGAGGGGGAGGTAGCGCATCACTCTGCCTTCCTGGTCATCTCGGCGGCGAGCTGCCTCGCGCCGTGGTCGTTGGAATGTTTAAACCCGTTCAGCACGCCGGCCCTGTCGCCTTCGGAGCGGTTCTGGCTCAGCTTGGCGATGCCTTCGATGGCGTCGATCGTCAGGCGCACGCCGGTGATCGCCGCCAGCATCTTCGCCACATAGTCGTCCGGCGCATCGCTGACCTTCCACGGAACAGCCGTCGGCTGCTCCATCATGTCGGTAATCCGCGCCACCTGCGACCGCAGCGCCTCGGCGTCGGAGAACGCCTGCAGCGTCCCTGTCACATGCACGGCCATGTAGTTCCACGTCGGAACCACTTTCCCATGCTCGCGCTTCGACAGGTACAGCGACGGCGTCACATACGCGTCCGCGCCGCTGAAGATCGCCAGCGCCTTCACGGGCCCTGCAGCAATCGCCGCGATCGGATTGTTGCGAGCAACATGCCCTTCCAGCCCGATCGGCCTGCCGGCGTCATCGCGCAGCAGGATCATCGGAATGTGCGCCGCCTGCGGCCCCGCTTCGTTCACAACAACCAGCGTCGCGAAATGGCGCGCCTCGATGAAGGCGGCCATCTCCGACTGGTCGTCCATGCGAAAGGCGGGCGCAGCGTGCATGGTCAATCCATCACTGCGTCGCGCAGAAGGCGTCGTAAGCCGCCTTGTCCATCAAGCCGCTCAGCTGCCCCTTGTCCGCCAGCTTGATCTTCACGAACCAGCCCGCACCTTCCGGGTCTTCGTTGACCTTGGCCGGCTCGTCCACGATCGCGCCGTTGCTCTCGACGACTTCGCCCGTCACCGGCGCGTAGACGTCGGAGGCGGCTTCACCGACTCCACCACGGCCATGTCGGCCTCTTTCTTCACCTGCTTGCCGGCATCCGGCAGCTCGACGAACACCACGTCGCCCAGCTTCTCGGCGGCGAATTTCGTGATGCCCACCGTGCCGACATCGCCGTCGACGCTGATCCATTCGTGTTCATTGGTGTAATACGTGGTCATCTCATCCTCTTGGCTTTGTCTGGCTCAGCGTTTGTAGCGTGCAGGCACGAACGGCAGCGTGGCGACTTCCGCCTCCAGCGCCTTGCCGCGCACGATCAGTTTCAGCGGCGTCCCGGCCTTGGCGAACGCGGTCTGCACATAGCCCTGCGCTACCGGCCCGTTCACCGTCGGGCCGAAGCCGCCGGACGTGACCACGCCAATCGTCTGCCCATCCGCGCTCTGAACTTCCGTGCCTTCACGGGCAGGGGCGCGGCCCAGCGGCCGGATGCCAACGCGCTTCGCGCCGACGCCATCCTTCAACTGGCCCAGAATCTTCTGCGCGCCCGGAAAATCCGCGCGCTCGCGCCGCGGCTTCGAGATCATCCAGTTGAGCGATGCCTCCACCGGCGTCTTGCCCGTATCGAGATCGTGCCCGTAAAGGCACAGCCCAGCTTCCAGCCGCAGCGAGTCCCGCGCGCCAAGGCCGATCGGCTTCACGCGATGGTCTTCCAGCAACCGGTTGGCGAACGCCTCGCCGTGCTCGGCCGGAACCAGGATCTCGAAACCGTCCTCGCCCGTGTAGCCGCACCGCGTGGCGATGACATTGCCGTACGGCGTGTCCTTGATCTGCTTGAACGTCATGAACGTCAGGCCAACCGCTTCAGGGAGGATCCCTTCGATCACCTGTTCCGCCTTCGGCCCCTGAATGGCAATCAGCGCGCGATCGTCGGCGCGATGCAGCTGTGCTTCCGATCCCGCCGCCTTCTGGATCAGCGCGAAGTCGTTCTCCTTCGTGCCGGCGTTCACGACGATGTAGAGCCCGCCCTGCTGGTCCTCGCGCGGCGGGCGGCCGATCATCAGGTCGTCGATGATGCCGCCATCCTCGTTGAGCAGCACCGTCAGCTGCACCTTGCCCGGCGCCAGCCCTGCGATGTCGGAAGGAACCAGTTTCTCCACCAGCGCAGACACCTTGCGGTGCGCGTCGTCGCCGCCGCCCAGCTGGGGCAGGGACAGGAAGCTCGGCCCCATGTGGGAAACGTCGAACAGACCGGCCTCGGTGCGGGTCCACTTATGCTCGGTCATGATGCCGTCGGCGTACTGGATCGGCATGTCATAGCCGCCGAATTCCGCCATCCGCGCGGCGAGGCGCAGGTGCAGGGCGTGCAGGGGTGTTTTCTTCAGGACTTCCGACATGACCACTCCGACAGCTGCGCAAGGCCGTTGTTGCGGCTTGCACCCCTGCTGTCGGATCTGCCTGAGAGATTCATACTACTACGCAGTACTTACTCCGTCGGCGGCGGAAAAATCACAAGGATTCCGCGCTTTCCAGCGTTGTCGTCACCTTCGCGGCCCATTTGCCTGAGCGTTTCCGGGGTGGTTGCGCCTTCGGCGGCAGCAGCTGCTGCTCTCTCCCGCGGGGATCATTCGACATGACCGGCCGGGCGCGCCTCGCGGCGGGTCCAGACGTTGGGAGCATCTGCCCCTGTGCACGGCATCACGTCAATGGCGGCGGTCCGCCAAGGCTGGGGATGGCGGCTTTTTGACCGGAATCAGCTCAGGCGACGCGGGCGCGGGCGAGGCGCTTGTCCACGACCTTCTTGAGGCCGGCGATGAGGTTCTCGCGCTCGGCATGATGCTCGCTGGTGAGCACGCCCAGCGTGTGCATCGCGTCGATGTGCGTGGTCAGCACTTCGGGGTCGGCAACGCCATTGGCGCCGATGGCGGTGACATAGCGGCCCAGCGAGCGGGCGGCGTCGCCCATCATCTGGTCCTTGACCTCGTCTGCCTTCAGCTCGGCTTCCTTCACCGCGAAATAGATCTCGCGCAGCTTGCGGCGGTCGCCCGGCGTCAGGCCGGAGGACAGTTCGCTGATCTTCTTCACGCACGCGCGCACGGCGATGCGGTTCGGCTCGGTTTCCCAGGGGGCCAGCGTGTCCGGATCGCCGCCCAGCGGATCGACGAAACGACGAAGCGGGCCGGTGTACTCGTCGATCATGCGGCGGCGACGGCACGGGCCGACATAGACGGCGCAGTCAATGAACTCGCGGGGGCGTTCGAGAACGGACTTGACCCGGACCATGACGGCCTGGGACGAGAAGGGGCGGGCGAGCATCTCGTCAACGCCGCTTTGCTGGGCCGCATCAAGGAAGGCCTTGGTCGGCGTGTCGGTCATCACGATGATGGATGTCTGGCGCGACACTTCCTTGTAACCCGCGCGGATCATGCGCGTGAATTCGAGACCCGAAATTCCGGGAATGCGCGAGGCCGTGATGATGACGCGCGGATGCATCTCCGCGGTGCGCTCCAGCAGTTCCTTGCCGTCGCGAACGGTCGTGATCATGAAGTAGCCCGAAGCACGCAGGACTTCGGCAAGCAGGTTGCGCGAATGCGGATCGGAGTCCGCGATCAGGAAGGTCGGTGGCTGGTTGCGTTCGGACATCTCTGCCTCACCCTCAGTCGGCGAGCATGTCTTAGCGCAACAAGGTTAAAAGCCCCCTCGCGGGATGCCTCAAACCTCCTGTTGCGATTGAGGTTTGATTAAGCATCAATGAGCGCGCGGTGGCGAATGAATCAGACGTTTCCGGCAGTGTCAGGTCAGGCTGCATGTCAGGCCGCACGCAGGCGCGTCAGCTTCTTGTCGACGACCTGCTGCAGCCCCTTGATCAGGCCTTCGCGCTCGTCGTGATGCTTGCTGCCCAGTATTCCGAGTGTGTGCATTGCGTCGATGTGCGTGATCAGGACTTCCTTGTCGACATGGCCGCTGGCGCCGACGGCTGACAGGTAGCGGCCGAGCGAACGGGCCGCGTCGCCCATCATCTGGTCCTTCAGAGAGTCGGCCACGCTCTCCACTTCCTTCGTTGCGAAGTAGATTTCACGCAGCTTGCGACGATCATCCGGAGAGAGGTCGATCGCCAGCTCGCTGATCTTCCTGACGCACGCCTGAACGATGGCGCGGTTGGAGTCCTTCTCCCATTCCGCAAGCATTGATTCATCTTCGAGCGGATCCGTGAATCTGCGGCGGGGCCCGCGATAGTCCTCCACCATGCGCCGACGGCGGCAGGGGCCGATATAGACGACGCTGTCCACGAATTCCCGCGGCCGTTCCAGCACCGACTTCACGCGGATCATGACGGCTTGCGAGGAGAAAGGCCGCACCAGCATCTCATCGGCACCACTTTTCTGGGCGGCGTCGAGGAAGGCCTTGGTCGGCGTGTCGGTCATGACAATGATCGACGTCTGCCTGGGCACGTCCTTGAAGCCCGCGCGGATAAGGCGTGTGAATTCGAGCCCGGAAATCCCGGGGATCCGCGATGTCGTGATGACGACCCGAGGGCGAAGTTCGCAGGTCTTTTCCAACAACTCCTTGCCGTCGCGGGCATGGGTGATCGCAAAGTAGCCAGCGGCGCGCAGGACTTCTGCGAGCAGGTTTCGGGCGTGTGGGTCCGGATCAGCGATCAGGAAGGTAGGTGCAGTTGCGTTCGACATCAGACGCCTCAGGAGAGACGCATCGAGCTCTGACCGCAAAGGTTAAGCGTGGCGGGAACGAAATTAGTGAAATTATATCGGATTGAACCCGAATTGGGCTTTTGCAAGCACCGCCACACGAAAAGCGGCAAGGGATTCAGGGGTTTCGGGCGGGCGTCGTCGGCTCGGTAGGGTTCACATCGTTTCTGCGTCAGAGTGTCCTGAGCCAATCGATCAGCAACCGGTTCGTCTCTTCCGGCTTCTCCTGCTGGTTCCAGTGTCCCGCGCCCTCGATCATGTGGAAGCCCTGCAGGTCAGCGAAGTGGTTGCGCATCCGTGCTTCGACGTCGCGGCCGAACATGCGGATGCCCACATCCTTCGTGCCGGCCATGAACAGGGCAGGCTGCTGGATCTTCTGCCCGGCCCAGCGGGAGGCCACCGCATAGTCGCGATGGAAGTTGCGATAGCGGTTGAGCGGACCCCGGAAGCCGGAGCCCTCGAACTCCTTCACCAGATAGTCGATGTCGGCATCCTTCAGCCACGCTGGGAATTTGCCAGGATCAGTCATCCCCAGCAGGAAAGGCTCACCATGCTTCTTGCCCGTCGGCCAGCCGCCGGCAGGCGCATCGCCCGACCACGCAAAGTAGACGCGGCGAATGGTGTCGCGCACGTCGGCCTCCAGCTCGGCTTCGGCGACGCCCTCGTCCTGGAAATAGACCATGTAAAAGAACAGGCCGTTCTCGGTGTACATCTTGCGCGAGACATCGATCATCGGCGCAGAGCCATGTCCCATGTGCGGGATCGACATGCCGCAGACCGCCGTAAAGCGTTGCGTGTCCATCAGCGCCGTGTTCCAGACGATCGGCGCGCCCCAGTCATGCCCCACCAGGATCGCCTTGCCGCCGCCCAGCGCATCGGCCACCGCCTGGTTGTCCGCAACGATGCTGGCCATGTCGTAGGCTTCGACGGGGTAGGGCTTGGAGGAGCCGCCATAGCCGCGGACGTCGATAGCAGCGGCGGTGAAGCCGGCCGCCGCCACGGGCCCGAGCTGATGCCGGTACGAATACCAGCTCTCCGGAAACCCGTGGACCATCAGGACCAGCGGGCCTGACCCCTCCACCGCCACGCGGATCGTGCAGTCGCCGGACTGGACGTAACGGAACTCATGCGCCATATAAGGCTCCTTCGGCGACCGTATGTATCGGTTGCGCTTCTGCGGACTAAGCCGGACCCTGTCTGGGCCGTCCGCACCTTAACCAAGCTGGCGCGTGGGAAAAGGCGTAACGCCTAAATCCCGGAGCGAGCCAGCGTAAAGGCAGCGCACCGCTTTCGGCCCGGGACATATCCCCAAACCGCAAACGAGAGGCGCGACGACCCGGTACGGCCTCATGCCGCCCGGGCGACAGGAGGCAACCCCATGCTCCTCACGATGATGAAGGGCAAGCTGCACCGCGGGGCCGTCACCCAGTGCGACCTGCACTATGAAGGTTCGTGCTCCATCGACATGGACCTGCTGGAAGCGGCGAACATCCTGCCGCACGAGCGGGTCGACATCTGGAACGTCACCAACGGCGCGCGCATCTCCACCTACGCCATCGAGGCGCCGCGCGGCTCGCGCACCATCGGCATCAACGGCGCCGCCGCTCGCTACTTCCAGACCGGCGACTGCGTGATCATCGCCGCCTTCGCCCAGATGGACGAAGCCGAAGCGAAGCAATGGGCGCCGAGCGTTGTTCGCTTGAATGATCGCAACGAGATCGTCACCGGCATCGCCTGACAAGTTTTACGAGGCTTCCTCCCCAAGAAGCAGAAACGCCGCCCGCAAAGCACGGGCGGCGTTTTCGTTTCAGAGTAGGCAATGGGGAATGGCGAGTAGGGAGTGGGGGGAGACACTACTCCCTATTGCCCACTCCCCACTCACGCCGCGAAGCGGCTTACTTCACCAGCTCGAACACCACGTTCACCGTCTGCGTCAGCGCCACTTCGCCGGCGGCGATGGGCGTGGCTTCGGCGGCCATGTCCTGCATGCGCATCATGACGGGCATGGGCGGTTGCGGAGAGTAGTCATACTCGCTGATCGTCACGATGCGGGCGACCTTGTAGCCCACGGCCTTGGCGTAGAGTTCGGCCTTGGCGGCGGCGTCCTTGATCGCTTCGACGCGGGCGTCGTTCTGGAACTGCTCCGGCTTGTCGACCGAGAACGAGATGCCGTTGATCGTGTTGCCGCCGCCCTTCACCACGGCATCCAGCGTCTTGCCGAGATTCTT
>JGI24115J20150_1000952_pt1 | contig 10126 bp, 11 predicted proteins | sample Subbioar_CSW14AB_FD_20150 | JGI IMG/M metagenome (IMG submission 20150)
CGAGCCACCTTGAGCTTTACCCAGACACAGAACCGCGGGCTCCAATATGCCCAATGGTTATTAGATAACAAAAAAGGTCAACCTTTTTTATGTAATTGACAGAGCCTTACTTGTGGCTTGTAGCTTGCTGCTTGAAGCTAAAACGCTTTCGATTTAAGAAACAATTCATCTCCATTCCCCCTAACAACAGTAAATTTGTTACTCGTATTTAATCATTTTAAAAAATCATAGTTATGGCATTTACTTTAGCAGCATTACCGTATGCACACGAGGCGTTGGAGCCACATATTGATACTACTACCATGCAGATTCACCATGGTAAACACCATCAGGCCTATGTAGATAACCTGAATAAAGCCATTGCAGGAACTGAACATGAGGGAAAGAGCTTGGAGCAACTGGTTGCGGCTGCAGGATCTATTAGTCCGGCAGTAAGGAACAACGGAGGTGGACATTGGAACCACACTTTTTTCTGGGAAAGCTTAGCCCCTAATGCAGGTGGCACACCATCTGGCGCTTTGGCTGATGCCATCAATGCAGCTTTTGGTTCATTTGATGCATTCAAAGAAAAGTTTGCCAATGCAGGTATGACCCGTTTTGGAAGTGGTTGGGCTTGGTTGATTGTGAAAGATGGTAAACTGGAAGTAAGCTCTACCCCTAATCAGGACAATCCATTGATGGATGTTGCAGATGTGAAAGGAACTCCCATTTTAGGTGCTGATGTTTGGGAACATGCTTACTACCTCAAATACCAAAACCGTCGCGCTGATTATCTTGCTGCATTCTGGAATGTAGTGAATTGGAATAAAGTGGCTGAGCGTTTTGCAGCAGCTAAGTAATTCTTTATAAGCTGCAAGCCACAAGCTTCAAGCTTCAAGAAAGGGATAGAAATATTCGTGCAGCTTGAAGCTTGTGGCTTGTAGCCTTTTTCACACCAAATAATCAATCATGAAATCACACCTCTCCATTCTCACTGCCATTGTATTCTTTACTGCCTGTTCTTCTGATCAAAAAAGAGTGGTAGTGTTTAGCAAAGGAACTGCCGAGATCAATACAGAAACCAAAACCATCAAAGCCACAGATGGCGCCGGACATGAAGATAAAGCGGTTGACTTTGTTGGAAAGAATGTAGAACTCACATTGAATACAGCTTCCGGAGATGCGAAAGTGACTTTAACAGAAAATGGCTACTATGTGTTGAATGTAAAGAATGATACCATCATTGGTAGTCAGGTCAACTATACCGATCCGCAATTGGCCAATCAAGTGATCACACAGGAGGCGCTAAAATTCAAAATTGATTCTTTAGAAAATTTGGTGGCAAATAAAAATGTAGGAAAAGCCAACCGCAATTTTTACATACTCCCTAACTCCGCTGTACACATTACCGACAATTTTGACGCCATTATCATCGGTCCTTTCCATAAAATGCGTTCTGCTGAAGGTAAAGATGGTAAAGCTCCGGAAGTATATCGCTTTTACAGTATCAAAGAGATCCGCGAAACCATTGCTAAGTTGCAAGGGATGACTGGAGGGGAGAAAACAGTAGAATAAGAAACAGAGAAATCAGGAATAAGAAAGTATATGTTTTCTCACTTTCTTATTCCTGATTTCTCTGTTTCTCTGTTTCTTATTTTCTATTCCGGAACCGGATCATATCCATGCCCACCGCCCGGTCTGCACTTGCTGATTCTTTTGATGGATAACCATCCACCTTTGAACAATCCATGCTTTTGTAAAGCCTCTACCGCATATTGCGAACAAGTTGGTGTGAATCTGCACTTGGGTCCGATATTCGGTGAGATTACGTATTGATAAAACCGGATGAGCAGAATAAAAGGATAGCTTACTATTTGAAGGAGGAGCTTCATGGGTGTGAATGATCAATGGTGAGTAGTCAGTAATGAGTGTATTGTTTATGTGTTTATTCTTTTGATCAGCTTCTCTATTCCTTCTTTCATTTTTTCTCTGACCAATGTATAGTCGGGTAACTCTTTGTCTAAGTAAAGAAAGAAAACTGAGATGGTTTTTGATTGAGTGACTATTGCCTCATGGAGACTTTGTTTTTCCAATCGATACGCTTCCCGCAATAGTCTTTTGATCCGATTTCTGTCTACTGCTTTTTTGAAATGTTTGGAGCCCACACCTACTCCTGCATGAACGGGAACAGAAGTATCTGTGCTATCTTTCTCAACAAAAAAGACTTTGATGGGGAATACAGAAAAGCTTTTACCGGTGGTAAAAATGGCCTGCAGTTCTGTTCTACTTTTGAGCTTTTCTTTTTTATGATAACCGAATGCCTTCATGTATTGGGTACTAAACTAAAAAAGTCCCGCCGTAAAGCGGGACTTTATATTTTCATCCTTTATTCCGATGGATCGGAACAAGACTTATTTTAATCCTTTCTCGCTTGAAACTGTAAGCTTCTTGCGACCTTTCGCTCTGCGGCTAGCCAATACTTTACGGCCGTTAGCAGTTTGCATACGCTTGCGGAATCCGTGAACAGATTTACGGCGGCGCTTATGCGGTTGAAATGTACGTTTCATAATTACGTTTTTTTAACTAACCCTATAATTTTGTTTCATTTCATTACGGCAGTCACCATACTGCTGTCTGTGAAAGGACGGCAAAAGTAAGGAAAAGCGGTCAGAAATTGGCAAAATTTCGCTTTATAAATTTTAAAGCATTGATTTTCAGTGATAAAAAAGCGTCGTTACAAAAGTTCCAGATGTTTAGACCGTAGTTTTTCTCCAAAAAATATACTGGCATGGTTATCAAAATCCACGACAGAATCGGTGGTATAAAAAGTTTGAGTGCCCTGTTTAGAGCAACGCTGTTCCATTTCCGGATGACGATGCAGGTATGCTTTCAAACTGGCCGCTACAATCTTTCCTTGAGATAAAACAGTAGTACCTGCCGGAGCAAAAGCTTGTATTTTTTCCATCAATAATGGATAATGTGTACAAGCCAATAATAAAGTATCTATATCGGGTGCTTGTCGGAATAAACGATCTAAATGTTGTTGAATAAAATAATCAGCTCCCGGTTTATCGTATTCATGATTCTCTACCAATGGAACCCACATAGGACAAGCCTCCTGATACACTTTTAAGGAAGGAAAGAACTTAGCGATCTCAATAGGATAACTTTCACTGATGACTGTTCCAGTAGTTCCTAAAATACCTACAGAGCCTGACTTACTGTATTGCCCAATGACTTCTGTAGTAGGTCTGATAACACCCAATACACGTTTCTTTGAATCGATCTTCGGCAGATCTTTTTGCTGAATAGTACGTAATGCTTTTGCTGAAGCCGTATTACAAGCCAATACTACCAATTCACAACCCTGATCAAAAAACCACTGCACACACTGCAATGTATAATGGTACACCGTATCAAAAGATCGAGGACCATAAGGCGCACGGGCATTATCGCCCATATAGAGATAATCATATTCAGGTAAGGTATTAACCAATTCTTTGAGAATGGTAAGCCCACCATAACCACTATCAAAAACACCTATGGGTTGCTGTACGGAAGACATGTTACGAAGTTAATATCTATCGGCCCATGAATGGAATAAGAAATCAGCATAAAAAATCCCGTTCATTTGATGATGAACGGGATACTATAGTATTCAACAAATTGAATTAGTTTTTCTTAGGAGCAGGAGTGGTTGGTTTTGCACCAGTTGCTGCCGGAACGGGTCCACCGGCTGCTTTCCACGCATCCATGATCTCTTTGCTCAAAGGTAAATTCAGTTTCAGTGCTACCCGAATGGTCAGATTATCCAAAATACTGGGTTGCACATAAGGAGACAATGACTCTGATTTTAGTACCCAGGTATACTTCTGTTCAGCAACGATCTGCTGTAGCGCATTGTACATTTGTTGTCTGTATGGGCCTAACAAACGTTCCATTTTATCACGCTGCATTTCCTCAGAATATTGTTGCCAGTTAGCGATCTTATAATACAATCTGTTCAAATCGCTTTCTGCCATTTCTCTTGCTTTTGCAGGCATGGTAGCAGAATCTTTTTTGTAAAGGCTATCTCTGCGTTTGTAATCCTGCACGGAATACGCATATTCAACATTGAGAGAATCTCTGAGATAGGTATTCATTACAGAATCCATCGTTTGTTCTAAACCGGGAAACAGGCTCAGTAGACTTTGCTCATCAAAGTGACCGATTTTAACCTGAGACTGGGCATTGTTGGAGAACAGTAAGCTAGCCACCGTCACACACACAAGTAATAATTGCTTCATTGTAGAGAGGATTTTGAGATATTTGTTTTGTTTTAGGAGTTTTATTTGATCCCCAGTTCTTTTAGGATGTCATCACTTTTATCCAGCTTGGGGTCGGCAAATATAACGGTAATTCCTTCACTTTTATCCAGTACGAAATCATAAGAACGAGCCAATGCCATTTTCTGAACCGCAGAATAAACCCTGTCCTGAACCGGCTTAATGAGGCGTTGACGTTCCTTAAACAGATCACCCTCATAGCCAAAGCGTTTTTTCTGCAGGTCGCGAATCTCTTTTTCACGCACAAACAGCTCATCTTCTCGTTTTTTTCTTAGGTCTTCCGTTAGCATGAACTGTTCAGCCTCATAGTTCTTGTACATTTTATCCAATACAGTCTGTTTATCATCTATTTCTTTCTGCCATTGTTCTCCGATCTCTTGTAATTTTTTATCGGCGTTTTTGTACTCCGGTATCTTTTCGAGGATGTATTTGGTATCAATGATCGCATAACGTTGCTGCGATTGTGCCGTAAAACTGATACCGATCAATAGAAGGGTGAAGAGTAAGGTTTTTTTCATAAACTATTTTTTTGTTCAGGTTTCTATTCCGGTTCGAAGCCGAGCATAAAGGTAAACCTTGCTGCATCTTTCAACGGACCATTTGGTGTGAACCTATCCAATCCTATGCCATAATCAAATCCAAGCAATCCAAACATCGGTAGGAAGAAGCGCATACCCAATCCAACAGACCTTCTGAGCTTAAATGGATTATAATCTTTGATATTAAACCAACCATTGGCAGCCTCATAGAATGCAAGCCCATAAATGGTGCTGCTCGGATTCAAGCTCAATGGATAACGCAGCTCCATGGTGTATTTGTTAAATATTGTAAAATATTGTCTGGCTTGCTGTTGATCGGGGTTCACTTTGGGATTTGAGTTATCATATACAGGATAACCACGGTGTGCAATGATATCATAACCCAGAAGTGCGAACTGGTTACTCAAACCTGCATCACCCACCTGAAATCTTTCAAATGGTGATATTTGAAGGTTTTGGTTAAACCTTCCTAAGAAACCAAATTTCGCAGAAGCACGAAGTACAAACTGTTTGTTTCTCTCTTCACCATGTGGTTTGCCCAGTGGCACAAACCATTCTCCATTGAAACGCCACTTATGATATTCAACCCAACGATAGGGATTGATTTTGTTGGTGATATTCGGATTGATCAATGAATAAGGTGGTGTGATCGCCAGACTCAACATAAAGTTCGATCCGGAACGTGGGAACAAAGGTTGGTCTACTGATGAACGCTGTAAAGCCACTCGGAAATTAAAGTTGTGTACGTTACCATTATTGAATCCCGGCAAATTGATCGGATCAATAGCATAGTTGCTTAATTTGTAACGCGTGAAATTCAATCCGATTGACAAAGAGAAAAAGTCATCCGGCCATTTCAATTGTTTTGCTAAGCTGATGGTTGCACCTGTTGTTGAAATGAAACTTCTGTCTGCAAAATTTGGATCAAAAAGTCCTGTTTCCGGATTGAAGGTTTGTCCAAATCGGGTGTTATAGATACTGAAAGTCAGTGCGTTTCTTTTCTTTCCTCCCAGCCAAGGCTCAGTAAATGAAAAGTTATAAGATCGGAATGCTTTACCATTACTCTGTACACGTAAACTTAGTTTTTGTCCGTCACCCATTGGTAATGGATCCCAGGCAGACTTCTTCCAGATATTACGAATAGAGAAGTTATTGAATGATACCCCTAGTGTACCTGTTAAACCAATTACACCACCCCAACCGGCGCTCAATTCTAGCTGATCACTCGATTTTTCTTCTACACTATAATTGATATCTACCGTACCATCTTCAGGATTGGGAATTGGATTGATGCCAATTTTTTCCTGATTAAAATAATTCAGCTGTGCGATCTCACGTTGAGAACGAATCAGATCCGATCTACTGAATTTTTCTCCCGGAATGGTTCTTAATTCACGACGAATAACGTGTTCTTTGGTTCTGTCATTACCACTGATGCGAATATTCTTGATAGTTGCCTGCGGACCTTCAATGATTCTGATCTCAAAATCGATGGTATCGTTGTACACCGCTGTTTCCACCGGATCTGTACGGAAGAAGAGATAACCATCATCCTGATACAATCCACTGATATCACCTCCGTCAGGTGAAGCAGATTTTCCTAATTTTTTGTTCAGTACATCCAGGTTATAAATATCGCCTTTACGAATACCGATGATTGCAGTAAGAACAGAATCGGAATATTTGGTATTCCCTCTCCAGGTAATATTTCCGAAATAATATTTCCGACCCTCATTCATTTTGATATCGATGTTGAGATGACCGGCTTTGTTGTAATAAACCGTGTCTTTCTCAATCACCGCATCTCTATGTCCGAGTGAGTTATAATAATCCAATAAACTTTCTTTGTCTTCTTCAAATTTGATGACATTAAATTTAGCAGAAGACAATTTGAAACGTGCATAAGGATCCAATACCTTTTTAGTCTTACTGAGTGTCAAGAACCCTTTTTCTTGCACGTATTGTTTAAAATCATAGCGTTTTACGGTAACAATCTGACCACTATCAAAAGAAGGGTTGAGTGTAAGTCTCGATTTTTCCTTGGTACCTTTCAATTGTTTTTTCAACTTAGTAGCATCAACAGTATTACCGCCAAAGTTGATGTTGTTGATACGAACCTTGGGACCTTTGTTCACCACAAAATCCAGGATCAATGTATTATCAAAAGTTGAATCAGGTCTTTCATCAATACGTACTTTGGCATTCTGATATCCTTTCTCAGCATAAAATTTCTTAATGGCCTCAATTGCAGAAATCTTCATGTTTTCTGTAATCACACGATTACGCACCAGTCCGGTTTTACCGGTAAGATCTTCTGATTCTCCTTTACGTACTCCTTTAAAAAAGAAGTTGGATAAACGTGGGCGTTCTGTAACAGCGATTTCTATTTCAATCTCTTTATCCACCAGTTTAGTGATATAGATTTCAACATCACTAAAATATTTTTGATCCCATAGTTTCATGATGGCTTTTGAGAAGGCATCTCCACCCGGGATGGTTACTTCATCGCCAATATTCATATTGGAAATAGAGATGAGTAGGTTCTCATCAAAGAATTTATTACCGGTAACTTTAATGGCTGATATCTTGTATTTTCTGGGAGTACGCTGGTTGAAAATATTAACCAGATCCGCATCTACGGAAGTAATCACCGTATCCTGACCGGTAGTTTCCTGCGCATACGTTCCTACGCTAACCAGTGATGATATTAAAGCCAACACTAAAAATTTGTACACTTTCTGCATCCGGATTCTGTTTGTTCTTCAACTGGCTGGACTTGAAACAGCAGTCTTTTCAATGGTTTTGGGTTATATAAACGGGGCAAATTAACGGGAATAATTAAAAGTCTTTGTTAAATCAACCACCATTCTGAGGGTATTATTAGGCCAATTGTTTTTCTTCTTGAATTTGTTGACCGGTTTTACCGAAACGTCTTTCTCTGGATTGAAAATCAATAAGGGCTTCATATAAATGCTCTTTGCGGAAATCAGGCCAGCGGGTATTGGTAAAATACAATTCCGCATAAGCCAACTGGTATAATAAAAAGTTACTGATACGATATTCTCCACTGGTACGGATCATCAATTCCGGATCAGGAAACTCACTAGTAGCCAGGTATTGTTGAATGGTTTCCTGATTAATATTTTCAGGATCAATTTTTCCTGCTTTTACATCCATTCCGATTTGTTTAACGGCATTGGTCAACTCCCACCGACTGCTATAACTCAATGCCAGTATAAGATTCAAACCGGTATTGGCAGCTGTCATTTCCAGTGCTTCTTTCAGTTCATTTCTGGCAAAATCAGGGAGCATGCTCATGTCACCGATCACATGCAAACGAATATTGTTCTTATTCAGTGTGGGCACTTCTTTTCGGATGGAATCCACCAATAAACCCATCAACCCCTCTACTTCCTGTACAGGTCTATCCCAATTCTCAGTACTAAATGCATATAAAGTCAGATAACCAATCCCCAGTTCAGCACTACCCTCCACAATACTCCTAACACTCTCCACGCCATGGAAATGGCCATAAAGTCTGTCCTGCCCCTTTTCCTTGGCCCAACGACCATTGCCATCCATAATAACGGCAATATGTTTGGGTAGACGTTCTTTATTGATTTGTGTCATTAAGGTTTCCTGCATGTTCGTCCCTACGGTATTAAGGCTGCGAAATTAACAAAATCAATGGGTTGCAGGGATTTAATTCCGATAAAAATCAGGAATAATCAAGGCGAAATTCAATGTCCAGACATTGAATTTATTTGGGGGTAGGGCACTTATAAGACTGTAAACTGAAGGAAATACCTACTTTGAAACTGGCAAAAGCATCTTTTTGCCTACTATTCCCCCTCTGGCGGCCTTTGATGCCGATAGAAGTACCTGTTTCATAGCTTCTGTCTTGTAATAGGAAAGCTGGAGAAGGAGACCCATCCGGTAAGGGAGGGAAAGCATCCGGAGCATATTCTCCGCTCACATCGTCCAAATAGTCGGTATTGGTGAAGCGATAGGTCAATTCACCAAATACATTCATTCGTTCATTCAACGCATATTTAAATCCAAGCGTAAAGGGAATACTAATGGCAATGGGATTATAGGGTTGCAAATTGGGATACAAAGAGCTACCCTGACCCTCCGTTCCAAGAGGACGAAGCATGTATTTTTCTCCGTTCAGAAATGCATAAGGATCATGAGAAAAAACACCCAAACCAATTCCTACATAAGGTGTATAATGGTATCCTTTAAAGCCGGGTTGAAAACGGAAAAAGTTAAAATCACCAGATACAGCAAGTTCCCATACATTACTATTGAAACTCAGGTTGCGTCTACGTTGTGCAGCATTATCACTGTAAATATCTGAATAGCCCAGCATAGCGTATTCTGCTGATAGTCTGACCCCAATATAATTATTGATCTGCTTACGAAAGAAAAGACCCGCAGCAAATTTTGGTCGATTGATTTTGATATTTGGATTCAGATCACCGAAATAATGCGCTGCCCCAATAGATACACCCACTTCCCCTTGATGAACAAAACTTTCCATCAATTGAGCATGTGTCTGTTGAAGACCCAAAACCAGTAACAGTGATACGATTGCTTTTTTGAACATAGCGTTTGTGTCTTTACCCTTTGTAAAATAGCACCAAATTTTGTTACGATAAAAGTTAATTTAACGGTATTTGGTATAGAGCTATCACTACAAAACAGCAGTTCTGCTGAATCATCAGTATAGTAGATAGATGAAAATTTTTACAAAAATGATGCCTGCGTTTGCTTTTTAAGAGAAGATTTAGAGAAAGTGCTAGTTTCTTTTATCCAAACCCCAAGTGAGTTTGGTTCTCAGCGTAGATAAGAAGCTATTTTCATTCAAGCGAACAAGGTTTATGCAAAATTGCTCTTTACGAACAGCCAGCTGAACAGATTTACCAACAATCTCTCTGCGTGCATCCAATGCACAAATGAACATGTCTGCCCTGCCTTCTACCTCAAAAGAAATGACGTTGTTATCAGGAACAATGATGGAACGTACATTCAAATTATGTGGCGCTACCGGTGTAATTACAAAGCTTGCTGATTCGGGAAAAAGGATCGGACCATTGCAACTCATGTTATAACCGGTGGATCCGGTGGGTGTAGCTACGATCAATCCATCTGCCCAATAGGTATTTAGAAATTCACCATTCAGATAGGTATGGATCTTAATCATCGGTGAAGTATCACGCTTGTGAATCGCAAATTCATTCAACGCAAATGGAGCATCCCCAAACAAAGGCTCATTGGAAT
>JGI24115J20150_1000956_pt1 | contig 10085 bp, 12 predicted proteins | sample Subbioar_CSW14AB_FD_20150 | JGI IMG/M metagenome (IMG submission 20150)
GCGCGAGGCGGCTCAGACGGTGCGTGAGGCCGGCTTCGAGCCCTTCATGGCCAGCGCCATCGCCGACAAGCACCAGTGGATGGCCGACCAGGCCCGGACCGGGCTGTTCGCCGATCTCACCCATCTGCCCGGCGAACCCGGCTGGGCCGACCACGCCGACCGCCTGCTGGCCGCACGCCCCGACCCGTCGGCCCGGGCCTGAGTCAACCCGGGCTCAGCACCTCCGCCATGGTGCGGCGGATGAGTTCGAGCGTGGTCTGTTGCGTCAGCGTGGCCGGGCGCTGCTGGCTGATCGCCAGGCTCAGCCGGGTGCGCAGCGGCGGCACCGTGGGGCGCAGCCGGTAGGCCGAGGGCCGGATCGAACCCAGCACCGCCTGGCGCGAGAGCAGGGCGGCGCCGGCACCGTCGGCCACCAGCTCCAGAATGGCCGGCACCCCGTCGATCTCCAGCGCCACCTGCGGCCGGCAGCCGATGGCCGCCATCTCGGTTTCCACCAGCATGCGCACCGCGTTCGGGCGGCTCGGAATCACCAGCGGCATCTGGGCCACCTCGTCCAGCGGCACCGGCGCGGCGGGCGGGTCTTCGGGCAGACCGGGCGGGCGGGGCTGCACCAGCCACAGGGTCTCTTCGTGCAGCGGGTGCAGGTCCAGCTCGGGCAGGGGCTGGGCGTTGTAGAGCACCGCAATGTCCAGCCGGCCGGTCAACAGCCATTCCTGCATGGTCACCGACAGCGCCTCGCTGATCGACAGGCTGGCCTGCGGCAGCTGCTGGCGGAAGGCGCGCGTCAGCGGCACGGCCAGCACCTTGGCCAGGCTGGGCGGCAGGCCGATGGCGACCCGCCCGGCCAGCGCACCGCGCACCCGGCCCAGCTCCTCGCGCGCACGTTCCACCTGGTGCAGGATGCCGCGCCCGTGTTCGAGCAGCAGCTTGCCGGCGTCGGTCGGTGTGGCGCCGCGCCCGTTGCGCACCAGCAGGGTCTGCCGCAGCTCCACCTCCAGCAGCCGCACCTGGCGCGAGAGCGCCGGCTGCGCCACATCCAGCGCAATGGCGGCCCGCGTGAAGCTGCCGAGTTCGGCGACGCGCACAAAGTATTCGAGCTGCTTGAGGTCCATGGTGGCGCCATCATAGTTATCTGCTTTTGTTCTAGCTGCTAGCCGGCCCCTCGGCTTTGCGCACAACGGGTGGCTGGCCACAATCGACGCAAGGCCCCTCCACCATGAACCCGACCATCCTCCGAGGCATCTCCTCCATGGCCACGCGCGCGCTGCTGGCCGAACTCACCGAGGCTTACACGGCGGCCAGCGGGCAGCCGGTGCAGATCGAATCGGTCGGGGGCGTGGACGCCGCCCGGCGCGTGGCGGGGGGCGAGCACTTCGACATCGTGGTGCTGGCCAGCGACGCCATCGACCGGCTGATCGCGGCCGGTCACCTGGCCCCGGGCCGGGTCGATCTGGTCCGCTCGGCCGTGGCCATGGCCGTGCCGGCCGGCGCGCCGGTGCCGCGCATCGACAACGAAGCCGACCTGCGCGCTGCGGTGCAGGCCGCGCCCACCATCGGTTATTCCACCGGCCCGAGCGGGGTGGCGCTGCAGGCGCTGTTCGCGCGCTGGGGCCTGGCCGACGAACTGGCCCGCCGCACGGTGCAGGCCCCGCCCGGCGTGCCGGTGGCCTCACTGGTGGCGCAAGGGCAGGTGGCCCTGGGCTTCCAGCAGCTCAGCGAAATGATGACCGTGCCCGGCATCACGCTGATCGGCACGCTGCCGGCCGATGCGGCCATCGTCACCACCTTCAGCGCCGGTCTGCCACCCGATGCCCAGGCCCGGGTCCGGACCCAGGCCCTGCTGGACTTCATGAACACCGAGGCCGCGGCCGAGGTCAAGCGCCGCCACGGCATGGACCCGGCCTGAACCCCCGACAACGATTTCCCCAGGAGACACCTTCATGATCATCGACTGCCACGGTCACTACACCACCGCGCCCAAGGCGCTGGAAAACTGGCGCAATGCCCAGATTGCCGGCATCCAGGACCCGGCCCTGATGCCCCGGGCCCCCGACCTGAAGATCAGCGACGACGAGCTGCGCGAGTCGATCGAGACCAACCAGCTGCGCCTCATGAAGGAGCGCGGCAGCGACATCACGCTGTTCAGCCCGCGCGCCAGCTTCATGGCCCACCACATCGGCGATTTCCAGGTCTCCAGCACCTGGGCTGCGATCTGCAACGAGCTGTGCTTCCGCGTGAGCCAGCTGTTCCCGCAGCACTTCGTGCCGGTGGCCATGCTGCCGCAGAGCCCGGGCGTGGACCCGGCCACCTGCATTCCCGAGCTGGAGAAGTGCGTGCGCGAATACGGCGCGGTCGGCATCAACCTCAACCCCGATCCGTCGGGTGGCCACTGGACCAGCCCGCCCCTGACCGACCGCCACTGGTACCCCATCTACGAGAAGATGGTGGAGTACGACCTGCCGGCCATGATCCATGTCAGCACCAGCTGCAACGCCTGCTTCCACACCACCGGCGCGCACTACCTGAACGCCGACACCACCGCCTTCATGCAGCTGATCCAGGGCGACCTGTTCAAGGACTTCCCCACGCTCAAGTTCCTCATTCCCCACGGCGGCGGTGCCGTGCCCTACCACTGGGGCCGTTTCCGCGGGCTGGCGCAAGAGATGAAGAAGCCGCTGCTGACCGAGCATGTGCTGAACAATGTGTTCTTCGACACCTGCGTGTACCACCAGCCCGGCATCGACCTGCTCAACACGGTGATTCCGGTGAAGAACGTGCTGTTCGCCTCCGAGATGATCGGCGCGGTGCGCGGCATCGACCCCACCACCGGCCACTATTACGACGACACCAAGCGCTACATCGAGGCCAGCACCATCCTGTCGGCCGACGAGAAGGCCGCCATCTACGAAAAGAACGCCCGCCGTGTGTTCAGCCGCCTCGACGCGCGCCTGAAGGCCCAGGGCCACTGAACAGGAGACCTGCGATGTACGAACTCGGAGTGGTTTACCGCAACATCCAGCGCGCCCCGGCAGAGGCCGCCGACGGCCTGGCAGCCCTGGGCAGTGCCACGGTGCACGAAGCCATGGGCCGCGTCGGCCTGCTCAAGCCCTACATGCGCCCCATCTACCCCGGCTGCCAGGTCAGCGGCACCGCGGTCACCGTGCTGCTGCAGCCCGGCGACAACTGGATGATGCATGTGGCCGCCGAACAGATCCGCCCCGGCGATGTGGTGGTGGCAGCGGTCACCGCCGACTGCACCGACGGCTATTTCGGCGACCTGCTGGCCACCTCGTTCCAGGCGCGCGGCGCGCGGGCGCTGGTGATCGATGCCGGCGTGCGCGATGTGCGCACCCTGCAGGAAATGAACTTCCCGGTCTGGAGCAAGTGCATCAGCAGCAAGGGCACCATCAAGGCCACGCTGGGCTCGGTCAACATCCCGGTGGTGTGCGCCGGCATGTGGGTCACCCCGGGTGACGTGATCGTGGCCGACGACGACGGCGTGGTCTGCGTGCCCGCCGCCCGCGCCGTGGAGACGCTGGCCGCCGCCCGCAAGCGTGAGAGCTTCGAGGGCGAGAAGCGCGCCAAGCTGGCCAGCGGCGTGCTCGGCCTGGACATGTACAAGATGCGCGAGCCCCTGGCCGCAGCCGGCCTGAAATACATCGACTGAACCACCGACTGAACCCATGAGCCTCCCCACCACCGGCGACTTCACCAAAACCCCTGGCTGGCTCGACTGGTACCAGGGCCCCAGCCGCCCGCGCTTTGCCCTGCCGCCCGGCAGCGTGGACGCGCACTGCCATGTGTTCGGCCCCGGCGCGCAGTTTCCGTACGCGCCCGAGCGCAAATACACCCCGTGCGATGCCAGCAAGGACCAGCTGTTCGCGCTGCGCGACCAGCTCGGTTTTGCCCGCAACGTGATCGTGCAGGCCACCTGCCACGGGGCCGACAACCGCGCCCTGGTCGACGCCTGCCGCAGCAGCGGCGGCAGGGCGCGCGGCGTGGCCACGGTGCGCCGCAGCATCACCGACACCGAACTGCAGGACCTGCACGACGCCGGCGTGCGCGGCGTGCGCTTCAACTTCGTCAAGCGGCTGGTGGACTTCACGCCCAAGGACGAGCTGCTGGAGATCGCCAGCCGCATCCAGCCGCTGGGCTGGCATGTGGTCATCTACTTCGAGGCCCAGGACCTGCCCGAGCTGTGGGACTTCTTCACCGCCCTGCCCACCACCGTGGTGGTGGACCACATGGGCCGGCCCGACGTGAGCAAGCCGCTGGACGGCCCCGAATTCGCGCTGTTCCTGAAGTTCATGCAGCAGCACCCCAACGTGTGGAGCAAGGTCAGCTGCCCCGAGCGCCTGAGCGTCACCGGCCCCAAGGCACTCGGTGGCGAACAGGCAGCCTACCGTGACGTCGTGCCCTTCGCCCGCAAGGTCGTCGAGACCTTCCCCGACCGCGTGCTGTGGGGCACCGACTGGCCGCACCCCAACCTGAAGGACCACATGCCCGACGACGGCCTGCTGGTGGACTTCATTCCCCACATCGCCCGCACCGCCGAGCTGCAGCAGAAGCTGCTGGTCGCCAACCCCATGCGCCTGTACTGGCCGGAGGAAGTCTGACATGGCCCTGGACAAACCTTACCTCGGGGTGCCCGGCACCACCATCTTCGACGCCGACCAGTCCCGCAAGGGCTACTGGCTCAACCAGTTCTGCATGAGCCTGATGAAGGCCGAGAACCGCGAGCGCTTCAAGAAGGACGAGCGCGCCTACCTCGACGAATGGGCCATGACCGAGGAACAGAAACAGGCCGTGCTCGACCGCGACCTGAACCGCTGCATCTCGCTGGGCGGCAACATCTATTTCCTGGCCAAGATCGGCGCCACCGACGGCAAGAGCTTCCAGCAGATGGCGGGCTCCATGACCGGCATGAGCGAAGACGACTACCGCCAGATGATGATCAATGGCGGCCGCGACCCGAAATGGGGAAGGACCTGAACACATGGCACGCATCACCGCATCGGTCTACACCTCGCATGTGCCCGCCATCGGCGCGGCGCTCGACCTCGGCAAGACACAGGAGCCCTACTGGCAGCCGGTGTTCGCCGGTTACGACTTCGGCAAGCAGTGGATGAAGGAGCAGAAGCCCGACGTGGTCTTCCTGGTCTACAACGACCACGCCACCGCCTTCAGCCTGGACATCATCCCCACCTTCGCCATCGGCACCGCTGCGAGCTTCCAGCCGGCCGACGAGGGCTGGGGCCCGCGCCCGGTGCCGGTGGTGCAGGGCCACCCGGCACTGGCCTCGCACATCGCGCAGAGCGTGATCCAGCAGGATTTCGACCTGACCATCGTCAACCGCATGGACGTCGACCACGGCCTGACCGTGCCGCTGTCGCTCATGTGCGGCGCGCAGGACCCGGTGCAGGGCGCCTGGCCTTGCCCGGTCATTCCGTTTGCGGTGAACGTGGTGCAGTACCCGGTGCCCAGCGGCCGGCGCTGTTTCCAGCTGGGCCAGGCGATCCGCCGTGCCATCGAGAGCTTCGACGAAGACCTGAATGTCCAGATCTGGGGCACCGGCGGCATGAGCCACCAGCTGCAGGGCCCGCGTGCCGGCCTCATCAACCGCGAGTTCGACAACGCCTTCCTGGACAAGCTGATCAACGACCCCGAAGCCGCCGCCGCCATTCCCCACATTGACTATGTGCGGGACGCCGGCAGCGAAGGCATCGAGCTGGTGATGTGGCTGATTGCACGCGGTGCCATGAGCGACGTGGCCGGCGGGCCGGGTGCCCGGCCCCCGCGCGTGGCGCACCGCTTCTACCATGTGCCCGCCAGCAACACGGCGGTGGGCCACCTGATCCTGGAGAACAACTGACATGAGCGACAAGACCATCAAAGTGGCGCTGGCCGGCGCCGGCGCCTTCGGCATCAAGCACCTGGACGGCATCCGGAACATTGCGGGGGTGGAGGTCATTTCCCTAATTGGTCGCGAGCTGGACAAGACGCGTGAAGTGGCCGCGAAGTACGGCGTGGGCCATGTGACCACCGAGCTGTCGGACGCGCTGGCCATCGCCGAGCTGGACGCCGTCATCCTGTGCACCCCGACCCAGATGCATGCCGAGCAGAGCGTGGCCTGTCTGAAGGCCGGCAAGCATGTGCAGGTGGAGATTCCGCTGGCCGACAGCCTGGCCGGCGCGCAGGCCGTGGTCGACCTGCAGAAGCAGACCGGCCTGGTGGCCATGTGCGGCCACACCCGCCGCTTCAACCCCAGCCACCAGTATGTGCACCAGCGCATCCAGCGCGGCGAGTTCAACATCCAGCAGATGGATGTGCAGACCTACTTTTTCCGCCGCACCAACACCAACGCGCTCGGCCAGCCGCGCAGCTGGACCGACCACCTGCTGTGGCACCACGCCGCCCACACGGTCGACCTGTTCGCCTACCAGTGCAACAGCCCCATCGTGGCGGCCCACGCCATGCAGGGGCCGATCCACCCGACGCTGGGCATCGCCATGGACATGAGCATCCAGCTCAAGGCCGCCAGCGGCGCCCTCTGCACGCTGTCCCTGAGCTTCAACAACGACGGACCGCTGGGCACCTTCTTCCGCTACATCGGCGACACCGCCACCTACCTCGCCCGCTACGACGACCTGTTCACCGGCAAGGACGAAAAGATCGACGTCAGCCAGGTCGACGTCAGCATGAACGGCATCGAGCTGCAGGACCGCGAGTTCTTTGCTGCCATCCGCGAAGGCCGCGAACCCAACGCCAGCGTGGGTCGGGTGTTCGACTGCTACCGCGTGCTGCACCAGCTGGAGCAGCAGCTGGCACAGCAGGGCTGAACACCACGGAGGTGCAGGCCCCCGTGCAGGTTCAATGCAGCAGCTGCAGGGCGTTCAGGGCCATCGCCAGCGCGATGACGCCCATCGAGTCGGCCAGGGCAGAAGCAGCCGAGCCGGTCAGTGGCGCGGGTGACGGCGCGTCCCTGCAGCCCGGGACGGCCTGCAGGCGGGTGGCCATGCCCCGCAGCTGGTCTGCCAGCCCGAATGACGTCCGCATGGCCAGATCGAACGGGCTTTCGCCGGGCAGCAGGGAGGAGGGGCAGCCATCCAGGGGCTGCTGCGTCAGCCGGCTCATGTTGACACCCCGGTCGAACAGTTCGCGACCCACCGACAGCGTCGTGGGTGCCGATGCATCTTCGGCCAACCAGCTGTTGGCCACCGGATCTGTGCCGGGAAAGAAGAGATGGATGCAGCGTGCGGCCGCATCCGTCACCAGGCTGCACAGCTCGGAAGCCTCGCGGCTTTCACCCCAGAGATCGGCGGGGTAGACCGGAAATCCGAAGCGGGTCTGGGCGGCTGGGTGCGGCGCGTCCTGTGGGTTTGTACCCTGGGACCAGGTCCGCGCGACGGCGTAAGTCACGCCGGCCGCCGCGGCCGTTCCTGCCAGGATGCCCAAGGCCCATTTCGCATTCGTGGTTCGTGTGCCGGCAGTGCAGGGCGGGGTGCTGGCCCTGTCAGGGGGCATGCCGATGGCATGTGAACCGGAGATGCCGACGCTGTCGGTGGATGGGGGCAGGTCCGGGCCAACGCCTGGCGGAACGTTCGTGACGGTGGAGCGTGAGGGCTTGAAGCAACTGAAGGGTGTCATGGGAAAGGGGAGAGCGGTGGGTACATGTCCCGGGGTGGGCAGACGCCAGGTCGGTGCTGGCGGCGTTGTCAGCCGGTGCGCTGACCGTGCCTGAGTGCGCAGTGGTGGCTGTCAGTTCCAGGCGCTCGCACCACCAGATAATCGGCATCGCCTGAACCCCCCTCTCCGCCATGCAACAACGATCCCTCGGTCCCTTCCGCGTCTCGGCCATCGGCCTGGGCTGCATGAACATCTGCCATGCGTATGGCCCACCGGTGGACGACGCCCAGGTCGAGCGTCTGCTGCTCACCGCGCTGGACCACGGCGTCACCCACTTCGACACCGCTGCGCTCTACGGCTTCGGCGCCAGCGAACGCGCGGTTGGCCGGGTGCTGTCGGCCCACCGCAGCCGCTTCACCCTGGCCAGCAAGTGCGGCATGCAGGGCGTGGACCTGAAGGGCGATGGCCAGCTGGTGCGTGTGATCGACGGCCGCCCCGAGACGCTGCGGGCCACCTGCGAGTCGGCGCTGCAGCGGCTGCGCACCGACGTGATCGACCTCTACTACCTGCACCGCTGGGACCGGCAGGTGCCCATCGAGGACAGCGTGGGCGCGCTCGCCGATCTGGTGCGGGCCGGCAAGATCCGCGCCATCGGCCTGAGCGAGGTGTCGGCCCCGACCTTGCGGCGCGCCCATGCGGTGCACCCGATCGCGGCGCTGCAGACCGAGTACTCGCTCTGGACCCGCAACCCCGAGATCGCCGTGCTGCAGGCCTGCCGTGAACTGGGGGTGAGCTTCGTGGCGTTCAGCCCGGTGGGCCGGGGCTTTCTGGCAGGCCCGCTGGAGCCGGCGGGCTTCGGGGCCAAAGACATCCGCCGCAGCATGCCGCGTTTTCAGGGCGATCACTGGACCGCCAACCAGACGCTGCTGTCCAGCTTCCGCGGGCTGGCCGACGAGGTCGGCTGCACGCCGGCACAGCTGGCCATTGCCTGGCTGCTGCACCGGGGCGACGACATCCTGCCCATCCCGGGCACCGCGCGGGTGGATCACCTGCTGGAGAACCTCGGGGCCGACACGGTGGTCCTGGGCGCCGGGCACATGGCCCGGCTGGAACGCCTGTTCGGTCCCGGGGCCGTCAGCGGCGACCGCTACGGTGAGCAGGCCAGGACCGAGGTGGACACCGAGCAGGGCTGAGCGTGCGCGCTCAGCGGCGCAGGTCGTCGGTCAGTTGTAGGGCCAGGGCCTGCAGCTACCGGTAGTCGGGGTCGGTTCGAGCCAGCTCCACGCAGGTGTGCAGGCACTGCACCGCGTCGTCGCGGTGGCCGATGGCGGCCAGGCATTCAGCCAGCCTCAGCAGCGGCCCCGGGGACGGCTGGTCGCCCTGCGACGCCAGGCAATGCGCGAAGGCCGCCAGCGCCTCGGCGGGTCGATGCATGCGCTGCAGGCAGGTGCCCAACCGGTAGGAAGCCGAAGGATCGGACGGTGCCGCCATCAGCAGGCGGGTGGCCAGCGGCAGGGCCTGCGCCCAGTGGCCCTGGCCGAACAGCTGGTCGATCGTCTCCCGGAGGTCCGCCAGATGTAGCGGCGGTTCGCCAGGGGTCTGCATGGCTTGGGTAAGCCGCGCCTGCGCATCGGATGCCGGCCGGACCGTGGCGGCGAAGGCGTCGAGCTGCGCCCGCGACTGCTCGATCAGGCGACGCACGTCAGGGTCGGGCGGCGTGTGGTGGTCGATCACGCTGGACCTTTCAGGATCGGTGCGTCACAGCAGGCCCAGCGCGGTCAGGGCGGCGCCCAGGGCCAGCGCAGCGACGGCGTCGGGGGTTGCTGCCGGGCTGGCCGTCGTGTTGGTGGGCGAGGCCGCCGCCGTGACGGCCCACACCACCCCGCCGATGAGGCCTCCCACCGTGCACACCAGGCCGCAGATGAGGGGCACCAGCTCACCACAGATTTCCGTGCTGTATCCATCGCTGCCGGGCAGGCCCAGGTCGGGCGATCCGGCGCCGGACGAAGCGCCCGCGCCGGTGGCGACATGGGCTTGATCGTCATGCGTTCCTGAGGGGTTCGTCAGGGCAGACGGGTGTTGACGCGGGCTGTTGGTGCCACCATGGCTGACGCGGTTCATGCAGGTTCTCCTGGGAGGTTTTTCTGGCCGATCAGCAGGAGCGCTGATCAGCCCCTGAGTGGGACTTTTCGACCTCCCCGTTCCCGATCGCCTGCCAGTCCGACCGGCGGCACGCCAGGGCCGCAGGGACGAAAAAAAGGGCTGTGCGTGGCACAGCCCTTTCGGCGTGACGGGGTCTGCCCGGGCAGACCGCAGGATCAGAGCGAATCGATGAAGCTGCGCAGCTTGTCGCTGCGGCTCGGGTGCTTGAGCTTGCGCACCGCCTTGCTCTCGATCTGGCGGATGCGCTCGCGGGTCACGTCGAACTGCTTGCCCACTTCTTCCAGCGTGTGGTCGGT
>JGI24115J20150_1000959_pt1 | contig 10047 bp, 6 predicted proteins | sample Subbioar_CSW14AB_FD_20150 | JGI IMG/M metagenome (IMG submission 20150)
GGCTTTCGTCGGCTCGGGCGGCTGCGAAGCGGTGGCGCCGTCGGGAGCCCGACGACCGGCGAGGTCCCGCAGGTCCCGGCGTTCGAAGACGACGGCAAGACGATGCTCGGCACCGGGTTCCGCGAGCTGACCTCCGACCTGCGGATCGTGCTGCGATTGAACGACGATGCCCGCCTCATTGGTGCGGCCTACGTCTACCGGCAGTACGACGCGCCGCGGACCGATCAGTGCCCGCCGGCGTTCGCGAAACGCAGCGAGTGCCTCGTTTATCAGGAGCAGTTCCGCACGCTCGCGTACGTCGCCTACGAAGGTCCCCTCGGACCGGCGTTTCCACGCGCGCGCGCCACGCTCTCGTATCAGCGACAACACGAACGAAGGCGGCGCGATCGCCCATCGCTGTTCGTGCAGAACGGTGGTCGCGACGACGTCGACACCTTCGGCGTCACGATGCGCGCGGAGAGCCGCAAGGTCAGCGCGTCGAAGGCGCTCGACCTGACCTTCGCCTTCGGCGGTGACGCCTACGCGGACTCGTTGCGCTCCATCGCGTGGACGACGTTCACCGACTTCGGTCTCACCCTCCCCACCTCCCGCGGTCAGTACGTGAGCGGCTCGACCTACTCGACCGGCGGCGCCTTCGCCGAGAGCACAGCGCGCCTCGCCGAGCGAATGAACGTGAGGGCGGGCGCGCGCCTGGGCTTCGCACGCGCCGATGCACCGGCCGACGTGGCCTCCGGCACCACGTCGGTGGCGAACACCTGGCTCACCCACGCCGGGTTCGCTTCGGTCGAATGGGCCGCACGCCCCTGGCTCTCGCTGCTCGGCACCTGGGATCGTTCGTTTCGCGCGCCGAACCTCGACGACCTCACCTCGCGTCAACAGACCGGACCGGGTTTCCAGTTCGAGAACGCGGGGCTCGCTCCCGAGACTGCCGACACGCTCGAGACGGGCGTGCGCGTGCAGACCGAGCCCATCGTGGCCGAAGCCTGGGTGTTCCGTTCGATCGTGCACGACGCGATCACGCGTACCGTGCGGCCCTCGAGCGACTGCCCGCCAACGCCGGAGTGCGGGGGCTCGTGGACGCGCTACCAGCTCGTCAACACGGAGGGAGCGTCGACAATCGACGGCTTCGAGCTCGCCGTGCGCGCCCGGCTTCCGTACGACCTCACGCTGCGGACGAGCCTCGCGTACGCATACGGGCGAGGGCCGAACCCCCAATCGCCGCCGACCGATCCGCGCGCACCGTACGAGCGCGAAGTGCCGCTCTCGCGGGTCGCGCCGTTGAACGGAACCGTCGAAGCCCGATGGCTCGCGACCCGACGGGTGTGGCTCGGCGCCGGGCTCCGTTGGGCTGCGGCCCAGACGCGCCTGGCTCCGAGCGACAGGAGCGACGCGCGAATTCCGGAGGGCGGAACCCCGGGGTTCGCCGTCGTCGATCTGCGCGCCGGCTATCGCGTCGAGCGTCACATGTTGGTGACGCTGATCCTCGAGAACGTCGGCGATGCTGCATACCGGTACCACGGATCGAGCATCAACGGCCCGGGGCGGAGCGTGCTCCTCGGTGTCGAAATCGGCCTCTGATCCGGCTCTGCGATTGCATACGCTCACGCGATGCGGTTCGCGCTCCTCTGGCTCGCCCTCCTCGCGGTTGCCTGCGAGTCGTCCGACCCGGAGCTGACCCCGCTCGATTCGGGGGCGGATGCAGGCGCCGACACGGCGACGACCGACACGCTGGTCGTGGGCGGAGACGCAGATGCCGCGGCCGATACGGGCCCGATCTGCCCCAGCACCGAGGCGGTGGTCCCCCTCCCCGACGATCCATCGTGCAAGCCGAAGACCGGCGACTTCGTCCCGGGCACCGACGACGGCTGGCCGGTGTGCATCAGCGACGACGCGCTCTACCACCCGTTCACCACGTCGATCAGCTCGGTGGCCCGCGTCGATGCGTTCGAGCGCATCGCGGCGAAGCTCGGGTTCGGAACGAGCAAGGCCCCGACCGCGACCGAGTTCGTCGAGGCCAAGGCGATCTTCGCCGAGGACCAGGGGCTCGGCTCCCGCGTCGAACGCCGCGAGGACGAGCACTATCCGGCCGCACCCGGCGCGTGCAACACGCTCACCCCCGAGCAGCTCGCGATGCACTCCGACCGCTGCGTCGGTCCGGCGAAGCTGCTCCCGCTGGTGAACGCTGCCTTCGCCGACGGCGCCGCCGGCACGGAGCCTCGCGAGAACGCGGCGCGCCTCGAGGCCGCGCTACTGTGGTTCCTCTACGTGTCTCCGTACAAAGAGGCGCGCACCTGCTCGAGCAAGCTCGACGACTGCGACTCGAGCTACGCGTACTACACGGGCGGCGACGCGATGAGCGCGGGCAAGGGCTTCGCGCGCTACGTGCGGGCCAGGAGTCCCCAGACGCATGCCGCCGTGTGGAACGGCGTCCTCGCCGTGCGCTGTTGGCGCGATCTCGACAACCCGACCGGCGCCGCCGCCGACCTCGCCCAACGAGACAAGGCGGTCGCGCAGCTCGATCGCGCGATGCACCGCGGCCTCACCGTCATCGTCCGGCAACGCATCACCCAGCGTCTGTGCAACTCGTCGTGGATCGGCACCCGCATCCTCGGCGCCGTCCTCGATCGCGAGGCCACCGCGCGAGACGCGACGAAGGCTGCGGTCCTGCGGTCCGAGCTCGCGAAGACCGATCCCGCGGCGGTCGACGAGAAGGCGCTGCTCGCCGCGCTCGATACGCTGTTCCCCTGCGCCTACTAGCAGAGCACTTCTCATCCGGATCGATCCGAAGGGATTCTCTGTTCCCCCCGGCTCGCGGGGCCCTATCGCTCGTTTCGATTGAAGCCCGCTCCCGCGGGCTCCTTTGCGCACGTCCTCAACGGAGTCGCGATTCGCCGCCCGTCTAGAAGCGCACAGTCGGAGTCTGTTCGGTAGTTATCAGGGCGTTTTGTAACTTCACACGAAGGCGCAAAGTCGCAAAGACGTGAGGAAGAACTTGGGGGGCTGCCGGTCTCGGCAGGCGCCTTCGGTCCGGCTCGGGTCGGCTAACGCGTCCTCGAGGCCGAACCGATCTGGAAGGGAAGAAGGGTTGCGCAGGTCGGCATGACCGCACCCGAAGGGTCTGGCGGCGCCCCGGCGTTCAAGCGCGCGCGGGCGAGGTCGACGGCCGGGCGTGCACCGGTAGCTTCAAAGGTCCTTCCTCACTTCTTCGCGTCTCCGCGCCTTCGTGTGAAGTCACAAAACGCTCCGACAATTGCCGTGCGAGTTGCGATGAGTCCACAGCGTTTTACGCCGGGGGGAACGGGCCCCACTGATCAACGCGGTCGACAAGTGCTCTTGGGCGCGACTGCCCGCCTTCGGCGAACCGCGACGAGGAGCAGCGGCAGCAGCGCCGCGAGCCCCGCGCGGGACTCGCGTCCCGGGGTGGAGCAACCGCACGCGCCGTCGTCCGGCGCCTCGGTCGGCGGCTCGCATTTTCGCGCCGAGTTGCAGAGGTTGCCGGCCGCACACTCGCTGCTGGTGGTGCAGTCGCGCAGACACTTCCCGTCACCGCCGCAGACATAGGGCGCACACAACGCCGGGTCGCACGACGGTTTGGGGCCGGAGTCGGTGACACTCGTCGTGTCGGCCACCAGGGTGTCTTCCGCAGTCGAGTCGAGGCCCGCGCCCGAATCGATCGAGGTGTCGGGTGTCGACGTGTCGGGTGACGTGTCCGCTGTCGACGTGTCCGGTGTCGACGTGTCCGGTGTCGACGTGTCCGGCGCAGCGTCGACGCCGGCATCGGGCTTTGCCCCGCAGCTCGACGCGGTGCAGCCGAGACCGGAGGCACAGTCGCTGTCGACGGTGCAGCTCGTCTTGCACACCGACCCACCACACGCGAACCCGCCCGGGCACGAGACCGCCGTGGGCGTGACGCAGGTCGCATCGGTTCCGGAGCAGTGGGAGGCCGCGAAGAAAAGGCTTCCGCTGCAGCTCGCTCCCGTGCCGCAAGCTGCAGTCGAAGCCGCGAAACCGCACGCGCCCGCGTTGCACGACCCGTTGCAGCCGCCGGTCGGGCACTTGCCGCGCGGATCGGCGACGCCGTCTACCGGGCTGCAGGTCCCGGCCTTCCCCGGCGCATTGCACACGTGACAGGCGGTGTCGCACGCGCTGTTGCAGCAGTTGCCGTCGACGCAGAGGCCCGAGGCGCACTCGCTCCCCGCCGCGCAAGCGGTACCGAGCGCGCTGCCGAAGACACCGATCTCGGTCGACGTGAGCACCACGCCGCCAGCGGTCACGCCGCCGGTGACGAGCACCGATCCGCTCGCGAGCCTCACCGCCGCGAGGTTGTTTCGGGGGGTGTTCAGGGCGCCGGCCGGCGACCATGTGTCGGTCGAGGGCTCGTAGAGCTCGGCAGACGAGTGGAACACGCTCGAGGCGCCGCCGATGACGAGCACGCCGCTCCCGAAGGGCAGCGCGGCGTGCCCCGACCGCGCCACCGACATCGCCTTCGCGGCCGTCCAGGAGTTGGTGGTCAGCGAGTACACCTCGGCCGTCGACTGGTTCGTCGAGTCGAGGCCACCCGCGACCAGAGCCTTGTCGCCGGGGAGCAACGTCGCCGTCGCATAGGCGATGCGGCCCGAGATCATCGGTCCCGTGAGCGTCCAAGTGTTTGCCGAAGGGTCGAAGACCTCGGCGGTGGTCTTACCCGCGGCCCCGTTGCCTCCCGCGACCAAGACCTTGCCGCCCGAGAGCGTGACGGCCGCGTGGCCGGCTCTCGTTCCGCTCATCGCTGCGGCGTCCGACCACGTGTTGCTGGTCGGATCGTAGATCTCGGTGGTCGCGGTGTATCCCCCGCAGGAGGTGCCGCCGCCGGAGACGAGCACCCGCCCGTCGTTCAGCCGCGTGGCGATCAATCCCGGATCGCGTCGGGTCTTCATCGGTGCGACGACGGTCCAGTTGTTCGACGCCGGGTCGAAGACCTCGGTGGCCGCGCTATAGGTGCAGTCGCTCGCCGCGACCTGCCCACCCGCCATCAGGACCTTCCCCGAGAGCAGCGGCACGAGGTACGAGATGCGCGGTCCCGAAAGCGATCCGGCCGGAGCCCACGAGCTCGTCGCGGGATCGTAGAGCTCCGAGCTCGCGAGCACGGTCGTGCCGTCATGCCCGCCGGCGACGAGAATCTTCCCGGAAGGCAGCAGTGCGGCACCGAGCGCGAAGTTGCTGCCGAAGGGGAAGTACCGTTTGGTGCCCATGGCGCCGGTCGTCGACCAGGTCGGATCGACCGCGATGGGAAACGCGAGGTCGCGCGTGTCGAGCGTCGCGGTCAGTCGATCCCCGTCGAGCGCGAGCGTGAGATCCCGGCGTCGCCCCTGCGCGTCGACCGCGAAGATCGGATCGGTCCGAAACACGATCGCCCCCTCGGCGTCGACCGTCTCTACCCGTCCCTCGCGGGCGCGGATCGCGGTGATGGCGGGCCCCGCGCGCAACCGATACCGCGCGACGCTCGGCGCAGCTTGCGAGCGGAGCAGCCTCAGCTCCTCGACTCGCCCTGGGGCCCCGACGAGCACGACGTCGAGCGCAGGGGCTGCGTCGCGCGCCACCAAGGCGCCATTCACGGGCTCGAAGGCAACCCCCTCGAGCCCCTCCGGCGTGACGTCGAGGTACGCGGTTGGATTCGACGGCGACCAGACACGGAGGGCATCGCTCGCCCGCCCCGGGAGTCGCACGCGGAACGCGTCGGTCGCGACGAAGTCGATGCGGCTGTGGACGATCGAGCCGCGGAACGCGTCGAACGCGAGCAGCGAGTCGAGCGCAGAAGAGTGCGTGCGCGGCGCCGTCGAGGGAGCGCACGCCGAGAGCACGGCGAAGGCAGGAAGGGCCCAGCGCGACATCCGCCGAGGGTAGAGCAGTCCGCGGATCGATTCCTACCGTCGCCCACGCGCTTCCCGCTCGGGCACAAAATCTGGAGTTCGGACTAACGTACGGATTCGACGGATCCGCCGAGCGCGTCCTCGACACGCGCGCGAGCCGCGACGGAGAGCTCGGAGAACGAGCGAACGAGATCGCGCCAGACCCGGACCTGAAAGGTCTTTGCGACCGAGCGAAATGGTCGGCCGAGCAGCTCGCCGTCGTAGAGCGCACGTCCGCGATCGAAGGCTGGCTCGTTGAAGAGTGCTTCACCCGCCGCGCAAGACGACATCCATGCCTGTTCGTTCTGCTGCATCAGCGGAACGAACGTACGGCCGATGATGCGCAGCAACGGTGCGATGGTGTCATCGAACGCGACCTCGCCGCCCGAGCCCCGGTGCTCGGCGCGAAAGAGCCCATCGAGCCACTGGTGGGTGCGGGGCGCGCGGGCGCGCAGACGCGCGTGGGCGCTCGGATCGATGAAGTTGCCGCCGAGCTGTCCGAACGCGCTCGCGTCCGCGATGGTGAAGCGCTCACCGAGCAGGAACGGGCGACGCACGAGGATCGACTCGATGGCATCGAGGTATTCGAACCAGGCTCGTTCGAGCAGCGAGTGGGTCTCGGGAAACCCCACCCGCGCGGAGGGACCGACGCTGAACAGGTAGGGCAGCCGGCGGATCTGGCGACGCGAGAACCCCGCCGCGAAGATCCCCTGACTGCCCGGCGGCAGCACGCGCGCGAACTCGCGCGCCACACGCGCGCCGGCGTCGTTGTCTCGAGCGGACACGACCCAGCGGTTGTGGTGCAGCATGTAGAGGCCGAACTCGTCGAACGCTTCGTCGATGAGCTGGGCGACGAATCGGGTCGTCGGATCACGCGGGAGCAGCGGCGAAGACCGCCCCAGGGTGTCGAGCCACCCGCCGATGCTCGAGGAGTCGTAGAGCACGCGCGCGTCGTCCTCGACGACGAACGGAACCAACGGGTACTCGTCGAGCGGCGAGGACGCGGGGTAGCGCACGACCGTGCGACGAAGCTTCGCGACCGTGATCCTCAGATCGACGCGCAGGTTCTCCAGGCGTCCGCCGTCGGCGGGGAGCCAGCGGTACGGCAGCTCGACCTGCTCGAACATCGCGCGGATCTTCAGCGCGAAGGGCGAGAGCTCCGAGCCCCAGAGAACGTGGCGCGGCGTCGTCATGATCAGGAGCCAGCGCCGCAGCCGAGGATGAGGACGTTCATGCACCACTCACACGTAGCCGACGGATTGCCGTGCGCGCCGGAACACCTCCGCGGGCTCTCCCTCGAGCATCCAGGGATACTCGCTGAGGTGAGGGCCGAGCATCTCGAGCTCGCGCAGGAGGAGGCCGCTCTCACCGAGCGCGTAGAAACAGAACGCGTACAGGTTGCGAACCGTGAAGGCTTCCTTCGAGCGCGCCATCAAGGGCGTGCCGAGGCACTGGCGGAACGATCGAAGGATGTCCTGACGCACATGCGGTAGCTCGAAGTAGCGGCGCTGCAACTCGCTCTCATCCTTCATCGCGTGGTGCAGCCACCGCTCGACGTGGGCGCGCGCGATCAGCCCGTGCAACATGGAGCCGTGCGGCGCAGCCTCCGCGGCCGAGTACGCGTGCGCGAACATCGCTTCGTGATCGCCGCCCCATTTCGCGCACAATGCCGTGAGAAGGCGATCGTGCGCGCCGAAGTGAAGGCGGTGACGCGCGACTGCCTCGGAGAACACGGCCTGACGATCGCTCAGATCCCATCCCAGTCCCATGCCGGCGCGGATCATGAACGCCCAAGGGGTCGGATCGTGCGGCGCGAGCCGCGTTGCCTGATCGAGATCCTCCATCGCCAACTCGAGGCGTTCGTGAAAAACCTGCCACGCGTCGCCGGCAACCTGGGCCGCGAGCGTCCCGCCGCGCGCCTCCCACGCCCAACGGATGGAGTGCGCGCCGCGTAGGGTGCGCGCGATCGCGGAGGCCGGGTTGGTGGCGATCATGGCGTCGAGCCACGCCGGCCGTCCGTCGTGGTCCGCGAGCGCCGCCACGTGGAAATGAAGGTCGTCCCAATCTTGAAGCGACACGAGCGCGGCGTGCACCGAACCGTGGTCGCCGTTCGCGGCGAGCGTGCGCAGTTGGCGGGCCACGGGGTCGAGGCCATCGGGATCGACGACGGGCCTCTTTATGCCGAGCAGTCTGTGCCAGAACCCCATGCGGCGTGGAGTGTATCGTGGCTTGTCGCACTCCGGGTTGGCGGCCCGCCCCCGAGGGGTGCGCGCGTCGTGACATCGGTCACTACGCATGTTGCTCCACCCCAATCGCGACCCCATGAAGAAGTGTTCCGCCGCGGGTTCCCGCGAGTGGGCCGAGAGGTGTCGGAGATGCAGACGCTCACCTCGTTCGCGAGGGTCCTTGCGGTCACCGTGCTGTTCTTCACTCCTGCAAGGAGTCTCGCTGCGGGTCCGGAGCGCACGGATGGCGCGCGGAAGCAGTCCGATGCGGTGCGCCTCGGCGCCTACACATCGGCGGGATTCCCTGCGCTTCTGTCGGTGGGTGGAGGCCTGACCTTCTCGCGCACGGTGACGCTCGGATTCGAGTACGGCTTCCTCCCGATGTCGAACGTCGGCGGCGTCGACGTCTCGTACCGCTCATACGCCGGCGATCTGCGTGTGTTCCCGGGCTCGGGCCCGTTCTTCTTCGGCGCACGCGTCGGCCGGCAACACCTCGCGACCACCGTCACGCGCTCGGCAGGGACCGATGCGACCGTGAGTGGTGGCGCCTCCGGCGACGGTTGGTTCGTCAATCCGCGGATGGGCGTGGCGTGGACCGCTTCGTGGGGGCTCAGCGTGGCCATGGACGCAGGCGTCCGCGTCCCGCTCAGTCACCGCAACGAGCAGTCCGCCCCGAGCGGCGTGTCGCTCCCGAGCTCGGCGACCGACACGGTCGATCTGTTCGTCGCGAAGGTGATTCCCACCGTGACGATCCTGCAGCTCGGTCTGGTGTTCTGAGCTCAGAGCCGCACGACCACCGAAGCGACCGGTCCGACGAATCCCTGCGCGCGATACTGGTAGAGCCATCGCAGCCCGCCTCGAAGCTCGAAGCGGTCGAAGCAGACGCCCGCTTCGAACCGGCTGTCGAAGAGCGTCGGTCCAAGGGCGTACAGACTGGCGACCGAGGACATCGCGAGAGTGAGAGGTCGCGCGGGATAGAGCCGCATGTCGAGCCCGAGATCGAACGCGCCCGTCACCCGATTGCCGTGCATCACCGCCGCGCCCATCAAAGGGAACAGCTCGAACGAGCGTGAGCTGCCGCCGAGGAGGTTCGAGGTGAGGTGGAAGTGATAGAGGTCGAGCCGCGAGAGCGCCCCTTGCTCGGGTGGGGTCTCGTAGAGGCGATCCCACGAGCCCATCGCGACGACCTTGCCGAGGAACACGCGCAGCCCGAGCGAGTGCGCGAACACTGCCTCGTTGCGGGCGAGAAACCCGGCGGTGGTCAGCTCGACGTGCCGGATCCGGTGATCGTCGAGGACCGGCGGCCGGAGCGTGTCGTCCTCGGGATCGCGGGTGGGACGGGCATCGACCCAGAGCCCGTCGTACGGATCGAGCGAAGGTCGATGCGGCGGAGCGAACGCCGCGCCCCAGAAGTTGGGGAAGAACACGAGCATCAGCTCGGGGGGGAGCGAGCCCCCGCTCGTACCGGAGCTGGCACTGGTCGACGAGTCACTGCTCGACGACGAAGAGGAGGAGGAGGAGGAGGAGGACGAGGAGGACGACGACGACGAGCTCTTCGAGCTGCTGCTGCCCGAGTGCGAGCTCTCGAACTTGTCGAGTGCCCCGGCCCGAGCGAGCGTCGGAGCGAGGAGGAAGGCGAGGATGAGGGAAAGGCGCACGGCTGCAACGCCTTTCAGCAAGCCGCGGACCACCAGACTCCCCGGCGGTTCTCGCTCCACCGTGAACGCCGCGTCACAGCGACGTGCGACGTCGTGGCCCATCTGGATTTAGATCACTTCTCACCCGGATCGATCCGAAGGGATCCCGTTCCCCCCGGCTTGAAAGGCTTGAAAGCCGGGGCCCTACCGCTCGTTTCGATTGAAGCCCGCTCCCGCGGGCTCCTTTGCGCAGGTCCTCAGCGGAGTCGCGATTCGCCGCTGGTTCCACGCAAGGAG
>JGI24115J20150_1000970_pt1 | contig 9970 bp, 10 predicted proteins | sample Subbioar_CSW14AB_FD_20150 | JGI IMG/M metagenome (IMG submission 20150)
CGCGAGCAGTGCAGTCGCGTGCTGAAGGATGTTGGCGCCGATCGGCCGGCGTGCAGGTGGCACGCCGGCACTTCCTCCCTCCGAGCCGATCGCCGCGAGCATCGCCACGCAGGTGACTTTGTGGAGGCCGCGGACCCAGACCTGGGCCATTCCGTGGTGGTGCTTCAAGTGCGCGTTGGCGAGCTCGCACAGAGACGACCTCGCTCGTAGCAGCTGCTTTGCGTGGTCGGTCGATGGCAGTCCGGCTATTGGGCGCGCTCCATCCAGACCGAGTCGCTCGGTCGGCTACTGCCGTACCTCCGCGATCAACGAATCCGACACGGCTCCGGCTTGCTCGAACCCGACTTAGAGCAGAACGAAGCAACGCTTGCCGACAACGAAGTCGTCGTCGACACGTAACTCCGCCAGCCCGAAGGGCTTCGTCTTGCAGTCGGTGCCCCGGACTTCAGTCCGGGGGATTTTTCGACAGATCTTCAGAACGCGCCGCGGAAGGCCTCGGTGAACGCGAAGGTCTTGGTCTGGGCCTGGCTGTAGAGGCCGAGGCTGCCGCTGCCCGGCTGGTCGCGGTTGATCGCCCAGAAGGCGAGCAGGCCGACGCCCTTGCTCTTGGCGAACGCGGCGACGGTCTTCGCGTCGGCGAGGGTGAAGATCTCGCTCGAGACGTCGTTCTGCCCGATCATCGGGGTGATGCCGATCTTCGCCCACGCCGCCGACTCCGAGAGGCTCGGGAGGAGCTTGCGGAGCTGCGTGACGGTGTCGGTCGCCGCGGAGATCGCAAGATCGCCCATGGCCTTCCCGCTCGAGTAATAGCCGCCGTAGTCCATCGTCATCAGGTTGACGTGCGAGATGTCGATGCCCGCGTTCACCGCGGCCGCGACCACGTCGAGTCCGGCTGCGCTCAAGCCACCTGGGGTGTCCCACTTGTCGCGCGGCGCGCAGGGTAGGGTGAACGCGACGCGGACGCCCTTCTCCTTCTGCACCTTGGCGAGGGCTGCCGCGCGCTTCTTGTTCACGTCCGCCGTCATCGAAGGCGCTTGCTCGACGTCGAAGTCGAGGTCGGTGATCCCCGTCTCGCTCACGAAATCGGAGACGGCCTTCGCCAGCGAATCCGAGTCGCCGCATGCGCTCTCGAGGTACGTGCCATTCGCGCCGCCGAACGAGGCCTTGAGGCGACCGCCACCCGCAACGAAGGCCTTCACGTCGGCGGCGTGATCCTGAATGTCGCGCGTCGCCTTGCACGTGCCATCGGCGAGCACGAACGCGATGGTGGCCGAGGTCAGGCCGGACTTGCTCTTCATGTCGACGAGGCTGGTGAACGGATAGGACGTATTGCCCCAACCCCACGAGTAGAAGTACGGCGCGAGCTCCGTCTTGGCCGAAGAGGGCGGCGGCGGCGGCGGCGTGGGCGGAGTGCCCGTGTCGGACGATCCACCCGTGCCGGTGTCGGCCGGCGTCGAAACGCCTGCGTCGCCGCACCCAGGCGCGGGAGGCGGCGGAGGCGCCGACGTCGAGGAACACGCGACGCGCTCCCAGAGCGACGCGGCAGCCTCGGGCGTCCAAGAGTCGATCGCGGTGTGACCCTGGATGCAGCGGTAGATCGCGCTGCGATACGCGACGATCGCGCCCGCACGATAGGCCGTGCCCGCGCTCCAGGCGGAGATCGAGGTCGGGCAGGTGACCTCTTGCGCGCCGCGGTCGGTGTCGCCGTCGCCGTTGGCGATGCACGCGGCCGTGGCCGAGACGAACACGAGGGAGGCGAGGAACATGGGGCGCATCGGCGGTCTCCTTGCTCCCACCAAGAGCATCGGAGATGCCGACCCGGCCCCCCATGGATCTCCAACAAAACAAGGCGCGTCACGCGCATGCGACGGGGATTGGCTCCCCGCTCTGGGGACTCGACTCGCCGCTCAACGCTGAAGTCTGGCCTGCACCTTCAACACCATCGCCACCAACATCCAAGCGGCGAGGGCGCCCGCGAGCATGCCGAACGTGGGGACCAACGCCGGTGCGAGGGCCTGCGCGACGGCGAACGCGATCTGGATGGCCACGTCGATGAACAGCGTGAGCAGGAGTACCGGAAGCAGGATCAGCGACGCCCAACCGAACTGGCGCCAGAGCGCGCCGGTGAGCGGCCACCCGATCTCGCCGGCCGGCCGGGCCGCCCACCAGACCCCGGCGCCGACGCCGCACGTCAGCGCCGCGACCATGAGGAGCAAGGCGATCAGCGGGCCCCGTGCGCCGTGCACACGGATCGGCCGCGACAAGATGGCGGCGATCATCCCCGCGGGAAGCACCAGGCTCGCCACCGCGCCGAAGGCGAGGACAATCACCGATTCGAGCTTATTCGTCTTGCCGATGGCAGGGATGACCGCCAGCGCCGTGGGCCCGATGACGACCGTACAGAACGACGACCAGAAGACGGTGTTCGCCCGCTGTCGGATGAGAGGATCGAGCGGTTCCATCAGACGTCGATCGCGGCAACCGAGCCGACCCGCTCTCGCAGCTCGAACTTCTTGATCTTGCCGGTCGACGTGCGCGGAAGCTCGCCGAACACCACTGCGCGTGGCGCCTTGAACGACGCGAGGTGGGTCTTGCAGTGGGCGATGATCTCCTCGGTGGTCGCCGTGGCGCCGGCGCGCAGCTCGACGAAGGCGCACGGCGTCTCGCCCCAGCGCGGATCGGGTTTGGCCACCACCGCGGCGGCGAGCACGGCGGGGTGACGGTAGAGCGCGTCCTCGACCTCGAGGCTCGAGATGTTCTCGCCGCCCGAGATGATGATGTCCTTGCTCCGGTCCTTGATCTTGACGTACCCGTCGGGGTTCATCACGCCGAGGTCGCCGGTGTGGAAGTACCCTCCGCGGAACGCCTGCTCGGTGGCGGACGGATTCTTCAGGTAGCCCTTCATGGTGATGTTTCCGCGGAACATCACCTCGCCCATCGTCTCGCCGTCGGCGGGAACGGGCGCCATCGTCTCTGGGTCGATGACCGTGATCGCCTCTTGGAGGTGATAGCGCACGCCCTGACGGGCATTGAGGTGCGCGCGGTCGGAGAGCGACAGCGAATTCCAGGCTTCGTGCTTCTCGCAGACCGCCGCCGGACCGTAGGTCTCGGTGAGGCCGTACACGTGGGTGATGTCGAACCCGAGCGTCTCCATGCCCTCGATGATCGCGGCGGGCGGCGCGGCGCCGGCGACCATCGCGTGCACCTCGTGGGTGATGCCGGCCTTGAGCTCCTCGGGTGCGTTGATCAGCGTGGAGTGCACGATCGGCGCTCCGCAGTAGTGCGTGACGTGGTGGGCGCGAATCGCGTCGAAGATGGCCTTGGGCTCCACCTTGCGGAGGCAGACATTGACCCCGGCCCGCGCCGCCAGCGTCCAGACGAAGCACCACCCGTTGCAGTGGAACATCGGCAACGTCCAGAGATAGACGAGGTGCTTGGGCAGGTCCCAATCGACCACGTTCGACACCGCGTTCAGGTACGCGCCGCGGTGGTGATAGACGACGCCCTTGGGGTTGCCGGTCGTTCCCGAGGTGTAGTTCAGGCAGATCGCGTCCCACTCGTCCGGTGGTCCCGATGCGAGGTAATCGCCATCACCTTCCGCGAGCAGTGCCTCGTATTCGAGAGCGCCGATGCGCGTCTTCGGGAGCTCCGTCTCCGGGTCCTCGACATCGACGACGAACATGTCGCGTCCCGACAGCGCGATCGCGGCGCGCATCGTGTCGGCGAACTCGGGATCGACGAGTACCACCTTCGCCTCGCCGTGCTGCAGCATGAACGCGAGCGCCTCGGCGTCGAGCCGCGTGTTGAGCGCTGCCAGCACCGCGCCGGTCATCGGCACGCCGAAGTGCACCTCGATCATCGGGGGCACGTTGGGGAGCATCACCGCGACGGTGTCGCCGCGGCCGATGCCGTGCTTCTCGAGCGCGCTCGCGAGTCTTCGGCACCGCGCATCGACCTCGCGCCACGTGCGCCGGAGCTTGCCGTGGACGATCGCGACCCGATCGGGAAATACGGCGGCGGCGCGCGTGAGGAACGAGGTCGGAGTGAGCGCCGCGTAGTTGGCGGCGTTCTTCTCGAGGCCGAGGTCGTAGGGGGAGCTCACGTCTTCGAGCGTACTCCCTCGGTGAGCGTGCGCGCGAACCCCCGGAGACCCGGGACTTGATAGCTCCAGAACGCGTCGATCGCCTCGCGCAACGCGCGCTCGTCGGCGTGCTCCTCGAGGATGGCCGCGAGCGTGCGACGGGTGTTCTCGAAGATGCGCTGAAGGACGAACCGCGCCGGAGCGCTCACCCGAACGCCCGGGCGCGCGGCGCGGATCTGGGCGAGGGTGCCTGCGACGAGGTGCTCGACGAACCGCTCACCAAAGTGCGCGTACGCCGTGCCCGCCGCGCGATCGAGCAGCACCACCACCGCGAGCCGGTTCTCGACCCAGAATCGGAACATCTCGTCGCTCGCGTCGTTGCCCTGTACGTCTTGCAGTACGACCTGGGCCAGCGCGCGTACGCGGCGATCGAGCAGCGACTCGAATCGCTTGGCGAGCTCCGGCGGGATCACCGCATCGAACAACTCGCCCTTGCTCGGGTAATAGCGATAGAGGCTCGCCGCCCCGACGCCTGCGCGTTCGGCGATCATCGCGATGGTCGCCCCGAGGTAGCCCTGTGAGGCGAACACGTCGAGCGCCGCCTCGAGAATCCGAGCGCGTACGTCGGCTTTGAGGATCTGCGGCATCAGGCGCCGAACAGCACGGGATACGAATAGGGCGCCCACCGATCCTTCCACGGGCGCGCTTCCTCGAGCTGATAAGCGAGCCCGAAGAGGAGCGCCTCGGCCCCCGGAGCGGCCGCGAAGTGCGTGCCGATCGGGAGTCCCTCGGGGGTCCAGTGCAGCGGGACCGACATGGCCGGGCACCCGGCGATGTTGTGAATCGGCGTATAGCCGACCGCGCGCGCGGTGCGGCGGAGCAGCTCTTCGCGCGGGAGCACCGGCGACAAGTGACCGATGCGCCACGGTCCGATCGCGAGGGTCGGCGTGAGCACGACGTCGTACTCTTTCACCGCGTCGAGGTAGATCCGCGCCGCCGTCCCGAGCACCGCGCGCGCTTCGACGAGCGCGTTCGGACCGCGGCTCTTGAACGCTTCGACGAGCGCCCAGGTGAACGGCTCGAGCTCGTGGCGCCCGACAGGCTGCCCACGCATCTGCGGCATCATGTCGACGAGGCCGGCGATCGCAGCGCCGGCGACGAGGAAGAACGCGTCTCCGAGGGCAGGACCGTCGACCGCGGGAACGGCGATGGGCTCGACCTCGTGGCCGAGCGAGACACAGAGCGCGACCGCTTCCTCATAGGCTCGCCGCACCGCGAGCTCGGGCTCTTCGCCCATGGCCGTCTGCGTCCAGGTGGCGATGCGCAGACGACGTGCGATTGGATCGCGCACGTACCCGACCGGGGGAAGCCCGCCCTCGCGCACCTCGGTGACCGAGAGAAACAGCGCGCTGTCGCGGACCGATCGGCTGATGCAGTGATCGCTGGTGAGATCGCCGAAGTCGGATGGCGCGAGCGTCGCGGTCAGCGTGCGCCCGTGGCTCGGCTTGAACCCGAAGAGACCGCAGACCGAGGCGGGGATGCGGATGGAGCCGCCGCCGTCGTTGGAATGCGCCAACGGCACCATGCCGGAGGCGACCGCCGCCGCCGACCCGCCGGACGAGCCCGCGGCGGAGTGGGAGAGCTCCCACGGATTGTGGGTGATGCCCTCGAGCAGCGTCTCGGTGCTGCCGAGCAGGCCGAACTCGGACGTCGCGCTCTTGCCGACCGTGACCAGGCCCGACGCATCGATGCTCGCGGTGTACGGCGTGGGCGGCGCCGCCATGTTGCCCGCGAAGAGCCGCGAGCCGACCGACCAGCGCAGGCCGGGGTAGGGCGTGACGTCCTTGACGACGAACGGCACGCCCGAGAACGGTCCGGCGGCGGGCTTCACGGCGCGTGCACGGTCGAGATCGACCGTGGGGAGTGCATGGATGATCGGGTTCATCGCCTCGACCCGCGCAGCGCACGCGTCGAGCAACTCGGTCGCACTCAGCTCGCCGCGTGCGACGAGCTCGGCCTGCGCCACGCCGTCGAGGCGGGCAAAGGACGCGAAATCGGTCATGGGGCCCTCCTTGAAACGCGAATGATATGTTCCCGATTCGCGTCCGAGTCAACCCCCGGCTCGGGGCGGCGGTGGGACATGCGATCGTCATGTCGATCCCGCATGGCATGCGCTTCGCTTGGTCGAGCGCATGGCCTTCGACGTCCCGTATGGAATCACCCGCCGTCTTGCACACACCAAACTTGCCGAGGCTCGTCCTCGCGTTCAGGCCGCCCTTGGCGCCGAGGGATTCGGCGTGCTCACCGAAATCGACATGCAGCGCACGCTCCAGCAGAAGCTCGGGGTGGAGCGGCCGCCGTACCTCATCCTGGGCGCGTGCAATCCCAAGCTCGCCAACCGCGCGCTCGGCGAGGAGCCGGCGATCGGCCTGATGCTGCCCTGCAACGTGGTGTTGGCCGAGGAGGGCGAAGACGTGGTCGTCTCCGCTGCGTCCCCGCGCGCCATGTTCTCCGTGGTCGAGAAGCCGAGCGCTGAGCTCTCGGCCGTTGCGGCCGAGGCCGAGGAACGTCTGCGTCGGGCCCTCGACGCTTTGTGAGAACCCAAGCAGGGCCGTCTCGGCTCTCACCGGCACGATGGCCCCAGCCCACGGCCGCGCTCGATGGCGTGCGTGGCCGCGCGGTGATGGAACTTCTCCGCCGCGTCGCCCACGTTCGATATGGGGGACGGGCGCCAAGGGCTAGTGTGGAACCATGTCCGAAGTTGCCATCACCTACTACTCCGACGTGCTCTGTGTGTGGGGATACATCGCGCAAGTTCGCGTCGACGAGCTGCGTCGGCACTTCGAGGGCAAGCTGGTCGTCGTACCGCGCCTCGTTCCGGTCTTCGGCGACACCCCGAAGAAGATCGGCGAGGGCTGGCGTGCGCGGGGAGGCTACGAGGCGTATGCCGCCCACGTCGCGTCGGTCGTCGCTCGCTTCGACCATCTCACGCTGAATCCCGACACGTGGAACCGCGTGCGCCCGGCGAGCTCCCTCGTCCCGCACGCGGTCGTTCGCGCGCTCGACCTGATCGCGCGCGAGGGCATCGTGGACCACGCGGCCCTCTCGGCCGAGGGGCGCGGTCCGTGCGAGGAGCTCGCGTGGCACCTTCGCCTCGCGTTCTTCCGCGACGGCCGCGACATCGGCCGCATGCCGGTGGTGCTGGAGGTCGCCTCGGAGATGGGGCTACCCGTCGATGTGCTCCGCGCGCGCCTCGACGACGGCACCGCGTGGGCCGCGTTGCACGCCGATCACGAGGCCGTCAAAGAGGAGGGCGTCCGCGGCAGCCCGACCTTCGTCCTCAACGAGCGAAGGCAGATCCTCTACGGCAACGTCGGCTACCGCATCCTCGAGGCCAACGTCCTCGAGTTGCTGCGCGAACCAGGTGATCAGGCGAGTTGGTGTTGATACCCGGCTCCCGTGGGTCGACGAACCGCGGGAGCCGCAGCATGCTTCGGTGTCATGTCGCGCTCTGCCGTGCTTGCGCTCGCGTTCCTGCTCGTCGGCGAGGCGCGTGGTCTCGCCCAACCTCCGCCGCCGAAGGTCGCCGCGGTTGCCGTGACGTGGACGACGATCGAGATCGCCATCGTGCCCACGAGCAGCGCCCGATGTCTCTTGTCCTTTGGCGACAGCGGGGTGTCGCACATCGTGGTCGCCTCCGGTCCATTCCACGAGCAGCTTGCTCGTGTGGTCGGGCTACGCCCCGACACAAAGTACACCTACCGAGTTCTGTGCGGCGGATCGGACGGGGTGAGTGTCACCGCTCGCACCGACATCGCACCGCAGACACTGCCCGCCGCCCCTCAAGTTCTCTCGATCGCGTTCGGGCCTTCGAACGCCAAGGTAGCAAGCGCAACAGCATCCTTCGTTCCGCCCGCCGGCCTTCCCACGGCCTGTTGGTGGGAGTCCTGGCGAAAGGGAGAGGAGTTCCCGCAGCCGATCTCGGAGACGGACTGCACGACGTTGAATGGCACGTCGCCCGCGAAGCTGTTCCCCAGCGGAGCTCGCGTGCGTTTCGGGATGCGCAACGCCGCAGGAAACGCGTACGGCGCCGCGGTCATGGTGCCGTAGGGCGGCCGGGCGGTCCGACGATGACGCTTAGTGCGGCGCCTTTTCCTTCAGCTCGAATGCCCCGACGAACGAATCGAAGTCGGGCGCCGTCGCGTCGAAGTATGCCGGCTGGGCGTGCAGACCGAGCACCAGGAGCAGCGGCACGTCGACAGTCGTAGTCTGGTAGAGCCGAGTGACGTAGTCGGTGCGCAGGAACACGACGCGGATCTTCGCGCTGCGGCTCGCTGGATCCAGCTTGAGTTGATCGAGGTTCGCCAGCTCGATCGTCGCCTCGAGCCCCTCGAAGCGACCAACCTTGCGCGGCTTCTTGTCGACGATCTTCGTCGCGTACTGCCGGGCATGCACCTCGACCTTCCCCGAGGGAACGCTGACCGCGTAGAAGCCGGCGCCCGAGAGACTCTCGACGTAGTCGTTGACGAGCACGTCGAGATTGCGCTCCTTCTCGTTCAGATCGAGTGGAACCATCTGGCTCCACAACACACCAGCGTTCTTTCGGTGCAGGAGCTTCAGGATGTAGGTCGGCGCGACATACACCTCTTCCCGACCATCACCATCGTAATCTGCCTTCCGCGAAAAGGTGTATTCGTCGTTCTCCTTTTCGGCGCGGATCTCGCCCGTGTCCGACAACAGGAAGTTGTCGACGCGCCAATCGGGGGACACGAAGATCTGCGAACCCGGCGTGGCGTACCGCACGACGATGGGCTGCTTCGGGTACTGCAAGCCATTGAGCCCGAAAGGTTTCGGCGCGCAGCCACCGACCAGGAGAGCGATGACGAAAGCGTAGCGAGTCATGCGCTGGCCCATAGACCGGCTGCCGAGACGGCGCCAATGATGAGGGTCAGATTGGAGACGGCTTCGGCACGTCCGCATCGCGTGAGACGTGGGCGAGCACCGCGACGCCGAACACAGCCAAGGCGAGTGAGCCGTACTGCGCGGGCGTCAGCCCGAAATACCGGGTGTCTCCGATGCGTAGCGCGTCGAGCAAAAACCGGGTCGGCGCGTAGAGGAGCGCGAGCCACCCGACGAAGAACCCCGTCGGCCTCGGCTTGCGCGCCGCGACCCAGAACCACGCGGCGAGCCCCATCGTGAGCAGCGCTTCCTCGAGGCCGAGGTTGTGCCGCACGATGCCGTCGCGAAACGTCTCGGCGAGGAAGAACGTCGAGGGGCGACCCGGGTGATCGAACGCGATCGCGCAGCCGAGACGACCGAAGATCCACCCGAACGGAAAGCCAAACGCGATCGAATCGACATACTGCCAGGGGTTCTTCAGTCGGTTTCGCCGCACGTAGATCGCCGCGCCGAGGATGGCGCCGATGAACCCGCCGAACGAGCCGAGACCATCCCAGATGCGCAGCAGCTTCAACGGATCGGTGAGCACGATGCGCGGCTCGTAGAAGAGCAGGTCGAGCACGTGGCCGCCGAGGAAGCCGCCGAAGACGACCCAGGTGAGCATGCCCTCGATGTGGCGCCCTTCGATACCGACGCGTTCCGCACGTCGTCGCGCGAACCTCGCTCCGACCATCACCGCGATGGCGACGAGCACTCCGAACGCGTGGATCTTCAGCGGTCCGAGCGCCAACGTCGGCTGAGCGAGGTAAGGGAGCACGGGTGGTTCGATGCCAACCCGGGCCTCGGGGATTTGATTCCTAGAGCTTCCTACACGCGAGCTCGATCGGATGATGCGATCGTCCTCATCCCGAGCGCCCCATGAGCGGAGAACGCGCCGTCACGAGCGAAGCGGCGGGGTGGTGCTCTCCAAATCGCGTCAAGGACATCAAG
>JGI24115J20150_1000977_pt1 | contig 9902 bp, 7 predicted proteins | sample Subbioar_CSW14AB_FD_20150 | JGI IMG/M metagenome (IMG submission 20150)
AGAGGTCTACCTGCCAATACGATTGAACGAATTGACATCATTACTAATCCCTCTGCCAAATATGATGCCGCCGGAAATTCAGGGATCATTGATATTAGAATGAAAAAAGACCAACGTTTAGGAACCAATGGTACAATGACGCTTGGTTATGGACAAGGGGTATATCCTAAATCCAATGCAGGACTTACATTCAATCACCGCAATAAAAAAATCAACCTATTCGGTAACTATACCTATGGATATCGAAAAAACCTGAATCATTTGATTTTGGATAGAAATTTCTTCGATGATAACAAAGTATACAGCGGAGGTGACTTAAAGGATAATTACACCACCGCACCTTTTCATTTTCACAATACACGATTTGGTATCGATCTGTTTCCATCAAAGAAAACGATTATTGGAGCTGTAGTGAGTGCGAACTTCAACAATTTTTCAAGAAAAACGATCAATGCATCTGATGTAATCGATGCACAAAAACATAAAGCATCCACTTTTGCTACACTAGCCAATAATAATGATGATGCGCAGAATATCGTTGCCAATATCAATTTCAAACATTCATTCAATACCAATGGTAAAGAATTAACAGCTGATATCGATTATGGCGAATACAATTCTTCCTCACTTTCAAGGGTGGCTACCAAATATTATACTCTCAACGGCACACCTTTACAACCGGATTATATTTTAGATGGTGATCAGGAAGGTAAATTGATTTTACGTACAGCTAAAATCGATTATGCCAATCCACTAAAAGACGGAGGTAGATTTGAAGTAGGTGCAAAAACCAGTTATGTGTCGGCAGATAATGATGCGAAGTTCTTTGATATGAGTACCGGTATTCCGCAAGATGATGTGAACAAAACTAACCGCTTTAAGTACAACGAGTACAATAACGCAGCGTATGTAAATTTTAGTAAGGAGTTTAAAAAGTTTAATATTCAACTGGGTCTGCGAGGAGAACATACCAAAATCAATACACACCAGATCAAGGGTAATCAAAAATTTGATTCTTCTTATTTTCAATTATTCCCTAGTGCCTTCTTCAATTACAAATTGAAAGAAGACCAAACACTTGGTGTATCTGTGAGTAGAAGAATTGATCGTCCGGGTTACGGGCAACTCAATCCATTCTTGTTTTTGATTGATGTAACGACCTATTCCACCGGCAGACCCGGATTGCTTCCACAATTGACCTGGTCTTATGAGTTAAGTTATACGATGAAGAATATCAACTTCACATTTGGTTATAGTCATACCAAACAAAATCAAAATATTGCTATTGCACGATTCAAGGATGTATTCCCTAATTTACCATCCAATGATAATGTCACTGTGCAGATACCTATCAATCTGAGCTCACAGGATTATTATGGACTGACTGTGTCTGCTCCTTTCCGTATCAACAGCTGGTGGAATATGGTGAATAATGGAAATGTATTTTATAATCACTTCAATGGAAAATTGGGCAGTACCACATTGAACAATGGTAAACCTGCTTTTGATGTCAGAACCAATAACAGTTTCACGATGGGTAACGGATGGCTCAGTGAATTGAATGTGAATTATAATTCCGGTGGACAATACGGTTTCATGGTAGCGCGCCCGCAATGGGGTTTGGCATTGGGTGTACAGAAATCTATTTTGAATAAAAAAGGAACTATCCGTTTCAATGTAACAGATATTTTCTGGACCAATCTACCACGTGCAACCATCACTTATAATAACTATATCGAAATATGGAGAGCGTATCGTGAAACACGAGTAGCCAACTTAACTTTCACTTATCGCTTCGGTAAAAACACCGTACAAGCCGCCCGCAGAAGAACAACGGCGTCGGAAGAAGAAAGAAGTAGGGCGGGGAACTAGGGGTTTGTACATAGTCGATAGTCCATAGTCCATAGCAAGAAGAATATGGGTTCTGCTATGGACTATGGACCATTAGCTATTAACTATCTCCCATGCAACTTCTCCAACAACTTCAAATGAGGCTGTAATTTTTTAAGTGTATTTTTTTGGAGGAAACTTTTGAGGTGTTTGTAGAAATGGCTGTGATCATAGTAGCCATAGTCTGCACTGTTAAACGTGTCCGGATCAATAGCCAGATGTTCAGTGGCTTTTCTGATGCGCATGATTTGAATAGCTGTTTTGGTACTGATGCTGGTAGCTGTTTCAAAGTAGCGCTGTAATGTTCGGGAAGAGATATTGTATTGTTTGGCAAAATCTTCAACCGGTGTTATAAAATCTCTCTTGGTTTCACAATGTGCCAATATTTTCGAAACAATTTCAATAGGCTTTAAAGAGCCGGAATATTGATCAATGATCTTTTCAAAATAATCAGTGAGAATAGAAACCCGCTCATCAAATGAAGAACAGATTTTTATTTTACTCAACATACCAGAGTCCATCAAATAACTTAAGGGGAAAATATATTCTCGGTATTCTGAGAAGTTGATTTTCTTCTCAAAAATCACAGGTGATATTTTGAACTTGATACCAAAGAGTTTATTTCCCTTTTGATGGAAGCATTCAATGGCGCGATGTCTGGGAAGAAAACCATCGGTCTTCATGTCAAAACGCTTTTCTCCTACCTGCATTACAAAAGGAGTACCCAAATTGATCAGATAGGTGTAGCCGGTATTTGGGAATAGGGCATCTGAAAAACCCTTGGGATACAAGTCCCACAGGTGATCAAAATCTGTTTCCCAGAAAAAGTCGATGAAATACGAAATAGACGAAGCCGCCCTCTGTCGTCTGTAGTTCTGTTCGAAATGGTCGGTATGAAAAAATTCTACGTGTTGCACCTTATAATAAAGATAGACAGCTCATAAGGGCAAATAGCTGTTAAAATAGGTTGTACGGTCGGAACAAATGATTAAATGAATTTTGACCGTTTGGAGTAGCCGAGTATCGGTGCATAGATAAAAAAACAACTTCCATTTTGAATGGTAGCGATCAATTCGCGATGAATAGATTGAGGTACTGCGGGACACCCCAGGCTTCTTCCCAAATAACCTTGTCTGGCTGCAATGCCTTCTTCTGCATAATCCGCCCCATGAATTACAATACCCCTTTGCAATGCTTTATCATTAATGCCCTTTTCTTTCCCGATCAAACGAAGTGATAAGCCATGTTTTCCCTGATAAGGCTCTCCGGTAGTATAGAAACCAATACTGCTCTGAAAACTGCTGGCTTTATTCGAGAATTTTTTGGCCATCAACTTACCGGAATTTTTTCCATGTGATACATAGGTATGAAAGAGCAATTCGCCTTTCAATACATCAATCACAAATAATCTTTTCTGATTAGAAGGCAGACTAAAATCAACTACGGATAAAATATGCTCTTGCATAATTTGTCCGCCCGACTTTAAACGTTCATAACCCGCTAATGCCCATTCATAGGCTTTTTTGGAAAGTCCGAGTGACGCGAGATCCAGGTTTTCATAGATGGCAGTGGCTGCATTAACATACGAAGTTGATATATGCTTGTTTGTAATAGCTGTTGATTTCTCTTTGAAAGAAAAACCGGTAGCTATTACCAGACAGAATAGAACGAGTTGAATTTTTTTGCTGATCATACACATTTGTTCCATGCCACTTCAACACGGGGGAGGGCAAAACTAAGGGTGTAAAATGAAAGGGGTTGTAGTGATCGTTCAGCTTTAACAGCATCTTGACAGCCATCAGGCATAAAAAAACCCGCTCAAAAAACAGAGCGGGTGCAGTTGGTTATTGGTTGTTAAACTCTTATATATAATTAGATTAAGACATTCTTTTGTCGATCTCGCTGCGTAGTGATTCAAAAATTTCGTCAACAGAACCTTCTCCTTTGATATGCACTACTTTGTCAAAAGTGCTGTAATAGTTAGCTACCACAGTAGTTTTGGCCTTGTATTCTGCAATACGGGCACGAATCACAGACTCATTGGTATCATCGCTTCTACCGCTGGTTTTACCACGATTCAATAAACGACTTACCAGTTCTTCCTCGCTTACATCCAATGCCAGCACCACTCCAATCTCGGTATTTTTCAGCTTCAACAGCTTATCCAGCGCAATACTTTGGGCTTCGGTTCTGGGGAAACCATCGAATAAGAATCCTTTGGCTTGAGGGTTTTGATCCAGCGCAGAGCTAATCATACCTACCACCACTTCATCGGGTACCAGCTGACCTTTGTCCATAATAGACTTGGCTTCCAGTCCCAATGGTGTTTGGGCTGCAATTTCACTTCTTAATAAATCACCGGTAGATAAATGCTTCAGTCCGTAAGCAGCGATCAGTTTTTCGCTTTGTGTTCCCTTTCCACTGCCCGGAGGTCCAAACAGAATAATATTAAACATGTACTAACTAACCTTACGTGAAGAACAAATATAAGCCTCATCGTTTAAAAAACATTTAACAAGACATTAAAACCTTGAATAACTGCAAATTGTAAGGTAAAAAACAACTGTTCGTCAGTTTAAGAGTAAACTATTCACCCACGATAAACGTAATTTTAATGTATCAAAAGTATGGGCATATGAAGGGCTTTAAGATGCTGCTCCTCGCAACTTTAATAGTGCAGGGCTGTTATTCACAACAAACAAAACAGAAAGAGGTAAAAATGGATAGTACAGAAAAGAACAATCCGGTGTATTCGAGAACCGACAAATCAAAAGTGAATCTGAAAGAAGAGGAGTGGAAGAAAATTCTTTCACCTGATGTGTATTATATCGCGCGACAAAAAGGAACTGAGCGTGCATGGACGAGCAAGTTTGAGAACTTCAAGGAAATAGGAACGTATTATTGTGCGGCTTGTGGTAATGCTTTGTTTAAAAGTGATACCAAATTTGATAGCGGTTGCGGATGGCCAAGTTTTTATGAGCCTATTAGCAAGAGTGCGATTATCTATCTGCCGGATAACACACATGGCATGGTAAGAACAGAAGTACAATGTGGAAGATGTAAAAGTCATTTAGGGCATGTATTTGAAGATGGTCCGCCCCCAACCGGTTTGCGTTATTGTATTAATGGCGTGATCCTCGATTTTGAAAAAGCAGAAGCGGCGAAGAAGAAATACGAGGAAGGGAAGAAGGGTTAGTAGCCCATGGCTGATGGTTCATGGCAAATGGTATTGACTGTTTGTTATGAACCATTTTTTATGCGAAGGATGGGACGCGGATTTTTATGATGGGTTATGATGATATTTTATCTGCCTAGATCATAATCAATCATAAAAATCTGCGTCCCATTTCAATTCATGTATTATTGGATTCAAAACTTGCACATCCGAAATCCATTTTCTATATTCATGTAGAATGTTTTCTATATGAAAAAAGGAGGATTGATATTTATCTACGTTTTATTTTTCCTCTTCAATGTATCTGCTAAAAAAGACCCATGTTGTATTACGGCTTCTGGTAAATGTACCGGAAGTAGTACATGTAGAGCTTGTAGTAGCTGTTCGAGTTGTAAATATTGTACATCAGGAGGAAGCTGCGGTGTGTGTACTGTTAAAAGAAAACCTGTTGCGGAAAAGAAACCTGTCATTGAAAAATCATCTGGTCAATGTATAGCAAAAACAAAAAAAGGAACCAGGTGTAGCAGAAATGCGCAATCTGGAAGAAGCTATTGTTGGCAACATTAATGAAATTGAACACGGATTTTCTCCGCCAGAGTCCTTTGGACATGATTGTCATGATACGTCATGATTTTTTGTAACTCATCTGCGCAAAGCATGATTATCATAAAAATCTGCGTTCCATCCTCCGCAAAAAGTCAAATAGTCTTTTTCTTCTGATAAAAATACCAAGCCGCATACACAGTAATTGCAACTCCCACCACAGATAATATCATCACACTATTAGAAAAGAATTGAACCCAATTCAATTGTACCTTGAAAATTTCTTTACTCAACAATACACTCACGCTGCCTAGGTACCCAAATGAATCAGCGAGATAGATCAGAAAACCCACATTGCCTGTGAAGCGAAAAGCTGCGATCATTCTTTCAAAGAATACAGAGTTGAAAGGAATGTATACCATGTACAAACCCAATCCCACCAATGTTATCCACCAAATAGGCGCCACCATTCCTTGAGTGAATAAATAAGTGCTTACACCTGCAATGATAAATCCAATGGCAATAAATAGATGTGCAATCATCAATGCTTTAAAACTGTTTTTGATGATGACCATACTGCCAATGAGTACAAGAATCACGAGCGTGATGGGTGTTTCTGTTTTTGAAAAAATAGCCGGTTGATTCAAATAGCCCATTTCCTTCCACATGTCTGCACTGAAATTATCTCTGATATCGCGGAAGATGGTGGCAAAACCATAAATAAAAATACAAGCAATAATACCCGGTAAGAAAGAGCGAACAAATGCTTTGCGTTGTTCAGCACTCATGGGTGTTCGGTTCATTCTTGCCGCTTCATCTTCGGCATCTGGCGCTGGAATGCGTTCCATCAAATAAATAAATAATAACAGCGGTAATGCAAAAACCAATCCTGTGCAAAACGGCACCCAGAATTCAGTAACTCCTAATTGCATCAACCATCCTCCCACCGATTTCACGAAACCTGACGAAAAGATAAAACTCACCGCCAATGCAGCTCCAATAAAATCAGTACTTCTTCTGCCTTCTACATATGAAAAGACGACACCCCATAACATGCCCAATGGAAAACCATTGATGAAGAGAAAGATGATATTATAAGGAGCGGGTATCAGTGCAAAACAAAGCCATGCCATCCATGCAATGCCTACCAATAAGAGAATGATCTTATTTCTGCCAAAACGTTTTAATTCGGAAATGAATTTGATACCATAAAACTTAGCCATCAGATAACCCATCATTTGACTCAGCACCAATACGGTTTTATAACTCAGCGTACCAACGGTCATTCCATCAAATGTGCAAACAGTGAATGATTTGCGGAAACCGAAGATCATGGTGTACGTAAGAAAAGCGGCTACTGCAGCATAGATACCTACTTGTATGGGAGAGCCTCTGAAAACTGATTTTGTATTCAAGTGTTGGTTGTTTGCAATAAATATAGGTAAACTCCAAAGAACCCCCTGTGTAACTCCGCGCAAACCTCTGTGTAACGCTGTGGTTTTTTACCACGGAGTTACACAGAGTGCGGCACAGAGGACACTGAGTTTTATTAGTATCAAAATTTCTTGCCGCCTGCAGCTTGCCGCTTGTAGCCTCTTTCCTCACCCAATTATCCATCTAATTTGGCAATCCCCCATTAATTGCAGAAATTCCCGATCCCAAAAACCAATGGAATGAGAAAACTACTGTTTGCTGCAATGCTATTAGGCACTGCAATTCTTTCTTTTGCCCAACAGGCAGATCTTTCAAAACACTTTAAAAACATGAAACCACGCAATATCGGTCCGGCCGGTATGAGTGGACGCGTAACTGCTATCGATGCAGTGTGGACCAATCCCAACATCATTTACCTCGGAACAGCGAGTGGTGGTGTATGGAAAACTGAAAATGGTGGCGCCAGCTGGGAGTCGATCTTTGATGATCAATCCATTTTAAATATTGGTGCTGTAGCTATCACACAAAGTAATCCAAGTGTGGTATGGGCAGGAACCGGTGAGGGTAATCCGCGTAACTCTATTAGTTTAGGCGGCGGTATCTACAAAAGCATTGACGGTGGTAAGACCTGGAAAATGATGGGACTGGAAAAAACCAGTAATATCCACCGCATCATTATCGATCCAAATAATCCGGATGTAGTGTATGTTGGAGTGATCGGCAATCCTTTCGCCGCACATCCTGAGCGTGGTGTGTACAAAACAACCGATGGTGGTTTTACCTGGAATAAAATTTTGTACACGAATGATATTTCGGGTGTAGGTGATATGGCGATGGATCCGGCCAATCCGAATAAATTGTTTGTGAACATGTATCAGCACCAGCGTACTCCCTGGAGTTTACAGGGCGGTGGTAAAGGCAGTGGTTTTTATGTAACCTATGATGGCGGTAAAAACTGGACCAAACTAGACAAGTCCAATGGTTTGCCTGATGGTGATTATGGTCGTATCGGTATCACCATTGCACGCAATGATCCAAAGCGTGTATATGCATTGGTAGAAGCTACTAAAAATGGATTGTATAAAAGTGATGATGGAGGTAATAACTGGGAACTGGTGAACAGCGATGCAGCAGTAGTGACCAATCGTGCGTTTTATTTTCAGGATATCGCGGTGGATCCTACCAATGAAAACAGATTGTACAATATCAATCAGATCATTACTGTAAGTGAAGATGCAGGTAAAACCTTCAAAACCGTGATCCCTTATGCAGGTATTCATCCTGATCACCACGCTTTCTGGATCCATCCAAAAGATGGCAACTTTATCATTGATGGTAATGATGGTGGTATCGCCATTACGCGTGATCGCGGAAAGAACTGGCAGTTTGATGAGAAATTACCACTCGGACAATTCTATCATATCAATGTAGACAACAAAATTCCTTACAATGTCATGGGTGGTTTGCAGGATAACGGTAGCTGGCATGGCCCGGCTTATGTATGGAGACAAAGCGGTATCCGCAATGCATTCTGGGAAGCAGTAGGTGGTGGTGATGGTTTTGATGTAATGCCTGATCCGGAAGATGAAAATTGGGTATACAGTATGAGTCAGGGAGGAAATGTAGGACGTTATAATATTACTACCGGAGAAAGATGGAGTATTCGTCCGCCAACAACTGCAAATGGTGTTCGTCAGCGATTCAACTGGAATGCTGCGATCGCGCAAGATCCATTTGATAAGAAGACCATCTATTATGGAAGTCAGCTAGTGAATATGAGTACCGATAAAGGTGCTTCTTGGACACAGATCTCTGGTGATCTCACGACCAATGATAGTGCAAAAATTGATCAAAGTAATAATGGTGGTTTATCGGTAGATATTACGGGTGCAGAAAACCATTGTACCATTATTGCTATCGAACCCTCTGCAAAAGAAAAAGGAGTGATTTGGGTAGGAACCGATGATGGCAATGTTCAACTCACGAGAGATGGTGGTAAAACCTGGACAAATTTCCGCGGTAAAATCCCAGGCATGCCAACGGGCGCTTGGGTTCCACAGATCCGTGCATCTAGACATAATGGTGGTGAAGCATATGTAGTAGTGAATGATTATCGTCGTGGTAACAACAAACCCTATTTATTCCGTACAACCGATTATGGTAAAACCTGGACGAATTTGGTAGATGAGAAAAAAGTAACCGGATATACTTTGTGTGTAGTACAAGACCCAACAGAACCAAATTTGATCTTTCTTGGAACAGAGCAAGGTTTGTTCATCAGTTTGGATTATGGAACCAACTTCCAGCAATTCAAAAATGGATATCCTTCTGTATCTACGTATGATATGGTGATTCAAGAAAGAGAAGCGGATCTGGTGATCGCAACTTTTGGACGTGCACTGTGGATACTGGATGATATTCGTCCGCTTCGCAAATTGGCTGCGAATAAAGGACAAGTGTTCAGCAATAAACTGACTGCTTTTGCATTACCTGATGGTTATCAGGCCAAGCGTAAAAATGCATCGGGTATTGAATATAGTGTATGGGGTACTTATGAAGGAGAGAACAGAAGATCAGGAGCACCGATCAGTTTCTTTGTAAATAAAACAGCAGCCGATACCGGACGAAACAAATTGAGTGATACCGTAACCATGCACATTTATGATGCAAACAATGTACTCATAAGAACACTTACTGCTAAAGCAGATACCGGATTGAACCGTTACTACTGGGGAATGGAAGGAAGAGGTGTGAGAATACCCGGTGGTGGAGGTTTTGGCGGAAGAGGCGGCGGTGGCGGACGTTTTGGTGGTGGTGGTGGAGCTACTGCAGAACCGGCAGGATTACCTGTTGATCCGGG
>JGI24115J20150_1000979_pt1 | contig 9891 bp, 8 predicted proteins | sample Subbioar_CSW14AB_FD_20150 | JGI IMG/M metagenome (IMG submission 20150)
AGTCGGACGCCCCTGATCTTGCGTGAGGTGTGCCGCGCGACGAGCCGCGCCGTCAGTGCTGGCCCGCCGGTGCGCTGGCTGTGCGCGAGTAGGCGCTGCTCGGCGTCGAGGATGTCTTGGCTGGAGAATGCGATCTGATCGACCGGCTGGAACCTGTTGCCCTCGCCGTCGACGTAGTGGGCGGGTACGGCGCGGTCGTAGTCCGGGGTGAGCCGGAGCGATTCGGCTTCGGCGTGCGCGACGATCTGATCGAGCACCCGGATTCGGTCGTCGGTGGTTGCGAACCGGACGCCCATGATCTGCCGCATCGTCTCGGCGTGCAGGTTGAAGCGCCCCCAGGTTGCGCGCCGGTTCGCCACGCTCATCAGCACCACGGATGCGAGATCCTCGATCTGCTCCAGCCCGAGATCATCCGCGCGCAGTCGGGCTTCGGTCGCACCCCGGTCGAGCAGGTGTTGCGCCCAAGTGGGTGCATCCTCACCGAGCACGACCTCGGCCCGGGCACGCCAGTCGGCGGTGAGGTCGGCCAGCGAGTGCAGTTCTTTCTCGGGCCGGGTCTCCAAGGTCGCCTGCTGCCGGAGCTTCGCAATCGTCGCGGCCGAGGGTTGCCGTCCGTGCTGGGCGACGTACTGCTCGATCAGCCGGTTCTTGACTTGCTCGATGCCCTCCGCGCCGTCGCTGCCTCCGGTCGTGCGACGCGAGAACTCCGCGATCAACGCCGCCGGAACGCCCTCGATCTCCCAGCCGGTGTTGCGGTCTTTGCCCCGGTCGACGGGCACCCACGTCACGCCGAGCAACCGCGCGGTGTGGTCGGTGACAAAGGTGTTGTACGACTCCGAGAGAGCGACAGCCGCCTTGTGCAGTCGGCGAGAGTCGAGCGTGCGCCAGCGCCCGTCCTCGCCCTGCACCTTGTTCGACACCACAACGTGCGTATGCAGTTGCGGGTCGGCGGCTCGGGAGTCGTAGTGGTCGAACGCCGTGGCGATCACGCCCACGATCGGCATCTGAGCGATACCGCCCGCGCCGACGCGGGTTGCGGCGACGCGATCTTCCAGCAACGCGATCGTGTCTCGCATCGCGGCGTGATGCGCCTGCGCAATCAGCGCTTGCGTGCCCGCGTCGGCCACGCCCCAGATCGCGCTGACCGACTTGGGCGGGGAAAACGTCAAGTCGAACCCTGCAACGGCGGTGCGCGGCTTCTTCGCAGCCTCTTCCTCACGGATGCGCTGCACCGCCTCTGCTCGTGCCTCGCCTCGCAAGTCGGGGTCGAGTCGTGCAATGCGGGCCGCAATCCGCTCGCGTGGGGGTTGCAGCGCGGGGAACCTCTTGCCGAGCTTCTCGCCGGTGACCGGGTGGATGCCGTCACCGAGCAGTCGGGCCAGGTGTTCCTCGGTCACCGTGTCGCCCTCGGCCAACGCTGGTGTGCGCCCGTCGTCGAGGCTCATCAGGCCGGTGCCGACCCACGTTCCGGGTGGGCAGCCGGACTCGGTGTAGTACCGGGTCAGCGGGCTGCTCATCTCCCGGTCGCCGTCACCGACGACGACCGATTTCAGCAGGTACTCGTAGCCCTTGCCGGACGACATGACCCGGATGGTCATCACCACGACGGCCCCTCCCCGAGACCGTCACGGGAGGGGCGATCTCAGGGGTCAGGTGCGCGCGCAGCGCGCGGCCCGCACTCTTAGTGCCAGACGTGTGGGGGAACTGACGGCGTGGGGATGAAGCTTGGGCGGGCAGGCCGAAGAGACGAGCAATGCGACGCAGATCCTGCTTTGGCTAGAGCCTGGCACGGGATGCCGATGGGGATGAGCGGGTTCGCTGTGCGGATGGTCGCACTGATAGGATTGCACGCATGTCTGCTCGTTCTCAGCTGTGCCGGTCGGCGTTCAAGCCGATCTTCTGGGTGCTTCCGCACCCCGGCACGAACGGGTACAGGTCGTCCTGGGGTGCAATCCTCGCTGGGGCGACGCCCACTTCAGCCGATGCATAAGCATCGGCCGAATCACGTCTAGCGTTTCGCAAGGACGTCTCTACCTATTCGGCTCGATGGATGATCTGTCCGTTCGATCCGAGGTGGATTCTTGTTGTTCGCGTGTCTTGCGATTCTTCTTCTCTCCTGCTGTCTTGCGGCCCCGCTGACGCGCTGGCTGGGCCGTAACGCGGGCTGGGTACTCGCACTCCCGTTGCTGCTGGGGGCCGCGATTATCGCCGCGGTGAGCCTGGAGGCGGGTGGCGCAGCGGTCAACGAGTTCGTGCCGTGGATGCCGACGCTCGATATTGGCCTCTCCCTGCGTCTTGACGGGCTCTCGATGCTGTTCTCGCTCCTGGTGCTGGTGATCGGTGCGGGCGTGCTGGTCTACTCGGCGCGGTATCTCTCGGCCTCGGGTCAGCACGCCTCGTTCTATGTGCTGATGGTGGGCTTCGCGCTCGCGATGCTGGTGCTGGTGCTGGCTGACGATCTGGTGGTGTTGTTCGTCGCATGGGAAGCGACCACGCTTTGCTCGTTCTTCCTCATCGCTCGATCCGGTACTCACGCTCGGGAACCGGCGATCCGAACTCTGCTGGTGACGGCTGCGGGCGGCTTGAGCCTCCTGGCTGCCGTCGCGGTGATCGCAGTCGGTACGGGCACCACACAGATCAGCGCGGCGCTGGCGCATCCGGTTTGGAGGGAGCACGCCGGGTTTACGGTCGTGGTCGCGGTGCTGCTGGCCGTGGCAGCGTTCACGAAGTCTGCACAGTTTCCTTTCCAGTCGTGGCTGCCCGATTCGATGGTCGCGATCACTCCAGTGTCGGCGTATCTGCACGCCGCCGCGATGGTGAAGGCCGGAATCTACCTGCTGCTGCGCTTCTCTTCGACATTGGCGGGTGAGCCGATCTGGTCGCTACTGCTGATCGGGGCGGGGCTGACCACGGCGTTGCTCGGTGCGGTTGCGGCGCTGCGCCGGTACGACCTCAAGGAGCTGCTGGCGTACTCCACGATGAGCCAGCTCGGGCTGCTGGTCGCGATGATCGGCGTAGGAACGCCTGCCGCGCTGACGGCTGCACTTGTGCACACTGTCGCGCACGCGCTGTTCAAGTCAGCCCTGTTCATGCTGATCGGGGTGATTGATCACCGGGCGGGCACCCGCGATCTTCGAGAACTGGCCGTGCTCCGGCTGAGGATGCCCGCGACCGCTGTCGCGCTCGGCCTCGCGGCGGCATCTATGGCTGGCGTTCCGCTGCTGCTGGGCTTCATCAGTAAGGAGTTGATGTTCGCCGCGTTCCTCGAAGCACCTGGCGCGACATGGCTCCCCGTCCTCATTGTGTCGCTCGGGGCACTCACGGCGGTGTTCACCTTCGCCTACTCGGGCCGCATCGCGCTCGGCGCGTTCGCTGGCCGCTCAGGGCAGCAGGCCAGGGAAGGATCGCTACTGTTCTGGGGCGTTCCGGCTCTCGCTGCGGTGACCGGCCTCGTGCTTGGCGTATACCCGGCACCGCTCGACCACCTGATCACGGTTGCTGCGACTGCCACTGTCGGGGAGCCGGTGACTGCGCATCTGGCGCTGTGGCACGGCCTGAACCCGGCGCTCGGGGTATCGGCCCTCGTGATACTTACTGGCATGGGCCTCGTGCTCGCGAGAGTGCGGGTGGAGCGTGCGCTCGCTCCGCTCGACCTACCGTTCTCGGGCCTCGCAGTCGTGGACGCGCTGCGCACGGGCACGATTCGACTCGGCGCGACGGTCGGCGGCTGGGCGGGCACTCGCGCACCGAAGCTGCATCTGGTCATCCCGACTGTGAGTCTGACACTCATCGCACTAGTCGGCGTGTTCGTGCTCGACGGGCTGCCCCCGGTAGTGGGCGACCCATCGCGCCCGCTCGACTGGGTGCTGGTCGTGCTCATCGTGGTGGGCACCGCCGGGGCTGTCCTCGCGCGCACCCGCATTGCCGCGATTGTCGTCACCGGGGTCGTCGGCTTCACGATGACGCTGTGGTTCTTCGAGCTGGGAGCCGCCGACGTCGCCGTGACGCAGTTGCTCGTGGAGATTCTGACGGTCTGCGTGATGGTGCTATTGCTGCGGCGTCTCCCCGCTCGCTTCCGCAAGGAGAAGAAGCGCACTCGTATTCCTGCTGCCATCATCGCTGCCGGTGCCGGAATCGCAACGACGCTCGGCGTCTGGGCCTTCACCGGGCGACGCGAGATGTCCGATGCGGCCGCGTACTTCCTCCGCGAGGGCGAGGCGACCACAGGCGGTGCGAACATCGTGAACACGATCCTGGTGGACTTCCGCGCGCTAGATACGTTGGGCGAACTGACCGTGCTCGGCGTCGCAGGCATCGCTCTGGCGGCACTGCTGCATTCGCGAAGCCCGTTACCGACAAGAGGCGTGCACCTAGACGATTCGACACCGTTGGCGGATGCGGCAGCGAACTCGGTATTCGTGCGGTCGATCACTCGTGTGCTCGGCCCGGTCATCGTCGTCCTGTCGGCGATCCTGCTCGTACGCGGCCACCAGGAGCCGGGCGGCGGCTTCATCGCGGCGTTGATCGGCGGGGCTGGGTTCGCGCTGCTCTATCTCGCTGCCCCATCGGATGCGGCGGCGCGGGTGCGGTGGCCGTACATGGTGCTGATCGGCTCTGGCGTCACACTCGGCGCGGCCACCGGGTTCCTTGGCTACTTCGAGGGGTCGTTCCTCACGCCTCTGCACGCCGAGCTGCTGGGCGTGAAGCTGACCACCGCGCTCGTGTTCGACATGGGGGTGTATCTCGCGGTCATCGGAATCGTCCTGGCTGCGTTCAATCTGCTCGGTCGGCGTCACCATCTGCTGCGCGATGACCAACTGCCCGTATCGAAGGAGGTGAGCCACCGATGACTGTCGCACTGGTTTCAGGGGTGCTGGTCGCTGGTGCCGTCTATCTGTTCATGCAGCGAGAGATGCTGCGCGTGATTCTGGGATTCGTGCTGCTCGGACACGCCGCGAACCTCGTGCTGATGGCGGCAGGAGGCACGGCGCGTCGCGGTGAGCCATTCGGCACGCCCGCCGATCCCTCGACGGTGGCAGATCCGCTGCCCCAAGCCTTCGTGCTGACCGCGATCGTGATCGCGTTCTCCATCACGATTTTCATGCTCGTGCTGTCGGTAACCGGCACCGACAGCGACGACACAGCTGACGGTGCAACCGACGTCGACATTGAGGACGAGGGGGTGCGCGCATGATCGGGGCGCTCTTGCCACTGCTGGTCGCGGTGCCGCTGTTCGCCGCTGGGCTGCTGACGATGATCGGGCACCGGCCGAAGACGCACGCGGCACTCATGCTCATCGTACTCACCGCCTCGATGGGTGCTGGGGTGACGCTCGTGTATGTGTTCGCGTCGGGCGGTGCCGCTGCGCATGGCGTCGGCCTGTGGCCGTTCGGCATCGCGATCCCGTTCATCGCGGATATGTTCACGGCGCTCATGCTGACCGTCACCGGCCTGCTCTCGGTCGTGTGCGTGTGGTTCGCTCTGGCCTCCCACCGCGCGACCTCGCGGTTCTTCGCACCGTTGTTGCTCGTGCTCTTGGCCGGGGTGAACGGGGCGCTACTGACCGCAGACCTGTTCAACCTCTTCGTGTTCATCGAGGTCATGCTGCTGCCCTCCTACGGGTTGTTCGTTCTCGCGGCGCAAGGCTCCGCGCCGCTCAGGCAGATCGCGGGTGCCCGTCTCTACGTCACTCTGAACCTGCTCACCTCGACCGTTTTCCTCATCGGCGTCGGCTTCGTCTACGGCACAGCGGGCACCGTGAACCTCGCCGAGCTCGCCGGGGCAGCGCAGGCCGACGACGCCGTAGCGTTCGCGGTGGCGGTCTGTCTTTTCGCGCTCGGGATCAAGGCCTCCATCGTGCCCGTGCACGGCTGGCTCGCTCGCGCGTATCCGGCGACCTCGCCCGCGATCACCGCGCTCTTCTCCGGCCTGCACACGAAGGTCGCGATCTACGCGATCTACCGCATCTATGCCGTTGCTTTCGACGGCGCCAGCCAGTGGCTGTGGATCGGGGTGCTCGTGTTCTCGGCGACTATGCTCATCGGCGTGCTCGGCGCGGTGGGCGAGAGCACCGCCCGCTCGATTCTCGCGTTCCACATGGTCAGCCAGATCGGCTACATCCTCATGGGCGTCGCGCTCTTCACCGAGGCCGGATTGACGGCGGGCATTTTCTACCTTCTCCACCACATGATCGTGAAGGCGTCGCTGTTCCTCTCGACCGGTGCCATCGAAGTGCGCTACGGCACCGGCACCATCGGCGAACCCTCGGGCATCGCGAAAAGAGAACCGATCATCGCTGCCGCGTTCTTCGTAGCGGCCCTCTCCCTGGCCGGGTTGCCGCCATTCTCCGGCTTCGTCGCGAAGTTCTCGCTGATCTTCGCGTCCCTCGAAGCCGCGCAAGTTGTCGCCGTCGTGGTGATGCTCGTGGTCAGCCTCATCACGCTACTGTCGATGCTAAAAATCTGGTCGGGCGTCTTCTGGGGCAAGAACAAAGAATCCGACGACTCGCCTCCAATCCAGAGCAGCACTGGGTCTGTTCTGACAGCTGCGCCTCCGCGGATCAATGCTCGACTCGCGACACCGGCCGTCGTGCTCGCGGTCATCACGCTTGGCTTGGGCATTGGAGCTGAGGTACTGCTATCTCTCTCGGCCACTGCCGCCACCGGGTTGCTCGACCCGTCCGCCTACATCGAGGCGGTGACTGGCTCATGACCTGGATCACTTGGCCGTTCCGAGTCCTGACGTTCGGACTCTGGTTCGCCCGCGAGATCGTGATCGCGAACATCGCGGTGCTGCGCGACAACCTCACTCCGGGGCAGGATTCCACCCCCGGCATCGCCCGCTACATGACACGTTGCCGAAGTGACGGGGAGATCACGCTCCTTGCTGCCCTCATCACGCTCACGCCGGGCACGCTCACTCTCGGCACCGAGACAACCGAGGCTGGGCAACGATCGCTCTTCGTGCACGGCATGTATGCCGACAATGCGGATGCGCTCCGTGCCGAGCTGGAAGGCATGGAAACTCGAATGCTGCACGCCATCCGCAGAAACGGGAGCACATCATGATCGCGCTCGACGTCAGCATCATTCTCATCGCCATCGCGTGCGTCGCCTCGACCTACCGTATGCTTGCAGGCCCGACCGAAGCAGACCGGGCTATCGCCGGTGATCTCCTCCTGTTCGGTGTGATCGGACTGATCGCACTGTTCGGCATCCGCGCAGCCAGCACTTTCACCTTCGACATCGTGCTCATCGCCTCGGTCGTGGGATTCCTCGGCGCACTCTCCCTCGCCCGTGCACTCACAAGGGGGAAGAGATGACGATCCTCACCATCATCGGCAACGTGCTCATCGCGGCGGGAGCACTCGTGTTCACAACCGCTGCGCTCGGCCTGCTGCGCTTTCCCGACGCATACACACGAATCTCAGCGGTGGGCACCGCCGGAGGTATCGGGATCATCCTCGTCGTCACCGGCGCATTGCTCCATCAACCAACGATCCCCGACGTAATCAAGGTTCTCCTAATCATCGCGCTGCAACTGACGACCTCCGCTATCGGAAGTATCGCTATTGCGCGTTCGGCCTACCTCGTGCGAACCCCGTTGCGGCGTAGCTCGTACAACGAACTGACCGAGAACACCGATGACAACGAACGTCCTGGGTGATTCCACGATGCCGAGACTCGCCTACATAAGACAGAAACTCGTCGATGGGAGATACCGATGGGGTCACGTCTCGCATCGCACTGGCCGATATGGCGCTGAGTCGGTACGTCTAGTGGTCTATCCGCCGGATGTCTCAACTCTTGAGCGTCGCTGTGCACGGGTGGCTCGACTCTGGCCCGCTGTGAGCATCGGCGCAATCGTGGTGCTTGCGTTTCCCATAGTCTCGTTGGTCGAAGTGTCAGCACTGGTCGTGATCGGAATGCTGGCTGCCCTGTCTGTATTGAGCGGTGCAGCTATTGGTCGTGTAGCACGACCCGTCATCGAGCGCACCGTCGAGGCTTTCGTTGTGGTCTCGTTTCTCTCGCCGAGAGAGTCCGACCGAAAACGCTACGCACGAGTGATGGAGATAGCAGAAGATCTCCATTTTGCCGAACAGTGCCTCGACGACCGACGCATCTCGTGGAGTCGCTACAAGTCGCTTTGGGCTGAAAACTACGGGTTGGTGAGCATCTGATGCGGCCACACCAAGAGCAGAGCAAATGCTGGTCGAGTGCCGTCCTCCTGAGCAAGAGTCACCCACCCACCGCCCTCGGCACGGCGAGCCGGCTATGCAGAGGCTCTAGAGGGCGCTGAATCCAGTGATGCGCGCCGATCCGAACCAAGGCTTTGCCCCCGTGTTGGCGCGTACCTCCACCGTGTATCGACCAGTCGGGCCAGTGGCGTATGACTGCGTAAAAGTGATTGTCGTGCGCGATGGTTCTGCGTTTCTCTTCAGCGAGTTCGGAGAGCAGCCGGTCAAGCTCGGTGATGTTGTCGTGCTTGGCGCGAACGTACTGTGCGGCTCCGAACCGGAGGGACACATTACCGTCACCACGATCTACCTTGACACTGACTACGTGATCGATCAGGTTCGCTGGCAATACGCGGGAATGCTTCAAGATCGCCTTGACGCCCAGCGCTTCGCAGAAACGCTCTACTCGGAACCGGCACAGATCCTCCGCATTGGCGAGGAACGAGCCGGAATGCTGATGCCTTGGATCGATGAACTGACCGCGCTCAGCCTAGATGGGACGTTCGCACGTCACTACTACAGGATGCAAGCGCTGTGGTTTCAGATCGTGTATGTGATCGCTCCATTCATCAAAGTGTCGCCGGTGCGCATTTCACCATCTCAACGTGCTCACATCCGTCCCATTCTTCCACGGGATCGTCCCTTCGCGCCGTTGCGTGCCGAAGTTCGGAGGGCGGCCGAGTTGCTCCGTGATGACCCGGCGCGGCGATGGTCTCTAGACGATCTCGCCGCCGAAGTACATCTGTCACCCTCTCGTTTGAGCAGCGTGTTCGTTGAGGCTTACGGGAAGACCCCTCTGGCGTTCCTGACCATGATCAGGGCCGAACTCCTGGCAAAGTACCTGCGGGAGACCGACCTGACCGTCACAGCCGCGATGCAGCAGGTCGGCTGGAAGTCTCGGAGTCACGCCAGCCGCCTCTTCCGCCAGTATGTCGGCCTTACGCCCAGCGACTACAGACGACTACGTGCCCGCGCCGCCTGAGAGAGTGAGCCCGATCTGACAACTCTGAGCCAGTTCTTGCAGAGCTTGGCCCTTGTCAGCACCCTCCTCTCGATCAGCTGGTAATCCGGTAGAGACTCGTCGGGTTCTTCACGAAGCCTGACGGTCGCAGTCTCGTTTCTTGTCCGTCTCGTCTTCCTGATCCGCCCGACGCACCTCACGGTCGTACGGTCGCCCCGCTGCGGGGTGGCTTCCTGCGGAAGGAGGTCTGGCGATGGCTGAGGTACGCGACGCTCGCGCGGCGCAGGACGTGATCGCGCGCCGGGCCTCGTCGGTCGCTGCCGTGTTCTCCCGTCTCGGCGAGGGCGTGCCGCTGCCTCTCGTTGCGCGCGAGCTGGCCCGGCGCAATGTACCGGTCTTCCCGTGCGCGCCGGGCGGGAAGCGCCCGATTCCCAATCGTGGTTTCCACGAGGCGACCACTGATGCCGGGCAGGTGGAGGCGTGGTGGCGACAGTGGCCAGGCGCGAACCTCGCCGTTCCGACCGGCTCGGCCTCGGGGGTGGTCGTCGTCGACGTCGACGTGCACAAGGTCGATGGATATGCCGCGTTCGGACGTGCGGCCCGCTCTGGGCTGCTGCCCGAGCCTTTGGCGGTGGTGACGACGCCGACCGGTGGCAGGCACCTGTACTTTCCCGCCGACCCGGAGCATGAGCAG